>Ga0255355_1000068_pt1 | contig 66662 bp, 53 predicted proteins | sample HBST75metaG_FD_189943 | JGI IMG/M metagenome (GOLD analysis project Ga0255355, IMG submission 189943) | Peat soil microbial communities from Stordalen Mire, Sweden - H.B.S.T75 | ecosystem: Environmental > Terrestrial > Soil > Wetlands > Peat | place: Sweden: Norrbotten County, Stordalen Mire...
GTCTGGAAGTAGAGGAGGAGTTCGCGGCGGCTGGCTGCTGCCCCCGGGCTTCCGGTAGCGAGGATCGAGGGGACTCCGACGAGGACGGCGTCGTAGAGCAACTCGGCACTGATGTTGGCGAGGGCGAGGGTGGCGCGGACGCTATCGTGGGAGATGCCGGCGAGGAGGACTTTTTCCGGCGTAGCGGCCTGGGCTGCGGCGCGCAGCACTTCGCTGGTCTCATCGTCCGTCAGCAGGGCCGGTTCGCCGCTGGGGCCGAGGACGAGGAGCCCGGCGGCGGCAGACTTTGAATAACGCACGACGTTGGCGGCCAGCTTGGGCAGGTTAAGGCGGCCATCCGGGTGGAACGGGGTGGTCAGCGGGATGTGGAGGCCTTCGAGCAGCATAAAGTCAGCGGTAAGTGGTCAGTGGTAAGTGGTCAGTGGGAGAGCTACGGTGCGACAGAGGCGGGGTAGTAGACGGGCCAGCGCTCGCGAATGCTGTGGGCGAGCAGGGCTGGGGTGGGGTCGATGGGGAAGGCGCGTCGGGCGATGGCCAGCATAGCTGCGTCGTGGATGGAGTTGCCGAAGACGGCGTCGGGCGCATGGATGCCGACGCGGGCCAGGGAGGCAACCTTGGCCTCGTCGGTGGGGACGTCGAGCAGGGTATGGGTGACGAGGCCAGCTTCGGAATCGATGGCGACGCGGGCAGCGAGGATGCGGTCCAGGGGAATCTCGAAGCGTCTCATGCCCTCCTCGATGACCCAGTTGCAGGTGGAGCTGACGGCCCAGATCTGGGTGCCGCGCGCCTGCAGGTCGCGGACCAGGGGCTGCATCTCGGGGAAGAGGTTTGGCTCGATGCGCGTGGCGAAGAACTCGGCGGCGGCGGCGCGCATCTCGCTCTCGCGCAGGCCCTGGTAGATCTGCACCATTTCGCCGCAGATGGCCAGCTCCGAGACTTCACCGCGCAGATAGGCGCGATAGCGGCCATCGAGCCAGTCGATGGCCTTGCGCGAGAGCAGGCCGCCATCGACGGTCCAGCGCATGAAGCCGATGCCGGCGTCGCCAGACCAGAGAGTCCCGTCGCAGTCGAAGACGGCGACCGAGGGGGCAAGCGCGTGAACGGCGGCGTGGAATTCGGCGGTGGTAAGAATTTGTGGTTTTGCGGCGGGGCTCACTTGGGGGCTGCTCTTCTGCACGTCTCGATGCGCGCGTTCATTGGAATTATCTCCAATTCTACATTGCAATCCAGACAATTAAATGGGAGGCTGCGCGGAGACGATGGGGATTCCGGGGGGTGGGGTGAAGATGAAGTCGGAGGCGGGCAGCGGGATGTCTTCTTCGAGGCTGGTGAAGGTGAACTCGGTTGTGGCGCCGTCGGTCTCTTCCAGCTTCAGGCGCGCGATGGCGCCGGTGGAAGTCACGATGAGGGTAAGCAGGTGGACGCGCTGATCCATGCCCTTGGGGACGCCTGCGATACGGAAGTTCGCGCCGTCGGGCGCGGTGGCGATCCGGTCGAGTTCTTTGCTGAGCTGAGTGTGGCCCAGCAGAAGGCGCAGGGGGGAACGCAGGTCGTCGAGTTGCTTGGCGGGTGCGCGAGAGATCTGCGCGTCGCCGGGGGTGTAGAACCAGGCGAAGCGGCCGTCCAGGACGAAGAGCTTGCCGCTGGGTGAGTCGTAGCTCCAGCGCATAAGGCCGGGCTTTTTGAGGGTGAGGGTTCCGCTCTCGGTGCGGTCCATGCCCATGCCGGTGTAGCGCTCGGTGTAGCGCGCGCGCAGGGTGCGCAGGTGGTTGTAGTGGTCGTCCACCCGGCGGATGAGGGTGGGGTCCTGGGCATGGGCTTGCGGGATGCACAAGAGCGCGAGCAGCAGTGGGAGTACGAGCGAGATGCGGGGATTCTTCACTTCGTTCAGGATGACAGCAAGGACAGACAACAGCAAATACGCAGATTCTGGCCTTCGACTTCGCTCAGGCCAGAATGACGACGCATAAACCACTTCGTTCAGAATGACAGGCTCAACAATTACTGGAGGGACTGGGTGCAGTTGGTGGCTCCGGCGGGATCGACCTTGACGATGTTGTTCTCGTCGGAGCAGTAGCCGTTGTCGCCGGTCTTGCCGATGACCTGAGGAACGCCGGTGACCTCGTATGAGTTGTAAACGTCCTGGTTGTTGATGGTGACCTTGGAGCCGCAGGTAATGGCAAAGGTGTAGCCGGACTTCTGTCCCGTGGCGGCGAGCACGGGGTCGAGGACCTGGGCGGAGGTGGCGGAGGGCGCGCCTGCCTTGGGATCGCCGCCGAGGGAGGCAAGCGGACAGGCGTATCCGTTGTACGAGGAGTTGTACATCGTCTCGGCCTGGCCGATGGTGCGTATGGTCTGCGCGGCGGAGGTCTCGTCGGCATGCTTCTTGAGCTTGATCATCTGCGGTACGGCGAGCGCCATCAGGATCAGCATGATGGACATGACGATGAGCAGCTCGATGAGGGTGAAGCCGAGTTCGAGGTTCGAGGTTCGAGGGGCCAGGTTCGAGATGCGGGGTGCGAGTGTGGTCTTCATGTTTCCTCTGCGGCGAGATGGGCGTTTCGATCTCGATTGAAACTGTAGCAGGGCGCGGCTCAACATGCGAGAGATTCGCGCGAGACGGTGAATGGGCCGAGGTTGCCGAGTACAGTGAGCGCGATCGCCTCGGGGCGGAAGAGCTGGCGGGCCAGCGTCTGAATGCCGGCGGCGGTGACGGCTTCGACCGCGGAGACGATCTCGTCGACCGAGAAGAAACGCTTGAAATACATCTCCTGCCGGGCCAGATTTGACATGCGGCTGGACGACGACTCCAGGCCGAGGACGATGTTGCTCTTGAGCTGGTCTTTGGCGCGCTTCAACTCTGCCTCCGGTACGGTGTCTTCTTTCAGACGGCGCAGTTCTTCCAGGGTGAGCCGCAGCACCTCGGCAATCTTGTCGGCGGAGGTCCCGGCGTAGATGCTCAGCGAGCCGGTGTCGCGGAAGGGGCTGGTCTCGGCGTAGATGGAGTAGGCCAGGCCGCGGTCCTCGCGGATGGTCTGGAAGAGGCGCGAACTCATGCCGCCGCCCAGCATCGAGTTCAGCAGGTAAACGGCGTAGCGCGTGGGTGAATCCACCGGAGGGGCCGGAACGCCGAGGCAAAGCTGCACCTGCTCCAGGGACTTCTTGCGCTTCAGCGTGATGTTGGCGAAGGTGGCGGGTGCGGGGAGCGTGGCAAGCGGAGTGCCGGTGCTGGCGGTGAGCCCGCTGAAGCAGGCGGCGACCTGTGCCACAAAGCGGTCGTGGTCCAGGTGTCCTGCGGCGGAGAAGACCATGTTGCGCGGAGTGAACCGGCTGTTGTAGAAGTCGAAGACGGTCGGCTGGGTGAAGCTGGAGACGCTCTTGACCGTGCCCAGGGTAGGGCGTCCAAGGCCGTTGCCCTTCCAGAATTTTTGCGTGAAGGTCTCGTGGACGAGGTAGTCGGGCGAGTCCTCATCCATCTTGATCTCCTCCAGAATCACGCCCTGTTCGCGCGCAATGTCCTCCGGCGTGAAGGTGGGATGGAGGACGAGGTCGGAGAGAAGTTCAAGTGCAGGAGCAATATTTTCGTCCAGAACTTTGATATTAAAGCAGATGTTCTCCTTGCTTGTGAATGCGTCCAGGTTCCCGCCGATGGAGTCTACCTCGCGGGCAAACTGCTGGGCGTTGCGCGTGGTGGTTCCCTTGAAGACCATGTGCTCGACGAAGTGGGAGATGCCGTTCAGCTCCAGCGGCTCGTCACGCGATCCGGAGGCGATCCACACGCCCATGGAGACCGAGCGGACGTGGGGAATGCTCTCGGTCAATACCAGCAGGCCGTTGGGCAGTACAGTCCGGCGGATGTTGCGGGAGGGGCATTCGGTTGCGGCGGCTGGGGTGCAGATTGCTGACATGCGGCTCCTGGTCTCCCGGAGGGGGAGACTTTATTGTGTCACAGTGGATTGGATGTTGGACGGACGAGCATGGAGGGCGGGTAGACTGGGTGCTGGCATGGCAACGAATTCAATCACGATGGAGGCGGGACAGGCGGCGGAGTCGAAGGCGCTCTTTGGGATGACGCCGGAAGAGCTGCGCGCCGTGGCTGTGGCGCTGGGGCAGTCGAAGTATCGCGCCGTGCAGTTGGCCGAGGCGCTCTACAAGCAGCGGCTACAGTCGCTCGACGAGATCACCACTCTTCCTGAAGACCTGCGCCAGCGTCTCGCCGCCCAGGGCTACTCGGTGGGGCTGCCGCGGATCGCGCAGGCGGCGCGCTCCGTTGACGGCACCGAGCGATACCTCATGCGCATGGCCGACGGCGAGACGGTCGAGACGGTGTGGATGCCCGATGGCGATGGCGGCGAGCGCGGCGACGGCAGCGAGGCCGCCGTCGAAGAAGAGGCCAGCGAACAGGGAACAGGGAACAGGGAACAACAGTACAAGCGCGCGACGATCTGCATCTCCAGCCAGGTGGGCTGCGCTGTGAATTGCCAGTTCTGCCTGACGGCGCGGCTGGGGATGCGGCGCAACCTGACGCAGGGCGAGATTGCCGGGCAGGTGGCCGCCGTGCTCAACCGCCAGCGCGTGAGGATCGGCAGCGGGCGCGGCGTCGAGATGCCATCGCGCATCAACCTGGTCTTCATGGGGATGGGCGAGCCGTTCCTGAACTACGACGCATTCATGCGCAGCGTTCACCTGCTGCGCGCGATGGGGATTCCCGAGTCGCGCATGACGGTCTCTACCAGCGGCATTGAGCCCGCGATCCGCCGCTTCGCCGAGGAACCGATCCGGCCCAAGCTGGCGCTCAGCCTGAACGCATCGAACGATGCCGTGCGCGAGCGGATCATGCCCGTGACGCGCAAGTGGAATATCGCCGCGCTGCTGGATGCGCTGCGTGCGATTCCGCTGGGCAAGCGCGAGTACGTGACGTTTGAGTATGTGTTGCTGGGCGGGGTCAACGACCAGCCGCAGCACGCGCGCGAGGTGCTGAAGTTATTGGCCGGAATGAAGGCCAAGGTGAACCTGATCGTGTGGAATCCCGGCCCGGGGATCGACTTCCGCGAGCCCGCGCCGACGGACGTCGCCGTCTTCCATCGCATGTTGATCGACGGCGGAATTCCCACGTTCACCCGCAAGCCCCGCGGCCGCGACATCTACGCCGCCTGCGGCCAGTTAAAGCGCACCGTGGATGCGCCCGGGCCGCTGGTGGAGATTGCAGCGAGTTAGCTCAGATCGTGTGAATCCAGCGGTGGCGCGGATGGATTTTCACGCGGATTGGGGCGTCGTATCATAGGGGAGAAATGCCATTACCGATCAAAATTTGCGTGGTGTGTGAAGAGGAGTTCGAGTTGAGGCCGGACAAGCCGGGATTTGCCAACCGCTGCCCAAAGTGCAGCGCGCCCGAGGTGGATGAGCAGGCGGGCAGCAAAGCGCATATGGACGCAGATGAGCGGAAGAGCGTGCGCGAGACCAACGCGGCCCGGCGGCAGGCGATCAAGGACCTGCTGTACAGCAAAAAGTAGTGGTGCAGATGAGATTTCTGGAGTCATGTGCGTGAGTGTGAGTGTGAGCGAGAAAGTTGAACGGATCGATGCGCACCACCACCTGTGGCGTTACTCGGCGGCGGAGTATGGGTGGATCGACGAAGAGATGGCCGCGTTGCGCCGCGACTTTTTGCCCACCGATCTGAAAGCCGCGATGGCGTCGGCGGGCATCGACGGCACGATTGCCGTGCAGGCGCGGCAGTCGCTGGACGAGACGCGCTGGCTGCTCGACCTGGCCGACACGACCGATGCGATTCGGGGCGTGGTGGGGTGGGCGCCGATTGCGGGCGAGGAGTTTCCCGGTGCGATGGAGGAGTTCGACGGGCGCGCCAAGCTGAGGGGGCTGCGCCATGTCATCCAGGACGAGCCGGACGAGCACTACATCCTGCGCGAGGACTTCAACGCAGGCATCCGCACCATGGGGGACAGCGGGCTGGTCTACGAGCTCCTGATCTTCGAGCGCCACCTGGAGGACACGATCCACTTTGTGGACGCGCATCCGCGGCAGCCGTTTGTGCTGGACCACATTGCCAAGCCGCCGATCGCCACGGGCCAGAGCGAGCCGTGGGCCACGCGCATGCGCGAGCTGGGACGGCGCGAGAACGTCTGGTGCAAGCTCTCGGGAATGGTGACGGAGGCGGATTGGCGCGCGGACCCGGCCCGTGCCAGTTCGCTTGCGACGCTGAAGCCGTATCTCGATGCGGCCGTCGAAGCGTTTGGCCCGAAGCGGCTGATGGCGGGGTCGGACTGGCCGGTCTGCCTGCTGGCCACCGGCTACGCGCAGTGGTTCGATCTGCTGCGCAGCTACTTCGCCGGCTTCAGCGAGGCGGAGCGCGCCGCTATCTTCGGCGGCACTGCGATCGAAGTCTACGGGCTGTAGAGGTTGCTGGTTGTTGGTTGTTGGTCGAGACGGATTTGATTTTGGGTTGGTGCTTATGGCGAAGAAGCTGAAGACGCTGCGATGTCCGACGTGCAGGACGATTGTGCTGGCGGGGACGGAGGACTTTCCCTTCTGCTCGGACCGCTGCCGCGTGATCGATCTGGGCAAGTGGGCGAGCGGAGGCTACGTCATCAGTTCTCCGATTCACGATCCCGAGTTGATCGACGAGCTGGAAGGGCTGCGCGACCGCGAGCACTCCGATTCGTCCAGCGGCAGCGGGGACGTGCAGTGATGGCGCATGGGAAGGGAATCGCCGGGCCGGAGAGCGCGCGGCTGGTCCGCGAGAAAAAGACGCGCTGGGCGTGGGTGCTCGGGACGTGGTTCGGCGCGGGACGAATGCGGCCGGGGCCGGGGACGTATGGCTCGGTGGCTGCGGTGCTGCTGTGGTACGGCGCGGCGCATCTGTTTCATCTGGGAGGGATTGCGCTGGCCATCGCAACGGTAGTGGCCGCGCTGCTCGTGACCCTGATCGGCATCCCTGCCTCGACGATTGTGGCGCGCGAGTCTGGGCGCGAGGACCCCGGCTTTGTGGTGATCGACGAGGTCGCCGGGCAGTGGATCGCGCTGATCGCAATTCGCCCGGACTGGCAGCACGCGGCGCTCGCGCTCCTGCTCTTCCGCCTCTTCGACATATGGAAGCCGTGGCCGATCCGGCGGCTGGAGGCCCTGCCCGAGGGCACCGGGATCATGATGGACGATGTGGCGGCAGGAGCGCTGGCGCTGGTGGTGGGATTGCTGATCTCCCGCTGGGTATAGTTTGCGCTGGGGCGCGAGCCGGGCTAGGCTGGGGGTTGAGATGAGTCCTTCGTTGCGTGGTGCTGGAACTCGTAGCCCGAAGACCGATGCGCCGCATCTGGAGTCGCTGAGCCCGCCGGCGGCGATGACGGGCGGCGAGGTGGAGTTGCGCGGCTCGGGGCTGCTGGGCGCTGTGCTGCCGCGCGTGACGGTGGACGATGCCGAGGCGGTGCTGTCACTGAGCAGGCCGGGGCGTGCGGTGATTCAAATTCCCGAGGAGACAACCTCGGGCGCGGTGGTATTGGTGCGCGACGGCAGCGCGAGCAATGCGCTGCAACTGCGGGTTGCGGTGCCCATGGCGACGGACCTGCATCCCGTGGCGAACCCGGCGGTGGATGCGGAGGGCAACGTCTATGCCACCTTCTCCGGCACGCGCGGCGAGAGCGTGCCGGTGTCGATCTACACCATTGCGCGCGACTTCGAGATGCGGCCGTTTGTGCGCGGAATCCTGAACGCCACCGGTCTGGCCTTCGACGCGGACGGCTATCTCTATGCCAGCTCGCGCGCGGCGGGGACGGTCTATCGCATCTCGCCCGCCGGCGCGGTGACGACCTATGCCGAGGGCATGGGGATTGCCACCGGGATTGCGTTTGACCGCGACGGAAATCTATACGTCGGCGACCGCTCGGGCACCATCTTCAAGGTGGGGCCGGAGAAGGGACGCACGGGCGGGACTCTGGCAAGCGGCGGGCAGGCTGGCGGGGAGCTGGGCGACCGCGAGATCTTCGTCTACGCCACACTGGAGCCCAGCATGGCGGCCTACCACTTGGCCTTCAACGATGAGGGCACGCTCTTCGTCACCGGGCCGACTACATCGAGCAATCAGGCGATCTATGCCATCGACCGCGACGGGCGGACGACGGTCTTCTATCAGGGACTGGGACGCGCGCAAGGCATGGCCTTCGACGTGGATGGCAACCTCTACGTCGCCGCGTCGCTGCATGGCCAGCGGGGAATTGTGCGGATTACTCCGCAACGCGAGGCGTCGCTCGCCGTCTCCGGGAATAACCTGGTGGGGCTGGCGTTTCTGGACGATGGATGCGCCGCGCTTGCCACCCGCGACGCGCTGTACCATGTTGCTCTGGACATCGAGGGCCGCCGGTTGGTGTAATTCACTCACGAACGGATGGTGATAATGAGCTGGATCAAGCGCGTAGGACTCTGGTCACTTTGTGTGTGTTCCTTTCAGATCTGCTTGTGGTTAGCTGGTTCTTTGGATGCTCTGGAGAGAACTGGCTACGAGGGTTACCCTCTTTTGTGAGGCTATCGATGCCGTTCGTCGTTCCTGGCTGGGTGCTCGTCCTACCTTTCATCTTGGTATTCAGACGTGTGAACGGGTGGCGCCTGTGGCTCCTGGGCGCATTTGCTGTCGTACTTGGTCCCGCCCTCCTCACAGTTTCCTTGGGAAGGCCGAGTAAGGATGACCTACTTTTCTTTGAAATGGGGCTCGCAGTGTCGATCCTCTCCATAGGTTCATACCTGATTGCGCTAAGGCGTTTCTCTCGCGGTAACATCGAAGAAACGCGATGATTGCTGAGATTATTGCCGCCGGGTCGGAGATGTTGACGCCCTTCCGGCAGGACACCAACTCGCTCTACCTCGCCGTGCCAACGGCTCCAAATTGAGCGAAAGTGATATTGACGCTAACTTTAGCGAGGCCGAACTTGCCGACTCCCCTGTCGTAGAGTCCGGTCAACGATGTTCAGTTTGAAATCACAGTCTGTGATCCCAAACCAGGAGGCGGGATGACCAGGAAAAGCGTCCTCGCAGCGAAACCGATTGAGAACCAAATCTTTCTGGTTCGCGGCCAGAAGGTCCTTCTCGATGCCGACCTGGCGGCGCTGTATGGCGTGGAAGTCCGCGCGCTCAATCAGGCGGTCAAGCGGAACGAGGAGCGTTTCCCCCCGGATTTCGTCTTTCAACTCACGGCGGAAGAGAACGATCTATTGAAATCACAAACTGTGATCTCAAAGAGCAGCCGAGGCGGTCGCCGCTACGCGCCCTATGCCTTTACCGAACACGGAGCCATCATGGCTGCCTGCGTACTCAACTCCCCGCGTGCTGTGGAGATGAGCATCTTCGTGGTTCGCGCCTTCCTGCGCCTGCGTGAGATGCTCGCCACCCACAAGTTGCTCGCCGCCAAACTTGCCGAATTGGAGCAGCGGCTGGAAACACACGACCACAAAATCGTCGCGATCATCAAGGCGATCCATGAACTCGCGATGCCGCCGGAGAAACCCGTCCGACAGATCGGCTTCCGCCGCTAAGAATCGTCCCCCCAAAACGCGAATCAGGTTGCTTGCGAGATTGATGGAATTGGAGAAGGGGTGGAGCAAGGTGGGGTTGACGGCGTAAAACTAAGGGATGATTGCTGAGATTATTGCCGCCGGGTCGGAGATGCTGACGCCCTTTCGGCAGGACACCAATTCGTTATATCTGACGGCGCGGCTTAATGAGCTGGGCGTTTCCGTCGCCTTCAAGACCATCGTTGGCGACAACCTGGAAGACCTGACTGGCGCGGCGAAGATTGCGCTGGGGCGGGCGGACATTGTGGTCTTCTCCGGCGGCCTCGGTCCCACCCAGGACGACCGCACGCGCGAGGCGGCGGCCGCGGCGCTCGGCGTGGGACTGTGGCGCGACGCGCAGATTGTGACCGCAATGTATAAGCGCTTCGCCGAGCGGCGCATGTCAATGCCGGAGAACAACGCGCGCCAGGCAGACGTCATCGAGGGCGCGGAGGTGATGCCAAACGGCAACGGCAGCGCGCCGGGCCAGTACATCGACACCGTGGTCGACGGCCACCGCAAGATCGTGGTCCTGCTGCCCGGGCCGCCCAGGGAGTTGAAGCCGATGTACGAGGCCGAGTGCAGGCCGCGTCTGTCGGCGACGCTTCCGGAGCGGCACATGGCGCGGCGCATGTTGCGCATGGCGCTCACGCGGGAGTCGGAGGTGGATATGCGGACCGCGCCCATCTACACAACATTCAAGGATGTGGAGACGACGATCCTGGCCGGGGCGGCGGAGATTCAACTGCACTTCGTCTGCTCCAAGGCGACCGAGGCCGAGGCGCAGGCGCGCGTGGACGAGCTGGCGGAGAAGATCGAACAGGAGATGGGCGAGGAGGTTTTTTCTTCGCACGGCGAGTCGCTGGAAGAGGTGGTGCTGCTGATGCTCGGCCTGCGCCACATGACGCTGGCCGCAGCGGAGAGCTGTACCGGCGGCCTGCTGGCCCAGCGGCTGACTGCGGTGCCGGGCAGCTCGCGCTACTTCCTGGGTGGGGCGGTGGTCTACGCGGACCGGCTGAAGACGATCTTTGCCGAAGTACCGGAGGAACTGGTGCGCGACGAGGGGCCGGTGAGCGAGCCAGTGGCGAGCGCGATGGCCGAGGGAATTCGCCGGCGGACGGGCGCGTCGGTGGGTGTGGGGATAACCGGCATCGCCGGGCCGGGGCCGGGCGCGCCGGGGCCGGACGCCGGGAAACCAATCGGGCTGGTGTATATCGCGGTCTCGTTTGCCGGCCTCGGCGGTGGCACCACGGTGACGGAGCTGCATATCACGGGCGACCGCGAGCGCGTTCGCTGGTGGGCAAGCCAGCACGCGCTGGAGTTGGTGCGGCAGGGCCTGATGGAGCGGACGTAAGTCATGCGGCCGCGCTGTGCAAAGCATTCTTCCGTGGCTTGATAGACTCTTGAAGGAGAAAGAAGAAGAGAACGCGTGTTGACGATGAATCCATGGGTTGTCTCCATCTCGATTGCTTACCTGCTGGGGTCGATCCCCTTCGGCTATCTGCTGGTGCGCCTCTTCCGCAACGAAGACGTGCGCGAGAAGGGAAGCGGCAACATCGGCGCCACCAATGTGGCGCGTTCGGGCGGAACGCGGCTTGGCGTGGTGACGCTTCTGTTCGATATTGGCAAGGCGTTTGCCGCAGTGACGATCGCGCGGCATCTGGCGCCGGGAGTGTATGACGTGCAGGTGGCCGCGGCGGTGGCAGCCGTGGTGGGGCATGTCTTTCCGGTGTGGCTGGGATTCCGCGGAGGCAAGGGAGTGGCCAGTGCGCTGGGCGTCTTTCTGGTGCTGACCTGGCCGTCGACGGTGGCGATATTGCTGGTGTTTGTGTTGGTCTTTGCACTGACGCGGTATGTCTCGCTGGCGTCGATCGTGGGGTTGGCGACGTTTCCGTTCTTCGGCTTCTACTTTGTGGCCGAACGCACGCCGATGGTCAAGTTCGGATTTATCTTTATTCCGCTTTTAATTATTGTGAAGCACCATGGGAACATCCGGCGGCTGCTGAGCGGGACGGAAAGCCGGTTCAGCTTTGGGTCCGGACACGGATCTGGAACTGAGACTGGATCGGGAACTGGAACCGGAGAGGCGGAGGCATGAGCCGGATTGCGGTATTGGGTGCGGGCGCGTGGGGAACGGCACTGGCCATCTCGCTGGCGCGCCGTGGAGGGCACTCGGTTGTGCTCTGGTCGTTCCTGCCGGAGCTGGCTTCGGAGATGAAGAAGACGGGAGTCAACTCCCTCTTTCTGCCGGACTACACGGTGCCGGCGGACGTGCTGGTGACGGCGGATCTGGCGGAGGCGGTGAAGGCGGCGGAGATTGTGTTGTGCGTGACTCCGTCGGAGCATCTGCGCGGCGTCGTGGGGCAGATTGCGCCGCATCTGACATCGAACCAGATTGTGGTGAGCGCCGCCAAGGGGCTGGAGAAGACGAGCCTGCTGCGCATGTCGCAGGTGATTGCGTCGGTGACTGCGAACCCATTTGGAGTGCTGAGCGGACCATCGTTTGCCGCCGAGGTCGCCGCTGGGGCTCCCACGGCGATTGTTGCGGCCGGAACGCCGGCGGTCTCGCAGGCGATCCAGCGGGCGTTCAGCTCGCCCACCCTGCGCATCTATACCAACGAGGACGTGACCGGCGTGGAGTTGGGCGGCGCGCTGAAGAATGTGATCGCGCTGGCCGCCGGCGTGGTCCATGGGCTGGACCTGGGGTATAACCCGGCGGCGGCGCTCATCACGCGCGGCATCGCTGAGATCACGCGGCTGGCGGTGGCCTGTGGCGGACGCAGGCAGACACTGGCGGGCTTGTCGGGGATGGGCGACCTGGTGCTGACCTGCACGGGATCGCTCTCGCGCAACCGCATGGTGGGCATCGAGCTGGGCAAGGGGCGGAAGCTGGGCGAGATTCTCGAGGGGATGAACGGAAAGGTTGCAGAGGGCGTGCTGAGTACTGCGGCGGCGCTGGGTCTGGCGGCGCGCTACGGCGTCGAGATGCCGATCACCGAGCAGATGGACGCGATCCTGCACCGCGGCAAGAGTCCGAAAGTGGCGATCCACGAGCTGATGACAAGGCCCGGCAAGGACGAGTAGGAGCGGAACCGCTCTAGCTCTTGGCTTCCATCTCGTCCAGCTCGGCGAAGACATCGGCGAGAGAGATGCAAATCCCGGTTCCGGCGAGGGTGAGTTCGGCATGCACGGGCTGGAGTGCGCCGCTGGGGAGCGTCTCGTAGGCGCGACGGCGCTGCGGATCGACCACCCACACGGTCTGTACGCCCATCGTGAGGTAGTCTTCGACTCGCTCCTGGATGTCGCTCATGCGGTCTTCGCGCGAGAGGATTTCGATGCAGATCAATGGCGGGGTTTGGACGATGGGCTCCATCGGCGTGGCGCGGCGAACGACGCAGACATCGGGGATGCGATAGTTGGTGGCGGAGGTCTGCACGCGCTGCTCGGGAAAGACACGAATGTCCCATTCGGCATCATGAAGCCGTAAGAAGTAAGTGAAAAATCCCTGTACACATGCGTGTGACTGTTCTCCCCAGTTGCGCTCCCTTACTTTGCCTTTGATCCATTCGCGATCAGGACGGTAGGTGGTATTCAGGTACACATCCAGCGGAACGTAGACGGGGGCGGACGTGGCCATGGTGACACCTCGCTCAAGACCATGCTAATCCAACGGTATCGGCTAAACTAGACTTCACATGGCATTTTCTTTCTTTGGCAAGCGCGGGTCTGACTCTGAAACAACAGAGGAACGCAAGAATTTCGATGCGAATGGGGACGCGCCTCGAGTCGAGGAGAAACGCGGCTTCTTCGACCGCATGAGGCAGGCGGTGACGCGCACGCGTGACTCGTTTTCCGAGTCGATCGGGTCGGTGCTGGCGCTGGCGCGCGAGGTGGACGAGACATCGCTGGCCGAGCTGGAGACGGTGCTGCTTGCCGCCGACATCGGTTCCGCCACCGCGCGCGAGATTATCGAGGGCCTGCGCCAGCGCGGTCTTCGCCAGGGAATCGAGGGCGGCGACGAGCTGAAACGTCTGCTGAAGCTCGAGCTGAAGGCCGTGCTCGACGGCGTGGCTACAGAGGATGTGGTTCCAGCCGCCGCGCCAGAAGTTGTGATGATGGTCGGTGTCAACGGAACTGGCAAGACCACCACCACAGGCAAGCTGGCCGCGTACTACACCGCGCAGGGCCGCTCGGTGATGATGTGCGCGGCGGACACATTTCGCGCCGCGGCCATCGAGCAGCTTGAGGTCTGGGCCACGCGCTCCGGCGTGCCAATCATCAAAACCAAGACGGGCGGCGACCCATCGGCCGCGCTCTACGACGCGTGTACGGCGGCCAAGGCGCGCGGAACCAGTGTGCTGATCGTCGATACAGCGGGCCGCCTGCATACCAAGACCGACCTGATGAAGGAGCTGGACAAGATGCGCCGCACCGCCGGGCGGCTTGTCCCCGGCGCCCCGCACCAGACGCTGCTGGTGATGGACGCGACCACCGGCCAGAACGGTCTGCAGCAGGCAAGGCTCTTCACCGAGGCCGCGCGCGTCACCGGAATTGTGCTGACGAAACTCGACGGTACGGCCAAGGGAGGAATCGTTCTGGCGATTGCCACCGAGCTTGGCCTGCCCGTGAAGTTTGTCGGCGTGGGCGAGAAGATGGAAGACATCCTCCCCTTCGACAGTGCCGCATTCGTGGACTCCATGGTGATGTAGAGTGGTTGTGTATTGTTGGAGGGCTAATGAACGAGAGTTCGGAGGGGCCAAGTCGCGAACAGCAAATCTACTGGCAGGAGTTTGTTCAGCTCAAAGCCGATACTTGCTACGTTCGAGATTATCGCAATGCACTCGGCAAATGGGTAACGGGCGTCTCGGCGGTACGAGCCATTGCATCCTCGGGCGGAATCGCTGCTTGGGTGATCTGGAAACAATACGCGTACCTCTGGGCCTTCATCATTGCTGTATCACAGGTTGTCGATGCTCTCAAGAATGTCTTTCCTTTCTACAAACGAAGAGGCGCACTCAGCCGGTGGTCGAGAACACTGAACCGACTCTTTGTCGAGGCGCAACGCGATTGGGACGACATAGCTAGTGGTAAACCTACAAACGCTCAGATAAGTAAGTTGTCGTACCAACTTCGACTCAAAAAAGAACGGGCTGAGGAAAAGTACATTCCGCATGGACTTGCCCTGCGTAAAGACCTCTTCGAGAAGGCACAGAGCGAAGCCAGCCAGTTCTTCGCCTCGAGATATGGTTCAATAGAGCAGTAGGAGGTATATATGCCAACCCAGGAACGTGCAACCTCGAAGAATATGGTTATGGCTAGAGACAGTGCCATACCCCCCGTTACGATAAAAGTTCCAGTTCCACAAAACACGAAGGCTCCTGCGCAGCCAGCAACTTCCTCCACTCAGACAGGAAACCGAAGATAAGCATGATCGGCGCTTTGGCTCCGTGTCACGTGCTCTCATGTTAGGTGACGAGCGGTTCATGCAACACGCGCTACAGCTTGCGCGCGCATCGGAAGGCCTTGCGTCGCCCAATCCGCAGGTGGGCTGCGTCGTGGTGCGCGCGGGCCAAATCGGCGACCAGATCGTCGGCGAGGGCGCGCATCTCTACGATGAGCGCGACCACGCGGAGATTGTTGCGCTCCGGCAGGCGCGCGAACGCGGCACCGATCTCTCCGCAACGACTGCGTACGTCACACTGGAGCCGTGCAGTCATCGCGGCCGCACCGGCCCATGCGCCGACGCGCTGATTGCAGCAGGAGTGCGGCGCGTAGTCGTCGCGACCGTCGATCCCAATCCGCTGGTTAGCGGGCGCGGAATCGCGCGTCTGCGTGCCGCGGAAATCGACGTTACAGTTGGCGTGTTGCAGCAGGAGGCGCGTGCAATCAACGACGCCTTCGCGCGATTCATCCAGTCGCACAGGCCGCTGGTGACGCTGAAGGCCGCGCTCTCGGCGGATGGATCTCTCTCGCCGCCGGCCTCCGCGCGAACCGCTCGGCAGCCGCACTGGCTCACCGGCTTGCAGTCGCGCGCCGAGGTGCAGCGGATGCGCCACGCGACGGATGCCGTGCTGACTGGTATTGGCACGGTTCTGGCCGACGATCCTCTGCTCACCGACCGCAGCGGATTGCCCCGGCGCCGGTCGCTGCTGCGCGTGGTCCTGGACGCGCGCCTTCGAACGCCGCTCGATTCACAGCTTGTGCGCTCGGCGCAGCACAACGTGCTGATCTTCTGCGACGAGCAAGCAGCGGCTGACCGCGCGACCGCGTTGCAATCCGCGGGCGTTGCCATCGAGCGCATCGCGCGGCAGGGCGGACGGCTCGATCTGAATGCAGTGCTTGCGTCGCTTGCCGCGCGGCAGGTTCTGAGCGTGCTGCTGGAGTGCGGCTCCCAGTTGAACGGCGCCTTTCTCGCGCAGGATCTGGTGGACAAAGTTGTGCTCGTCCATGCGCCGACTGCGCTGGGCGCGGGCGCATTGCCGTTTGCCGCCGGATTTGGCCCGCCGTCTCTACTGGAGCAGTCGCTGAAGAAAATCACGCGCACAAACTTCGGCGCGGACACCTGCGTGACCGGCTCTCTGCACGATCCGTGGGCCTCGGTTTCTGATTGACGAGGTTACTGGCGAATTGTGCTATTGCGGTCCGCCGCGCTCGGTCTTGGAGATCGTCATCAGGTGCTCTTGCGCGTTGAAGGCGGGGTCAATCTGCGGCGCGCGCGTGTAGCTGCCATCGGGCTGTAGCAGTCGCGCCTTGGTGTTGTCGGCCAGATACGCCGCGAGGATTTCGTTGCGCAGGCGCGCCGCGAGCGCCGGATCGTCCACCGGGAAGACGGTCTCTGAGCGCTCGAAGAGGTTGCGAGGCATCCAGTCGGCGCTGCCGCAGAAGACCTCCGGCCGACCGCCGTTATTGAAGCTGAATATGCGGCTGTGTTCCAGATATCTTCCCACAATCGACCGCACGCGGATTCGCTCGCTCAGCCCCTTGACGCCTGGGCGCAGCGAGCACATGCCGCGCACAATCAGGTCGATCTCCACGCCCGCACTCGACGCCTCGTACAGCGCCTCGATGGTTGCGCGGTCGAGCAGCGCGTTCATCTTGGCAACGATCGCGGCGGGCCGTCCCGCCTTCGCGTGTGCCGTCTCGCGCGCAATCAGTTCGAGAATGGCGGGTGCCAGCGTCAGCGGCGCCACCAGCAGCGGCGCGTAGCTTTCGGCGTCGGATTCAGCCGTCAGATAGCGGAAGACGGATTGGATGGCGGATGTTATCTCCGGCCGCGCAGTCAGCAGGCTGATGTCGGTATAAAGTCGCGCGGTCACCGAGTTGTAATTTCCCGTGCCCAGGTGCGCGTAGCGCCGGATCGCGCCGTCCGGATCGCGGCGAACCATCAGGGCCAGCTTGCAGTGCGTCTTCAGGCCCAGGATGCCCAGGAAGACGCCCACGCCTGCGTCCTCCATCTCGCGCGCCCAGCGGATGTTGGAGGCCTCGTCGAAGCGCGCCATCAACTCGATGACCACCGTCACCTCCTTGGACTGCGCGGCTTCGGTCAGCGCGTTGAACAGCGGCGAGTCGGCGCTGGTGCGGTAGAGCGTCTGCTTCATGCTGACGACGGCGGGGTCCTTGGCCGCCGACTCGATGAACTCCTCCACCGTGGTGTAGGAGTCGAACGGGTGGTGCAGCAGGATGTCGCGCGTGCGCAGCTCGTCGAACAGGTTCGCCGACTTGGGCGCCAGGTGGGTGTGGCGGCCATGGAAGTCGGGATACTTCAGGCCGGGCCGCGCGACCAGGCCGGGAAGAGTCATCAACCGCGCAAGGTTCACCGGCGCATCGGTGCGGAAGACCTGCCAGGGGTCGAGCTCGAAGTTGGTGCGCAGACGTTCCACGATCTCCGGCGAAGCGGCGGACTCGATCTCCATGCGCACCGCGTCGCCCTTGCGCCGGTTGTACAGCTCCTCGCGGACGCTCTCCAGCACGGAGCGCGACTCCTCCTCCTGCAGGTAGAGGTTGCTGTTGCGCGTGACGCGGAAGGCCGCGCGCGACAGCACCCGGTAGCCGCGAAACATGCGCTCCACCTGCGATTCGATCAGCTTGTGCAGCAGGATGAAGTCGTAGTATCCCTCTTTGCTGGGAAGCGCAACCATGCGCGGCAGGGCGCGCGGCACGGTGACCACGCCCAGCGCGGCCCAATGCTTGGGCACGGCCCTTGCCTTGCGCTTGGAGCGCAACAGCAGCGCGATGCACAGCGCCTTGTTCAGCACGCGCGGGAAGGGATGCGATGGGTCGATGGTCACCGGCGTCAGCAGCGGATCGACCTCGGTCTCGTAGAAATTAAGCGCATAGGCGCGCGCGTGCTTGTCCAGGTGTTTCCAGTCCAGGATGCGGATCTTCTCGGCGGCCAGAGCTGGGTGCAGCATATGGTTCCAGCAGGCGTACTGCGCGTCCACAAAACTGTGCAGCACCACGCTGAGCCGGTCCAGCCGCTGCTGGAGCGTCAGTCCGCCCTCGTCCGCGCGCTGTGGCTGGTCGAAGCCGTCCTCGATGCGTTGCAACAGACTGGCCACGCGGATCTCCACGAACTCGTCCAGATTGTTGGCCGTAATGGCAAGAAACTTCACCCGCTCCAGCAGCGGATTGGTGGCGTCCTCCGCCTCTTCCAGAACACGCTGGTTGAAGAGCATCCAGCTCTCGTCGCGGTCAAAGAATCGCTCCTCCGGCGCGGACGCGGCAGACTTCTTCGCAGACGATTTAGCCGCCCTCTTCACGCGCGATCTCTTCGCGGCGGGCTTCTTTACGGTCGATTCACGCCCGGAGGGATTCAGCGCGGAGGGCTCGCCTGCAGCCGTCTTGCCGGCACGGTTGGACTTCGCGATGGGTGGTTTCTTCTCAGACATATACGGCACTATGAGACTACCGCACCAACAACAAGAAGAAAATGAAGAGCGCGTCAATTCCCAGGTGCCGGGAGAAGTGATCGCAACCACTGAATCTGGGTGGCGGGTGGCCCAGGTGCCTGGAGAAGTGATCACAACCACTGAATCTGGGTGCCCCAGGTGCCTCGCTTTTGGGCACCTGGGAGAGCACAGACCTTGGGGGGCTGGCCCACTCACCGTTTTTTCTCCGAACTACTCGAAGACTCCGTTCCCCATTAATCGCGCCTTTGTCTCAAGCGATGAGTGGGTCTACCGCCAATCCCCCGACTCCGACCCTCCGGCAATATTTTTTCTGCGAATTTCCCAGCAAATCCGCATGTCAAGCCCCTCGACACCCAAAAATCCCCATAACTCATATCCCACCAATCACTTCCGCCAGAAAAATAGTTGGCATAGTAGTTATGCTCCACTTGCTACAATTAACATATGGATCAAATTCATCAAAACCCGCGAGCCTGCCCCCGCCGCGCCGTCAACACATCGTAAACGATTCATTACAGATATATTAGCTATAAAATAGCTGCAATGACTACCTTGGCGACACTGACTTCCGCCAGACGATTGATACGAAACAAATTCCATGCAAGATACCCCCGGGAGGGGGGAGGGGGGAGGGGGAGAACAAACAGCAACCAAACGGCGAACAATTATCATTTTCCCTGAGACTCGCAAAGCTCCAACGCAACATTTCAACCGCGTCATTTATGATCGAAGCCGATGAATTCCAACGTTCAATCCCTGCTCGTCTCCGGTGCAAAGCTCTCCGACGCTGCTCTCGAATGCCTGTTGCCTTCGCCCGAGACGCTGCCCCATTCGATACACCGCGCCATGCGCCACAGCGTCTTCGCCGGCGGCAAGCGTCTGCGGCCGATCCTCTGCATGGAGGCCGCGCGCATGGTCGTAGGAACCGGCGAACTGCCCGCAGGCGCCGACTCGCTCGGAGCCGCGCTGGAGATGCTGCACACCTACTCGCTGATCCACGACGACCTGCCCGCGCTGGATAACGACGACCTGCGCCGCGGCCATCCCACCTGTCACGTCGCATTCGGCGAGGCCATTGCGATCCTGGCCGGCGACGCGCTACAGACGCTCGCCTTCCAGACCATCGCCCAGCTTCCCGCGCCCGCCGATGCCGTGGTGCAGATCCTGCGCGAGGTCTCGGTTGCGGTCGGCACCGGCATCGGCAGCACGGACGAATCCGGGATTGTGCAGGTCGCACTTCCACCGGGCGCACTTCCACCGGGAATGATCGGCGGCCAGGTCGTCGATATCGAGTCCGAGGGCGTCGCGCCGACAGCCGAACTGGTCACAACCATCCACCGCGCCAAGACCGGTGCGCTGCTCACCACTAGCATCGTCAGCGGCGGACTCTACGGACTCGCTTCACAGTTATCCGGTTTCATCCTGGACCCCGGCGCGACCACCGCGGATATCAAGGCCAGCATTGAGGCCAGGAAATCGGCCAGTGGCCGCCGCGAAGAGACCATCGCTCGCTTGCGCACCTTTGGAGAAAAAATCGGCCTCGCCTTCCAGATTGTCGATGACATCCTCGACATGACGCAGTCCTCCGAGGAGTTGGGCAAGACCGCCGGTAAGGATGCAGCCAACATCAAGGCCACCTGGCCCGCCGTCTACGGAATCGACCAGTCCCGCCGCGACGCCGACCGGCTTATCGCCGACGCGTTCGCAGCGGTCGAACCCTTCGGCTCCGCCGCCGATCCGCTGAAGTCGCTAGCGCAGTATCTCACCACGCGCACGCACTAAGGAGCCTCTGGACCGTGATTCGAGATTTCTCAGCAGCGAAGACGCGTTGCAATCGACGCACGAACGACCGCGGGCCACGAGGCGAAAGCCGCGTGCTGGCAGCCGGTCTCTGCTTCAAAGCAGAAACATATTTCAGAGATTGAATAAGAATGGCGGGGACGACGGGGCTCGAACCCGCGACCTCTGCCGTGACAGTGAATCGATAACCGGTAACTTATTGATAACAGGGGCAATGGATGGCCACTCTTAGCGCCCTGAGGCACACATGGTAATCGTTATTGTGTCCTTAACGTTCCCATGGTTTTGACCGTGTTTTCACAGGCAACCTTTGCCCACACGCGGCAGAGGTCGTCCGTTTTCCAACCTCTTCCGTTGGATTGCAGAGGTCTGGAACAGGTTTTCTCCCTCGACCATTTCGCGACTTCTTCCGCTAAAAAGCAGAGGTTTGGCACTTTTTCGTAAATTTCAAAAAGTGTGCCCAGATTGCATCTGGTTTGTGCCCACGTCCGATTCCCTGGCTCCGTGATTTCATTGTAAGCACAAATTGTCCCCTCCAACGGAACAATTCTCCACCAAAGAATCATGCTTTTGCTAACCGATCAACCTGAGAATTGGGTGCATCTCGATTATCATTCACGCAAATACGCGGGCGCGCTATTTTCGTTTATCGTGTATAACGCTAATAGAGGCGGGACGCTATTAGCGCCTGTGAAACCAATGAGCCAACGTAAAGCGATACCGGGCCAGAAGGTCTCCCAAGGCACCTACAGCGCGTTTGTCCCTGCGACCTTGCCCCCAGCGTTCGATTGGACGCCTCGACTGATCCGCTCGCTCTCTGAAGCGGATCGCCTCATCGGGAGACTTGCAGGCGAAGGCGGACGGCTGCCCAACCCGCACGTTCTCATTCGCCCCTTCATCCGCCGTGAAGCCGTTCTGTCGAGCCGGATCGAAGGCACACAGGCCACTTTGGGTGAACTACTGGCTGCGGAAGCTGGGGCTGTCGTTGATCGCAGCCCTGAAGATTTACGCGAAGTCGGAAACTATATCGTCGCCCTCGAGCATGGAATCGCCCAGCTTCACAAGCTCCCTCTGTGCGTCCGGCTCATCCGCGAGCTGCACGGCAAGCTCATGGCGGGCGTGAGAGGAGACCAGGCAACTCCGGGCGAATTCCGCAGATCGCAGAACTGGATTGGCAGGCCGGGAAGCACATTGGCCACGGCCTCGTTTATCCCGCCGCCGCCCGGTGAGATTGAACCTTGTCTCGCGGCCTGGGAGAAATTTCTCTACGCATCCGAGCTGCCGCCGCTGGTGACCATCGCCCTGGCCCACTACCAATTCGAGGCTGTGCATCCGTTCCTGGATGGCAATGGAAGAGTTGGCCGCTTGTTGATTGCGTTGTTTCTGATTGAGCAAAAGATTCTTCCGGCTCCCCTGCTCTACCTGTCGGCGTTCTTTGAGGCCACTCGGCGCGATTACTACGAGGGACTGCGCGGGGTGAGTGAGCGCGGAGCGTGGAACGATTGGCTGGAATACTTTCTCCTCGGCGTCGCCCGTACCTCGCAGGATGCTCTCAGCAGGGCGTCTCGCATCAACGTGATTCTTGCCCAATGGCAGCGGCAGGTAGCTGGCGAGTCCACCAATACTCCGCTGCGGATTGTCGATCTGCTGGCGGCCAATCCGTTCATCACCGCCACCGGCATTGCCGGCGAACTGGGCGTTGCCTTCACGACCGCACAGCGCGCAATCGAGCGGCTGGAGCGTATCGGAATTGTGAAGCAAGCGACAGAGGCCAAACGGGACCGTGTCTATTGCGCACAAGCCTTGCTCGACATTCTCGAAGAACCGGCCAACCTTACCGGCTCTCTTTCCGAATGAGAAAAGTCACGTTGCAACGCTGCTCTTCGTTGAATGCCTCCATGTCGATATAGTTCCACACCGGAAAGATATTGACGATCAAAAGCCTGCTGATTGCGGACATATTTCGTGTCCATCCTGGCTGGCAGCAGCTTCGCCGGGGTAGGCTGTCATTGCAATCTTTTCTGCTGCATGAGAGTAGCCGCCCCGGCAAGCGATCTTTCATAATAGGGACATGGCCGAGACCTGGTTCACATCCGATTTTCACTTCGGACACTTCAACATCATCCACTATTGCAAGCGTCCGTTTGAGAACACGGAAGAGATGAATGCGTGCATCGCGGATCGGATGAACGCGCACGTCAAGCCAAACGATACGCTCTATTTTCTTGGGGATTTTTGCATGGGCAACGTTGAAAAGGTGGTGGCCTATCGCAAGCGTTTGAACTGCAAGACGATCCATTTTGTTGAGGGAAACCATGACAAAGTGACGCGCAAATCCCAGAGCATTTTTGCTTCCTGGAGTTCCTTGTCCGAAATCCATGTGGGCAAGCAAGGAATCGTTCTTTGCCATTACGCGATGCGTGTCTGGCCGCATTCTGGGCGCGGTGCCTGGCAGCTCTATGGCCACTCCCACGGCAACTTGCCCGATGACCCACTGTCGCTTTCGATGGATGTTGGAGTTGATTCGCACGGTTTTTGTCCGTGGCACTTTGAGGAAGTACAGGCTATCATGAAGGGAAAATCCATCGCTGGAAAACAGTCGCCGGAGACGAACCACAGTGACCGCGAGAAAAAGTAGAAATCATGCAGACCGGTAAGGCCTGCATGTTGATCTTGGGTTATCAAGACACTCGCTCTAGGCGGCCATCCCGTCTGTAATCCTCACCGCCGAGTGACCTCCGCCAAGTTTTTCCACTCGCACTTGTACGACGATACGATCTATCATTGCAGCAACGTGCGTAATGACCGCTACTTTGCGCCCGCGACTGTGAAGCGATTCAAGCGCGTCGAGGGCGATATCCAAGGTTTCCTGGTCAAGCGAGCCGAAACCTTCATCAATAAAAAGTGTATCCACGAATGATGATCGCCCTTCAAGCCCGGAGAGCGCGAGCGCCAGCGATAGGGATACCAGAAAGCGCTCACCACCAGAGAGACTCCGCGCGGCACGCAGTTCATCTGCCATATCACGGTCCACTACATGAACCGCGAGGTCAGAGTTAACGCCCTGTGCCAACTGGTAGCGTGGACCTATGGCGCTCAAATGATCATTTGCCAGCCGGATCAAGTGTTCGAGGGTAATACCCTGTACGAACTTACGGAACCGAGAGCCATCGGTTGATCCTATGGCATCGTCTACTGCCTGCCATACGGCAAGTTGCGCACGCTTTGCGTCAATCTCCGCTCCGAGTGCTTGTGCCTCTTCTTGTGCTTTTTTATCGCGCTTCAGCTCGGAAGCATTCTCACCGAATCGTTGTTGCTGAATGCTGATTTCATCATTCAACGCATTAAGGGAAGCCGATAGCTCAGGCGCGCCCACGCTCTCGTCCACACCTGCACGTGCTGTTCCGATGTCCTGTGTTCTCGTCGTCATATTTGCATGAGCTATATTGAGATCATGATCGATCTTCTGTAGGCGCGACCGTGTATCTGCTCGATTGTCACTCGAAATCATCAAGCGTTCGAGTACCCAATCGGACGAATAGCCCGATGCAGTGCAGTCTTTGTTGAATTTATTCTGCGTTTCCTTCGCACGTCCGTGAGCCTCAGCACTTGCAGTCACTGCTTGTTCGTGTGCTACGACCGCCCCGCGATGTGCTGATGCTGCCGCACTATGTGCTGCGCTTGCGCTGTTCTGGCCCGCACTCGCTGTAAGCCGTGCATCGTTGAAGCGCCTGCGGTGCAATTCGGTCGCCTCTCCGTTAAGGAGCGTAGCCCGCTGCCGCAGTTTGTCTTCCAACTCTTCATTTCGTGTTGCCAGACCGGCCTGGGAGCGCGTCAACAATTCGCCCGTGGTTAGAAGGATTGTGGCTGCCTCAGCGCATTGAGGCTTCAGTTCCTGCACGGTGCACTCAAGCGAAACAATCTGCTCCTTCAGTTCCCGATAAGCCGTCGCCTTGAGTTGCAGTTTCATCCGAGTACCAGCCGCATCTTGTTGTAAACCCTCTGGGGAAATACCAGCGGAGGTTAGGAATGGATTCAAATCGCGCTCGATTGTCTCTATCTCACGGACAATTCCACCTAATGTTGCGACTTTTTGTTGCAAAGTAAGTTCGGCTGCATGATGCTCTTCGATTCGTCCCTGTTTGGTGCGCTGTTCTGTTTCGTATTGCGTTTGCGCACTGTTCCTCTGTTTCTGTACAGCATCCATCTGCAATCGAATCTTCTTGGCATTTGCAAGCGAACTTTTGGCTTGATTCAATGCTGATGCTGCTTCACGTCCGAGTGTTTCCAGCTCTTCTTTCGCCTTGGCTTCCAATACCAATGGCAAAGGATTTACCAGCTCGAAGGTAACGATTCCCGTAGCAATTGCCGGACACAGCTCAGTAAACCCTTCGACTGCTCCAGCAATCTCTAGGCGGGAAGTACCTATGTTCCGAGCTGCCTCGCTGAGACGGGCCGCTGCCGCCGCTTGTCGCCCACTCTCTTCCGTAATGAGGTTGACCGCGAGTGCAATGGTGGCGTCGAGCGCTTGCCGTTGGCTTCGCAGCGACTCTGCCAATGTCTCAAGTGTGCCTGATGGACGCTCCGCAGCGGTAACCTCAAGGTATGGATGCTCTGCGGCACCACAGACTGGACAAGCCTCGCCCGGCAATAAGAAGCTACGCAGGTGTGCAGCCTGCTCGGTCACACTCTGCTGAGCAAGTTCATCGAGTGGCACAAGCTGGGCACGAGAGGCAATGTCCAGATCCATCTGGACCTTCGCAGCGTCTAGGTTGACACGCGCCTGTTCTTGATCCGCCACCGCCTCTGAATGCTTACGTTCAGCCTCTGCTAGATTGTTGGAAGCTATTGCCGCTCGTTCTGCGAGACGATAAGCCTCGCGCAAATCGGATACCAGTTGCGCAAGGCCAGCCTCAAGACTCTGGAGTCCACCCTCATTCAAATCGTTCAGTTCGTTGCGAAGAGCGTCCCACTGTAGTCCCAATTCTGTGCGCAACAGGTCGGCGGTCTGGATCGTGCTCTCTGCTTTGGTTACATCCGCCTGTAGATTGTCCACCGCCGTCCTCGCTGTCGTGGCATCCTGTGCTGCCGTGCTGCGAGAGAGCGCTTGCTCTTCATACCGCTGAAGCAGTGCGAGCACGTCATCCAGTCGCTCTGCCAATGGCGCATTTTCGCTCAGTCTCTTTAGTTGTTGAGTGGCCCGCTCTTGCTCTCCGGTTGCTTTATCTAACTTACCTTGCAAGCCGTCGAGAACATCCTTCTGTGTTTTGGCCGTAGACTCGGCTTCTTTCGCAGCTCGCTTACTTGATTCCGCTTCAGCTTGAGCGGAGACGATGAGTGCATCTAGTCGCTCGGCTTCCGTCCAAACTGGCCCAAAAGTCTTGAAGACGGCTTCGGCCTGACGCACATCTTCTTCTGCCTTTGCCAACAAATCCTGGGCCGCCTGCGCTACGCCAGCCGCGAGAATCTTTTCGTGTTCCGTATCCGTGACCTTCTGAACAGCTCCAGGCAGTGCTTTAGCGGCCTCTTCAGATAGAAGATATTGACCACGTAAAGGTTCGACAGAATCCAGTTCGGCCAATACCGTAAACTCTTCCTCGGCCGCGTTCTTCTGTTGTTGCGCGGTGGCAAGCTGTTCTTCGGCGAGTTGTAGACTCTCTTGTGCCGCAGTAATGATCCGCCGCTTTTCCAACTCTTCAGAGAGCCTCGTACGCCCTGCTTCTTGCTCCTTGATGGCCAGCGTAAGCGACTCTTGATCTTTTTCGAGTGTGAAACGTGCGTCAGCGGCAAGCATCCCGATGTCGAGACGCTTCTGGTCTAGCACCTCTACCTCACGGCGTAGTTGATCTGTTCCTTGCCGCACGAGTGTAGAGATAGAACCATAAATTTCTGTCCCCGTCACCTTTTCAAGCAGTTCTGCGCGATCACGCTCGTCTGCTAATAGAAAAAGGTCGAAATCTCCTTGGGCAAGTAAAACCGTCCGGCGAAACTGCTCAAAGGTCAGGTCGGTTCGTGCCTCGACCTCCTTTAAAACCGACATGATACCCTCAGCGACGGCACTATCATCGTCCAAGCGTTTCAATGATCGCTGCGGATCTTGCAGCCGTCCATTCGCCTTCCCCCGAGCGCGTGCAACAGACCACCGCGCACGATAGCCGATGCCGTCCTGCCCGATAAAGTCTACCTCGGCAAAGCCTGAGGCTGCTCCACGTCGTAGGATTGCTCGACCATCGCTGATTGACAGTTCTTTGCCGCTCGGATCTGGAACTTTTTCTTGTCTACCCACTGCAACACGCGGATACTCTCCGTACAACGCAAGACAGAGCGCATCAAGGATGGTGGACTTACCTGAGCCGGTCTCACCAGTGATGGCAAAGAGTCCGGCCCCGGCTAATGGTTCCGCCGTGAGGTCCAACTCGAACGGGCGCGCAAGACTTGCGAGGTTCTCACCACGAATCGCAAGAATTCTCATCGGTTTAGACCTCCGCCTGTATGCGATGAAACACATCGAGGTGGGAAACCGTAGGTTCCGTGTTAAATTTCTTCAAAAACGCCAGTTTGAACATCTCTTCTGGATTTCGGTCTGCAAGTTGAGTAAAGGAATCCGACGCCGTGTCCAATTGGGCAGCTACTCCAGCAAACGGCTGTACCCTTGCTTCGACGATGCGCACAGGAAACCCCTCGGCGATGCGATCCAATTCCTCTCGATAGCCCGAAAGCAAACCCTCACGTGCTAGGCGCACTTGCACGAAAGGCCGAAGATGAGGTTCAAGATCACTCGATAGACCAAGCTGTGCTAAATGGTCGTGCAAATCGGCGAGCCGTATCTCCCCCGTGGCTGGGAGACGCAAGAACGGCACTGGCCGTTCTATCGGAACCTGCTCCATCGTTACCCCAGAGCTGTCGATTGAGAGCAACGTCACGCTGTGTTTGTAAGGTTGCTCAGCGGCTGAAAGTGGGATAAGCGAGCCGCTATATCGCACGGTATCTCGACCTACGCGCTGTGCTTTGTGCAGATGGCCAAGCGCAACATAGCTCGCCTCAACAGGAAAAATATCGTGTGGTACTGCGTGCTGGCCGCCCACCAGAATCCGCCGTTCAGCACCTTCGGACTCAATAGCACCCATCACATGAAGGTGGCCCGTGACGATCAGCGGTGCACCCTGGAGCTTCGGCCGAATGCTCTCAAACAACTCATCATATAGTTCTTTCACCGCCCTCACCACGGGCGAACCAGCCTCGTCTTCCAGCCGTGTCAGATTTGGCAGGCAGGTCGCAGTAGGATACGAGACAGCAAGCATATGGAGAAAGACCTCTCCATGCTCATCGGCGAGCACAATGTGGTGCCGCTCCGCGTCGATCCTGCCGTCACGCCGCCGCACATTTCCGACCACCCGCACATTGAAGCGAGCAAGCAACGGATGCGGAGCCTCCAGCCGACCGGCTGCATCGTGGTTTCCAGCAACGATCACTGTCTTCATGGATGGTCGCGTACGATGCAGCCGTTCAATCGTCTCGTAGAACAGCCTCTGTGCCTCGCCCGAAGGATTCTGGCTATCAAAAATATCACCCGCCACGATCAGCAAGTCTATTTCCCGTTCAGCGACAATTCCAATCAACTGGTCGAATACTCGGGCTTGCTCGTACTCGCGCGAATAACCGCGCAGTGTCTGCCCGATATGCCAGTCCCCCGTGTGCAGTACACGAACCATTGCTCTATCGCTCCCTTACCACCAACCGCGTTGTCAGAAGCACTCCGGAAAAGTCTAGCTAAACGACGACCACAAGATCGGACCATGAGAAGAAAGACTGCCGTATTTTCTCATACAATCGCAATCTCCCTGCTGCGTGTCACTTCTCCATCGACATCACCCCTAGCACCAGCCGCATACACTACTTCAATGCAAGCACGTCTGAATATAGTTTTCTTAGATGTTCGTCAGACATATCTAAGATAGGCTCATACATGAACGAATTGAGATGTATGTTCTCCGGTGTCATCAGCGCGACGCGCTCAAGGACATTTATGGCTTGAGTATTGACGCTGAACAGTTCCCTGAATTTCTTGAGTAGCTTTGAAGTTTGATTGGAATCAATACTTGCAACGAAGGTAGCGTTGTTGATCAATTTAATCATGTACTCCTCGGCCCCAAGTCGAATTGCTATCGAAAGTACAATCTTGTTTTCAAAATTGATTCCGTCTCCAGCTTTGGTGCATAACGCGGCCTCGTTGCGAATGATGTCGATCATTGGCTTTTTTTCGTCTGGAGATTTTTCATTTCCCCCAAAAAGCGTGTTGTATATTTCGTCGAGGTCACCTTGTGTAATGCCCGCAGAATCGCCCTTCCAATGCAACAGAGATGTGAGTTTTATAAAGACTGCATCCTTGTCTCCCTTGGTATACTCGATGATATTTCTGATAAATGGGACGGATGCAATCTTCTTTTTCGGGTCAGTGAAGAAATTGATCTTCCAGTCATTCACAAACACATTCTTTATCCCAATGGCCTGGTGCAGAAAGACTTCGGCACTGGTCTTAACGGCCATTAGGCATTTGGAATAGTGCACGAATCTGCTATTCACGGTTCGGAAAAAATCGAAGTTGTGCGTCAAGATGATCTGCTTGAAGAGCGAATCTTCGGAGTTTTCCATTAAGTACTGAATGATGGCATATTTATTCTTATAGTCGAATGAGTCAGCAATATCATCCACAATAAGAAGTGTTTCCTGATTAGCTTTCCTTCGAGCTTCAACTTCGAAGATGATATTCAGGATATATAGCGCCTTTTTCTCGCCCGTACTAAGCGCTTGCATAAGGGTTGCTTTTTCTACTGTTGCCGTATCCTCTCCATCCTTGAAGCTGAATCCGAGGCGAAGCATAGGCTCTCCACCCAAGATCACAGAGAGTCTATTGACAGCGGTAAGCTTAAACGGAACAAAGAAGCGATCATTGAAAATATCAATCACCTCTTCCCATTGAGTCCGCTGCTTACCCGCCGCATCCTCAATCTCCACTTTCCTCTTCTCGGCAGCCTGGTACTTGTCGATCACATCGCTGTAAAGGTCGATATGCGTTTTGAGATAAGACTTCCATATCTCCTCCTTGAAATGTTCGAGATTGGCCAGCTTCGGAAGAAGCGCTTCATTATTTTCGAGATAAGCCTCAAAGCTACGAACATTCGCGTTTTTGTAAAGAAGCCTCTCTATCTCTTCATATTTCTTACGTAGATCCTTGTCCTTTGAGATGCCTTCCTTCTCCTTCGCAATCAGATCTTCGAGCTGCTTCTGGCTAGTTATCTCCAGCTTTTCATCTGCATTCAAACTGACAGAATGCTTTGCGTTAAAGAAACCATTGTCAGCTAGACTTTTTGCTATTGTGGACGCGTTATAGTAGTTAAATTTACCCTTCTTGAAGTAGGTCGATGAAGCTATAAGTTGGTTGTATCTTTTAATGTATTCTTCTATAGCTGTCTTGAAGTCTTTGGTGCCAATAACACTGAGAACTTTTTCATCGAAGATCGTGTCGTATTCAACATCAGCGAATGGCGCGTCCTTTTGGGCCAGGACTTCATCTTTGACTCTAATCAGAGCACGGTAGAACTCGTTATCGCTCTTGGTGAACGTTGAGGAAATCTCTTGCTCCAGGTCCTTCTTGGAGCCTGATTGCTTTTTGAGGGCCTTCAGAAGTAGATCCTTGGACCTGTCGATTTCAACGTATAATTGCTCGTACTCGTTTCGCAGCTTGGCATCCACAAGTAGGGTTGAAGTCTTCTCAGTATGGCCTAAAACCTCATCATAGGGGGCAATGACAAGTACGCTCTCTTTGGGCAGCTCAACACCGTTCTCGTCGGTAACTGTTCTACTGGAGACTCGGGTGGGGAATATCCGATCCTTGGATGCAGCGCCGTCTCCTATGTCCTTAAATATCTGTGCAAAGGAAGACTTCATTGCCCCATTTGGGGCATAGATCGCATAGGCTCTCTTCTGGGAAAAATCGAATTGCTTTGTCAGTTTCTTGATCCCATAGCAATTTGCCAAATCGACATTCAGCTTGTTCATTTTGCCCCACCCTCTTTCTTGGGCCAGTAGGTCCTATCCCATTGTCACAGGAGCGTGACGGAGGCTAAAGGGCACACTGAACATCATGGAAAGTCTTTCCACCGCTTGGCTGATAGCCAGGACGAGCGTCCTGAAAGGTCTCGTCGAGAATAGTAATGTCACTTATGGATGAAACGAGGTATTCACGCCATCCGGGGCCTCGGCTCGATTCACTTGCCCCACTCAGATACCATCCACTGAGAACAAGATTCTCCTTGCGGTTGTACGCGACCATGTGAGGTTCGACAATCCGGTATCCAGGAATGCCATCACCACCGTAGTAGAAGCGGACTACGCGCTTTGATCCAATGGCCAAACAGAGATTTGCCGTACTCATTCGCGTGTCTCCAACCGAAATTGAGATGTGCCAATCATTTTACGCCACTCGATTCCAGACATTCTCAAGCTGATGCGATGGTCCTTCCGTGAAAATGAGAAAAGGACCGCTTTCGCTATTCCAACACCCCCCGTGCGTTGATCTCCCGCTCCAGTACTTCCAACCCAGCGAGAATCACGGCGAATTCAGGTGGCTCTCGATAGAACATATCGCGCATCGCGCGGTAATCGCGTTCCAGTGCTGCAATCTGACTCTGTGGCGGACTCAGCAGGAATGAACCCGGCGTCGCCATGTCGTAGTGCGCCCAGGAAGAGTAGTAGAAGCGCTCCTTGAAATCGACTACCGCTTTCAGCAAAGCAAGATCGGAAAGAGCGGCCTGCTTGACCGGGTTTTCTGCCAACTTGAATAGGTCGTAGTAGTGGCGCGAGTATCGGACTGGTATCGTTCCGGGGCGATGGGCTTCCTGATGCAGGATTGTGGCTTTTTCCCAGAACGTCCTCTCTGCATTGATGGCGACGACCGCACAAACTGGATCGTTGAAGGCCCCCGGAAAGGATTGAGCAGCATACGCCTGAATGGTATGGGCGTTGGACGGAACCCAGGATGCAAGTGGCCCAATCTCCAGCCGGACTGCGGGACGGATGTATTCTGCCGAGAATGCTGCCGGATAGAACACGTTCACGGTGTGCGGATCGTCTCCGTCGATACTGGCGACAACGCCCGAAACCGCTGCGAAGAGCTGGCTCAGTTGACCGAGCAGTGTCCCCCGGATGTACTCAGCAGCCTTCGCGTTCATCTCCTGGTTGTAACGGCTCTGCTTTGTCTTCGATGTAATCGCTTGATAAGGATCGTTACCTTCCGCATGGCCGTACCCAAGCAGTCGCCAATCGAGGATCAGGTCGATGTCCTCTGAAAAACGGTCAATCAATCCGAAGACCTTGGAGAGGCTGGTGCCGCCTTTGAAGACCATCTGCCCCTTGAGGGTAGGCTCCGCAAAAAGATGTTTGAGAATCCAACAAACCCAGAAGTCCTTTTCGATAATGGCGGGATTCATTCCGAGCTGGCTTGCCGTCTCGCTGAATAAATCCCGCCTGTCTGCGGCAGGTCCGGTGGCGATCCTATCCATGAAGTTCCTCTTGAGTGATTTGCTGGATTGCGCTGTAGACCCATCCCGTCGCCGTTTTGGTATCGGCCAGCACCTTGGCGCGCAGAGATTCCGGCAACCATGCACGGATCTTCGCGATGACCTCGGTGGTGATCTGCTCCTGGCCAAGCGACTTGAGCGCCTGCACGATCAGGCCACTCTCCTTCAGCTTAACCCCGGATTCCTTCAAGGCCGTATGCTCGAAAGCCAGAGCCGTATTGCCGACTTGGTAAACCCTGTCCGGTCCATCCGATAAATAGACGGCACGTGCGGGAACTTGAGTGGAAAGCCCTAGGAAATTCAGAGCGGTGGCTCCGCTCGGCTGGATTCGCCAACGGAACTTTCGCGCCAAAGCCCGCGCAACCTGGTCAATATCAGGGCTCATGTGCTGATTGAGGATTTTGCTGAAACGCGGATAATCGTAGATGCCGCGAATGACCCGGCGAATCTCGCCGCGCTTCTCCAGCCGGTGGAGCGCGGAATCGACAGTGGGGCGGCCTCCGAGGTCCAGAAAGTCGCGTGGCGAAAATGCCCACCCTCCTCCGGTCCCTCGAATTCTATATTTAGCCTTATATTCAATTGTTTGGCGCATATAGAATCCACACAGTCTGCAAGAAAAAATATCACTGTTTTCTTGCAAAAGCAAGCGATGATCCGTGCACCATAGAGAATATGCTCAAGGATTTTGCAATTTAATTGGCGCTAATCTCTTCTGCGATAGAAGGCAACCCCATAGGCGCTTGCCAACGGCAACTGGAAAGACTCAGACATTTTTGAGTCAAAGATGAGCCTTCGGCGAGATGAATATGGCCAATCCCCGCATCCCCAGACGGCAGTTCACACTGAAACTGGCTTTAGGAACCTGGGGCGGTCAGTTCCTTTTCAAGCCCGTCGGGTGGGCAAATCATGGCGCTCCGGTCTCCTGGAGCGACCTTCAGGGTGGGAAGACGGGCGCACAGAAATGGAGGTCTGCCGTAGCAGACCCCCGAATTGACTCCTGTCCTCAAGCCGCTTTTCTGACCTTTGGCTGCGTGGCCTTCGCTGCTGGCTTCGGTGCCAGCTTGGCTTTCTCCTTCGCGGCGAACTCCTGCTTGACCTTGAGGCTGATGGCGTCCACGTCAACTTTGTACGCGGTCGTTGCGTCGCGGAGTACTTGTGCGGCGTTCTGCTTGCTGGCCGCGTGTAGGATGGTGATTTCTACCAGTAAACCACCCAACGCGCTCTCCTCGGCATGGCGCAGGTAGGCCGTAAACAACTTTCCGATAGAGTCGCTGTCCTTTGCCTTCTTGATGCCGCGTTGACGGGCGACAATCTCCAGACGGCGTTCGTCCAGCAATGTAGCCAACCGCTCGACCACGAAAAGCAGGTCGCGCTTCATCAACCGCACCGGGACCGCTGCGACGATGGCGGCGAGGGTGCGGAGTCCGGTCGCCTGGGCGAGTGCTTCTTCGCGGCGGCGCTTCTGCTCCTCGACATTCGATTTCGGTACGTATGTGCTGGTCTGCTTCTTGGCATGATGCACCGGGCAATCTGCCTGAGCGCAAACCGTGCGGGTTTCGCCCCTCTCGCTGCCTTCGGAGACAATGGCCTCGGTGGTGTACTTGCACGTCTTGAACTCCGGGCGCGTGGCCTCTTCTTTCGTCTTGGGCTTCTCTTGCCGGACTTCGACATACTTGTTTCGCGGAAGCGTGGTGCTGCCTTCCTTCTGCTGACCATAGGCTGTGCTGATCTGTACCAGCTTGGGTTTCGCTGCGATGGTTTGCCGGATATGTGCGTCCACTTTCGCGGCATAGCATTTCGGGTCTGAGCATGAATCCTTCTGGCCTGTTCCCATGTCGGCGAAGAGTAGCTTGTTATGGCCGGTACGCTTCGGGCAATCGACGCAAGAACCAGCCTCCTGTACAAGCTGCGCATCTGCTTTTGAGAATGGCGCGGTGGCGAGTTCCAACAGAATGTTGTGCTCAATCCACTGTTGAAGATTGCGCACGGGTAACAGAGTGCGCTTGGTTTTGTTGTTGGTGCCGTACTGCTCCTGATAGCAAGCACTGAGCGCCTCTTCCTGTTGTGCGGGTTGCAGCTTCGCCAGTAACAGCGCGTGTCCGGTGCCGATCTCTTCGCGGTAAAATGCATCGACCACAACGGGCGAAAGCTCGGTTAATTTCAAACGAGAGGCCACGAAAGCCGGACTCTTGGCGCATCTTGCGGCGATTTGTTCAATGGAGTATTTCGGCTCCTCCAAATTGAGAAGCGCGCGGAATCCGTTCGCCTCCTCCATCGGATGCACATCGGAACGTATCAAATTCTCGACTAACTGAGCCTCCAAAGATTCAGCGTCGGTAAGGTTGACGATGCGCACAGGAACGGTTTCAGCCTCGGCCATCTTTGCGGCACGGTAGCGTCGCGCTCCGGCAATGATCTCGAAACCGCGCTCATTCAAAGGCCGCACTAACAAGGGCGAAAGCACTCCTTGAACGCGAATGCTTTCGGCAAGCTCTTTCAATGCCGAATTGTCATAGATGCGGCGGGGGTTGGTGGTGGACTCGGTGAGGACGGCAAGAGGAAGGTCGCGGTATTCGGTAGTGGTGTTCGGGTTCATAATTGCTCTCCTTGAGCGGGTTGGGCCTACAGTGGGTAATGGAGCGGACGGCATGAGGCCGCCCGCCGCTGAAAAGGATTGGTTAGCTGGATTTCGCCAGTTCCGGTTCTGCTTCTTGCATCTGTTCCGATCTCGGTGTTTCAAGCGCGGAAAGAATGACGGCTGAGGTACGCTGGATAACTTCCAAACTCTCGGCCAATAGCGCCGCGTTTCCGTGGTAAAGGTGTATGTAGTCCGCCGATACTCGACCTGTGTCGAGGCCGATAGTTTTGCCCACCACAAAGGCAATCGCCTCGGCTTCTGTTTCGCGTACCGTCTTGGTTGTTTCCGTGCGCCTGTCTGCCTTGTGTAACATCTCGTGTGATAACTCATGGACCAAAGTTGAAAACTCTTCGGCTGTTGACTGACCGGGAAGCAAGACGATCTTTCCGCCGTAACTGGCTCCCAACGCCGGGGCGATAGACTCTTTGAACTCAAGCTGAATTCCCTGAGTTATAATGAAATCAATCAGCCGTTCCCGTCGTTCGCCCACATCTCCGCTTACCTTGGTTGAAAGTTCTGGAAGCTCTTCGCCGTCGGTCTGACTAACATCGAAAACATAGGCCGAACGGAATCCGACTAACACACCATGATTCTGTGTGCGTATATCCTTCTCGGCCTCTTCATCCTTCTTGCGCTTGAGGCCTATAACAGGAGCAAGAATGCGGATGCCGCGCTCTCCCTTCTTGACTCTCCGTTTAAGCTGGTTCCACGCATACAAGCCAGCGACGCGGGTTGCATCCGGCTTCTGCCGTGCAATCTCCAAAATGTTGCCAAACGAGTAATTGTGAAATCTGCCCATCGCTGTTAGATAGGCGGTAAGTCCTTCACTGTGTCCCTGCTCCAACTGCTCAATCAGGGCTTGCACGTTGGCTGCGATTACTTCTTTCGCGGTCTGCTTCGGCTGCGGCTGGTTTGCGTTATCGGTTGACGGGTTGACAGTGTTTGCGGTGGTAATGGCTGCGCTGCTCATCGGTGATTCTCCTTTGTCGTTGCTCTTGAATGGTTTTGCTGTTGTTGTTCACACAACAACGCCTTGGCCCAGGCCCACGCCTGCGGGGGTAGCAAGTGCAAGGGGAGGGGAATCTCCCAGGGCTTGCAACGGAGCGCAGCGAGAGTGGAAAGCCCCTTGGTCTGCACAAACGCAGCGCAGCGCAGTGCGGAAGACTGGGGATACCCCTTGCGGGCGCGAGGGGCGGAGCTCCTTAGGAAGGGTTTCTAAAGGGTAGGCGTTGCGGACAGGACACAGGTCCGCTAGAGGGGTAGCGCAAGACGTGCCGTTTTTTACTGCGGCGCGCCTAGAGCGTAGGGCAGGAGCCCTCACTGAAACGGCAATAAGTTATGAAAGTATGTCGGAAAGAGTTATATGATAATCATTGGTCATGATTCAGCCAACTGGGATTCTATATTCTATTAACACCCCATGAACAGGACCATTCGTCGTATTACTACCCTCTCCAAATCAAGTAGTCTGCCGCGTGACAAGGCCAGTCTACTACTAGCCGACGAACCCAGTGCCAATTCACAAACAGATCGCTCCGATTACTTTAATGAGCGCAATGGGCTGTTCTCGTCAACCCTGAATCATACCTAGTCAGATCGGCGAACGCTGGGCGGTCGGGTCGAGGACTGGCGCGGTGTTCCGTAGGACCGGCCTAGCCGTATCTCCCCGTTTCCTTTGGGAGTGCCTCAGTAGCCAAACCGTGAATCCGTCTCCAGCCCCCGCCACATCGCACCCAGCGTGCGGATTTCCCGCACTGAGCGCACCTGTTTGCTTCGGGTCAAGATTTATGTGGCCTATCGTGCTGGGGCAACTTTCGCGGCTGACCATCGGATAAGCTTGTAGTTGTTAAACAAGCCCAGCCGACCATATAGCCATTCGCTACTCCACCGCGTCCAGCCGAAGCCTCCGCGCCCTCGGGCACGCATCAGATGCCGCCGGACCTTCTCCTCTACCCAGCGTTTGACCACTCCAAAACAAATGCTCGAATGGCCGACCCGAAAGTAGTTCACCCAGCCACGCAGAATCGGATTGATTTTCGCAATCACAACTTCGACGGGCCAGCTGACATGCTGCCGGAAGACCTCCCTGAGTTTCGAATACAGCGCTGTCCGCTTCTTCAGCTTGGGCGCGTAGTATGGCCGCCACTTCTGATTAAAGCTGAGTATGCGCCGATACTCAAATCCCAGGAAGGTGAAGCTCTCTCCCTTCTTCAGATCCACTATTCGACTCTTTTCCTCGTTGATCGCAACGCGTAGCTTTGCAAACTCTTCGCGCAGCCGTTTGTCTATCGCCTTCACCAGCCAGTCACTCCGCCGTTCAGCGTCGATCAAGATCACCATATCGTCCGCAAAACGTGCATACTGGACGTTGGTTGACTTGCCCCTTCGCGTGGTGTCCACCGCCTTCTCCAGCATCCGGTCTACCTCGTTCAGGTAGAGGTTACTGAGCAAAGGTGAAATCACACCACCTTGGGGAACGCCTTTCTTCCCAGTCGCCTTCAGAATCATCTTGAGCAAATGCATAACCGCATCATCACGGACCCGTCGAGCCACTTTCTCTAGCAGCAGCGAGTGCTGCACGTTATCGAAATAGGCGGACAAATCCAAATCAATGATGCGCGTCTTCTCTTCGACGATCGCTCTGGCCACCCGGGCCACGGCTTCATGCGCCGTCCGCTTCGGTCGATATCCAAACGACCCAGCTTGGAAGTCCGCTTCGAAGATCGGCTCCAGGATGAGCTTTAACGCCCCCTGGACCACGCGGTCACGGATAGCGGGAATCGACAGGGTGCGGACTTTCGTCCCCCCATCTTTTGAAATCTCCTTCTTCCGTGCTGGCATGGGCCGATACGTGTTGGTAACTAATTCATCCCGAATTTGCACGAGAAAGCTCTCCGGTCCGCTTTCCTCAATGGCTTCGAACGTGACTCCGTCAATACCCGGTGCCCCGTGATTGCTTCTCGCCATCTGATAGGCTTCCCGCAAAGTCTCCATCTTGCAAATATGGACGTATAGTCCCCAGAAACGCCAAGACGGTTCTGCCTTCGCCTTGACATATAGACTCCTTCTCAGGTCCTGCAAACTGATGGGCGTGTTTGTCATTTCACCCTTGCCTCCCGTTTTGTTAGAGCCGTTACAAACAGCAGGGCCTCTTGTGGAGTCGAGATGTGGCGCGGTGGTTTAGGCTTGGCCTGTCTGTATCCGGCTCTTTCGTTTGCCGGTGCCTCATTATCCAAACCGTGCCCCGTTTCCACATCCCGCTCGTCGAACTGGACAGGCGCGTTTAACGCATCCAGCTCTCGGAGGAAACTTCACGATTTCGCCCACGAAAAGTTGCGCGTCCGCTCAGTAAGCCGGACCAGACCAAACCTATCGTGCAGAATAGCGTCCGAATATTTCCGGGGTGCCGACCCTGCCTCTTTATGTTTGCCGCGCAACCACTGGCGCAGCCGCTTACAGGTGTGTTGGTCCACTGCCTGATAGGCTTTGCTGACCGGCCCGAGACAGAAGTAGTTGGCCCAACCGTTCATCATTTGATTGAGTTTCGTCACCACTGTCTTATGATCCAGCTGGGTTCTGTTGTGTCCGGTTTCGTTGCTGATCGCCTTACAGATGCGGATCACTCGCTTCTTGGCCGGAACCGTGCCCAGATAGGCGCGCCCCGTCTTCGGCGAGTAGCAACGACCAAACGTGTAGCCCAGAAAGTCGAACTTCTCTTCCGGAAGCTTCGAGACCCGCGTTTTGGTTTCATTCACCGTCAGCTTCAGCTTCGTCATCATGACCCGCATCGTGGCCAGAGCTTCTTCCGCTCTGCCCCGACAACAGATCACGAGGTCGTCGGCATAGTTAACTATGAACGCTCCAAGACGCTTTTCGTGCCCCAGCTTCTTCCATCCGAGCACGAACCGGCGCATGTAAAGATTACTGAGCAGTGGGCTGATCGGAGAACCCTGCGGGCTCCCTCGGCCTTCGTCCCGATTGCGCGTACTCCGATGCTTCTTTCCACGATCATCCGTTTCCTCCACCGGTGCTTTTAGCCACATCTTGATCAGATGGAGCATGGCGCCGTCAACGACCCGGCGAGCTACCGACTTTAGAAGCTCAGAATGCGGAAGAGAATCAAAATACCCGGCAAGATCTGCATCAACGATCTCTCCATGTCCAGTGTTAATCAGCTTATGGACGCGTCTTACTGCGTCCAATGCGCTGCGGCCTCGCCGATAGGCGTACTGTTCCGGTTGCAAGTCGGCCTCGAAAATGGGGTCGAGCACCAGAACCGCCGCCATCATGACCGTGCGGTCACAGATAGCGGGCACTCCTAACGGGCGCTGTTGCCCTCCGGGTTTCGGGATGTAAACCCGTCGCACCGGAAGTGGTTGATAGGTTCGGCTTTTCAGCTCTTGCGTCAGTTCGTCCAACCATCGCTCTGTTCCGTACGCATCGATGTCCTCGAACATCTGACCGTCTACTCCCGCTGCTCCACCGTTGGCTTTGCAACATTCGTAGGCAAACGTCAACACATCCTTCCGGTACACCTTGTCGTACAGCGCATAGAAGCGAAAGTCAGGCGATTTCTTCGCTTTGTCGTGTAACGCTGCCTGTAACTTCTGAACGCTTTCCGGGGTTGTTAGGCTCATCGCCAATCCCTCCGTCTTTGTCACTTCTTGCGTTGGTTTCCAACTAAGGCCCCTTCCCTCCCCCGGAATTACCCGGCTTCATCGGTACTACGAACCTCACCGCCGCCCCAATCAGCCCAGCCTGACTCTCACGAGCTACCAGTTGGTCTTGAACCTCCAATACCACTGTTGGGGTTTCCCGTGTTCCTAGTGCTTTCCTATGCATGCATGTCGCCGTCAATACCCCGGCAGGTCCGATGGAAGCTGTTCGCTCGTACCCCTCCATCAGCGGCGGCCTTCCCCGAAGAGCGGGCGGGTCGGCTCCTGCGTTATGTGTTGCGAGGCCTGCTCGACGTTCACTTAAATTGCAACCTACATGCTCACAGAGCCGCTAAAACGACCCTTTGCACCGAAGGCTCCAGCGGCTTCGTTACCTCTGCCACCGCTTCGGTTGTTACCGGGTGAAACGAACCAGTTCCCGGGTGGGGTTGTCTCCCACTGAAAAGCACCGGCTTGTCACGGCGCACCGCTCTGCGGACATTACTCCGCTTCTTCGCTACTACAGACCCGGCCGAATCCCTCTCGCCGTCTACCGACTTCCCGGTGTCACCGGTTATACGGCTTCCTGCTCCGACGATTTCTCAACGGGACGAGGAGGGCTTCTCCAGTTGCTTAGCATGACCTTGTCACCGTGCTGTCCCTACCAACCCCGCCGAAGTGTTGCGCCGCGTCAGTCCGTGCGACGCTCCATGCTGCCTTCGCCCGAAAAGTGAGGGCTCGGCCTTCGGGGTTAAGTACTTTCGAGGCCATTTGGGTTCACTTGCGTTACGGCCCGGCGACTCGCTCACCATCCTTGAAGATGGCTTCGTCAATAGGCTTCAGAACAGAAAGTTTCCTCCCTGCCCTGCTATTCAAGCTACGGGGCTTGGACTTTTACCTCGGTGGGACTTCCACCCACTGATCATGCCAGCCTTCGCTGGACGCACACTTTTCAGTAGCAATCCAATTCTGACGCCGCGTGTGGGCTCGGCATTTTCCGACCTTGGTGATAAACTTTCCTACGTTGGTTCTTATGAATGGGATCGAGGTATTCGCTCCTCATACGAATTCACCCTCTGTCGCAACGCTCAGAAGCCTGCTGCGACTGAATTGCGCTGCCATCAAAGTTCGTGTGTGTCCCGACCCTTTAGCGAGAGAGCGGGACTGCTTTGTCACAGTTCGCGACAAAGTCGACGCTGAAGGCGGAACGATGCGGCTTGGTTGGGCTGTGTGGCAGCACGGTAGGCTTTTTATCGAAGGGGAATTCCATGCTGTTTATGACCCAGGGAACTCTCGACCATGGATTGATCTCACGCCACGCCCTCAACGCACTGAAGAGGTTCTTTTCTTGCTGGACGAGGGGACCAGCTACGACTTCGACTCGACAGATGTGGTTGACAATCGTCGCGTAGCGCTTATTCCAGATCCACGGGTCGAACGTGCTCTTCGGCTCTTTACAAAGAAGACACAACTCCTGAACTCGATTCCAGGAATCGACGTGACTGCCGACCAAGTGGACCCAGGTTTGATTCTGAAACTTGCACTCTGTGAACAGCAAGCGGCAGAATTGCTTGAGGCAGCCCTCTATTCGCAAGTGGCCAGCGATTATTCAAACATAGCTGTCGGGCGAAACGATCCCTGTCCATGTGGTAGCGGAAAGAAATACAAGCGCTGTCACGGCTGAATGATCGGAACTGATTAAACGGAGATCGGACGCGTTTTCCGCCGGCTCTTTCCCTATCATATGATTCCTGGCGTAGAGCCGAGTTATAGGGATTAAGAGTGCGAAGCCACTGGCAATTCATATTTCCATGAACTCAAGATTAAAGGCCAACTAAACTGGGAGAAAGCATTAGGTGAGGTGCTCTAATGGATCAGACAAACTACGCCGTGGAGCGGCTGCTTCAACTCGTGCGGGCATCATTCAAAGATCAAATGGGCGATTTGAGCGCAAGCGTGTTTTTCCAACGTCTTTGGGCTAAGCTGGAGGTTATCAACGATCCCGGTGTAGTGAAACCCTCTCCGAACCAATACCATCCGGGTCGAGCATATTTGTACGAGCAATCACCCCACGATCTTCAGGCGGCAGCCAATCAGGCATTCTTCTATCTTTTGGGCTCTGGATATGTTTATCCAAAACTTACAGGCGACTATCTCAATTTTTCCCGCTCGGAATGGTACTGCTGGACGGAGCGTGGCTTGCAATGGGTTAAGGGGGCCGAGCCCATTCCTGAAGCTGTGACGGAATATATGAAATTTCTGAGAGAGCATGTTCCTACGGTGGATAATGTGATCTTTCAATACATTCTGGAGGCATTGGTCGCGTTCAACCGTGAAGCTTTTTTTGCCGCTGCTGTAATGCTTGGGGCTGCATCGGAAAAAGCCGTTTACCTACTTACGACGTCCCTGCTTAACGCGCTAAAGCCGTCCCGTAGACGCACGACAATGGAGACAGCATTCAACAGGCGGCAACTCTTCACATTGTTGGACTGCGTGAGAAAGACGATCGAAGACGGCTCCGCCGGAAGTCCCGCGCCCATTCCTTATTCGGTATCGGAGGGCGCGGACGCCCATCTGTCATCACTCTTTGAGGCAATCCGTACGCAACGCAACGATGCTGTGCACCCAATGAATGCAATCGTCTCTGCCTCTTCGGTACGGTTGCTCTTACATTCATTCCCGTACGCATTGAATGTGACCGAGAAATTAAGGGAATGGGCGGATGCAAATACTGGATGCCTTTGACGGGAGGGACTCGTACATCGAATAAATCCCGGCAAACGTCGTTGTCGCAAGGATGGATTCTGAATGATGCAAAATCCCCGGTGCACATTTCGACCGGAGCCTTCTTCTCTAGCGTATTCGCCTTATGTTCGCTATAATCCGGTGATGGCTTTTGGCTTTCCAGAGATAATTCGCAAGATGTTCGTCGTCTCGTGCAAGCGATGCAGCCGGGACGTACCGGCTGGAGTGCAGGCGTTCCCTTTTGCTTCCGTGGTGGTCTCCTGCCCTCTGTGTGGAGAGGTCAGACGCTACAGACCGTCAGAGGTCTTTCTTGGAGTGCCTAATCAGCTTGTGGAGAGACTGACGCGGAAATGATTTAGCTGCCTGATACGCGGGAATGAAGCGCTGGGCAGGTCGAGTGGTATGGACTGTTGGCGTAAACCCGGAATTCTGCGGAAGCTGATCGGCTGAGCCTTGGCGACTTATGAGGACTAGTCACGCTGGCCACAGAACAGTTTGTCACCTTCGGATTGCAGATGATACGAGCGCCTGTAATTGTCTACTTGCCACTGGCGGCATGAGCAGGAGTCGGTATTCCGAGCAATGCATTCATCTCGCCCTCGAAGTCGGTTTGGAGTTGTTGACCCAGCATCGAGAGGCTTATTGCGATAGCTTGGCAGTCAAGCGGACTCACATCAATTTGCGCTCCGATCTTCCACTCGCGAACATAAGGCTCAAAGTCAACCTTTACTTGAGCAGCCTCAATGGTGGTGTAGGGAAGCTGGACCTCCTTCCCATCCAGCAAAACACGCGGTCGCAGCCAAATCGCTTTCAAAGTGTCATCGTCCTTCGTTTGGTCAAGCGAAACGCCGAGTGGTTTAACATCGATCATCTGGACCATGCCCAGCCGATGCGCGAGGCAATTGCGAACACGGTATAGACCTTCGAGCCATTCCATCTTTTCCTTCAGAGCAGCAGAGGGCTTGGCGATGACCAATCCGTCGCACATTTTTACGGGTCCTGATTTGCTCTCAGTTTGTACGCGTGTCAGTATTTTCCAGAAACTTGGGCCATCCATTCTCTTGTTGGAACCGTTCAAATGCTCAAGGACTCGACGCTGGCGTAGTAAATTATGCGCGTGAATCTCAAAGCGACTAATCATCGAGATCAAGGAGAACCGCGCAAATAGGGCCGGTGCTTCTCGTCGTACAGCCTGGTCCTGTTCAAGCCCGCCGCATCTGAAAGGGACTGTAAAGTCAGGCGCGCCGTCAGGTAGATGCAACTTCGACAGAGCAGCCCCGGCTACAGCGACAGCCGCGTAGTAGGCTAATCCGCTGCAAAGTGAAGTCAGTTCTTTCCGTGCATCCTCGGGGTACTGCAAATCTCGAATCATGCCCATACAAACCCCCGACCAAATTTCCCAAAGTGCTCATTATGCCAAGACTTGTCCCTGAACAATCGATTCTGCCGTAGGATATTTACTTGCTGCTATCTCTTATCCGAAATCGCAGATGCAGCCAGAGCAGCCTTCGCTTGCTCCGCGGTCATCTTGCAGAACGCGCCTTTGGTCGCAGTCAGAGCGGCGACCAAAATAGCGGTTGCCACAGCCGTTGCGATATGAGGCAAGACGCCGAACTTTGCAGCCAGCCAGCTCGCCACCGCGACAAGCGCCCCTTTTGTCGTGGTAGAAAGACTTTTGCCTCCCTTACATATGATCCCGCGTAATTCTTCAAGAAACAGCTCTATAAATCTTATAACGCTCTTTGCAGTCGCACTGCCAAACTTGATTTCAGGGGTCCGAGGAGGAGCGGGTGTCGCCGAATCCATGGCTAGCGGACGCAGTTGTCCGAGGAACCTCGCGATCTCGCTAGCACCCAATATGACAGTCGTTGCGCCATCTTCAAAGCTGATCGCTGTCACCTGACGATGCGTAAGGTAACGCCCCGAAATCTCCTCCAGCGAGCGCGAAAGTTCCCACGATGTGTCCTGCGCTGCGCCGATCAGATCTCGCGGCAAGACATATGGCTGAGAACCTAAAGCATCCTCGTGATTATCCATCCCCTCATACTAGCGGAACAGGCGGGGGAATGGATAACCCACGGATTACGAGAGCGATATGAATATCGCTTTCGGGGCTGACAACAAAAATTCGTCCGCCTCGCATGTGCGGCGCAGTGGACGGCCCTTGGACTGCGCAGACTCAACCCGCAACAACGAAGCGCCCGAGGCTCACCAGCGCCCCGGCGGCATTTTCTTTTCGATACTTCGACCAACGGCACCGACGCTGTATTCGCGTTCGGCTCTTCGGGAAGCACTTGGAGCACGGTAGCTTGCCTCAACCGCGGGTGCCCCACAGATCAGTCCTGGAAAACGCCCATCTCGCCAGGATCGATTCTTGAATGCCGCGAAATCGCCGGTGAACTCACCGACGACCACCTGCCATCGAGGGATGCTCCCTGAGTCAACAGGGATGTTGGCAACAGTTGACATCCGAATTTCTGAATACTTGCCGACATATCAGTAGTGATCCTTGCGGCGTAAACTGAAGACGATGCTACTTGACGACATCATCGATCTTGCCACCAACACCAGCCAATCGATCACCGTGCTGCTCAGGAAGTGCGTCGTCCTTGCTCATCAGATCAAAAATGACCGGCTCAAGGCGTGGGCTAACAAGGAGCTGAGCGGCTACGGCGACGAAGATGAACTTCCAGACTATCGAGTAGTTTCAGCCACTGCCACAGGACACTTCTCCGGATGGGGTGGATCGCAGGCTACCCTTCCTATCCCTCCGGCAGCCCTTGACAAGAATCATCAGCGGTTAGCAACACAGGTCCATCTCGTTCAGGCAATTGCCACCTATGAGGACGTAGTGAAAACCGCGACGACGGACGGTCAGATCACCGTGGGCTGGCCTCCGAATCTCGTTCTTTACTACCAGAGTAGTATACCTTTTACTGGTCAACAGATGAATCTGATCGCAGCATATCAAGAGATACCAAAACCGACGCTTGTCGAAGTGCTCGAAACCGTCCGCAATCGAGTATTGAATGTTGCATTGGAAATCAAATCTGAATTGGGAGAACGCGACGAAGACCTGAAAAACATAACCCCTCAGTCAGAAGAGAAGATCGAGCGTTATGTGGCTCAGCAAATATTCAATGGCAACGTATATGTTTCAACGGGCCAGTCAACTATGACGGTCCAGGAGCAGCATATTGCCACCGGTAATTGGGAACAATTGCAAAAAGTTCTTTGCAATTCAGGAGTGTCACAATCTGACGTAGGCTCACTCGCTACTGCTGTAAGCGAAGACAAGGATCAAATGGGTCCTACGGTGAAAGGTTGGATCGAGAAGACTGCTCCAAAGGTGCTAAGCGGGGGCGTGAAAATGGCAGCTTCGGTGGGACAGTCAATTTTGACAGAATACTTGAAGCACTATTTTGGTCTGAGCTGAGATGCGACATTCTTCACGCCCAGCAAGGAAATCTAGGATCGCAAGGATAATATTGAGAAGCGCTGTTGTGGCCAGAATGGAATCTAGGTTTACGCAAAATCGCCATACCACTCGACGAATAAGCTTGGTTAACAGGCTTCCCAAAAACAGACTAGGAGATAATCACCAAGCTGCTGCACCTGTTGCAGCGAGCGCCAAAAATGGGCGGCTCCGAAGAGCCGCCTTCGGGTTGCCGGGTGCTACTTGGCTTTCTTCTTGGCGGGCTTGACCGGCTTGCTCTCGCTGGCTTCGTTCGGTGCCGAGTAGTCGATCTTGCGGATGTAGTCGGCCTTGATCGAAAACGTCTTGTGCTCCACGCTATCAGCCGTGTACGTCTCCGGCTTGATCTTGCCTTCAACGATGACCGGCGTCCCGGCCTTGAGGGTGGCGGCGAACTTCGCCAGCGGTCCCCAAACCTGAATCTGGAACCAATCGGTGTTCTTGTGCTCGGCACCGTCCTTGTCTTCCCACTGCTCGTTGACGGCAATGCTGAAGTTGACTACATCGCCGTTGGGGGTGGACTTCTTTTCGGCGTCTTTGCCGAGGTTGCCTTCGAGGTGGACGTTGTTCTTGTAGCTGGACATGATGTTCTCCTTATGAATTTGGTCGCGAGTGAATCGGGACATACTGCCGGAACGGACATGGGGCGCAGTGAACTCCCAAGTGCCAAGCAAATTCTTTGGCGGAGAGGGACCACAGCTTGCCTGGGGAGAGGAATCCGCAAAGCGCAGCGGAAGAGTTTGCGCCGCCGCCGCAGGGCGAGAGCGTTCTTGACGCATCCATGATGGCCGAGTTGATTGTGACCAAAAAGGAGATCGGGCCTCAGCTCCAAAAGTCCGCCGGAACCTCGCGGGCCAGGCCGAAAAGCCCCGGCGCGGGTGATCAACGATTGCCGTTGGCGGGAAGACTTGGGGCCGAGCACTTGATTCTTTGGTTTCGTGGATCGGGGGCGCTCTTGGTGGCGGGGTTCGCCGCTTCAGTACGAACGCCGGTTGAAGGGAAGAGCGGGGCGGGCACGGCGGTGTGGGCAGAAGTCATTCAAGGCCATTCGCAAGAACGGCGGCACGGAAAGCGCCAGCGGAGCGGTCACGCTGGCCTCGATATGGCTTGCAGTGCATCCGTGCAACCTGGGGGCGTTGGGATGAGTTACATCCGCACGCCCGCGAACGGCGCGCCTAAACTGACTCAAAGCCGCTGTTGCCTTGGAACTTTAAGGTGCGACCATTCTCGGTCACAGTTCGAACTACATGGTCTGGTGTGCCTGTTGGCACTTCGGCTTCAATTTCAAGCGTGACGGTGACGTTTGCTCCGACAAGTCCTACGAGGTGACTAATAATCTCATCGGCAATCCTTCCCGCATCGCGTCCTACCCGTGCTGAGTCCAGACGCACTGTGCCGTGGTAACGCTTTGGCTTCTGCGGCTCGACGTTGCCATTTTGAGATCCTTCGGAAGTAGCTGTTTCGTCAGGCTTCGCAGCAGGCTTATCCTCTTCGGCGGGAAGCGTTGCTGGCTTTGTCTCTTTATCAATCTGGTCGCGGGCAACGTCAGGCTTGACTAGAAAACCTGCATCATCAGCCGTAACCGGAATGATTGCCCCATGCCTGAGTCCTCGATACCTTTGCGCCTGTTCATCATAAGATTCTGCATAGGCAAACGTATCCTTCTCCCATGTCAGCAGGCTCAAACCTGATCGAATCGCATTGAGTAGAACCGCACTTTGCTGGAGCCTGGGAAGATAAAGATACTTGCCGAAGTCTTCCACGAGTTGACGGACTGCTACATGATTTCCACGCCACAGCGGTACGCGGTCCAATTCCATGCGCAGCCTGGTCGCCGCCAGATTCGCCACCAATAATTCGTCATTCTTGAGCTTCTTGCTGGCCCTGTCAGCGAGCGATTCCGTCCCGTTCAATTTCAGTGTCTGCCACGTAATCTGGGCCTGTGGATTCTCCTGCGTCGCTACGATGAGCCACTGGTAGGTTTCTGGCAGTCTGGCGTTGACAACACCGTCCGCGGCTTGCTTTTGCGTCTCTGCCTGCTTCACCTGATGTGGCGTGAGATCGAGTTCCACTCTGTCCTTGAGAATCGAATCCCATGCCAAGTATTTGCGAATGGCTTCATCGAACTCTGGCAGGCGAGTTTTATCAGCAGCCAGAAATACCAGCGAATTGCGATAGAGACGCGGGGCGCTGCCGCGCGTCTCAAAGATTGACTTCGCCGCGACTTCCGCTGGATTGTTCGCCTCTTTGCTGTAAGGGGTGTCGATACCTAGAACAACCAAGCTCGCTTCCACGTTGTCGGGAACATCGCTGCTTGTGGCTGGCAAGCGGTGGATGCGGTAGAAGTCTCCCACCTTTGCGAGATTGCCGCGCAAACGCGAATCAAGCTCCGATACCACCTTGTCTTGGTCCCGTTTCAACTGCTCGGCGCGATCTTCCGCCAGTTTCGTTACTGTCGGCTGAGTCGAGTACCAATAGCGCGGTCCCTCCTGATAGAGATAGGTTGCGCGGGAAGCAAGTCTCCTGAGAGCATCGCCGAAAACAGCAGGAGTCTCACCGGGCAATGCGCTTCCGAGCTTGATTCTCCGGTCTTCGATTCCCTTGTTAGCGGCCTTCTCAATCGGCGCTGAACCAAGATAAATTGTGCGGGCGACACGGCGCGTTGCAGAATACTTCCCAAGGTTCGCCACTTCGCCATCAATGCGCATAGGCAGAGAATTCCCGCCATCGACATCCTTCTCAATGACGGGCACCCATTGGTCGGACAGATACCTTGTCAACTCAAACTGCACACGGCGGTCGCTGATTGGAATGCTCGCGGGAAGAATGATCGGGCTGCGGTCACCTTGCTCCCACAGCGAATGAATCACCGCTGCCATTAGGCGCAGCACACCACGAGTTCGCTGGAACTTGACGAGCGTAGACCAATCGGAATAAAGCCGGTCGAATATCTCTGGATGAATCGGGTATGCAGCTTTCAGACGCTTTTCGTAATCTGCTTCGCTGCATTCGGTCGGAAACTCCGACTTATCCTTCCGGTACATTTCAACGAATGCGCGCGCTACAGTATCGCGGGCGACATAGCTCTCAGTGGATAGTGGCTCAAAGAGCCTCCGTCGGACAATCTCGAAGCCTTCCTCGGCGCTGGCGGGTCGCCATGACGCTTCCACGCGCCCAACCGCATTCCTCAAGCGGTCAAGTGCCTGCCGCCCGCGTGTGCCGCCAACCTCCACATCATCGGCAACTGCATGAGGAGACCCGGTGGTATCCGAAGCTGGCAAGCTGATCACGAGCAGGCATTGTCTAGCCGATTTGGCCGATTCCGTGAGCGCCTGTGCAAATGAGAAGTGTGTCTCGAAATCGCCGCCCGGCAGGTCTCTGTTGTCGTGCAGTTGCCGCGCGTAGGCAACCCATTCGTCAATCAGAATCAGCGATGGTCCGTACTCGTTCATCAGCTCGCGGAGAACATCACCGGGACTCGTGGCAAGTTCATCGTCGGCGGCGATGCGGGAATAGGCTTTCTTGGCTTCCTTGATTCCTCCACGCCCAAAGCCCAACTGCCATGCCAGCTCGCCCCACAGGGTCCGTACTACGGTTCCATCGGATTTGGTCACTGGGTTTCCCGGCGAAATTTTGTTGCCTACCAAGACAACTCGATTCACCTTGAGCGGCTTGGAGACGCCCGCTTCTGTAAGAACCTCATCAATGCCGAGGAGTCCCTGCGCAGGCGTATCCGAGAACAGGTGAAAGAGCGCCAGCATTGAGTGAGTCTTGCCGCCGCCAAAGTTGGTTTGCAATTGCACGACGGGATCGCCGCCCTGACCTGCCAATCGCTGCACGGCTCCAACAAGTAGTTCTTTCAGGCTTACCGTGAGAAAGGTTCTGCGAAAGAATTCCTCGGGCTTCCGGTACTCATCCGAGCCCTCGCCAAGATAGACCTGCCAAAGGTCCGCTGCAAACTCTGCCTGGTTGTAGTTGCCGCTCTGCACATCCTTGTGCGGATTGACGACCTCGCGCCACGGCTTCAGGCTCGCATCGCCCTGGCTTTCGATTGCGGCACCGGCAGTCCTGCGCTTTTCCGAGCGTACCTGTTCGTCAAAGCGAACGCGCAACAGATCCGTCTTGAGCTTCTCAAGCTCTTCAACCTGGGGAGGCGCAACCACAGCCGACAGCAAGCGGGCTGTTGAGTCGAGGGCGCGGTACGCGTCATCGCTTGAAAATGGCTTTTGGTGCGCCCACTTGTTGCGCACTTCGCGCAGCTCGCTAACGATGGATCGTTCTGCGTGCCCAAGTGTTTTGCGGAAGACTTCATTCCACTGGTTCCACATTACCGCCAGAAGTGACGCGGCATCCCAGCCCGGCTCAGCCGTGCCAGCAAACAAATGAACTTGAGTTGGAGCGACAGCGCCCTGAACCTGAGTGATCCAAAGTTGCTCGTACTGCTCCTTCATCTCCCGCTCAACGTAGGGCTGCAAGCCGGTCTTCAACAACTCCAGCGCCTTGCCTACTCGGTCGTAATTGCTGATCGCCATTGTCTTTTCCTATTTGCCTCGTGCTAGCTGAACATGGATGCCTGTTGTGGTTGTACTGGCCGGCTTTCAGTCTCGCGAGCCAACCGCTGAATCTCTGGCCAACTCTGTACCAGTGCGTTGTACGCCAATGCTTCCTGGGCGCGATGTTTTCTTTCGCAGAGAATATAGAGGCGGTACGCCAGTTCACGAGCCGCGTCAGCGCGACTGCCGAGCCGCGCGGCCAGCGTAGCTGCGGTGGTCTCGCCGCCTTGATTCAGGGCGCGTACCAAGTGATGCAGAGCCTCCCACACTGGCTTGCGTATGTCTGTCTCTGGCTCCCAATCAGTGTCGAGTTCTTCTGGCTTCAACAAACGAACCTTGCCGCCGCCCGAAGAAAGGATACCTGCATCCATCATTCCGGCAACGCTGGTGTTCTTGGCTTTTGAAAGCGTCTCTGCCAAACCATAATCGCCTTCTGCAAAGCCCATCTGATCGAACCAAGTCAGTGCCCAGCGAGTGTCGGCGTCGAAGTCGCCTTCCTGCTCTGCCAGTGCGTCATCGAGAGTTTCGTTAATGAGCGCAAGCGCCTCTTTCACGGGCATTGCATCTCCGGCGGCATTCACAACCTTGGTGTAACGGCTGTAGATTGCGATTCCTGGTCCGATTGCAGCTTGCTGCAAATCGACCGGGGCAATGTTGCTGTGCTGCAAGTGCTCCAGAGCCTTGGGAAGTTCTCCCTTCAACTCATTGAGGAACTCGCGGCGAGTTACGCTCATAGCATCTGCTTCTCGCTTGCGGCATACAAGCACTATGCTGGAAGCTAAAGCATTCGTTCCAATTCCAATAGATCGTGTGGCCCGTTCTGTCCGAATAGGCCATGTCCCGCTGAGAGCAAATCCTGATTGAATAACAGCTTCAAGAAATGTCTCCCATCCTGTGCTCGACGTACCGTCCTTTTCATCAGTCTCCGACTGCTTAAATGCGTAATAAATAGAAACAGGAAAGGATGGATGTGCCTGTTCGGCGAGATTGGAAATTACGCGAGTCATTCCTTCCAAGAAGAAAGCTTCAGCTTTTTCTCTACCTCCATGTCGATACGCTGATGCAACCAATTCCTCAACTTTCGGGACTGCGACAGTCGAATATAGCACTGGAAAAATTGGCCTCAGTGCCTTTCTGAGCCACACATAGAAGAAATCCGAGAGGTCCGCATAGCCGATATTGTCGTAATAAGGTGGGTCTGTACTAACGACCTTCATGTTGGATATTTTTTGGGTTTGCGCATCCTGGTGGCAGGCGAATCCTGGCAGTCCTGTAGGCAATGCGGTGAGGGCACGGCCAATTCCCTGAATGGAAATCTCTATGTCGCCAGCAGCATGAGCGAACGGATTGATTTCCGCAAAGTCCCACACCATCGGCAGGGCTTGCCTTGCAAACGTCGTTTTCGCTTGATCCCTTGTCGGGCTCCACATTACCAGGCTGCTGTTGTAGTCGGAGGTCTTGTCAACAGCGAGTGCCAGATTTATCGCTATTGCCTCTGCATAGGCTGTAGCACCAGAGCCGCCGTCATCGAGTTTACAATTATCATTGCGGAGACCTGCGGCAATTGCATCTTGACAACACCTATTGATTGTCTCGGTAACCAAGTCCGAGAAAGTGTTCATGGCTAGTAACTGCCTTGAAGTGAATAGATCTCCCCATTCCTTCAGCCCATAGGGAACACATGTACCGCCTGTGAGTCGAGCAGGCACATCACCGACAGGCCTCCACTCTGGATGAGCCTCTGCGGAAGCCAACTCGTGCTCACTGGAGGGAGTCAAATAAATTCTTCCGTGCGCGGATTCGGCAACCATCGCCAATAAACACGCGCCCATTCGATTCGCTTTTCCTTCGGCCTTAATGTAATCGCCTGTGATTGGAGTGCCAGAGAGCACACTGAGAAAGTTTGCACCGCGGCCTTCTGCCTTAGTCCCGTTCTTTGCGCTTTCAGGCGGCGTTCCCATCTTTACCGTAAAGCGATAGCTCTTTCCCTCTACAACTGGTTTGACATAGGCATCTTTGCCAGCTTTACTTGAAAGAATGAAGGTAGAAGCCAACGGCACCTCAACATCGGCGAATGCCGGATCGGGACTCTTGACCGTTCGTGCCCAGAGCCATGCAATGACTGTGAGCTTCTGGCCGACGAGCGGCTTCAAGTCTGGCCGCTCTTCCGCCATCCCTGCCGTAATCTCAACCTTCGGGTAGAGATGGCCGATCCGCTTCTCTGCCTCTGCCCGCATCCATGCACCGTAACGTCGCACATCCTCGGCAAGGCCCGTGGCACCCGGCCATTCCCGCACCATGCTGGTCTGCTTTTCTCCCGAAGGAATGGGGCCGACTGGTTTGCGTCCAGCAAACCGGGGCGGAATCTCAATCATCGCCTTGTTAATGGTGACTGCAACCGGGTTCAAATCGCTGGCGTAGGACTCCAGTCCAAGCCGTTGCGCCTCCAGCGGCAGAGCGCCGCCGCCGGCGAAGGGGTCATGGAACGCTGGCAATTTGTCGGGGTTAAAGAGTTCTGCTGCCTGGGGATGATCCCGATTATCTTCGCAGGTGCTCCGCCAGCTCTTCCAGATTTCCTGCCGTGCTTCATTGAGCACGGTTTCATTCGTCGTGTTCTCCCAAAGAACCAGTTTCTCCAGAATGCGAAAGATGCGCTGCCGCTCTGTTTCCTGGGCCTCCTCGGTGGGGAAAAGCTCTGAATGGCTGGAAGGGTCATCTACCATCTGCGAAAAGATCACGGCGCGCGCCGCCGCCAATGGCCGCCGCGCCCACCAAAGGTGGAGCGTGCTGGGGTGCCCGTGGCGAATGGATTTTTCCCGCGCCGAGGCAATGTTGATTGCCTCCAGCGGCAGGGCTACTTCAATCAACTTCTTGCGAGTTTTCACACTGATACTCATGCTTTCCGTCTCGTTGGGGCTGGGAAACAGTCCGGCCAAGAGTCTCAGGAAGGCTCAGTAGCATTGGCCAGAAGTTCCGCAAAATCATAGTTTACGCTGGTAACGCCGAAGTCTGGCTCGCGCTTGAAGGGTTCGCGTACATAGTGAACCTTATGAGCATCCCCAGGCAGGAACTCCACGATGGCCAGAATAAAATCCTCGGGCTTATTCAGCGAATAGAGGATCTCGTTCTTGGTCACTGTGATGGTAGCGGCACCTGAAATGCGGCCTTTGACTTCAAGGAACCGCAGCTTGCCGGTTCCCGGTACGCTGCTCTCGATGTCGTATCCCAGTTTGTCGAACTCGCGGTCCGTGGGCACAAATCCGAGACCCCGCTCGATTTCCATGATGATTGCGCGCGCATTGGCCGCCGCAGCCTGTGTGTCAACAAGATGCCCGGACGCCGGAAGGACTGCGCCGCCCATTTGGGCCAGCAGTCCGGCAGGCACGACAACAAGGCCGCCGAGAACCACGGGGGGCAGGGCCGAAACTTGCGCCTCAAGGTTGAGCTGGTCCATGCGCAATTGCAACCGCGCCTGTAGATCGTCGGCCCGTCGGCGAGCCTCCTGCGAGTTGACGCGGGCATTCACCTTGCCCGCCTGCTCCTGAAACTTCAGGTCTTCGGCGCGATGATCCCAGTAATTGATCTCTTTGCTGAGCCGGTCCTTGACGGCGGCGCGGGTCTTGTCGATCCATTCCGAGCGCCGGGAGCGAACCTCCTTTAGATGCTCAGGGACGACCTCCGCAATGGCGTGGGCAAGAGCCTTTTGCTCCAGATCGCGGGTGATCCATGCGCACTCCGGGCGGGCCAGCAACGCATCCACGTTCGGCTCATCGGGGCGAAGTGGCCGGTAATCGAGGTACGGCGCGTAATGAAGATGGTGCGCTACGCCCTGTGCGTCCAGTTCGACATAAAGCATTTGTTCCGAGATGGTGCGCCGGTCGCCATTCTTGAGGCGACTCGCGTCCTGAATGGAGTGCTCCATATAGAAGAGGATTCGCGGACTGGTCCCGGAATCCCGGTCGTCAACAAGGACGGTTCCCCTGCGCAGTAAATCGCGATGCCGGTCAAGCGTGAGATCGAGCGTGGCATCAAGGAGCGGATGACCTGGGCAGACAAATGCTGCGAGGGGCTGTCCCTGCGGCGCGATCAGGTCTTTCTCGAATGCGATGCGCTCATAGCGGGGTTGAACCGCTTCGCCGGTTCCAATCAGGCGGTCGCGGTTGCGGATAGTGGCCGGAACGCGAGTGACCTCGTACCGGCGGGCCTCGCGCTGACGCGCGACGCCGCCCAAGTTCTGGAAGGCTTCCAAGAAGAATGATTCGATGTAGTGCGGCTGAAGTCTCTTGGCATCGGCACGCTCCATGTCCTCACGCACACGGGCGACGCGGCTGGCATCCATCGAATCATGTGCCAGGGCGCGCTCCTCAAGAAGATCCTGAAGGTGGTGCTGGTCAACTGCATTCGAGATTACCTGCGTTAGGCGCGCCTTTACATCCGGCCTCTCACCATATCGAATCGCCTCTACAAGAAGTTCGCGCAGGGAGCGCCCTTCAAACTGGAGCTTGCCGAGCACATCGAAAACCTGTCCGCCAAGGGCCTTGCGCGCCTGTTCAAGTTTGTCAAGAAGCGTGTGGTAAACGTCACCTTCGCGGGTCTCGCTGGCTACGAGGTTCCATAGATGGCAGACCTCGGTTTGGCCAATGCGGTGAATTCGGCCAAACCGTTGCTCGATGCGATTGGGATTCCAGGGGAGATCATAGTTCACCATCAGGTGAGCACGCTGAAGGTTGATTCCTTCCCCGGCTGCATCGGTCGCAATCAAGACTTGCGTCTCAGGATCGAACTTGAACGATTCCTGAGCGTTGAGGCGATCTTCCCGGCCCATTCCGCCATGAATGACAACCACAGCGTTTGTGCGTCCGAGTAGACGGCTAACCTTGTCTTGCAAGTATGTAAGTGTGTCGCGGTGCTCGGTGAAGACAACGAGCTTCTGACTGGGAGAAGACTTAACGCGGAGTGCTTCGTTTTCATTCTCAATGGTGGATTTATCGGAAGTAGGCTCACTCGCCGTTGATGAAGAGAATATCTGCTGCAAAAGGTCGGCCAACTCGCGCCACTTACGGTCCTCACCGCTGCGCCGCACTTCAGCAGCCCATGATTCGAGGCGGCCAAGAGTGGCGATTTCTGCCTTGAGTTCCTCAATAGTGCGTGAAGCCGTGGCCTGGTCAAGAAATTCCTCTTCGGCAATCTCGACCTCTCCGTCTGGTGCGTCTTCCAAATCATCGACATCATCAGCGTCAAGCACTGGGCCAGCAAGTCCAAATGAAGTCTCCATGCTGCCGCGCTGCAAGATTTCAAATTCGCGTAGACGACGCTGAAGACGATCACTCCGTCTTCTCAGAGATTGATAGATGGCCTCCGGGGACGACGCAAGGCGGCGTTGCAGAATCGTGAGCGCAAATCCAACAGTCCCGGCCTGCTTTTCATTCGCAAGTGCCTCTGCGCGATCAAACTCGTTTCTGACGTAGTCCGTGACTTCCCGATAGAGACGCGCCTCAGCGTCCGACAGTTTGTAGGGAATGGTTTCTGCCACACGCTCTGGAAAGAGCGGCTTCCCGTCGAACTTGAGCAGGCTTTCTTTCACCATGCGTCTCATCAAGTCCGACACATCGACCTGATGTACACCGTCACGGAAGCGCCCCTCAAATCGGTCTCCATCGAGCAAAGCAAGAAATAGCTGGAAGTCCTCTTCCTTTCCGTTATGGGGCGTAGCCGTCATCAAGAGAAAGTGGCGCGTGAGTCCAGAAAGAAGTTGGCCTAGCCGATACCGCTTCGTGAATTTGGCTTCTCCGCCAAAGAACGTGGCGGACATTTTGTGGGCCTCATCGCACACGACCAAATCCCACTGGCACTCAGGAGCCTGCAACTTCGCCTGCACATCCTCATTTCGGGAGAGCTTGTCGAGCCGTGCGATGACGAGATTGTTTTCAGCAAACCAATTTCCAGTGCGCGCAGCTTCGAGCTTGTCATTGGTCATGATCTCGAACGGAAGCTGGAAACGCCTGCTGAGTTCATCCTGCCATTGCTCGGCGAGACTGCCAGGGCAGACGATGAGGCAGCGTTGGAGGTCGCCACGCACGATGAGTTCTTTGATGAGCAATCCCGCCATGATCGTTTTTCCTGCGCCCGGATCGTCGGCCAGTAGAAAACGAAGTGGCTGCCGTGGCAGCATCGCTTCATAGACTGCGGTGATCTGATGCGGGAGAGGATCAACGAGGGAGGTGTGGACAGCAAGAACCGGATCGAAAAGATGCGCCAAGCGGATTCGATGGGCTTCGGAGACAAGACGAAACAGCGCGCCTTCTCCGTCGAAACTCCACGGCCTACCAAACTCAACCAGCTCAATCCGCGGCTCATCGTAGCGATAGAGCAACTCGTTTGCGACTTTGCCTAACGGCCCTTTGTAGGTCAATTCAAGGGCTTCCGAACCGAACCACTGTGTGTTAACGACAGTGACTATCTGGTCGGGAAGAATCCCTCGGATAGCGGCATTCGGCGTTAAATCTTCAAGACGTGTCATTGGATAGGAACCGTGAACTGATTCAGCGTTGGTTGTTCAAGTTGATTGGCATTCGTGTACTCGATGTGTTTGAAAGTCCAAACGAAGAATCGACCCCATCGAATTACATTTCAAACTGGCAATGTGGACTCTGACGACTTCGCGTCTACAGCGAAGTCGTAATGGCCTTTGCCAATTTTCTGCTGAGCCTTGGCAAAGAATCGATCTGGGACCGCAGGGCTTGCGAGACGCAAGTCGTCCATCATCTTCATGTTTGCCTTGAAGTCTCGTTTGAATTCTTCCGAATCCCCCAGCGCACATACGCGCCAAGACTGGCGGAATCGATCTTGAAGGATTTTATACTGGTTTGCCTGTCTTGCGATGGCGGCGAGATCTTTGTCCAGGTCGAGTGCCCTAAGAATCGCAGGAAAAATGCCTGCCAGCAATGCTGCTGAGCCGGCAATCCATTCGTAGTGCTTCACCATTGCGGATGCGGCTATTGCTGACAAGATGATTGGAGTTGTGATGAGGATTTTCCGCCACAGGCGAAGAGACTTTAGCCATTCAAATAGTGCGGTTGACGTATACAGACATGACTCCTCCTGCCGCTTGCATTCATTAACCAAGGCTTGCGCGGCTAATTCCATGACGGCCTCTTCGGAATGTCCTGGCCGAATATCTTTTGCCATTCCTCCCCTGCGGCCTCGACGTAATTTGCTTGCTCATAATCGCAGGCTTTTATTGCATGACTCCATGCGGTCACAACACGGCTCTGCCAATCATTTCCGAGAAAGCTGAGTTCGGGAATGCCTGGAATTGAGATACGGTTATTCGCCTGGTGGTAAAGGTAGAAAAAGAAATCTCGGATAATCCAATCAAACCAGAAGTAGTCATTCAGTCTCCACGGGGACTGCGCAAGAAACTCCGCAGCAACCAGTTCAAGTTGGAACGATTTGATCGGAACCGAACAAAATGCTTGCCATGATTTCAGCATACGAATCAAGGGACGAAGATTCCCATTGTTAGCAGCGTCAACCTGTTCAATCTGCGTCCTTTCTTCGTGAGGCGCAGTCAGTTTATAGCTTCCCCCATCTGCGGTATTGCATATCCAATAGCAACCCGATTGGAGGAGAAATGCTGGGACTACTTCTACGTTGTATGTATTAAAGCGAACCATGACCACTTGGCCATCGCCCTTCATTTCTGTATTTGGGTAAGTGCTGGTCAGAACACCCTTGACCTCCTGAAGCAAGGCGGTCTGACGGTTGCCGATGCGATTCTGATACCTATAGTAGACGCTAGGCGGGAGCAGAAAATACACGTCCACATCGCGTGGGGGACGAGTAGCGGTTTCCTTTCCCCATGACCCAATCAAAAAACTGTTCTCATCGCCGGATTCAGTGCCGTAGTAATATTGGTTGAGGCGTTTAATTACACCCTGCCGCTTCAAATACCCATCGAAAGATTGCAACGAAGTCAGGGACAGCCCTTGGTTGAACTGGCTGAAACGCTGGCGAACAGCAATCCACTTGTGACCATAGGGGAAATAGGCGGGAATGGTTTGGATTTCCGCTATTTCCGACGAATACAGATTTTGAAGTGCTCCCAAGGCGGCCTCCTGAAATGCAGTTGACCCCGCATTGAAGCCAGTTTACAATACATTCAAATGGATCGCAAACGTAAACCAGCGAGGAATCGGTCATGATTTCGGATCGCATCAAGCTCGCACGGCGCAAGGCTGGCCTTTCCCTGCGGGATTTGGCTGCTGCAATGAACGACAGGGTCACCGCTCAGGCTATTGGCAAGTACGAACGCGACGAGGACATTCCAAGTTCCGGCGTCCTGATTGCCTTGGCCAAAGCCCTCAAAGTCTCGGTCGGCTACCTGATGGATACCCAGGGGATTGTTTTGACTGGCGTAGAATTCCGCACCAAAGCCAGTACCACTGCCTCCGACCGGGCCAATGTCGAAACCGAGGTACTGGAATGGATTGAGCGTTATTTGCAGATTGAGCACGTGCTGGAATTGGAAAGTTCCGTCTGGCAGTGCCCCATCCTGCCGCCTCGCCAACTGCGCGAGGTGGCCGATGCTGAGCTATTGGCTGCCGAAGTCCGGGAATTGTGGAGCCTGGGAATTGACCCTATTCCAAACATGACTGAGTTGTTGGAGGAAAAAGGCCTCAAGGTGCTCATCGTCTCCCTGCCGGAGAGGGTATCCGGGTTCACTTGTATGGTTGGTCGCGGCAAGGACAATCCCGGCCTGCCGGTAATTGTCGTCAACAAGGAATTTTCCTTGGAACGCCGACGCCTGACCCTGGCCCACGAATTGGCTCACCGCCTGATTGACACCAACAGCCTTAGCGACAAGGATGAAGAGAAGGCCGCCACTCTGTTTGCCGGGGCCTTCCTGATGCCCAAGGAGCACCTGCTCCGTGAGGTGGGGAAGCAGCGGAACGCACTTGGCTACCAGGAATTGATTTACCTGAAGCGGCTGTACCGCGTGAGCGGCGCGGCGCTGCTGATGCGGCTGCGTCAGCTTGGCGTCATCAGCGAACCAATCCTGACCTATGCCTTCCAAACCATCGCGCGCGGATGGCGGACTCAGGAACCGGAAGAGTTGGAACCGTCGAGCGAACGTGGAACTCGTGAGCGCGCTCTTCGTTTCCAGCGGCTTTGCTATCGGGCCTTGGCTGAGGATTTTGTCTCGCTCAGCAAGGCCGCTGAACTGCTGCGAATTCCCCTGCCCTTGGTGGAAGCCGGTTTGAAAGGACCGCTGGTGACTGATGCGGATTATCGTCAGTGACAGCAGTTGTCTCATCGACCTCAAGAAGGCCTCGCTGCTCGGGGTCTTTCTGAGTCTGCCGTATGAGATTCTCATCCCGAACACACTCTTTGAGGACGAACTGCTCAGCTTCACGGCTGGCGAAAAGCGGATGCTGCTCCAAGGCGGGTTGCAGGTTGTGGACCTGCCTGGTCATCAGGTGCTCCGTGCGCGAGAGGTCATCACGAGCCGTCCCCGGCTGTCTGTCCATGATGGCTTTGCTTACGCACTCGCCGAAATGCACATTGGCAGCATTCTCCTGACCGGCGACGGCCAACTCAGGGCGCTCGCAACAACAAACAAGATTGAAGTCCACGGCGTGCTGTGGGTCTTGGATGAAATTCACCGGGGACGATTGACGACCGCGAAGGCTCTCCATGCTGCTTTGGGTCTCCTTGCCGATGATCCGACAGTGCGGTTGCCCAAACGGGAGCTGTCAGCAGCTCTCGACCGCTTCGAGGCTTTGCTATAGCCCAGTCGAAGCTAAAGGCTGATGCCCTGGTCGTTATTGTTGTTGCCACTGCCGGACTGCACTTGGGCGTTATCGCCCATTAAGTGAGACGAGGATTGGCCCGCTTGCTCAAGCGCGTTTTCTCGCGTGATAGGCTGCGCTTGCCGGTCGTAAAACTGGCCTTGTGGATCGATATGTAGCCAGCTTCCCGCGTGGGTGTGCTGGTAGCTTTGAACCTCGCCGGTTTCTCGCTTCCACTGGTAGTCTGCCGCTTCGTTTGGCAGGGCTGTTTGGATTGGAGCGTTGTGCCGGTGCTCAATGTCGGCAGTGGTGCTGAGGTTTTCGGGTGCGTGAATCGTCGTCTCGGCAAGATTCTGGCGGCGAAGTTCCTCTTGCGAATGCTCTCTGCTGTTGGTCATCGGTGGCTCCTTGGTCTGGGTTTGCTGGTTGAGAGTCGGTTCGACCTGGTGTTTTTGAAGGTCTACGGCTGAGGTCTTTGTCACGTCGGTACTGAGGCGTTCACTCAGGACGGCAACGTCGTTGGTGTAAATCCTCACGTCCTCGGAAGCGCGGGATACGGAGACGTAAGCGAAGCGCGTATTGATGAGTTCCGGGTGGACTTTCGTGTCCATATTGACCAAAACCCGGTCCGCGGTAAGCCCCTGGGAACTGTGCGAAGTCACGGCGTAGCCATGATCGAAGTGCCGCATTTGCTCGGCGTCGAACGCGACTGTGCGCTCTTTTGCGCCGTCCATCTTCACGCTGACCTGATTGCTGTCGATCCGTTCGATGGTTCCCATATCGCGGTTGGAAACGGCAAGTTCGCGGTTGTTGGCCGTGAACTGGATGCGGTCGCCCTGAGCAAAATCGCGGTCAATCTCGCGGTAAGCAGCAATGCCCTGCAATCGCTTCGGGTCATAGGTGGCCTGCTGTCCGTCTGGCTTCTGGACAGTAATCTGGTTCTCTTTGTGGTTGGCGGATACAACAGTTGCGTAGCTGCCCTTTTCAATGCCGTGTTCCTTGCTGCCCCGCATGTAATGAAGCACGTCGTCGGGCTGGTATCGCGCTGCCCAGCTTCGATCAACGCTGGTCATGTCGGATCGCGGCGTGAGCACGTTCATGCTGTGATTCTCTTTGGAAACCACGCCGGATGCCTGCAATTCAGCACGAATTGCATTGTTGATTTCCTGACGGCTGGCGTTGTCGGGCGAGACGACCAGCGTGTTTTCAGGCTTGGCGACATAGTCCTTGGCAATGGCCTCAATGCGCTGGGCGTTGTCCGGTATCTCGGTGACGCGGCCCTGTTGTTGCAAGAGCGTCAAGCCGATTGCGGTTTCGTTCTTCGACAGGTGTTCGACCGCGCGAAGCAACTCCGGGTCTTTCTGGCGCACGATCTGGTCAAGCTGCGAAGTTTGCATCCCGGCCAGTTGCATCTGCTCGAAGGGTTTGCCAGCATCGACGCTCTGATGTTGGCGCGTGTCACCGATGAGCAGCACACGATCTTGCGGCCCAATCTTCTCCATGAAAGCCTGCATCTGGCGGGTGCTGGCCAGACTGGATTCATCCACCATATAGAGGTGGCGGCTGTTGGGATCGCCGCTGGACTGCTCTTGGCCGCCACGTGCAAGGAAACCTTGCAGAGTGCCAGCGGTGAGGCCAGCGTCGCGCAGTTGAGCGGCGGCGCGGCTGGTCGGGGCGAAGCCCTCGACCGCGTAACCGTTGCGCTCTGCGCCCTCCCGAATGGCTTCCAAAGTGGTAGTCTTGCCGCTCCCGGCGAGTCCCTGCAAACCGTGTACGCGGTCGCGGCTGGTCAGCACTTCCTCGATGGCTCGGCGCTGTGCCGGATTCAAGAATTCGCGGGTGGTCGCATGAGTTGCCGCCTCTTCTTTCGGCATGATCGGCGCAACGATATTCTGACCGCGTTGCATGTGGCCGACAGTCGCAAGCTCCGCCGCGATGGTCTCGCGGGTGGTAAACTGCCGCCCTGTCTCGTGCTTCTGCCCAGGCGCGATTTTGAACTCGCCGCTACTATGACGCTGATCGAAGTTGTCGCGTACCTGGCTGTAAGTGAGGTCGCCCATGCCGCGCCGCAAGGCGTCGCGCATGATCGCGCGTTCGTCTGTGACGGCCTCACGTTCAAAGCTGCGGTCCTTGGCAAAGGTGACGGCTTCTTGCGCGCGTCGGGGTGCATCTGGCACACGATTCTGCTCCAAAGTAGCGGCACGTTCCCTGGCCTCTGCGACAACGCGGTCGGCCTGGTTGCCAAACTCATTTGCAATCTTGCGATGAGCTGCGAGCACTTCGGAAGATGAAAGAATATCTTTCTTGTCGCGTGTGTTGTGGGCGGCAATCTGCGCGGCCTCTGGACCGCTGAAGCCGCTCCGCGCGACAGCCTCCTCGATCTGCTGGCGGCGCGGGCTGGATGCCTCAAGGTACTCCGGCGAGTATCCCTTTATGTCCGGCGCGCCGCTCTTGCCGGCCTCTATCTGGTAGCCGAGATTGCGAAGCCGGAAGGTCAGCTCCGATTGATAAACAGCGGTTGCAAACTGCTGGGTATCGAAGAAGCCACGTTCTTGCAATGCGCGAGTCGAGCCGTCTGGCCGCTCTGTCATATTGAAGATCACGGCATGGGTATGAAGCTGCGGAGCTGCGTAACCATCGACCGGGCGAGCGGTGTCGTGCTCGAACTTCGCGGCAATGAATTTGCCTGTAGTCTCGGCGGGATTGTTGCCGCCGATCCGTGCTTGCGTATACCGCTCCAACTCCGTGAGAGCGATAGTCACGGCCTCACGATGAGCTGCACGGACACGTTCGTCGCCTCCGACAAGTGCGGTCAGAGAAACCGATTTGGGAGCTGAGAACGTAGCGTCCCAACCGGCCCGATGTTCAACGGGCTTGACTGTAGCTCCGTCTGCGTTGGTGTACTCCTGCCCGGTGCGATGGCGAACCAATTGTTCACCGGAATGGGGGTTCTGGCCCTCACTCAGCCGCGCAAAATGCTGTGAGTCGATGGCTCCCGCAAGGCCGAACTGCGCGGCCATCTGCCCCTGCCACTCTCCGAGAATCGCATCGCCCTGCTTCCAGTAATTCTGCTCGGCAGACATGAATTCTTTGGCGTGATACGTCTGCGCCTGGCCGGAACTCAACGGTTTGGAGATAGTCAGCATGGCTTACAATAAGGGGCTTCCTACAACCGGCGACTTGGGCTGGATGATCGGCGCAACGGGCACAATCTTGAGAGCCAATGCTTCAACTGCCAAGATCGCTTCTGGTTGAATAACCGGAGCCACAGGGGGAACATCTGACACGACGGCGTTGCTTCCCACTGGTGTTTCTGGCGCAATGATCGGAATCGCAGGAGCGGCGTCAGGTACAACTACCACGGCTTCAATCTCTGCTTCAAGGTCTTTGACTGGGCCGCTCCGGCTCCCGGCGTTATCAGGACGAACCTTGGCAACAGTCCGCTTCTTCCGAAGCTGTGTGAGCGTTTTTGGATCGAAGCTGAGTTCGTCATTCTCAATCGCACGCGGCACAAAGTCCTCAGCGATGATGGGCATATCGCTATACACGAATGAGAACCGCGCCACGTTATTTCCTAACTTCAAGAAGGCATGTTTGTCGGCGAGGCCTGAGATTTCGGAGTCCATGACAAGCGGCTCGGTCTGACGGTCGAGAGAGAAGTTCCTGCCAGCTCGGGTGCCGTCATAGTGCGTCTCTTTCATTCGCTCAATCTCGACCTGCCCAATGGATTTCGATACCCACTCTGCGGCCTTTGGCTCAGTTGTTTTCAAGAAGATTTTAGTCGCCGGTTGCGAGAGCATGACTTCCGCCATGTGGCCGTAGATCACCTCAAGCTGTGCCTTGCCCTGGAAGCCGAGAACCAGCGGATTCTTGCTCTTTCGGTTCTCGGTAATGGCCGTGTGGAGCTGGGGTAGACGTTGCAAGCTGGCCAGTTCGTCGAGCACAAACCATACCGGCTTCTGCTCGGATCGTGGAGTGTTGAGCAAGCGAAGGACAAGCATGTCAATCCATAGACTGTGAAGCGGACGGAGAGCTTCGCGTTCCGCCGCTTTCGACGTGATGAAGATCCATCCCTTGCGCTTCTCCGACCACTCAGTTGCGCTCCACGTCGTCTCAGCCTGGGCCTTGGTGGGCAACATTCTGAGACTGTCTGCAATCAATCCGAGCGAAGCCAGTACGCCTCCGCGCTGCTGTTGCGCTCCCTTGGAAAGAATCGAAGCAAGCTCGGTGTCTGCCACTCGCTTGTCGATCTCGGCTGGGTCAGACATCCACTGGACTAGCTCCTGGGGCGTCGGCCCAAATGTCAGCAAGTGAGCGAAGATCTTCTGCGGTGTCTCGGTGAAAAACTCACCCTTCTTATCGCTGGTCGGCTGGTAGAGAGAGGCCGCAATCGCCTTGGCTTCGGCCTTCCCGCGAAGCTCCTCGGACGGCCCCCAATAGGGGCAGCGGTCGTCCAGCGGATTGAGGATAATGTCGCCACGACCGAAGTCATAGAAGCGGCGAACGTACTCGCAGGCGGGGTCGTAGATAATGGCGGCTTCATGCCGCGCTTGAATCTGACGGAGCATCTGCATGATGAGCGTTGTCTTTCCCGTTCCCGTGTCACCGATGATCTCGAAGTGCTGCGCCTCAGCAGCCAGCGGTATCCGCATCATGGCCTTGGCCTCGTCGGTTTTGAAACCAATACCGTCGCCTTGCACCGCTTCGTTGAACTCCTTGGGCGTCAGCATGACCGGCCCTTTAAGAACTCTTCCGTACTTCATCTGCTTGCGCCGTTTGATGTCTTTCGCAATGGCAAATGGGAGCTGCCCCAACAATGAAAGCAACCCTAAGAGGAGCGGCATATCGTAGATGTCGCGCAGCCTGTCGCCTTGAAAGACGGTGTCCTTGAGGTACTCATTCAGGGTCTTGTCGAGATACTGTTGCTCCGGTCCACGATAGAGAGCACGGAGTCCCTGACCTGTTGCCGCACTCGAAAGTGCCAGTAGAATTTGCTTGCCTCCGGGTGCCGGGGTCGCGCCGGACTGTACGTCACTCTCGACAGCTAGCCGTCCTGCCTTGGAGCCATCACCAACGTAAAGCAGTTGGTATTTGTCCTTCTTGTCGATGGCTGCACCCGCCGCCGTCCTCGCATAGATCGGCGTATAGAACTGCTGCATGGGAGATTGGCCGAAGCTGAAACGTAGGTACACAAAACAGCCGGTCAGCACGAACGAGAAGAACAGCGCACCGTAGGTATAGATTGGGCTATGTGGCGGCCAGATGACGGATTCTTTTCTTCCCCATTGCGATGTCATGTCTACTGCTCCCTTGTTCTGGTCTGGTATTGGTTGAGTACATCGCGAGTCGCATCGTGCTTGCCAGATCGCACGTCGCTAAGTATCTGAGTGAAAGCCTCCGCTGTCAGAGTCTCTTTCAGAGCAATCGAGCGAAGGACTGTGCTCACGAGCATCCGCAGCGCAACAACTTCAGTGATGACAGCCGCATCGAAGCGCCTGGTTCGCGCCTCGCAGAGCAGAACCTCGCGCGCCCACTCCGCGATGAAACTCCCTCTCGCTGCGGCTGCTAGCTTGAGTTCCTGCTCCTCATCTGGAGTGAAGCGAGTAGCAATACTCCGAGTCCGGTTAGGTCGCCCCTGAGAGCGCCGCAGACGGTTCGTTATGCCTAAATCTTTCTGGTCAAGAATGACTTCCACGCTGCCTCCTTTTCGTCGATTCCAAATGGAATCTCAGAGATTCCATTTGGAATCGTGATCGCTCCAAGTCGCCTGGTTTGTGCGCGATGCCATTTGGAATCACAAACCCACTTTGCATGACCCTTGGAGGGATGGAGTGTCAATAATCACCCGGTGCGTAGCACCATTCCAATTGCCGCACAAATGATTGCTGAGAGAATGCACCTTACTTCACCGCAGAATGAACCACTGAAGCAGGTATTGGGGCAAGTACAGATGCAGCAGGCTTGCGCCCTGGTCGTCCCTTCGGTGCGCTATCGCCATTCCGTTTGATGCGTAGCGGGTGTAGTGGCTTTGCGTCATTTGGTGAGTCGATGAACTTCTGGAAGTCCTTGTCTTTGGTGAAGACGTATTCCAATGCTTTGTTCACTACATCGTCTGCGGCAACGCGGGTGAATGCAGCGTATTGATTGACGAGGTTCGCCGTGGGTTCTTCAAGCGAAACGGTTGCTGTGACTTTCTTGCTGGGTACGATCTCAAGCAATGGCATGAATGTTCTCCCTCTTGTTCGTGGTTGAAATGGTTGAACGGTCTGTTGCACGGTCGAAAATGGTGTCGTAAAGGAACAGCTTTGTTGCGCGGTCATATCCGCGCACGGCGATAATCTCGCTGACTTTGCGCCCCTCGGCATACCTGCCTACCTGGGTGACAATCTGGACGGTCTCCGCAATCTCCGCTGAGATGTCATCACGATTCGTTTGCTGGTGTGAGCGCATTGCCAATTCGCCGAACCTGCGCAGTGCTTTTACCGCAGAGCTGGCATGAATGGTTGCCATCGAACCTGCGTGTCCGGTGTTGAAGGAATCGAGCAATGTCCGCGCCTCATCCCCGCGCACCTCGCCCAGGATGATGCGGTCGGGCCTCCAGCGCAACGCGGCTTTCAATAGATCGTTGAAGTTCACGGTGCCGGTGAGCGATTCGGTCTGGCATTCCGATGCCAATAGATTCGGCTTGCCAATTCGCAGCTCGAACGTGTCTTCGATCACGACGATGCGCTCTTCTTCTGGGATGAAATCTGCCAACGCATTGAGCAGCGTCGTTTTGCCGCTGCCCGTTCCGCCGCTGATGAGGACTGTCTTTCCCTCTTCGATATATCCACGCAACAGGTCGCCAATCTCCGTAGTCATCGCGCCCGTTTGAATCAGGTCTGCAATGGTGAAACGAACTTTGGAAAACTTGCGAATGGTCACGGCTGGATTGGGACGCACGACGGGCGGGAGCACTGCCGC
>Ga0255355_1000070_pt1 | contig 65836 bp, 42 predicted proteins | sample HBST75metaG_FD_189943 | JGI IMG/M metagenome (GOLD analysis project Ga0255355, IMG submission 189943) | Peat soil microbial communities from Stordalen Mire, Sweden - H.B.S.T75 | ecosystem: Environmental > Terrestrial > Soil > Wetlands > Peat | place: Sweden: Norrbotten County, Stordalen Mire...
GCCCAGAGTCTCGATGACGGCTTTGATACTGGCCAAGATACCCGAAAACTGGCGCACCGGCTTGCTGACGACCTCGGCCACAAAGCTGCCGGTGCGATCCACGGCATCGAGAAGGCCGGAGAACATATGGTCTATCCGGCTGCTCTGGCGGCGCACCCGTTCGAGAACCTCGAGGGTCGAGACCTGGATCTCATTGGTTTGCGCGCGCAGGCCGTGCGCCATCTCCGCCAGATCGGAGGCGGCAGACTCGACCTTGGGCGAGACCTTCTGGAAGAGATCGGAAGCTCGCGCGCAGAGATCGCGGGAACTTTCTACGACGGGCATGACCGTGGAGCGGATTTCGTCAATCTGTTCGCGGATGGAGGTGGAAGCCTTGCGCATGCTGAGGTAGATTGCGAGGAGAATGATGGCCTGCATCAACATGGCCAGACTGGTGATGGCAACAAAGACGAGCAGAATGGATTGATTGTCCAGATTTGGCATCGGATTGATCTCGCGCAGCCGATCTGCGGACTGGGTTCAGGAACGATGGAACGCCCACCTAAGGCGAGGGCGGAAAGCAACGACCAGAGCCTGCGCGGGAGTTCGGAACGGACGCTCGCGCTGCCGGCTCCGGGGTGGACGAAGATGGAAGTGTGGGCCGGAATGGAGTCCGGCCCACGGTAGAAACTAGAGTTGCGGTTCGGAAGTTTCGCCCGGGACGACGGCGGTTTTGTAGGCCTGGCGACCGGCTTCGACAGCCGCAGTCACGCGGCCCGTCTGATCGGTAACCAGGTTCTTGCCGCGCTCCACAAACTCTTCCCATTGTGCCCGCCCGCGATCAACCACCTCGCGACCGCGCTCGACATATTCGCCGACCTGCTCCTTGCCCTTGTCGACCAGGACGCTGGCTTGTTCGGCCGCCTGACGGGTGCGGTTGCGCAGGTACTCGGTGCCTTCTTTCGCACCGCTTACCAGATCCTCACGGGTTTCCCGTCCGCTTTTGGGAGCGTACAGAATCCCGACCAGGGCGCCTACGCCCAAACCTGCCAGAAACCATGCAACACCACGTATGTTGTTTTCTTCTGCCATGACGAAAACTCTCCTTTCGCTCAGCGAGAAAGATTGCCTGAGCGTATCAAATTCCCCGGAGGGCCGCAAATGCCGCGGCGCTTGCCGGGATGGAACGGGAGGACCGCCAACCCACGGATGCATCGGAACCGGCGGGCAATCCGGCGCACAATGTGCCAGCGCCGCGCATGGAACTACGAAACGGTCCCGAGGAACGCTCCGCACATCCATATTTAACATCATGCCCCTGAGTGCGGGTTTTAAGTGACTCTTTTTGCTCAGGGAGGGGAGAAATGTAAAGGGCAGTCACAGCCCCATGGAGTCTTTCTGTAATTTGCACAGAGTGAATACCGGAAAAGCTCGAAATTTCGGGCGGAATTAGAGAAATGCGACCCTCCGGGGCTGAACAGGCTTACGAAAGAGTCCATGGAATTCGTGCGCGGAGAATGCGCCGTCTACGGGACTCCGGCTCTGTCACGATGGGGAGCTTACCCCACGCTGAAGCGCGGGGCTAACCAACAATGCGCCTCCGGCGCGGAGTTTCAGGCGGCGTGAGAGATACGCTTCCCTTGGCAAGGCACGAAGCCAAGCCCCTTTGAGGGGGCACAATCAGTAAAGCCCCGGCTCTGCCGCGGGATATTTACAGCCCGTCCCTTCACCGAGATGAGTTTTCCGCAGCCTAAAAACCGAAGTGCCCCAGGTCCGGGAATCCGGAACTGGGGCACTTTGACTTGGAACAACAACATGAGTCTGGAGAATGGGAGCCGCAGTCTTTAGAACTCTGCCCGTACCGAAACCTGACCGGTACGCGCACCGCCGAAGTCCGACCCGATGGAACTGGAGACGAGACCGAAGCTGGAAGAGCTGAGATTCATGTTGGGATCGCTCAGGTTGGTGTGGTTGAGCACGTTGGTAAAGGTGCCTTCGGTCTTGACCTTGAAGCGCTCGGTGAGGGAGAAGGTTTTGCTCAGGCCGCCGGAGAGGTTGACGAGTCCGGGGCCCTGGACGGAGCCGACCTGGCTGTTGCCAAAGCGGCCGATGGGCAGCGGGTGAGCGCCGAGCGCGGCGCCGGTGGCGGGGTTGAAGCCGGCGCCGGTGGTGCAGGGGTTGCCGATGGTCCAGGAAGGATCGCCGGGGCAGGCAAAGGCGGCGGAGTTGGTCCAGAGGAAGCGGCTTTTCTGAGCCGGGTTGACGCTCACGCCGGTCAACTGGTCGGGGTGCTGGTTGCGGTGGCCGCCGTCGAAGCTGCCGGTGCCGTTGCCATAGGAGCCGTCCAGGCCCGAACCGGTGCCGGAAGGATCGCCCTGGCCGTCAGGGAAGTAGGGGGTTTCATAGGGGCCGGTTTGCAGGGTGAAGATGGAGGACAGGCGCCATCCGCCGGCAACCAGGTCGGTGAGACGCGACATATTGTTGCCGAGAAGCTTGCCTCGGCCGAAGGGCAGGTCGTAGAGGGCGGTCGAGTTCCAGCGCAGCCTGCGGGTTCCGTAGACGTTGCCGAAGTCGACGTGGCGATTGAGGATGGAGGTGGCGCGCTGTCCGCCGCCTTCGCCGCCGAAGCCGGTGCCGGCAGGTCCCTGGTCGTCGGCGAGAGCCTTGGCCCAGGTGAGGCCGGAGTGGTATTCAAGGCCCTGCTGCAGGCGGTGGCTGGCCTCGACCTGGAGGGAGTTGTAGCTGGCGTTGGCGCCGGTGGCGCGGGTGTTGATGCGGCCCCAGTTGGGAAAGAGGCGGTTGCCGATGGGTGCGTTGAAGGCTGAGACGGTGGAGGAGTAAGGCAGTGTGTTCTCGTCAGGCGCCCAGACCAGCTGATGGGTCTCGGAGCCGATGTAGGAGACGCGGGCCGCGTAGCCGGAGCCGAAGTCGTGGTCCACGCTGAGAGACCACTGTTCGGTGTAGGGGTCCTTCCAGTTGGTGCTGTTGGCGGTTCCGAAGTAGTCCTGGCCGTAAGTGCCCACGCCGGCAGCGCCGCCCGCGCCGGCATAGATGGCCGGCCACTGGTAGCCGATGGCGTGCGTGTCTGAGTTGTAGGTGTTGGTGAACTGCTGAGTCTGCGCCTGCACGGTGCCGGTGAGGGAGTAGAAGCTGGAGCCCAGCATATTGATGTTGTAGAGGCCTACGCCGCCGCGAATTGCCCAATTGTCGTTGGCGAAGGGGCGATAAGCGAAGCCGAGGCGCGGCATGAAGCGCTTGTGGGGGTACTTCTTCAGGCCCACGGGGAAACCGGCCGCATCGTTGCCCTCGACATTCATGCAGGGCGCGCCGTTGACGGTGGCGGAGTTGGTTGCGGTGACGCCGTTGGGGTCGCAGGCATTGGCGGCGGCCAGGAAGGACGAAGCCAGCAGCGCCTGCTTGCCGGTGGGGTAGATGACGCGGCCGGAGAGAGGCACGGTGGGGTCGAAGTTGCCGATGTCGCCGTACTTGTCGGAGTAGCCGGGGTGCAACTCGTAACGGACGCCGTAGGAGAGGGTGAGGCGCGGAGTAACGCGCCACTCGTCCTGGCCAAAGAAGTGGTAGTGGGCCGAGACGCCGTCGTTGTCCTGCTTCACCACGTCGTAGAAGGTCTGGTAGGGCATGCCGAGCAGGAAGTCGGCAAAGTCCACGCCGGTAAACAGGCCGGTGCTGCCCTTGGTGTTGAACTGGTAGGTGCCATAGTTGTCAGAGCCGTTGAAACCGAGGGGCGTGACCGCTTCCAGGGTCTGGATATTGCCGCCGAACTTGACGGTGTGGTTGCCCTTGTTCCAGATCAGCACATCGCTGTAGTCGGAGGTGTTGGACTTGTTCAGGCTGGTGAGGCGGTCGGCGCTCAGGCTCTGAATATTGTTGAAGTTCATCTGTGGAATGCCGTTGTAGAAGAGGTTCTGCAAGCCCTGCCAGTTTTGGGCGGTGGTCCAGGCCGTGCCGTTGAAGCTGTTGCTCTGGCCGGAGGTGTAGCGCGTAAAGCCGAAGCCGCCCTCGTTGATGAGGTTGGGCTTGATGGTCCAGTTGGTGTCCACCTTGAGAGCGCGGTTCTGGCTGGTGTTGAGCGCAGAGGGAACCAGGAGCTGTTCGGCACTGCTGGTGGGGAAATTCTTCCAGGTGAACTTGCCCCAGAGGAGGAACTTCTGGTTGGCGCCGAAGTACTGGTCGCCGCGCACGTCGAACTGGTTGGAGTGGCCGCTGGCGTCCACGTTGGCCTGGTAGTTGGCCACGCCGTTATCGGTGTAGGCGGTGGGGTCGCCGATGTTGGGGTCGGGATAGAACTGCTTGAGGGTGCTGAGGGCGATCGGGCTCAGCGGCGAGGTGATTTTGGAGCCGTAGCTGCCGCCGGTGAAGGGGTTGGTGAGGCCGGTAAAGCTGGCGGAGTTGTAATTGGTAAAGTCGCCCTGCTTCATCAGGGTGCTGGGAACGACCTCGGAGATGGTGGTCTGGGCGGGATGCCGCCAGCCTTCATAGGCGCCGAAGAAGAAGCTCTTGTTGTGGCCGTCGAAGAAGTGGGGAATGACCACCGGGCCGCCGACGCTGCCGCCAAAGGTGTTGCCGGTGACGCTGGGCTTCACTTTGGTTGTGGGGTAGGTGTAGGCGATGGCGTCGAAGGCGGAGTTCTGGTAGTACCAGAAGCCGGTGCCGTGCAGGGTATTGCTGCCGCCCTTGGTGGTGACCACGACCTGGGCCGGGTTGCCGAATTCGGCGTTGGCCATGACGCCGTCGGCGCGGATTTCGGAGATGGATTCTGTGGAGGGGAAGCCGTCGCCGATGAAGTTGCCTCCGGTGGCGCTCTTCAGCGTAACGCCGTCGATGGTCACGTCGACCATGTAAGGCAGCGCACCCTGGAGGGAAATGCCGCTGCTGTCGTCCTGCATGCCGGGCAGGGTGCCCAGAATTCCGGCGGCGCTGGTGCCGCTGAAGCTGGCGCGGGTATTGACGGGCAGACTGTTGGCGTCGTCGGTGGTGAAAGTGCCGCTGATGGTGGGCGAATCGGTTTCGATGGCGCTGAGCGAATCGCCGGTGACGTGGACTTCCTGCTGGACAACGCCAATGTCGAGGGTGACGTCCACGCGGAGTTCCTGGCGGACAGTGAGCACGACGCCGGAAGCCGTCCACTTTTCAAAATTGGGGGCGGAAACGGCGATGGCGTAGTGGCCGGCCTTGACGTCGAGGAAGCGGTAATCACCGACGCCGTTAGATTTGGCGACGCGGGTGGCTCCCTCATCGGTATTGGTGAGGGTAACGTTTGCGGCGGGAACCACGGCGCCGGCGGTGTCCTTGATGGAGCCGACGATTGCGCCCTGTGTGGATTGCGCGCCGGCCTGAGTAACGGCCAGAGCGAAGACAAGCAGCAGACTGAGGGCCGTGAGCGGCCGCTTCAGCATGAGTTGCCAGAAGGATTGGTTGTTACTGTACATGGACACTGCCTCCTAAATGACGCTGTATGGGTAAGGTGAAGTCAAGTCGCGCAGGCAAAGTGAGGGTGGTGTATCTCTGCTTGCATCTGGACGGGATATCTGGGGCGTAATGTTCAGCAATCGACGAGCGTGACGCCGAAGGACCCAAGGGGACGCCTCTGCTGGTGTGGAATCAGGCTATCCGGGATAAGTTAAGGGCAGTTGAATGAAAGGCGCATTACTTGAGGAAATAAGGGTGAAATCACGATAAAGCTATGAATATTCAGAGAATTGTTCGAGTTATATTGTAAGTTGTGCGGCTGCTGCGGCGAGTTATTAAAATCATGTTACAGCCCGCAAGTTGTTAAATTCATGTTACAAGGTGCGCGGTGCATCGACACGCAGCGTTTTATTGACTCAGCCCAATGAGGTTGATTGGGAGCTGAGCGAAAGCAACTGCAGATCCTTCGCTTCGCTCAGGATGACAAACCTGGAAGCGTTGCTCAGGAGGACAGTTCTCAGGTGATGCAATTCTTCAGAGCCGGATCAATCGTATCGACCCGCCTTCGAAGAGCGCTTCCGGCATCAATCGTCCTCCTTCGGCTTGCGGAGTTTGCCGGAGGTCTTTTCCATCTGGTCGCGAATCTCTTGGGCGTCGTCCATGTCGCGGAGGGCGGCTGCCTCCTCCTTTGTCTTCGGCCGGGCAAGGCGGGCTTTGGCGGGGGAAAAGACGCGCGGGTCGGAGGGAGTGGCGGCAAAGGGCGCGAGGTGCGGTTGGGTGTCGAAGACGCCGGTGATCTCACCGGCCAGGGCGTCCTCAAGATTCATGGGGCCGAGGCCGAGCAACTCGTCGATGGTGCGGGTGATGGAGCCCATGCTGGTGTGCTGGTGGGAGACCGAGCCGGGCTTGACCCAGGGGCTGGCCACCAGCAGCAGGCTGCGATGCGCATCCACGTGGTCCACGCCGCCCTGGGCGTCGTCTTCGGTCACAAAGACCGCCGAGTCTTTCCAGATGGAAGCTTTGGAAAGAAAGGCCACGATGCGGCCCAGGGCGAGGTCGTTGTCCGCAACAAAGGAAGCGCGGTAGGGGTAGCCGTCAGAGGGGCGCGGGTCGGCGGTGTGGTCGTCGGGCAGGCGAATCACAATGAGCGCCGGAACCTTGCCGGCGGCCAGCTTGAGGCGGAAGTCGCGCTCGAACTCGGTGGCGCGGAACTGGTCGGGAATGCCGAGGTTGAAGGTGGGGTAGCGGCGGTCGCTGGACTCGAAGACCGGACGGGGCAGGGGGGAGTTGAGAAAGAGGCGCTGGCCCTGAGGAGCCGAGCCGTCGAGTTCCGCATTGCCCTCGATCTCCAGGCCCTCGCCGTAGTTCAAAATGCCCATGCGGCCTTTTCCGCCCGCCGCGACGTGCTCCCACAAGGAGCCGAACTGCGGCTCGTCCTCGGGCATGGGGGCGTCCGCGCCGCCAAACATGGCGCGGCGGCCGGGCTGGCTGGCGCCGGGAGAGTCGTGGCGGCGGCCGCCGTAACCCGAGGTCCACGCGGTATTGAAGAAGGGGGTGGGGTCAATGCCCACCACCCAGCGGTGGCCGTCGGCGGAGACGTCGGAGTCAACGAAGTAGTTGTCGCTCATGGCAAAGCGGCCGACGAGGGCATGGAGGTTGGGCGTGACCTTCAGGTGGTTTGCGGACTTCAACTCCTCGGCCCAGCCGTCGAGGCCGTAGCGGGCCAGGGCGGGGTCGCCGTTGGCGCCGGCCACGTCGCCCAGCAACTCGTCGTAGGTGCGGTTCTCGCGCACCACCAGGAAGCAGTGCTTGAGCCGCGGCAGGGGCGGCTGGTTGGCAATGGCCGCGGTGTTGGCGGCGACGACGGTTTGGGTGAGCGCATCCGCGGAGGGCAGCGCGGCCAGGTCGATGGCGCTAAGGCTGCCCAGTTCCAATGAGCCGACATAGGAGGGCGCGTTGGGATCGTGACCGTTGCCGCCGTTCGGCCCTGCGCCTTTGCCCTTGGTGTTGACCACGAAGAGCGTCTTTGCGTCCGGCGAGAGGGCAAGCGCGGAGGGGTTCCAGCCAACCGGAATATGTTCGAGGAGCGCGAGCGAGGCGGCGTCCAGCACGCCGACCGCGTCAATGCCCGCTTCGGCGACGTAAAGGCGCCCGTCGGCGAGAGCCAGTCCGGAGGGCATGACGCCGCGCAGGGGGCGGCCTTCGGCATCCTGAAAACGCGGTCCGGTGAAGGGGGTGAGCTCGGTCTGGGCCAGCAGGCGGGTTCCGTCCGCGGTGACCTTGGCCACCGCATCCTGGTGGGAGAGAGCTACATAGACCGCCTGGGCTCCGGCCGCAACGCCCGTGGGAGCGGCCCCGCCGATGGTTTGGCCGCGAGCTTCGGTGATCCTGGCGCCGAGACGCAGTTTGGCGGTCAGCGCGGGGTGAGCGCGGTCGTGGACGTCATAGGTCCACAGGGAACTGCCGCGATCGGAGTTTTCGTCGCCCAGGCCGGGAATGCGCTTGCCTTCGACGACCGCTCCTTCGCGGGCATCCTTCGACGGATAACCGAAAGGCGGAAAGCGAAGTCCGGAAGCGAGGGGGTTTTTCGGGTCAGTGCCGGGGATGGCGGTGTACTCGAAGAGGCCGGTGTTGGTGACGTAAAGCCTACCGCCGTCGGGGGAAAGCGCCAGGCCGAAGGGATAGCTGCCGGTGGGAAGTTCGGCGAGGCGCTCCAGGCTGGCCGCGTCCAGAATCACGATGCGCCAGTTGCCCTGGTCGAGGGCGTAGAGGGTGCGGCCGTCGGCGGAAACCGCGAGCGTGGCGGCAAAGCTTCCGCTGGAGGTTTTGCCGGCCACGGAGCCGTCGAGCGAAACCTCGCCCACGGCTTGCCAGTCACTGGTGCGGTAGGCGCGAATCTTGCCCGAGTCGCCTGTGGCTACATAGAGCAGTTTCCCGTCGGGCGAGTAGGCGAGGCCGGCGTGCACCTCGATGGAGGGGTCGTTGTCGGCTCCCGGCGGCATGCGAAGGACTTTGGGGCTGGGTCCGGCGGGGTGATCTATGACGTTGAGCGCAAAGGGGAAGCCGATGGACGGCACCGCGGCCTGGCTGCCGTCGGGACCGAGCGCCAGCGCAAAGGGATACGGGGCCAGGGGAATCCAGTTGCCCGCGGGGTGAATCTGGCGTCCGTTGGGCAGAACTGCGGTTATGCCGGTCTGGGCGGACAGCACTGGAACGGCAAGAAGAACCGCCGCAAAGAATAGACGCAGGAAAGGCAGACTGCGAATTTGGATTTGGTTCGTAACCGTAGGCTTCATTACATTTCATTATGGATGACCAAATGTGAATATCAAGTTGCACAAGGGCTGATTTACCTCGACCGCTGTCGTTCTCATCGCCCTGCCCGCCACGCGGACTTGCACAGCGGATCTACGGTCGGCTGTGCTTTCCATGGTCACTGCGATTTGCCCCCGGGTTTGCATTGCGGTAGGCGCAGGGCAAATGCAGTAAAGAATGCCGGCCTGAAGAATCATAGGGGAGAACTTCTGCTTGAGGTCTGACTCAATATACTCATAAAAGGGTGAGGTTTCTCGGCGTTTTAGGCCCGGAAAATGGGACCCAGTTTTTTGCCAAATCGTTGGCGTCCGCTACAATTCACCTTAACTTTAGCCGAGAAAGGGAAATGACCATGAATAAGGCCCTCAAAAGAGTTCTGAAGCCGTTCTGGCGAGTATTTATAGATGCGCTTCCCAGTAAATGGCACGTTGAACTCGAGCATTTCATAGCTTATGGGAGGATCCCGAATCTCGAACATCCGAAAACATTCAGTGAGAAAATAACCTACAGGAAGCTATATGATCGCGACCCAAGGATGCCTCCCCTTGTGGATAAGATTGTTTCAAAGGAACTGATGGCCGCTCGATTTGGTCCCGACTTCATCATCCCCACGCTCGCGACGTTTGAGAGCGAGAAGGAGATCGACTTTGGCGCCCTTCCGTATCCGTGCGTTGTGAAAGGCAATCATGGGTCGGGTATGAATATCTTCCTGAAGCAGCCGCCGGAAGATGAGAGGGAGGTGCGCCGTCAGCTTCGCCGCTTCCTTCGTTACGACCACTATAAAACTTCTGAAGAGTGGGCGTATTCCCAGGTCCACAAGCGGCTGCTTGTGGAGCCGTTTATCGATGGTGGGGAACACGGCCTCATCGATTACAAGTTCCAGACATTTGCAGGGCGGGTGTTCGCCATTCAAGTCGATCTCGATCGACATACGAATCACCGCAGATGCGTGATGTATCCCGACTGGACCAGAGTCCCCGTTGAAATGACGTTCCCTCTCTATTCGGATCCTCTTCCTCCCCCCACGCAACTGCAAGAGATGCTTCGCTATTCGGAGATGATCGGCGCGGAGTTTTCATATGTCAGGGTGGATCTCTATGAAATTGGAGGGGCGGTAAAGTTCAGCGAATTGACGTTCTATCCCGGGGCTGGAATCCAGGAAACATTCGACCCGCCGGAGTTCGATGAAATCTTCGGAGCGCAATGGGATCTGGGAATTGCAAGGGGAGGTCGTTAGGTGCTTGTTGAAAAACGATCTCACGGTCCCAAATGGGCACTGGCCTGAAACATATCCCGCACAGGGTTTTGCAAGGACGCGCGGCTTGACCAGTGGGGTACACTTGCTTTCACCGCGGCTTGATATGCCGGGAAACAAAGTCTGCTTCGGAAAGTTACAGTCAAATCATCTGCATGGCAGTGGCAATCGTTAGTAAGAATGCAGCTATCCTGGATATTCTTTTGTCCGCATCGATTTTTCTCTGCCTGATCATTGGGAGACTCACCGCGTGCAGCCAGATCTTTCGGTAAAAAAAGTCTTGATTTATCGCATGGGAAGCTTGGGCGACACGGTAGCAGCTCTACCGTGTTTCCACCTGATCGCACGCGCCTTTCCCCAGGCGGAGCGGGTGCTGCTGACGAACTTTCCCGTCCACACCAAGGCTCCAGCGGCGGCGGCGGTGCTGGGGGGCTCCGGCCTGGTGCATGGCTATATGCGTTACACGGTGGGCACACGGAATGTGGGTGAGTTGTTGCGCCTGGCGTGGAAGATTCGCCGCTTTCGACCCGATGTGCTGGTCTATCTGATGTTCGCGCGCCCGATGAAAGACATTCGCAGGGATCGTCTTTTTTTTCAATTGGCGGGCGCCCGCAGGATCGAGGGGCTGCCGGATGAGGAGGGTTTGAAGCGTCCCCTGGACCCAACGACTGGACTTTACATGTCGGAGTCGGTTCGTCTTGCCCGGACGATTTCCGCCCTGGGTGATGCGCGGCTTGACGAGCAGGCCAGCTGGAGTCTCTGTCTTACCGCAGAGGAACGCAATACGGCAGCGACGGTGCTTGGTTCCCTCAAGGGACTTCCGTTGATCGTGTGCGGTCCCGGCACCAAGATGCAGGCCAAGGACTGGGGCCAGGAAAACTGGCGAGCTTTGCTGGCCTTGTTGCACTTCAGGTATCCGGAGTCTGGGTTAGTGCTGATTGGCGCCCCTGAGGAATCGGCCATGAGCGACTATGCCGCGGGCGAGTGGGCCGGCCCCAAGTTGAACCTGTGCGGCCGGCTCACACCGCGCGAAAGCGCTGCGGTGCTGGAACATGCGGTCGTCTTTCTCGGTCCCGACTCCGGGCCTATGCATCTGGCCGCCTCCGTTGGCGTTCCCTGCGTGATTGCGTTTTCGGCGGCCGGACTTCCGGGCATCTGGTTCCCCTCCGGGAAGAAGCACCAGATCGTCTATCATCAGACCAGTTGCCAAGGCTGCTTGCTGCAAACCTGCACTGTGGAGGCCCGCCGTTGTCTCACATCGATCACCGTTGCGGAAATGGCTGCGGCAGTGGACAGAATATTGGGCTGCAAGGCGCTCTAAACAGGGCGGAATCGCTGATTGGTGCAGCTTTTTATCGATTCCGGGCACAAAAAAGGGAGAATTTCCGGCCATGTTGATTGTTACTGGAGGCGCGGGCTTTATTGGCAGCAACCTTGTTCACGAACTGAACGCACATGGGTTGACCGACATTCTTGTGGTGGACAACTTCGCCAACGTGAAGAAGTTTCCCAACCTGAACGGGGCGCGCTATGTGGACTTCATGGACAAGCGGGAGTTCCGCCGGGCCATCCGGGAGAATGCGCTGGACGCGGGCAAAGTGGAAGCGATCCTTCACCAGGGCGCCTGTTCCAACACCCTGGAGGACGATGGCGTCTACATGATGGACAACAACTTCCAGTACACCAGGGAAGTGCTGGCCTTTGCCATCCGCGAGGGCGCGCCGCTGGTTTTCGCCTCGACGGCGGCGGTCTATGGGCACTCCGGGCCGGGACACTTTACGCCCACCCTGGAAAATGAACACCCGCTGAATATCTACGGCTACTCGAAGCTGGTCTTCGACCACTACTTCCGCCATCAGCTGGAGTTGGACCGCGTGCCGATCACCGCCGTGGGGTTGCGCTACTTCAACGTCTATGGGCCGCGCGAGCAGCACAAGGGGCGCATGGCTTCGGTGATCCATCACTTCACCCGGCAGATGAAGGAGACGGGCAAGGTCTGCCTGTTTTCAGGTAGCGGCGGGTACGGCGACGGCGAGCAGCGCCGGGATTTCGTTTATGTACGCGACCTGGCCCGGCTGAACATGTATTTTGCCCAGATCGGTCCCTACGCTCCCAAACAAGGCGAGGAACGCCGGGAATACCGGGGCGTGGTCAATGCCGGCACCGGCGCAAGCCGCAGCTTCAACGACGTGGCCAGGGCACTGATGGCGGTGCATGGCGAGACGCCCATCGAATACATTCCGTTTCCTGCCGATCTTGATGGACGCTACCAGCACTTCACCGAGGCCGACCTGACCGGGCTGCGCAAACTGGGCTGCGATCTGGAGATGACCCCGCTCGAAGAGGGCATCGTGGAGACCTACGCCACGCTGCGGGCGATTGCGGGCTGAAGCAGGCTGATTTCCGGTGCAAGCGATGACATGCAGGATGCGGGAATGTGTCAGGCTCGATCATGCAGCAGAATTTCCACGGCTTGCGGCAGGGACGGACAGCGCAGGTCGGCCATTTCCGCGGCGATGTGGGCTCCGGGTTTCTGGCGCCCGGGAGCGGCCTCAATGAAGACGGTTTTCATGCCCAGGCGGTGGCCGAATTCGATGTCGGAGAGCGAATCGCCGATCATGACGCTGGTTTCGGCGGCAAGATCGGGAAATTGGGCCGCGGCCTGCTCGAAAAGGCCGGGAAGCGGCTTGCGGCAGTTGCACTCCTGTTTGTCGTGAGGGCAGAAGTAGAAGGCGTCTATGTGGGCGCCGCGGGTTTTCAGGAGGTTCTGCAGGGATGCGTGCATGTTCTCCACATCGGCGGCCGTGTAGAGCCCCAGCGCAATGCCGCGCTGGTTGGAGACAACCACGACGCGCAAGCCCGCCCGGTTGAGGCGGGCGATGGCTTCCGGCACGCCGGGCAGCAGGTGAAACTCGTGCCAGCCGGTCACGTAGCGGCCTTCCGGCATCTTTTCGTTCAGCACTCCGTCGCGGTCGAGGAATACAGTATTCAAGTCACGCGGAAAGGCACTCTTGGGGGCGTTCTTCACTTCGCTATCATAACAATAGGGATGATGGCACCTGACGCGCTCCTGAGCACGCGGCGATCGAGGCCAGGCTCAGGGCGGCGGCTGGGCACTGGCCGCGAAACGGATGGTTGTATGAACTTTTGATTCAAGCCAGCTTTCGTAACGCATGAGAGAATCACGCAACCGGTTGTGTGATGTGCAACGACGAAGGAGAGAAGTATGTCCAGCAGACCAGATGCCGCGGAGATCTTCGGCAAGGCGATTGCGGAGCACTTGGAAGTGGTTCGCCAAGTGGCGGACCAGCAGTCCGTGCTGGAGGCGATTGCCGCGGCCATGACGGCGACGTTATTGGGAGGCGGGAAGATCCTCTGGTGTGGCAACGGCGGCAGCGCAGCGGACTCGCAGCATCTGGCGGCGGAGATTGTGGGCCGTTTTCGCCGCGAGCGCCGGGGGTGGCCCTCGGTGGCGTTGACCACCGACACGTCCATCCTGACCGCGGTAGCCAACGATTATGGGTTCGAAGCAATTTTTTCGCGCCAGGTGGAGGCGCTGGGCGTGCGCGGCGACCTGCTGGTGGGCATTTCCACCTCGGGCAACAGCCGCAATGTGCTGGCGGCGCTGGAAGCGGCCCGTGCGGCGGGAATGGTTACGGTGGCCTTCACCGGCGCCGGTGGCGGCAAGTTGGCGCAACTGGCCGACCATCTCTTTGCTGTCTGCTCGCGCGATACCGCGCGGATTCAGGAGGCGCACATTCTGGCCGGTCACATGCTGTGCGACTGGATTGAACTGGAATGTGGGCACGCGCAGACGGCGGCGGCTCCGCAGGCTATGGAGGCGCGGTGATCGCACAATTGCATCGGGTCATCCGGGAGATCGAACAGGAGTGGCGCCATCGGCGTCTGCTGGTGGTTGGCGACGTGATGCTGGACAAATATATCTGGGGCGAGGTTGGCCGTATTTCGCCGGAGGCGCCGGTTCCCGTGGTCCGCGCCACGCACCAGAGCGAGCAACCAGGCGGCGCAGCGAATGTGGCCATGAATATGGCCCGGCTAGGCGCCGAGACGATGGTGGCCGGTTTCAGCGGCGACGACGAAAACGGGAAGCTCCTGGAGTCAAGCCTGACCGCCAACGGAATCATTCCCCTGTTGACGGTCAGCAAGGGATTCCCCACCATCACCAAGCTGCGCATTCTGGGCGGACGGCAACAGATGTTGCGCCTGGACAGCGAGCGGCTGGGAGAGCGGGAGCAGGGTGACTATGAAGCACTGGTGGAGAACGTGCTTGCGCATCTGCCCGGCTGTCACGCGGTGGTACTTTCGGACTACGCCAAGGGAGTGTTGACGCCCGAGGTCTGCCAGCGAGTGATTGAGGCTGCGCGCCGCGAGAAGATTCCCGTGCTGGTGGACCCCAAGAGCGCCGATTTCACGCGCTACCGTGGCGCCACGACCATCTGTCCCAATCTCGGAGAATTGTCCTCGGCGGCCCGGCTGATCTCGCCGGATCTCGACACGGGCGATCTGAAAGCCTTGCTGAAGGCGGCCGAGGCCATGGTTCCGGCCTTCGCCATCGAGTTTCTCACGGCGACTTTGAGCGAAAAGGGCATTGCGCTGGTCCGGCCCGGCAACTGTTTCATGGCGCCGGCGATGGCCCGCCAGGTCTTCGATGTGTCGGGCGCCGGCGACACCGTCATTGCAGTACTGGCTTTGTGCCTGGCATCAGGGTTGTCGCCCGAAGCGGGCGTGGAAATGGCCAACGTGGCGGCGGGCATCGTGGTGGGCAAGGTAGGCACGGTCCCGGTGGAGAAGCACGAACTGCTGGCCGCCCTGGCACCTGAACTTGCTCTGCACGCGGAGGACAAGGTGCTGGCCCGCCCCGAATTGCTGCGGCGCGTTGCCATGTGGAAGGCGAACGGCGAACGGGTGGTCTTTACCAACGGCTGCTTCGACCTGCTCCACGTAGGTCACATCGCGGTGCTCGAACAGGCCCACCGTTTTGGCGACCGGCTGATCGTGGCGGTCAACAGCGACAGTTCGGTGCACCGTCTGAAGGGGCCGAGCCGCCCCATCGTGGGCGAGCGCGAACGATGCCGCGTGCTGGCGGCATTGGCGGCTGTCGATGCGGTGGTGATCTTCGACGAGCCCACGCCGCTGGAATTGATTGTGGCCGCGCAGCCGGATGTAATTGTCAAAGGTGGAGACTACAACCCCGATACTGTGGTCGGCGCCAGGGAAGTACAGTCCTGGGGCGGCCAGGTCAAGATCGTCCCCACCATCGAGGGCTTCTCCACGACCCGTCTGATTGAAAAGGGCGCGGGCAAGTAGCGCGCACGGCAACCATGGGATGGTTCGCTGTGCGAATGTCCTTGTTCTATCCCTTGTTTTTACTGAAATGGGTTCAAGCTTCCGGTCTGATCGTCCGGAATTTCCAACGGGTGTTTCCGGCGCGGAGAATTTGTCGGAGGCGGAGCGAGGGATGCGCAGGCTGGGATACAATGAACAAGAATCGCTCTTTGCTAAAGCTCTCCCCTATTTACCGGTACGGCGATTCGAGTACTGTGCCGAGTCTTATGATTCTTCCCCAGTCTGTCTACGCCTTGATTCTTTGATGCCGTGTTGCGATTGTCCGCCGAAGGCATGGCTCGATATACTGTTACAGTCGGCAATGATGTTCGTGGTAACTCGCCCGTGCTCAGGCGATTGCGCCGTTTCCAGTCGCGGCGACTGTACTTAACGATCTTGAACATTGTGAGGTTCGATTGCAACAACCAACTCGCGCCGCGGATGTCTCCTTATCTCCTTCAAAACAGGATCTTGCACTGACGGATATGTGGCTCGTGATCCGGAAGAGGCGCGTCCTGCTTGCCGTACTGGCCGTAGGGCTGGCGATCCTGGCAGTTGCTGCCGGCTACAAGCGCGGGGACAGGTATACTGCCACGGGACAGATCGAGATTCAACCTGGATCGGCAGCCGATCTGAAGCAATCGATCTCTTCGGTATTGAGTTCGGGGACCAGTTCGCTCGATACCGTAATTGAAAGCGACATCTTAATTCTACAAAGCGATACGCTGCTGATGAAGGTCGCTGGCACCTTGAAGCTCCAGGACGACCCTGTTTTTCTGAGCGGCCAGAAGGCGATCAAGACCTCACAGTACGGCGGGCAGGTCATTCCGCTGCTGCACGGCAATCTCGACGATCCCCATGTGCGCGCGGTCATCGTGCAGATCTTGCGGGCGAATATGACGGTCGCGCGCGTGCCGCGCACGCAGATGATCTCCATTTCTTACAAGAGCAGGTCTCCCCAGTTATCTGCAAACGTGGTCAATGCCCTGGAGAGCGAGTATATCGAGAACAACTTTGTAGCCCACTATAGCAGCACCAAGCAAGTCAGCCAGTGGCTCACCAGCCAGATCGAGGGTCTGCGCACTGTGGTGCAGGATTCGCAGGACCGGATGGTGGACTTGCAGAAGAAGCTCGGCATCTCCGCGCTCGATCCGCAACACAGCATGATCGTGCAGGAGATCACCAACCTCGAAAAGGGCGTGTCGGATGCAACTCAGCAGCGCGTTCTGGAAGAAGCTCGCTACCACATGCTGCAGTCCCTGCCTCCCGACCAGATTCAAGATTCTCCAACTCCCCTGGGCACCGATGGCGGCCAGAGTCTGCTGACGACCCTGCGCGCACAGCGCGCGTCCGCCAGCGCGGAAATGGCAAGGCTGCAGCCGGTTTATGGGCCTAATTATCCGCAGGTGAAGCAGTTGTCGGCCCAGATTCAGGCTTACGACCATGAGATCGCCAAGCAGGAACAGAGGGTCGTCAACCAAGCCAAAGATGCGACCGGCATCGCTCAGGCCGCCGAGAGCAAGGCCACGGGCATGCTTGGATCAAGAGTTCATGAGCTCTATGGCCAGCGCGACGATCTGGTGCAATATGAACTTCTGAGCCAGGAATACGAATCCAACCGGCATATGTACGAGAGCATTCTCGCCCGGCTTCGTGAAGCGGCGGTGGATGCTGGTCTGGACTCGGCCGATATCAGCATCGTCGATCTGGCTTCCCTGCCCGTTGCGCCTTCCAGTATGCCGCCTGCGACCATGGGCATGCTGGGCCTGTTCTTTGGGGCGTTGGGTGGCCTTGCGTTCGCTCTCCTGCTGGAGAGATTGGACACGCGGCTGCGCGACTCAAGGCAGATTCAGGATCTGCTGGGTTTGCCTGCCATCGCAGTCGTGCCGCAAACCAACTGGAAAGCCAGGGAAAAGACCAAGGACTTCGATCCCGAGACAGCCGCCGGGCCGGAGATTCTATGGGATTCCCGGTCGGCCTTTGCCGAAGCCATGCGTGTTTTCCGGACCTCGATTCAGTTGTCGAGCACTTCGCGGCAATCGCGAGTGATCGCTGTTACCAGTTGTCAGCCGGGAGAAGGCAAGTCCACCCTATCGACGAATCTGGCGGCGGCCCTTGCTCAGGGAGGCAAAAGAGTTGTTGTCGTGGACACGGACATGCGGCGCCCGAGTCTGCTTTGGCGGCTTAAGCTGACCGGCAAGAGGGGGTTGTCCGAGTATCTGACCGGCGCGGAAACCATGGAAGGAATCATCCAGACACACAAAATCTTGACCACACTGGACATGATTCCATCAGGAAGTGCGCCGCCGCTGCCTGCCGATCTCCTCGCCTCGGACCAGATGAAGCATTTCGTCGAGCAATTGCGGGAGCGTTACGAGTATGTCATCCTCGACACGCCGCCGGCGTTGTCAGTTACCGATCCTCTTATTGTTTCTTCATTGGCCGATGGCCTGGTCCTTGTGATACGACAGGGTGTCTGTACTCGGGCGATGTTAACGCGCGTGGCGGAAATTTTCCAAGACGTAGGAATCAAAGTCTACGGTTTCGTCCTCAATGGGGTGGACGCAAGTTTGCCGGAATACTACGGATACCTCGGCTACTACTCCTATGACTACAAAGCCAAGGGATAGCAGACCGGGACCACATCAGGCACGAGGAGGTTATATGGGTGTTCAGTTCAAATCCGTTCTTGTCAGTCTCCCACTGGCAGCTGTCGCCCTGAGCTTCAGCGGGAGCGCAGCGCTTGCCCAGTATGCGGGGCCGGCTATTACATCGTCTTCCCCTGCGGCGGGTGCGCCGAACTCTGCGATGAATGTCGAGTACGCGGATTTCAAAATCCTCCCCGGCGATATTATTTCCATTTCAACAGTGGCCATCCCTGAGCTAACCACGACCACGGCTGCATCTTCCGGTTCCCTTTCCGGTACGGCTATGTCTTCTGTCCCCGGCATCAAGGTGGGTCCCAAAGGGCAGGTCGAACTCCCGTACCTCGGTACGGTGGTGCTTGGCGGCCTCACGCCGTCCGAGGCTGCCGCCTATCTGAGCAATGCTCTGAAAGAGCGCGGCATTCTGGTCGATCCGCAGGTCAGCGTCGAACTGATGGATTCTCCAAGCCGTGTGGTTACCATGATCGGCGAGGTGGTGAGGCCCGCCCCGATCCCGGTCTTTGGACAACTGCGCTTGCTGGATGCGATCTCTGCTTGCGGGGGGTTCACGCCGCTGGCCAGCCACACCATCACCATTCGCCGGCGCGGCGTACCCGATCCCATTATGGTCGAGTTTGGCGTCGACCCGAAGATGTCCTATGTGAGCAATATCCCACTGCTGCCTGGCGACACGGTCATCGTCCCCAAGGTGGGCAATGTCTTCGTTGTGGGCGAGGTCAAGACAGCAGAATCCTTCCCTCTATCCACCAACACGCCGATCACGGTCATGCGCGCCATTTCCATGGCAGGCGGACTGAAGTACAGTGCAGCCCTTTCCAAGGCAAGGATTATTCGCACCACGGCCGACAACCAGCATGTCGAAATCAGGTTCGACCTGGCCAAACTGATGAACGGCAAGCAACAGGATATTGCTCTGGTATCGGACGACGTGCTCTTCATTCCGGCGAATACGTTCAAGTCGGTGATTTCCTCCGGAGGCGCCGGAGTGGCATCCAGCCTGCTTTATGGATCGGTTTACGCAGCTGCAACCATCAAGTAACCCAAAGCGGGGCAGCATGGCTCCGCCGGTACGTTGAAACCTTCACATCGTCTGCGGCAGGGTATCGGCATGTAACCTTGGAGATTCACAATAGTGATTCGTGCATTCAAGCTTTCGCCCTTTGTGATCTGCACCAGCGTCTCCCTGCTGGTGATCGGCGAGCTTGTCGTTGGAACGTCCCTGTATTTCACTGCCATGATGGCCATCGCCATGCTGAGCATAGGGGTTACTTATAACCTGCTCGGCGGTCTTTCATCTTTCAGCGGAATCATTTTTACCTTCTTCGCCCTTTGCACGATCGTGATCTCGCAATTTGCAAAGGTATTGCTTCTTGAAGCGGCGGATAAGAATCTCGAAGTACCGCAACTGACCATTTCGCTTTACGCGGTCTTTTATTTGAGCGCCATGGTGGGGACATTCCTCTTTGGCAAGGTGCGATTGCGCCTGCCCAAGCCCGCCGAGTCGCTTACGGGAGCACAAACCAGCCTGCTCTATGGCGTCTCTCTCTCGGTAGGCCTGGTCGCCACAGTTATTTTTGAGACTTACGTGATGACTTCCGCGCATTCAAACTACAACAGCGCACAGGGCGCCGGCCTCGCATTCGCGCCTCTGCTTCTTTTTTCGTTGGTCATCGCGATCGATAACCGCATCAAACTCACTGGCGGGAAGCACAGTGTTGACCTTTCCGTACTCATTCCATCGATTGCTCTCGTTTTGTTCGGGTTTTTCGATACCTCGCGGGGAGGAATGATACGGCCAACAGTCGTTTATTTTTTCGCGTGTTACTGCCGTGGTTATCGCCTCGGGAAGCGCCATTATCTGGTCATCGCGTCGGGTATTGTATTGTTTTTCTACTTTATCGCCCCACTTGAGCTCTTTACACGCAGTTTCATATACGATCAGCCGCTAAGCGCAAGAATCTATATTGTGTTTCACACCTTGGCAACTCATTTTGATCCCACAGAACTGCGCAACGCCGCCAGCCAAGGATACCAAACAGAGGGTGCCGCGCGCGAGGAATACTACAGCAGGCCCGGAACATATGTATTGAGCAGGCTTTCCTTGATCCAACCGGACAGCTATCTGATTGAAGCCTGCTCGAATGGATCGCACTACGGCTTCGCATCGATCGAAATTGGCCTCTTACAGAACATTCCCTCTTTTCTATACAAGGGAAAGCGGCGCGATACCGGCCCGGCGGACTATCTTGAGGGCATAGTAGGAGGTGGAGATAATCCAAATCAGCTTTTCCCTACGTTTTCCGCTGTAGCCGATAGCTATGGCGCATTTGGTTGGCTTGGAGTTGTTTTGGTTCCACTCTTTTTATTCCCAATGGCTTTCATCGTCTATGAAAGCATCTTTGATTTCAGCCGCCCTTGGGGAACTGTCGCGCTTGGAATCCTCCTGCTAAGCTTTACGGAAACCAGTCTCACAGGCCTTTTGATCCTCATTCTTCGTACTCCCCTTTACCTCGTTCTGCTCTCCTATCTGGTTGTGGGGTTGGTAAAGATGGTCCCGATAAGAGGCGAGAGGGCAATTGGTTTGCGCCTAGGATCACCAGACTTGGGAGAGAACTCACTGTGAAACCGGCGCGAAAAACCGTGACCTCGGCTTCAGCGGTCACCCTTCGCCGCCGAGCTATGGGATTCCTGGCGTTGTTGCTCGTTCTGGCCGCTGTGTGCAATGCTGTATTGCGCTTTTGCCTTGGCCTGGGAAACCCTATTCTGATTGCACCTGACCCGGCGTGTGCTTACATTTTGAAGCCCGATCAGAACGTCTTTCGCTTCTTCGGGCACACGCGCATCAACCATTATGGAATGCGCTCCGACGATATTTATTTCAATGCCCGGGTGCTTCTCTTGGTTGCGCAGGCGATCGAGCCGCAATGGGTAGCTCTTGCCAAACGGTAAAAACCACGCTCTCTTACCACTGTGAAACACCAATGTCTTGCATGGAAATGGAGGATGTCTTGACGCACAAAATTCTATATGTAGGATCGCTGGCCAGTGGAGCGACGAGCACTTACCGTTACCACGCACTGAAACGCCTGCAGCAGGAAGTCATCCCGTTTGAATGGGAGCAGTGCAAATACAAATTTGGAATCATGAATTCGCTGGTTGGCAGGTTTCCAGTGGGGCCCTTGGTCTCCAGGGTAAACGCCGATCTGGTTGCTGCGGTCGAGAAGGAAAGCCCAGATATCGTCTGGTTCGACAAGCCCATTCGGTTCACGCCGGCCACGATTCGGCGCGTGAAAGAATTGGGTGCATTTACGATTTGCTACAACCAGGACAGCCCTTTTGGCCCTCGCAACGATGGTTGCTGGTACCAGTTCAACAAGGTCTATCGCGAGTTTGACCTGAACTGCCTTTTTCGGAACTCTGATGTTCTGCGTTACAAGGAATGGGGCTTGAATTACATCAAGACACAGTTCAGTTACGATCCGCAGCAAGATGTTCCACCTCCCGGAAACTGGTCCGACGCAGACCGGACACGCGAGGTTTCGTTCATTGGAAGTCCCCATGATGAAAGGTCCCGGTTCCTTCGCGATCTTATTGAAACGCACAAACTCCCCGTGGTGATCTCTGGCCCGAGTTGGGAGAAGGTGTTCAGCAAGACTGAAATGGCGAGTTATACTCGCGGCGGAATGCTCCGGGATGCGGAATACCGCGAGGCCATTTGGAAGTCGAAGATCAATCTCGCATTTATCACGCATTCCAACGAAGACGACGTGGCTCACAAGGCGTTTGAAATTGCCGCGTGCCGAAGTTTTTTGCTGGCGGAGCGTTCTGCCGACCATCAGGCAGCATTTGAAGAAGGCAAGGAAGCGGAATTCTTTTCCAGTGTGGAAGAGTGCGCGGAGAAGATCCGCTACTACCTGGGCCATCCCGCAGAGAGAGAAGAAATTGCGATGCGAGGATGGGTACGGGCTAATCGATCCGGCTATGATAATGACACCCAACTGTCGAGAATATTGAAACAAGCAGAGCAATTGCAGGCAGAAGCGGGGAAGCTCGCGGAACCTGGCTCCATGTTCAACCGACTAAGTCACGACGGACCGGGTTGAGATCGTGACCAGCGAGGTCAGGAATCGTAATATTGCCTAGCCGCTCACTTATACCCTAGAGGCGGCTACTGGCAATGGATCTAGCCAGCTCCCAAAAGGAAAACTGGTGCCGAGCGAACATGCGGAGCCGGTGAAGCAACGCCGCTCTGAATATTTCAAATGGGGCCTTATCTCGAACGAGGAGCATACATGAGAATTCTGCATATCATCTGTTCTGTCGATGCAGCGTCCGGCGGACCGGCAGAAGGGCTCAAGCAGTATTGCAATATCTATAAGGCAGGCGGCCATGAGGTTGAGGTGGCTTCGCTGGACTCGCCCGAAGTGGCGGAAAAGTGCGCGTTTCCCGCGCCGGTCATCGGGCTGGGACCAGGCTCGGGAGTGTTTGGATATTCGTCCCGCGCGGTTCCCTGGTTGAAAGCGAATCTTTCGCGCTTCGACCTGGCTATCATCAACGGCGTCTGGCAGTATAATGCCGCTGCCGCCTATCGCGCTCTCGCGGGAACCGGCATACCTTATGCCGTCTTTACCCACGGGATGCTCGATCCTTACTTCAAGAGAAGTTTTCCGCTCAAGCACCTGAAAAAGACCATCTACTGGCACGCTATTCTGAAGAAGATACTTTGCAACGCCAATACCGTTCTTTTTACCAGCGAAGAAGAGAAACTGCTAGCCAGGGAGTCATTTCCGGGTTACCGGGTGCGCGAGACGGTTGTGCCGTATGGGAGTTTTGGTCCCAAGTGCGACTTGGCCGCAGCAGCCAATGAGTTTATCGCGCGATGGCCTGAGTTGGCCGGAAAGCGATTGGCGATTTCTCTGGGGCGCATCCATCCCAAGAAGGGCACCGACATGCTCATCGAGGCATTTGCCGCCACGCTGGCCAAAGATCCGCAATGGCACCTGGTTCTTGCCGGTCCGGACCAGATAGGTTGGCAGAAGGAACTCGAAGCTCTCGCGGCGAAGCTCGGCATCGCCGACCGGATTACCTGGACAGGAATGCTGAGGGATACGTTCAAATGGGGCGCCTTTGCGGCTACGGAAGTGTTTGTGTTGCCCTCTCATCAGGAGAACTTCGGCATTGTGGTCGCGGAGGCCCAGTCTTGCGGCGTTCCAGTGATTCTTTCCAGCAGAATCAATATCTGGCGAGAGGTGGCAAGTTACTGGGCCGGCCTGATCAACGAAGATAGTGTCGAAGGAACTATAGCCTCGCTGAAGCGCTGGTCGGAACTTAGCCCGGAGGAGATTTCCGCGGTGCGCGGACGCAGCAGAAAATGCTTCAATGAGCTGTTCGATTTCAATGCTACTTCCAGGAAGGTGCTGGCCATTGTGGAGCAGTTGGCACAAGGCAGCCCGGCAGGCGCTGGACGCAAGCCTTCCACTTAGTCGCGGAGCGGCCGATTTGGCTGCTGGTTCGATAGCCGCTTTTGCAGCCCGGTGTGAGTTCAGTTCGCACTCCGGATTCAAGGATCGGCAATGCGAAAGGAAGAGCAAGGCCAATAAGTTATCCGGGACGGGCAGCAAGCGTGTGGGCTGCCCGTCGCATCAGGCCAATGAATCTCGGCCTCACTCGAATCCGATAGGTATGCAGGGGACCATGATTAAAAGAATTGCGAAGATGCTCGCGGCGCAGGGGACGGGTATGGGCCTGAACCTGATCGTGCAGCTTCTGTTGCCGCCGGCGTTTCTTCATTACTATGGGATCAGGAGATATGGCGAGTGGCTGGTGCTATCGGCTACGGTCAGCTATTTGAGCACGTTGAATTTTGGCGTCACGACCTATGCCAGCAATCAGCTGACGATGTTGTACAAACGCGGCGAGATGGGAGAATATCGCCGACTGCAGGGCAGCACTCTGGCCATGATTCTCTGCATGATCGGCATCGGGTTAATTCTTATTTCGGGTATCTTCTTTCTGCCTTTGACGACGCTGTTGCACTTGACTACGATGAGCCGCGCGGAAGCGACGATGGCCGCCTTCTTCCTCGGCCTTCTGGCGATGTCGAACATCTTTGGGGGTTATTACAACAATCTGTTCATGGTTATGGAGAAGGCGCACAGAGGATTGACATGGTCCATGGCGCGGTGGGGCATCTCCACCCTGATCTGTATTCCCCTGGCCATGTTACGTGCTCCGTTTTCAGTTATAGCGATCGGCCAATTCTCCGCTTCGATGGTTATAGCTCTGCTCACTGTCTGGGACCTCAAGCGGCTGATGGGCCTACTGCCGCTGGGACTCAAAGGAGCCAATTGGAAGACGGCCAAGGCGTCGCTGGCGCCCAGTGGCATGTTCGCCATGATCTTCACGCAGCAGTTCCTCCTCTTCCAGGCCCCGGTGATCATGCTCAACTGGATTCTCGGGCCGGAAGTTGTTGTCCTCTTCACAATCTGTCGCACGATTTCATCCACGGCGCGGCAGATGCTGCAGACCATCACCTATGCGATTGCTCCGGAAGTTACCTTCTCCTTCGCGGACCGGGATATGAAGAAGCTCTTGAGTATCTATCACAATTCGGAGAAGGTCGTGTTTTCCGTGATTCCGATCGCGAACCTGGGCGCCTTTCTTGCTTCGCCCATCCTGCTCTCGATCTGGCTGCACAAGCCCCTGCTCTTCAACCCTTACGTGTACGGACTCATGGCGCTGATCTCGGCCGCTATGAGCATGCGGGATCACAAGCAGTTCTTTCAGCTCTCCACCAACACCCACAAGCGTCTCTCAATCATCATCTTCTTCGGCAATATTCTGATGATTGCCGTCAGCATTCCGTTCACCATCAAGTACGGCATCTATGGCTTCATGTTTACCTGGTTGGTGTCGGAAGTGCTGCAAATGGTGTTTATCTATCACGAGAACAAGAGGCTGTTCCGTAACGATCCGTCCATCAACTTCCTCCCGATTTTGAAGCTCTGGCTGGTGATGGCGGTATCGTTGCCTATCTGCATGGGTTTGGTCCACTTCGGCCAGCAAATCTCTCTGACCATGGTCGGGGTGGCGGCTATGGTAGGGATGCTGATCCTTACCCTCGAGTCGTATTTCGTCTTCGGTCTGAAGGACGTGTGGGTGCTGCTCCTGAGCAGACTGCGGCGCAACCAGGCGGCTCCAGCGTAGCCGCACCCCTTGGCGATCAGTGAGCGCGCCACGTGTCTGGAGCGGTTCAATTCACGGCCCACTGACCCAACCTGTCTCCCTGAGAGCGATTCTCGTCTCCCTGAGAGCGATTCTCGCCACCATTGATCCTGAAAACCAAGGACATTGATTGCGGTTTTCCTTGCGTAGAATTAAGCTCCCTAAGCGCATGATGTTCTTAGGGGAGTAACGCCAACGGGGAGTAACGCCAACGGGGAGTAACGCCGACCTCCCGGTCGGCTGTAGCGTGGACGTCCTCGTCCACGCTCTGCTGGGAGGAGCATTTCCTGCCAATCGAAGGCAAGGAAAAGGACATCTTTGGGGCTCAATTCCGGGCAAAAAGCCGGCCAAAATCGCTTTTTACCCCACCCCCCCTATGTGTTATTCGCACTTTTTCGGCCGTGAAATCGTAGTAAACATATAAAAATGAGCAACTTACAAAAACGTTCTGTTAATTAAACAGTAACCATAAATCCCCGTTTTTGGCCCTATTTCTGCCTTTTTTTGGCTATTTCTGCCTGATAACGCCTCCAATCCAAGCCAAAAATCCCCAAACTTGACAAGCCAATGCCGCGCTTGCGCGAGGGATCCCACATCTCCAGGCGAAGTCCCTCTGGAGATGTGGGATCCCAATTTTGGACCAGCCGAGGTCCGAAGTCTCGGCAGTCCTCAGAACGTGAAGCGCGATCCGAACTGGAACTGGCGCGGCGTGTTCACGTCTCCGGTAATCTGCCCGAATCCTTCCATCAGTGTCGGGTCGCCTGCTGCGCCGGGATTCCAGAAGACGCTGGGCGCGGCAAACTGAACCGAGTTGGTCAGGTTGTAAGCGGAGGCCTCGAAGCGGACATTCCTCTCTTTTCCCAGCTTGAAGTTCTTGAAGAGGGAAAGGTCCACATCGTGGGCGCCGTTGGTGCGGATGTGGTCAAGATAAGCAGGCGCCGTGCCCGCCACGAAGGAACTCGCGGGCTGGGCGAAGCAGCTCCAGTTGAACCACATTGCTGCTGTATGCGGAGCGCCTTTGGCGGGATCGCAGGTCATGTCGACGCGCTGGTTGAAGTAAATGTTGCCGGTTCCCGTGGGGGCGTTGACGGGAACGCCGCTGCTCAGGTAGGCCACCGCATTGGTGGTCCAGCCGCCGAGGACGGCATTCGCGATGCCGCTGAGGTTCAGCGCCCGACCCGGGCCCATGGGCAGGTCATAGGAGGCTTGCCAGGTGAATTGATACTTCACATCCTGGGCGCTGACGGAATGCTCCAGATTCAGGTTCTTCCAGTCCTGGGGCGCAGCGGCGTGGTAACCTACGAAGCCCAATGGAGGGTTGGCGTCGTCGGTCATGATCTTGCCCCAGGTATAAGTGGCCAGGGTGGTGAAGTGCTGGGTCATGCGCTTCTGCACTTTGAGTTGCAGGGAGCTGTATTCGGAGTCGCCGCCGGGATAGCCATGGATATTGACACCGTTGCCAGCGCCGTAACTGCCGGTGCCGAACTGCGGGAAGGGTTGCAATGAAACCCACAGCGGGACGGTGGCCGAGCCGTAGTTTGAATTGCTGGAGGGCTGGATTGCGGCCCACTGATTGGGCACCGTGACGCAGGCGGAGTTGGAAGGATCGACGCAGAGCGAAGCCGCATACTTCCCGATAGTTCCCAGGTCAAGCTGGTTCAAGTCCACTCCGCCAAGCGGCAGGAAGAGGCCGCGGCTGCCGACATAGCCGGCGCTGAGGACGATCTGGTGCGGGAACTGGTACTCGACGCCGAAGTTGAAGTTGTACGTGGCCGGAGTGCGCTGGGAGTGCAACTCGGAGTTCACGGCCGAGCCCAGGTTGGTGGCCAGGCCAAGGGAGGAGCCGGTGAGTTGGACGACGCCCTGCGGGAAGGGATTGCTTAATGAATAGATGCCGGTGGTGCTCTGCGCAGGGCTACCGGGCGCGGCGTTCTGGCAGTCCGCAGTGCCGTTGAAGACGGTATTGCCGTCGGAGTTATAGCAGGTGGCGCTCCAGGAACTTACCGTGGAGTAGCCGTCGCTGTTGAGAGTGGCGTTGGCGACCATCTGGGTGCTGGGGCCATAGTAGATGCCGCCGCCGGCCCGGACCACGACGCGGTTGACGGGCTGCCACGCGATGCCGATGCGGGGGCCGAAATCCTTGAGGTTGGTGGTGAAGGGCGTGCGGCCTTTGCCGCCGCCCATAAACTGTTCGCCGCCCGCAAGGGAGAGGGCGCTGGCGGAGTATTGGGCGTTGGGATCCCAATATTCGAGGCGGTTATGACGCTCGGTGCGTCCGCCGAAGATGTCCCAGCGCAGGCCGAGATTGATGGTGAGCGCGTGGGAGATGTGGAAGTTGTCCTGGATAAATGCCGCGTAATAGGGGTTTGCTTCGGCGGCAAAGAGATCCTTGGTGAAGTTGTACCCTTCAGAGCCCGGCGTACCGCCCATGCCCAGCAGGAAGGAAGCGAAATCGTTGCCATCGCCGGCCTCGGTGGCAGAGCTGGTGGGAGTGTTGTCGAAGCTGTAGGCGCCCGCGGGCGAGGGCGGCTGGCCCTCATTCATGAACCTTTCCTGGTATTCAAAGCCGGCGCTGAGATCGTGTTTTCCCACCACCTTAGTGAGGGTGGCAATGGCATCGCTGTTCTCACTGGCAAAGATGAAGGTATCCCAGTTTCCGGTGCCGCCGATGGTGGAGGTGTTGGAGAAACTGATGGTGGGAATCTGTTTGTAGAGCACCTCGGAAGCCAGCGAGGAGGGGAATCCCAGGGTCGTAATGTCGAATCCGCCCTGGCGCGGGTCGCCGGTCTGGTCCTCGTAGTGGCGCGTGAAGGAGTAGCGCAACTGGAGCATGGTGGTGGGGCTGAGGGTGTAGTCGTCGGCGACCAGAATGTTGCGCCCGTTGGTGATGTTGACGTAGTAGAGCGGGTCGTACATGTTGCTGGCGCCGTAAAGGTCGGAGTTGCCGAAGTTGGCCCGGTCAAAGGAGAAGCGGCCGAAGATGCGCTGTTTTTCGCCGGCGTAATAGTCCAGGCGAACGTCGAACTTCTGGGCGTTGTTGGGGTCGAGGCCGGAGCCGAAGTAGTTGTTGCTGTGGTAGGGGCCGATGCCGGTGACGTTGGGGGTGGGAAACTTGGCGGCAAAGTTCAGGGCAATGGGGTTGAGGTCAGATTGGGGAATGCAGTTGACGACGCCACCCGCGCAATTTGGGCTGCTGTTGACGCCGGTGATGGGGGTGCGCAATCCGGTGGCGGGATCGTCGGCAGCCAGCGGGTTATAGACGGTGTTGGGGTCGGCGGTAAAGTCGCCCAGCCGTTCGGCCGCGGTGGGAACGGTGAAGTAGCCCGAGTCGAAGCTTCTTTGCTGGGTGGCTTCGTAGTCGCCAAAGAAGAAGAGCTTTTTGTGCAGGATGGGGCCGCTGAAGGCTCCGCCTTCCTGGTAGCGGTGAAAGGCGGGCGACTGGTTGGGCAGGCCGCTGGATAACTGGGTATTTTTATTGAAGTAATCGTTGGCGGCCAAGACATTGGGCCGGACATAGACGAAGCCGTCGCCATGGAACTGGTTGCCGCCGGACTTGCTGACCAGGCTGATGACGCCGCCGCCGCCGCTCTGATAGGAGGCGGGAGTGTTCTGGGTCTCGACGCGGTACTCATCCACGCCGTCTTCGGGAATGGCGAAGGCGGGGATGACGCTGGCGAGGTTGTTTTCCGCGACCCCCATGGGGCTGCCGTCGAGCATGTAATAGACCGTCCCCTGGAGTGCGCCATTGATGGTGTAGGAGGAGACGTCGATGCCGGAGCGGGCGTTGAAGATTCCGGGCGAGCCGGAGGAGTTGGGCGTGCCATTGGCGGGAAGAACACCGGCGCTCAACTGCACCAACTCGTACACATCGCGGGAGACGAGCGGGACACGATCGATGGTTTCAGCAGAGATGAGCTGGCCGACGGTGGAGTTGCTGGCCTCGACCAGGTCGACGGATTCCGATACCGTGACCACCTCGCTGACGCTGCCGACGCGCAGCGCGATATTGACCACGCTGACCTGATCGACGCTGACGGTCACGTTGTCCTGGGCGACGCTCTCAAAGCCTTTCTGGCTGGCGGTGACCACATAGACGCCGGGGGTGAGCGAGACATAGGAGTAGAGGCCGGCAGCGGTGGTGACGGTGTGCTGGGCGACGCCTGTGGCGTGGTTGACGACGGTGACCCTGGCTCCGGGGACGATGGCGCCGGTGGGATCGGTGACCAGGCCGTTGACGCCGCCCCTTCCGGCCTGGGCGAGCGCCGCGGAACTCGCGGAGAGGATCAGAACCGAAATACAGAGGAAAACTCGCAAGGATTTATTTTTTTGACTCCAGGTATTCATGGCCGCCTCCTAAAGAAATGTTGACATTCAAACGTTTGAATATTAGGAATGCAAATGTAGGATTTATTTTTTTCCGTGTCAAGGGGAAAAATCGGCCGGTTCTGGCTTTTTTGCGGACGGTACTTCTTTGGCATGGAGCGCGGGCACAGGAATCCGAGCGGGGCGTTCCGTGTTCAGGCGCGTGGGAGGAACAACAAGTGGCTCAACGCAAATCCGGTCACGTAACGCTGCTGGACATTGCCCGCGCGTGCGGGTACTCGGTTTCCACGGTCTCGATCGTGCTGGCCGATGCGCCGCTGGCGCAGAATGTGGCGGCCAGCACCCGCGAGCAGATACGGGCCATGGCGGTGCAGCTTGGCTACCATCCCGACGCTTTTGCGCGCTCGCTTCGCCGGCGGCGCAGCCAGACCATTGGCGTGCTGGCGTACGATCTTTCCGATCCGTTCTGCCTGCCGATTGTGCGCGGGATTCAGGTGGGGTTGCAACCGGCGGGCTATATGCCGCTGCTGATGGACGCTCAGACCCAGAGGAAGCTCTTCGACAACTATCTGCAGATGATTCTGGAGCGGCGTGCGGAAGGAGTGATCGTGATCGCCAGTTGGGTCTTCGAGGAAGCCAATCTGCTGGCCGACATTGAGAAGAACCACGTGCCGATCGTGATTGTGGGCAGGGATTTGACGGGGCGGCGGATCAGCTCCGTGCTGGTGGACAACGAAGCCGGGGGAGCGCTGGCCATGCGCCATCTGGTGGAGCTGGGCCATCGTAAAATTGCCGTGATCCGCGGGCCGGAAGATATGTTCGACAGCGAACCGCGCTGGGCGGGAATGCAGCGGGTGGCGGCGGAAGCGGGCATCGCGCTGGATCCGCGGCTGGTGTTTCAATTGGCGAGCATGGTGGACCCGACCTCGGGCTTTGAAGGGGGCGTGAAGTTTTCGCGCCAGATGCTGGCCTCGGGAAGCCCCTTTACCGCGGTTCTGGCCTTCGACGATTTGACGGCACTGGGCGTGATGCGCGGACTGGCCGGCGCAGGGTTGCGGGTTCCGGAGGACTGCTCGGTGCTGGGATTCGACGACGTTTTGCCGGCGGAGGTGGCGACCCCGGCGGTCACCACCATCCGCCAGCCGCTGCGGGAGATGGGATTGCGGGCGGCCGAGTGGACACTGGAGGCGATTGAGGAGCCGGAACCGGGGCACACGCGGGCGGCGCGGCTGGAGATGACGCCGCCGGAACTGGTGGTGCGGATGTCGACGGCGCCGGCGTCCTGAAGAAGCGGCACAGATGGAAAGGGGCGGGAACCGGACACTTGACAGAGGGCGGTTTTCGGCGGATATTCCCAATATTCAAACGATTGAACCCAGGACGCATCCGTACGGTTCTGGCGCCGATTCCGTTCCCCGGTTCAGATGGGTTGAAACAGGACTTTTTTGAACGCCCGGCGGGCCATTCTGGACGGAACGGGAGAAAAAGCTGGTGCTTGCATGAATCAAAGGATTTTGCCGTGTCTTCTGGCCCTGCTGGCGCTGCCGGCGGCCGTGCTGGCTGAGACTCAAACGCCGCTTCGCGAGGGCTGGCGCGTGCAATCGGCGTGCAAGCTGCAGGCTGGGGGAGATGCGCTGGCGCGCGAGGGATTCTCGACCGAGGGCTGGCTGAAAGCCACGGTGCCCAGCACGGTGCTGGCTGCGCAGGCCGCCGCCGGAGCGGTTCCCGACCCCTACTACGGCATGAACCTGCGGCAGATTCCGGGCACCAGCTATCCAGTGGGCCAGAACTTCGCCAACCTGCCCATGCCGGCCGACAGTCCCTATCATTGCGGGTGGTGGTATCGGGACGAGTTCACCGCGTCCGCCGCGACGCAGGCGGACGGGCGCTACTGGCTGCACTTCGGAGGCATCAATTACCGCGGCGAAATCTGGCTGAACGGGCACAAAATCGCGGATTCGGCGGCAGTTGCCGGAGCCTATCGCACCTACGATTTCGATGTGACGGATTTCCTGAAGCGGGGCCAAGTGAACGTGCTCGCGGTGGAGACTTTTGCGCCCACGGAGAAGGACCTGGGCATCAACTGGGTTGACTGGAACCCGTGCCCGCCGGACAAGGACATGGGGCTGTGGGGCGACGTCGATCTGGTGCAGACGGGCGCGGTGACGGTGCGCTCGCCGCTGGCAGTGACGCACTTCCGCGATGGCGGGCTCAGCGACGCCGACCTGACGGTTTATGCGGAGTTGCACAACGCCGCGGATCGCCCGGTGAAGGGCGTGGTTTCCGGCTCGGCTGCCTGGGCGCATTTTGAGCAACCGGTGGAACTGGCGGCGCATGAAGACCGCACGGTGACCTTTACTCCGGAGCAGTTCCCCGCGCTGCGGATTCACGATCCCAAACCCTGGTGGCCTTACCAGATGGGGCAGCCGCACCTGGAGCGGCTCACGGTGAGCTTTGCGGTTGGCGAGCGCGCGAGCGACGAGAAAAGCGTGGAGTTTGGAATCCGCGAGATTACTTCGGAACTGAACCCGAGCGGCAGCCGCCTCTTCCGCGTGAATGGAAGGCCGATCCTGATTCGCGGCGCAGGGTGGTCGCAGGACATGCTGCTGCGCACGGATGATAACCGCTTGCGCGACCAACTGCGGCTGGTGCGCGACATGAACCTGAACACTATTCGCCTGGAGGGCAAGCTGGAGACCGATGCGTTCTTCCATCTGGCCGACCAGCAGGGCATTCTGGTGATGCTGGGATGGTGTTGCTGCGACCACTGGGAGCACTGGAAAGACTGGACGCCGGACGACCTCACGATTGCGACGGCATCCTTGCGCGCGCAGATGCTGCGCCTGCGGCAACATGCAAGCCTGCTGGTCTGGCTCAACGGCAGCGACAATCCTCCGCCTGCCGATGTGGAGAGAGCGTACCTGAAGGTTGAGGCCGAGACGCACTGGCCCAACCCGATCATCTCGTCAGCCTCTTCCACGCCCACCAGCGTAACCGGTTCGAGCGGCGTGAAGATGACCGGCCCGTACGACTACGTCGCGCCGAGTTACTGGTATGTGGACCGGCAGAACGGCGGCGCGTACGGCTTCAACACCGAGACCAGCCCAGGGCCGGCGATTCCGTCGCTGGCGAGCCGGCAGAAGTTTTTGCCCGACGCCGAGGCCTGGCCGCCCACGCCCACCTGGAGCCTGCACTTTGGCGGTGGCGAATTCGTCAACCTGAAGGTCTTCAACGAAGCCATGGAGGCCATGTACGCCAAGCCGCACTCTGCGGCCGACTATGAGCGCATGGCGCAGACCATGGAGTACGACTCCGAGCGCGCCATGTTCGAGGCATACGGCAAGAACAAGTACGGATCGACGGGCGTGATTCAATGGATGCTGAACAACGCGTGGCCTTCGATGATCTGGCATCTCTACGACTACTATCTGGACGCCGGGGCCGGATACTTTGGGACCAAGAAGGCGTGCGAGCCGCTGCACATTCAGTATTCCTACGACGATCACGGCATCGTGGTGGTCAACAGCACCAGTGAACTGATTGCCGGCCTTCATGCCAGCGTGAAGGTGCATAACCTGGCGTGGAAGGAGTTATATAACTCCGAAGCCGCCGTGGATGCGGGCGTCGATAGTACGCAGCGTGTTCTGGCGATTCCGGACGGGATTTTTTCCGGCGCCGACAGACTCTTTTTCATCGATCTGAACTTGTCGGATGCATCCGGCCGCGTGGTTAGCCATAACTTCTACTGGGTGCCCGGCACGCTTACTGCCTTCGACTGGGCAAAAACCGACTATACCCATACCCCCGCGGCGCGCCATGAAGACCTGACCGCGCTGGCAGCTTTGCCCCAGGCCAGCGTCCAAGCGCGCGCGGAGATCGGAAATACGCCGCGCGGACGCGAGATTCGGCTGCATCTCGACAACGGCTCCGCGGTTCTGGCCTTCCAGCTAAGAGCCGCTGTGCGCACGGCTTCCGGGGGACTCATCGCGCCGGTCTTCTGGTCCGACAACTGGATCGAACTCGCTCCCGGCGAAAGCTCCACGCTGACCGCGCTGCTGCCAGAGAGCGCAACGGAAACGCCCATCGTTCAGATCGAAGGCTGGAACGTTGCAGCCCAAACCATCACTCCCGCTGCTGCCGTCGCGGCGCGCAAAGGCAACTAAGGAGAGGCATGGCAGCTTCAGTGGGAGGAACGCAGCCGGAGGCGATCAGCCTGAGGCGCAGTTTGCGCTTCAGGGACCTGGTCCTCTACGGCATCATTCTTATCCAGCCCACTGCGCCCATGCCGGTCTTCGGCGTGCTCTACGATAAGTCGCACGGCCACGTGGTGGCGACGATTCTGCTGGCCATGGTGGCCATGCTTTTTACCTCCATCAGTTATGGCCGCATGGCGCGCGTGTATCCGCATGGCGGATCGGCCTTTCTCTATGTGGGCAAGGAGATCCATTCCAGTGCCGGCTACATTACCGGCTGGTGCCTGGTGATGGATTATGTTCTGAATCCGCTGATCTGCACCATATGGTGCGGCAGTGCGGCGATGAACTTTTTCCCCGGCGTGCCCTATGTTGCCTGGGCCATTTTCTTCGCGCTTCTCTTTACCGCATTGAACTGCAATGGTGTTGAAACTTCGGCGCGCATCAATGCCGGCATGACCGTTGCGCTGGGCGTGGTGATTCTGCTGGTGCTGGCGGCAGCGGTGCGATGGGTGCTGCATCTCTCAAATCCCACGGCAGCGCTTTTTCTCGATCCGCTCTATAATCGCGCCAGCTTCAGCACGCACGGGGTGCTGATCGGCACCTCGACCGCGGTGCTGACGTATATCGGCTTCGACGGCATCTCCACGCTGACCGACGAGGCCAAGGATCCATCCCGCAGCGTGCCCCGCGCCATCGTGCTGACCTGCCTGATCACCGGCATTCTGGCCAGCATCGAAGTCTATGTAGCGCAGCTTGCGTGGCCACGCGGACTGTCGTTCCCGGACATCAATACGGCCTACGTGTACGTCTGCGGGCACATGGGCGGGCCGATGCTTTTTGCCATTGTGAACGGAGCCTTGCTGCTGGCCACGATTGGCTCCGGCATGGCCTCGCAGATGGGCGCCGCGCGGCTGCTCTACGCGATGGGAAAAGACGGCGCATTGCCCGGCCGCTTCTTCAGCACGATCCATCCCAAGAGCCGCATCCCGCGCAACAATGTACTGCTGATTGGCGCCGTGTGCCTGGCGGGCGCGCTGGTTTTCAGTTATTCGCTGGGCGCGGATCTGCTGAACTTCGGCGCGTTGCTGGCCTTCATGGGAGTGAACCTCTCTTCGATGGTGCGCGGATGGCGCCATGGCCGCTGGTCGCAGTGGTTCCCCATGCTGCTGTCGCTGGGCGGCCTGGTCACCTGCGCGCTTCTGTGGTGGAACCTTGACCCGCTGGCCAAGATCGTTGGCTCCGCGTGGGCCTTGGCCGGCATTCTGCTCTGGGTTGCCCGCCGCCGTTACACGGTGCTTCCCGGAGAGGATGCCTGAAGCGCGGGCGGCCGCGAATTGCAACTTGACTTTGAGCCCGTCTGCACCTATTCTCCACTTATGCAAGGTCGCGCCTGTTGTCGCCGGTGTATGTTGCTTCGCGCGCGCAGGTGACCCTGGCTTAAAAATTATCTATAAGTCCACGGTTTCCAAATGCCCGCGATACAGCCTTAGCTGTCGCGGGTTTTCTGTCTTTGCAAAAGAGGAACAATGACTGAAGCTGTTCAGGAAAAAGAGACCAAGGCGCAACGCGCGGAGCGACTGAAGCGCGAGAAAAACCCGTGGGAAGCCTTCGACGAAGTGCGCGCCTTTGCGCGTGAGGGCCGCTCCAGCGTGCTGCCCGAATGGGCCTCGACGTACTTCAAGTGGTGGGGCCTTTACACCCAGGGCGATGGGGTGGGCGCAACGGGAGGCAAGGGAGGCGAAGGCCTGGCATCGGAGTATTTCATGATGCGCATCGGCATCCCCAACGGCATTGTCAGCGCCGCCCAGCTTCACGCAATCGCCGGACTGACGCGCAAATACGCCCGTAACCTGGCCGACATTACGGTTCGCCAGAACATTCAACTGCATTGGCTCACCATCGAGTCGCTGCCCGAACTGGTGGATGCGCTGGCCACCATTGGCCTCTCGCCCAAGGGCGCTTGCGGCGACGTGGTGCGCAACGTGACCGGGTGCCCGCTGGCCGGAGTGGCCGCCGATGAGCTGATTGACGCATCGCCGCTGGCCGTGGAGATTTCGGATTTGCTGAAGGCGAATCCGGAGTTCTATAACTTGCCGCGCAAGTTCAAATTTTCAGTGACCGGCTGTCCTTCCTGGTGCAGTTATCCGGAGATCAACGACGTCGGTCTCACGGCGGTAGAGCACAACGGTCAGGTGGGCTTTTCGCTGCGCGTGGGCGGAGGGCTCTCCAAGGAGCCGCATCTCGCTGTGCGCCTGGATGCCTTCGTTCTTCCCGAGCAGGCCGTGCGCGTGGCTAAAGCGGCTGCCGAGATTTTCCGCGACCAGCAGGGATTGCGCCAGAATCGCGACCGCGCACGTATGAAATATCTGTTTCTGAAAGAGGGATGGACGGCCGAAAGTTTTTTGGCAGAGCTTCAGTCACGGCTCGATTTCAAGCTGCTGCCCGCCGTGCCGGAGATTGTGCCCGACGATGTTTTCCGCGACCACGCGGGCATTCATCCGCAGCGAAAGCCGGGCTTGAGTTATGTGGGCGCTTCGGTGCTGCGCGGACGTTTGACCGGCGATCAGTTGGAGGCCGCGGCCGGGCTTGCCGAGCGCTTCGGCAGCGGTGAACTGCGCACCACCGTTTCGCAGAACCTGCTGTTGATCGACATTCCCAACCACAGGACCGCGGAGCTGGCGCGCGAGCTGAACCAAATCGGGTTGCAGGTGGACGGCTCCTCGTTCTTTCGTGGCACGGTGGCGTGCACTGGCACCGAGTTCTGCAAGCTGGCCATCACTGAGACCAAAGGCTTTGCCCGGTGGCTTGTCGATGAGCTTGAAGAGCGGCTGCCCGAGTTCGACCAGCAGCTTCGCCTGCACGTAACCGGCTGCCCGAATAGCTGCGGACAGCACTGGATTGCGGACATCGGCATCGAGGGCAAGAAGATCAAGCACGAGGGGCAATTGACCGACGCATTTTACTTTTGTCTGGGCGGAGCGGTGGGCGAGCACGCAGCGATTGCGCGGCCAGTGGGCTACCGCTGCCCCGCGCCGCTGGTGCCTGAATCCATCGAACGGCTGCTTCGCCACTACCTGAGCAACCGCCTGCCCGAGGAGAATCTTCGCGCCTGGTTTGGCCGATACAGCAACGATGAACTGCGCGCTCATTTGGCTGGCGAGATAGTGGCGCCTGTGGAGCGCGACCTGCCTACTGGACCTGTGCCGCACGGCGCTGCCGATTGAGGATTCGCCCATGAGCCTGCTGCCTATTTTTCTCAAACTCGACGGCCGCCGCGGCCTGCTGGTGGGCGCGGGCAACGTTGCATTGGAAAAGATCGGCAGCCTGCTCTCGACCGGACTCAGGTTGCGCGTGATTGCGCCGCGGGCACGGGATGAAATCAGGCAGCTCGCCAGCGACGGCGCGATCGAATGGGTCCAGCGCGCGTTCGACCCGTCGGACCTGGATGGAAATTTTCTGGCGATTGCCGCCACCGATTCCGCTGAGGTCAACGCCGCGGTCTATCGCGAAGCGGTGGTGCGCGGCATCCTGGTGAACAGTGTGGACGACCCTCCGCACTGCGACTTCTATTTCGGTTCGGTGGTCCGCCGCGGCGAGTTGCAAATCGCCATCTCGACCGCCGGCGAGAGTCCCGCCGTGGCTCAGCGCTTGCGCCGCGAAATCGACGAACAACTGCCGCAAGAGCTCGGCGCATGGCTCGAGGATTTGGGCCTGCTCCGCCGTGAGGTTCTGGCAAACCATCCGCGTGGCGAAGCGCGCAAAGCCCTGCTGCATCAGTTGGCCGAGCTTCCCATCTGTGATTCCTCCCACTGCCCTTCGCGTCAGTTGGCGAGCGCACCGCTCACGGAAAAAGACGCAGTGGGCAAGGTCTACCTGGTGGGTGCGGGGCCCGGCGATCCCGATCTGCTCACCGTCAAGGCTCTGCGGCTCATACAATCCGCGGACGTGATTCTTCACGACGATTTGGTTCCTGAGGCGATCCTTCGACTGGCAGCGCGCAACGCTGAAATCGTCAATGTGGGCAAGCGCTGCGGCGCGAAGGGCATTACGCAGGAAGAGATCAATGCGCTGATGGTGGAGCGCGCTCTGGCCGAGCGCAGCGTGATTCGGCTCAAGAGCGGCGACCCGCTTCTCTTCGGGCGTGCTGCCGAAGAGATGTCGGCGCTGGCTGAAGCCGGCGTTCCCTGCGAGGTGGTTCCCGGCATCACCGCAGCTTTTGCAGCGGCCGCGGCCGTGGGCTGCTCCCTCACCAGCCGCAAGAGCGCGTCTAATGTGATTTTCTCCACCGGCCACCGCGCGCAGTCGCACAGCCGCGCGCTGCCAAAGTTGGAAGATGCAACCCGCGTGGTCTACATGCCCGGCCGCGATCTGCGCCTGCTGGCGGAGGAGTGGCTCGCGGAAGGCCTGCCGCCGGAGTTTCCCTGCGCGATTGTCTCGCGCGCCGCGCAGCCTGACCAGCAAGTGCGCTGTACAACGCTGGCCGCGCTTGGCGATGCCGCACCCGTTCTTGCGCCCAGCCTGCTGATCGCCGGTTGGGCCGTGCGAGAAGCCTCTATCGCATTGCGTCCGGAAGAAGAAGAGTTCCGAGTCTCGGCCTGAGGCTGGAGAATCCATCTGAATGCATAAGTGGCCCAGATTCCAAAAGAAGGAACCTGGGCCACTTATGCGTTGATGTAACAATACATGGTTAGATACTTAGTGAGTGGGGTCGCCGTAGAAGACTCCGCGGCCATGCGTACCGACATAGACCCGCCCATAAAGTCGCGGGTCTCCGGCGATTTGCAGCACCAGTCCCCATTGATGCTGATCGTCGTTGATTCTTACCCAGGTGCGCGCCTCGTCGGTGGAACGGAAAATTCCTGGCTGACCCTGAACCGTTCCGACCAGATAGAGCGCCGGATAGGACTGGTGCGGAGCAGCTTTGCCGAAGCCGAAGGCGTGGATCTCCTCGACGTTGGAGAGACGCATAAATGAAGTGCTTCCGCTGGCTTTTGGATCGGCGGAAACGGCGTGATAAAGGCCGTCGAAAGCCGCCAGCCAAAGGTCTCCGCCGTGGTTCGGTGCGGTATAAATGCGGTCCTGGCCTCCGCGGTTGTCACCGCGCCTGGACGCGTCGAATGTGCGCGCTGCATCGGAAAGCGTGAAGGGCACGGCGGTGAAGGTTGCTCCTCCATCGCTGCTGCGGTAGAGGGTGCGGTCCGCGAGCGAGAGGGCGTAGAACAGCTTGGAGTCCACCGGGTCGGAGACGATGCGAAGGCCGGCGCGAAGTCCCTGAACGGCAGTCCAGGTTGCGCCGTGGTCGCGGGTCAAAAATGCGGGCTCGCGTTCGGGAGTCCATAGCCAGGCGCTGCCGTCGGCGGAAATCGCGATGGCGCCGGAGCGGCTTTCTGGAGTGAGCGCGGCAGCGGTGGGCGTCCAGGTGCGGCCCGCATCGAGCGAGTAGCCAATGTTCTCGCCCCGCTTGTGCTCGGCGCTGTTGCCGACGCGCACGATGATTTCAGGATGCAGACTGGCAGAAACAACGCCGGTGGTGTTGCCCATGCGCGGCGGCGCGGAAGCTCCCTCCGGCGCAGGACGGTCCAGATCCCAATGGACAAAGCCGCCGTAGTCGCCAATGGCGGAGAGAAGGTGCGCGCCTTCGGTGGGGCTGTTCAGTTCCAGTGCTACTGTTTCGTCGATGCCGGTGGCAAGAACGCTCCAGTGCGTGGGGTTGCCTTTGTCGGAGGCAGTAAGGTCGAAGGTCTCCCAGCCGCCGTAGCCGGTGGTGAAGACGGCATGATCGGCATTGGTGGGATCGATCTCAATGTCGAAGAGCCAATGGATGGGAGTGCTCTTCACATAGGGCGCTCCGCTGTAGTCGTACACGCCGCCGCTCTCAAAGATGGTCTTCCAGGTGGAGCCTCCGTCGGTGGAGCGGAAGATATCTTCGCTTCCGGCGGAACGTGGGCGGCCAAAGGAACTCGCGATCAGAGTGCGCGGGTGCTCGGCATCGACGGAGACGGCAGCGTAGCCGAATTCCTTGCTGCCGGCAACGGGGTGGTCCGGAGTGATGTCGGTCCATGCGCCGCTGCGGGCGTCGAGTTTCCAGACGGCTCCATTTTTCATGCGCGAGGGGCCGGGCGCGGAACCATAAGTCACGTAGAGGAACCCATCCGTCGAGAGAGCTGCGCGCGTGGGCCGATAAGCGGTTGGCTCGCCGGCGATCTCGCGCCAGCTTGCGCCGCCGTCAGTCGAGACGAAGAGGTTGGGCCGGTTCATCAGAGAGACGCCGACGTAGATGGTCCTGGTGGTTGCGCCTTGTGAGTTAGCCGCTGCGCCGAACTTCACGAAGACAATGCCGCTTCCGCGAACGGGCATGCGCTGCCAGTGCTGTTCTGGCGTTTCGCCGGGAACGGGAGTGGGCAGCGGCGGAATGGCCTCGGTGATGTCGGGAAAGCTGGCAACCCGCGCCCAGGTAACGCCGCGATCCTGAGAGCGCCAGAGTCCGTCGTGACGGGTTCCGAGATAGAGAATGCGCCCGTCGCCGGGATCGACAGCGAGGCGCTCGCCATTGCCGCGGCCGTCTTCATTGCCACCGAACTTGAAGGGCACATCGGCGCGCTGAAAGCTGTGGCCTCGGTCCTCCGAGCGAAGAATGGCGCCATTGGGCGTGCCCGCGTTGGTGTAAGTACCGCACGCCAGGTAGACGCGATTAGGGTCGGCCGGATCGACGGCGATGGACTCGACGCCCATCAGATTCAGATCCTTGTACGGCACCCAGTCCAGAATCGGCTGCCAGCGATGCGCCGCGTTGTCCCAGCGATAGGCGCCGCCCATGTCGGTGCGGGCGTAGCGAACGTCGGGCGCGGTGGGATGGAAGATGACTCCATCGACAAAACCGCCGCCAACGATCTGTACGTTCTTCCAGTTATACGGCTGTTGTTGTGGAGGCTGTGCTGAGACAGCCATTGCGCTCAACAGCAACAGAATAGTGGCGTGGACATGCTTCATGAGGACGTTCCTTTTCTCGCGCCAAGCGAGGGAGTTACCGAGCGACCTGCGCTCAAAGATGCTTGTAGGCCTGCACTCAGCGCGGAAGCTGAATGGTCTGCTGTTGGCCGTCGTAGGTGACCACTTTGTCCGGGTTGCCGGTGACCTCTACGCCTGTCCCATGGTTCTTCTTTACAATCACGATCTCGAAGGTTCGCGTCTTCAGCATTCCAGGGAAGTCTCCCTTTCTCGCATCGATCGTGAGCCGATGTTCGCGGTCGTTCCAGTTGAGCGCGATGGTTGCGTAGACGCCCTTTTCGTAGTTGTAGTTGTCGTTTTCGTCCTCGTAGAGAGTGAAGCTTCCATCGGCGCCGGGATAGATGCGCAACTCGATGGGGTCGGCCGGCTTCTCAGTCGCATATTGAACCAGCGGCCCCATCGGCAGAATCGAGCCAGCCCTGATGGTGAGCGGCATCTTGTCGATGGGAGCGTCGGCGACGGTTGTCCTGCCACCGGCCAAGGTTTCACCGGTCCAGAAGTTGATCCAATGCGTGCCTGCCGGAAGATAGACATCTCTTGTCTTCGCGCGCGGCTCGACCAGTTTTTCCCTGGCGTGAATCGCCGGAGTTTTCCAGTAGAGTTGAGCGCGAAAGGCGCCCAGGCTGGTGTTCGTGGTCTCGAACCTGAAGTTGTATTCCTTTCCGGCTACAAGCTCCACCGGCGTCGTCCATGACTCCATCGAGTCATAGTTATGCGGAAGTTCCTTGCCGTCCAGAAAAACACGCTTCGCCCCAAAGCTCTTCAGGTTGAAGCGATAAGTCCCACTCACGGGGGGAGTCAGCTTTCCCTCCCAGCGAATGGAAAACCTGGGGCCGGTGATGAAGCTCTGCCAGCCGGTGTACCAATCCAGATCGATGTTCGGCTCAATGCCCTGGTGGCACAGGTTTTTGAACTGGTCGTCGCAATAGTATTTGGCGTCCAGTCCGGGTCTGCCATTCTTTGTCTTGAAGTTTTCCGGAGTTACCAGCACGCTGGTCTCCGGCGGACGATGCTCCATGTACTCGGTCACTGGAGAGACCATGATCGCGGGGCCGAACATATATTGGTCATCGATCGAATAGGTCTTGCGGTCGGCAGTGAAATCCATCGGCAGGCCGCGCATGATCGAGTAACCGTTGTGCGTCACCTGCCAGCCGAGCGAATAGATATAAGGCATCAACCGGTAGCGCAAGTTGTCGAACTTCTCCAGCACCGGCGTGTATTCACCGAACTCCCAAATCTCACGTGGAGTCTCCGAGCCGTGAGAGCGGAAGATGGGGCTGAAGGCTCCAAACTGAAACATGCGGGTGTAGAGTTCCTGGTAGGCGGGGTCCTTGCCGCCGTTCATGAAGACGCCGCCCTGGCAGCCGAGCGAATAGCCGCCGATATCAAAGGTCCAATAGGGAATGCCGGACATGGAGTGATTCACGCCCGCGGCGATCTGCTTCTTGTAGACCTCCCAACTGGAACCGATGTCTCCAGACCAAGTAGTTGCCGCCGCGCGCTGCTGTCCGGCGAAGGTGGAGCGGGTGAGGATGTAGACGCGCTTCTGGTCTGTCTCTTTGCGCTGATTCTTGTAGACGGCATCGGTATCCAGCAGCGAGTAGGGATTCAGGTATCTGGCAAAGGTTCCCAGATGATTATCCTGAACCCGCTTCATCTCGTACTCTTCGCCTTCCTTGGTGAGAGCGTTCACCATGTCGGGCTCGGTGGAATCCATCCACCAGCCGTCGATGCCCTTTGAAAACAGGCCTTCGCTGGCGTATTTCCAATAGAGATCCGTGGCCGCTGGGTTGTACACGTCGAAGTATTTGAAGCCGGCCCAGCCCACGGTCGGAAACAGGAACCCGTGCCGATCCATATCCTTGTAAATCTGCGAAGACGGCCCAAGGCCCGCCCAGATCGAGATCATGAGATGGAAGTTCTGCTGGTGCAGCAGATCGACCATTTCCTTCGGGCGAGGATACTTCGTCTCATCGAAGATCATTCCGCCCCAGTTATCGTTGTTGCCCCAGTAATTCCAGTCCTGCACGATGTTATCGATGGGGATTTGGCGCTTGCGATACTCCTGGGCAATGCCAAGTAACTCGTCGCGGGTGGCGTAATGCTCCTTGCTCTGCCAGTAGCCATACGCCCACTTGCCGTACATGGGAGCCTCACCGGTAAGCTGCCTGTACCCGGCAATCTCCTCATCGATCGTTGGCCCGAAGAACAGGTAGTAGTCGATGTTATCGGCTACTTCGGACCAGAAGGAAGTCTTGTCGCCGCTGTCGTCGAAGATGGTCTTCGAATAGTTATCCCAGAAGAGCCCGTATCCGGCGGTCGAAACCAGAACCGGCGAAACCGCCTCGGTATTCGACTGCACCAGTTTTACCGTTCGCCCGCGATAGTTCATGTAGCCGGACTGGTGCTGGCCCAGGCCGTAGACGCCTTCGCCCGCGCTCAGTTTGAAGTTCTGCTGAACGCTGAAGGCGCTCTTTTCCCGCTCGATCCCTGTGGGTGCAAAGGTGGGGCGTCCCTGCTCCCGCAGAACCGTGCGATTGCCGCTGTCCAGGTACTGAATCGAGCCGTCGCTCTTGTTCAACCGCACCGTGACCCGGCTCGAACTCAGCGTGACGGTCGTGGGGCTCTCGTGCATGCGAAGGTCGAACTTGGGCAGATCCTTCTGGAGGACGGAGAGGCTGGTTTTTGCAGAAGTGCCGCCGGCCGGCCACTTTACCACACGGACGGTGCCCTCGCCGTAGAATTGCACCCTCACGTTCAGGTCGCCGCTTTGTACTTCAACGCCGTTCTGGAGGCGCTGAACCGCGCGCGGCGTCTGCTCTGCCTGCCCGTCCTTCCTGGCGGTGGAATCCTGCTGCCCAACCGCAGGTAAAGTGCCCAGGCAGAACGCGAGGCAGAGCGCCGCGGGCTTGAATGCGGAAATAAAGCCGGCCATTTTCATGTTTCCCTTCTTGCTTTCAGTGGGAGTCCAGAGGTTGCAGAAAATCGTTTTAGCAAAGACAGAACATTATGCCACGGGAAGTGGACGATGCTCCATACCTTCTCAGCGGCGCGGTTGTAGCCGTTCTCTATCCGGTTGGCGAGGCCGCTTCCGAGGGCAGTGCGGCCCGGAGCTCCGGGCATTCGTGGGCGGTTCCGGTTGATCTGCCGACGGGAACCCGCGATGCTCTTTTGTCGTAACTCTTGCGAACGGAATTAATAATTGTCTGGGGAGAGCGTCATCTCTATGAACAGTGAAGAAGGTGAGCCGGTGGCCGTTGGTGTTGCAACCTTGCCGTTAACCGCGTGCCGTGAAAGCCTCTCCCAACTATTCGGAGAGCATCACCGGCGCATCCTCAGCGCGGCCTATCGGATTACGGGCAGCATGGCCGATGCGGAGGATGTGACGCAGGCGGTATTTTTGCGCCTGGCAAACAGCAGCGGTCCGCCGGTCACGAATGCCGGAAGCTATCTCTACCGCGCCGCTATCAACGGAGCGCTCGACTTGCTGCGCAGGCGGAAGGCCGCTCCGACAGAGCCTTTGGAGGGCGCTGCCAGCGTGGCCTCAGCCGGGCTGGGAAGTTCGCCGGAGGCAGAAGCGTCGGGCAGGGAATTGGGCGAATGGCTCCGGCAGGCGATCGGCGAATTGCCTCCGCGCGCGGCGGAGATGTTCACGTTGCGCTATTTGGAAGAGCTGGGGAACCGCGAGATCGCAACGTTGATGGGAACTTCGCAGGCGGTGGTGGCGGTGACGCTCCACCATGCGCGGTCCAGGTTGAAGAAAAGACTCACAGAATTTGAACGGGGGATCCGATGAAAGACCATGAAGAGACACTGCTAAGGAATGCTGTGCAGGTGCTGCAGATGGCTGAACCCGATACGGATGAAATCTCCGCTTCTGCCCGGCGAGTGGCCGGACGCCTCGGCATCGCGGAGAGCGGCCTTCAAGGCAGCCCCATGAAAGAGACCATTGAGAGCTGCGACGATGTGCAGCGGTTGCTTGGCTCGTATCGGGCAGGAAAGCTTTCCGGGCCGCGTGCGTTGTTGGTGGAGGCGCACCTGCGCGATTGTAGCGCGTGCCACAGCCGGTTCCGGAGCGGATCTGGAACAGAGGCCGTGGATTGGTCGACGCCCAAGGTGCACCGCGCTCTTCGCTTGCGTCCCCAGGTCTTTGGCTGGGCGCTCGCTCTTCTTGTCTGCGCGTTCTTTGTCTACAAGGTGTATTGGCAGGTGCCGCCGGGCGTGCGGGCCGAGGTGCAATCGATCGATGGCGCGGCCTATCGCATCTCCGATACGGGCGACCGGCAGCTCCAACCCGGTGACAAATTGGGTGAGGGGGACCACCTTCGGACGGCCGGCGGAGCGCACGCAGTTCTTCGTCTCGCGGACGGATCGACGGTTGAACTCAACGAGCGCAGCGTTGTAAGCGTGGGAGAGAGGGGACAGAACATGACCGTCTCCCTCGACAATGGCGCGGCGATCGTGCAGGCTGCCAAGCGCACGTCGGGCCACTTGTATGTGAAGACTCCCGATTGTCGCGTCGCGGTTACTGGCACCGTGTTCTCGGTCGATTCCGGAATCAAGGGTTCGCGCGTAGCCGTATTGCAAGGCACCGTTCACGTCACGCATGGGGGCGTGGATTCGCTGCTTCATGCCGGCGATCAAATTTCAACCAGCGACAACCTGAGTCCTGCTCCGCTCGAACAGCAGGTCGCCTGGAGTCACGATCGCGAGAAATACCTGCCGCTGCTGGCGCAGTTCTCCACGCTTGAGCATCGCCTGGGACAGATTCCATTTCCGCAGCCCAGATATACCAGCGATCTGCTTGCGCGCGTTCCTGCCGAAACGCTGCTCTACATCAGCATCCCCAACCCCGGCGATTTTCTGAGCGAGGCCAACACCATCTTCCAGGACCAGTTACAGAAGAGTCCGGAGTTGCAGCAGTGGTGGAGCAGCGGAAAGGATCGCAACACGGCGGAACTGGATTCCCTGGTTGGAAAGCTTCATGATGTGAGCCAGTATCTTGGCGACGAAATCGTCATTGTCGGAGTCAAGCAGAACAAGAATCCGGGCTTCGCTATCGTTGCCGATGTGCAAAAGAGCGGACTCGCCGATCTGCTGAAAACACAGATCTCTTCTTCAAATTCCAACGGCCGGTTTGTGGTGATGGACGAAGACGCGCTGAATGCAGCGCCCATCCCGGCGAAGGAACAGGGCACAGGATATGCACTGATCCGCCCGCACGAAGCCGTAATGTCCAACAGCCTGGCAACGTTGAAGCAGGTAGACGCACAGTTGAATGCGGGCGCCAGCGGGTTCGCTTCGGGAGAATTCGGAAAGCAAATCACTGCCGCATATAGCCGCGGCGCAGGAATCTTCCTGGCGGCGGATCTTCATCAAATGATGGGCGACAAAATCGAAGGGATGCGCGCGAATCAAAAGAGCAAGGACGTCATCGAGAGCAGTGGCATGGAGGACGTTCGCTATCTGATTGCCGAGCACCGCGAGACGAATGGCGTGCCGGAGAATCACTTGAATCTGCAATTCGCGGGAACCAGGCAGCGCGTTGCCTCCTGGCTTGCCGCGCCCGCGCCCATTGGCTCTCTCGACTTTGTCACTCCGAATGCGCTGTTTGCAGTGGCGCTGCTTTCAAAGGATCCGAAGGCCATTGCAGATGACATGATGGCGATGACCGAGCCCGACAGCAGCGCACGGAACGAGAAATGGAGTCAGGCCGACGAGAAACTGCAGATCAGCGTTCGCGACGATCTGGCTGCGAATCTGGGCGGGGACTTCCTGCTGTCGCTCGATGGGCCGGTGCTGCCCACGCCATCGTGGAAGGCGGTGATTGAAGTCCACGATTCCGCACGGCTTGAGCAGACCCTTGAGCGGCTGACGCAGGCCATTCGCAACCAGGCCCACGGCCAGGGCGCGCACTCCATTGCCATCGAGTCGAGCCAGGCCGGTGCGCAAACGTTCTATGCTGTTCACAACGTCACCTCCGGCGCCACCGTTGCGCAATATACCTTCGCCGACGGCTTCATGATTATTGCGCCGAATCGCGCTCTGCTGATCGAAGCGCTGCAAACTCATGCGAGCGGCAATTCCCTTTCCCACGCGGCAGCGTTCCGAGCGTTGCTTCCCAGGGACGAGAATGAGAATTACTCCGCCATTGCCTACCAGAACCTGGGCCCGGCATTGACGCCGCTGCTCTCTCAGATGAGTGGAAAGTCGGCCGATGCGATCCGGCAATTGGCCGCGGATTCCAGGCCCACCGCGATCTGTGCTTGGGGCAAGGACAACCGCATCGAAGCCGCCAGCGACAGCCGTCTTTTCGGGTTCGATTTTCTGACGCTCGGAACTTTGACCCATTCAAGGAACAACTTCGACGGCAAAACCGTAAAAGAGTGATATGGGCATCATTGACCTTGATGGCTTGGAAGTACGACTCGGCGGCCGGACCGTTCTGGATGGCCTCACGGGAGAGTTGCAAGGGCAGGCCATAGGCCTGCTCGGGCCGAACGGAGCGGGCAAATCCACGCTGATCAACACCCTGCTCGGCTTTCATCCGCCGTCCAAGGGGACGGCCTCTGTCTTCGGGCTCAACGCGCACCGGGACAGAGCGCGCATCCGCGAGGGAATCGGCTACATGCCGGAGAACGATTCGTTCATCGGCAATATGAGCGGGGTGCGATTTGTCCGTTACATGGCCGAGCTGGCCGGGTTGCCGGCCGGCGAAGCGCTCGAACGCGCTCATGAAGCGCTGTTCTACGTGGGACTGGGCGAGGTGCGCTATCGCCAGGTGAACACCTACTCGCTGGGGATGAAGCAGTTGGTCAAACTGGCGCAGGCGCTGGCGCACGGTCCCCGGCTGCTGATTCTCGACGAGCCCACCAACGGCCTCGATCCGATGGCCCGCCAGCGCATGATTCAAGCCATCAAGGAAATTCGCAAAGAGGGAAGCATTCGATTGCTCATCTCTTCGCACCTGCTGCGCGACATCGACGAGACCTGCGATGAAGTTCTGATTCTCAAGAATGGACGCATCGCCGCACTCTGCAATATCGAGGCAGAGCGCCGCGCGAACCGAAACTTCATGGAACTGGAAACGGTGGGCGCCATCGAGAAATTCTCGGTAAGCATTCGCGGACGCGGCTGCGAATGCGCGTGCTTTCCTGGCGGCCGCATCAAACTGGTGATGCCGGAACACATGGAAGCGCGCGATCTGTATGTCCTTGCATCCGAACACGGAGTCCAGATTCGCCGCATGAATCTGCGACGCGATTCGCTTGAAGATATTTTTCTGCGAGCGATGGACAACGAAGGAGGGCGGCCGGAAAATGTCAGTCTATAAGCACAACTATCGCGCCTACACCGGCAGAGTCACTCCTCTGTGGACACGGGTACTGGTGCTGGCGCGTTATGGCCTTGCGGAAGTCTGGTCCTCCAAGATTTCGATCGGACTTTTCACGATCTCTCTCGTGCCCTTCCTCGTCTTTCTGGTCGGAATCTATCTTGCGAATAATCCGATTGCCAGGTTGCTGATCACCAAAGGAAACTCGCCGGGGTTTGCCATCGATGCTGGGTTCTTTCTGAAGATGCTCGAGAACCAATCGTGGTTTGCGCTGGCCCTGGCCTCATGGATCGCGCCTCGCCTGATCACGTTTGACCTTGCGGACAACGCGCTTCCGATCCTGCTCAGTCATCCCATTTCGCGCTTTGGTTATGTGTTGGGCAAGTTCATTGCGCTCTTCGCGGCACTCTCTCTGGTCACATGGATTCCGAGCCTGATGCTCTTTGCCTATCAGGGATATTCTGCGCCCCAACCCTGGGCTTTTGCGAATCTTCCCATCGCCGCCGGGCTTCTGGCAGGAGGGGTGATCTGGATTGTCTTTCTCTCCATTCTCGGGCTGGCGCTTTCCTCGTGGGTCAAGTGGAGAGTGGTAGCCACCGGCATCATCTTTGCGGCGGTCTTTGTGCCGGCGGGCGTGGGCGGCATCGTAAGCGCAATCTTGCGCACCAAGTGGGGCTTGCTCTTGAATATACCGGTCATGATGACGGAGCTTTGGTGCAGGCTGCTTCGAGCGCCCGATCCCATGCGGCCGGGGCAAGCGATACCGACCGCGGCGATCGCGGCGATGCTGCTTGCGGCTTGCTTCATCTGCATGGGGATGCTGAACAAGCGCATCCGCGCGCGCGAGGTGGTTCGAGGATGAACGACCAGATCATTTTCGAAGATGTGTCGAAGTTTTACGGCGAAGTTCTGGGCGTGAATCGAATCTCGCTTTCCATTCCACCTGGAATCACCACGCTGGTAGGTCCCAACGGATCGGGAAAGACCACGCTCATGAACCTGATGACCGGGCTGGTCCGGCCATCGAGCGGCCGTATCTCGGTGCTGGGACTTACTCCCGCGGATGCGACCGAATTCTTCAGCAACGTTGGCTATTGCACGCAATTCGATTCCTTCCCCCGCGGATTGACCGGATGGCAATTTATCTACGATAGCCTGATGCTGCATGGGATCAGCGAGATCGATGCCTTCGGGCTGACCCGCGAGTCTCTCGACCGCGTGCAGCTTGGCGATGCGGCGGGCCGGTCGATTGCGAGCTACAGCAAAGGCATGCGCCAGAAGATTCGGCTGGCGCAGGCCATTGCGCATCACCCCAGGGTGCTGGTTCTGGACGAGCCTCTGAACGGGCTGGACCCCATGGCGCGCGCGGAATCGCTGGCGCTCTTTGAGGAACTCGGCCGGCAGGGCATGCACCTGGTGATCTCCAGCCACATTCTGGATGAGGTCGATCGGATCTCCGATCGCGTGGTTCTCATCACCGGGGGCTACCTGATTGCGGAAGGCAATATCCACCAGGTGCGGCAGGAAGTGCGCGACAAGCCCATGCAGGTTCTGGTCCGTTGCGATCATCCGGAGTTGCTGGCTTCAAAGATGTTCGCGGTGAATCACTGCGTCGAAGCAAGATTGCACGCGGATGGACGAGGCGTCTTTCTGCGCACCGGAGACATCGACCAGTTCTACTCGCTGCTGAATGGGATTGCGGTCGAGGGGCTCATCAAAATCGAAACGGTTGCTCCGGCGGACGACGACGCCAACGCCATTTACCAATACCTGATCGGATCGAACGGGAGCGCCTCATGATTGCACAGAAAGTCGCGAGCTTAAGGAGTCGTCTGGCGCAACAGCCGTGGAGCCTGTGGTGGATCCAGGCGCGTCGCCTCACTGCTATTGAAGTCAGAAGGAATCTCTTCTCGTGGAGAGCGAGCTGGATCTACTTCCTCGCCTTTATCCCAACGTTCATCATCTTCATTCATTTGTTGGTGGATCGTCATTCTGCATTTTCAATGAGCGAGGACACCAACGTGTTGGCGGGCATCGTTCAGTTCTACTACATCCGTCTTGGAGTGTTCTTCGGCTGCCTGGGAATCTTTTCCCGATTGATTCGCGGAGAGATGATCGAACGCAGCCTGCACTTCTACTTGCTATCTCCAGTGCGGCGGGAGATTCTGCTGCTGGCCAAGTTTGCAGCGGGATCTTTCAGCGCCCTGTTCCTGTTTGGAAGTGCAATCGTCGCCGACTTTGGATTGATGTACGCCAGTTACGGCGCTGCCGGACACGATTATGTTTTCAACGGGCCAGGATTGGGCCAACTGGTCGCTTATTTCGCCATCATCGTACTGGCATGTCTTGGATATGGTGCGGTGTTTCTCTTGTTGAGCATGATGTTCCGAAATCCGACCCCTGCGGCAATGCTGGTTCTCGGCTGGGAGGCGATCAACCCGGTTCTGCCGTCTCTGCTGCAGAAGATCAGCGTCGCGTCGTATCTCCGCCATTTAATGCCGGTCAACGTCGCAGGGGAAGGTATCTTCGCGCTGCTTACGGTCCAGACCGAGCCAGTTTCAGGCTGGGCTGCGGCTCTGGGCCTGGTGGTGCTGATTGCGGTGGTACTGTCTTACTCTTGCTACCGGATCCGCAGCCTCGAGATCAGATACACGACCGATTGAGCGAAGCAGTTACTCTCTGTATCTGTTCGTTCGCCCATAAAATAACTCCCCTTTCCTCGATGGGAAAGGGGAGAAGAAGGTACGCGTGAACAGGATGAAGAATCCGGCAGACTGTATAAACTATAAAGCGGCCGCCGGCAAAACCTACTAAAGCTCTACCTCTTGCTCATAAACACTTGCTGTTTGGTCCCTGACAGCCGATTAGCTGCCCAGGACGAGAGTGAGGTTGTCCAGTTCAATTGTCTGCAGAATGTCGACTCCACCCTTGGTATCGGTGGTGATCGCCTTGTGGCCATTCTTCGCCTTGAGCAGCTTTGCCGGCACCGTGACGGGAGCCTTACCCTTTTGCGCGAGAGTGACCTGAACGTCCGGGCCTGCGCCCGTCCACGTCACCTTGCAATCGCCCGCAACGAGCTGATTCGATCCAAGTGTCACAGCTCCCGTGAGGTTTACGGTCTGGGAATTACCGCTGGCAAAGGCAGGGGCGGACAACAGAACGAGCATCAGTGCAAAACCAAAGAAGCGCTTCATATGTATCTCCTCAAAATGCCTCGCGATTCTTACCGGTGCGGGGAGCATTAACGAAATTACACTATGGATGGCAAGTATTGAACCTTAAGAATTCTTAAGTGCCATCCTGCTCATGAGATAACCAGCGGTGTTTCCCGCACTGCGATACCGCTCGCCAGCGGAATTGTGATCCGCACGCGAAGACCCGGCGAGGCATTCTCTGCGGCAATCGCGCCACGATGCAGTTGCACTGCGCGTTTCGCGATGGATAAGCCCAGGCCCGACCCTCCGCCATTTGAGTCGCGCGCTTCTTCCACGCGGAAGAACGGATCGAAGATTCGTTTGAGCGCACTCTCAGGAACGCCCGGGCCGTAGTCCCGTATTGTGATCGTCACGTTGCCGGAATCTTCGGCGATGGAGATATGGACTGCCGATTGTTCCGGGGAATAGCGAATTCCGTTGCGGAGTGCGTTTTCCACCGCGCGCCGCAACAGTTCGCGATTGCCCAGCACATGGCTTTCGATATGGCCGCTGACGTCGAGGGTGCAGCCCCGAAACTGAGCTTCCAGGGCGCAGTCGCGCACGATTTCATCGACGATCTCCGCAACGCGCACGTCTTCGGTGGTCTGAAGAGCGGGATTGTCTTCGATGAACGTGATTTGCACGATGTCGGCAACCAGGGACGCGATGCGGTTCACATCGCGCTCGATCCGATCCAGCGCCGATTTGCTGTCCGGGGATGTCCGGGCCAGCTTGATGGCGAACTTCAACCGTGCGAGCGGCGATCTCAACTCGTGCGAAATATCTCCCAGCAGCCTGCGCTCGCTCGCGATCAGGTGTTCCAGCCGCTCGGCCATTTGATTGAACGAACGCCCCAACTGCCCTATCTCATCCTGCCGTTTTGTATTCACGCGAACCGACAGGTTGCCTCGCCCGAACTGTGCAATGCTCGTCTCGATCTTCCTGATGGGTGAAACGACACCCGCCGCGGCCAGCCAGCACAAGGCTCCCGTGGCGCCAATCACCAGAAAATAATAGGGAAGGAATGTCCAGATATGCATCTGGTTGAAATGGCCCAAAACGGCAAACCAATATTGCCCGTCCTCCGCTCTGCGCGTGATGATCCAGCGGCCGTTCACCTGAATGCGCGATTTGGCGGATGGAGAAGGAGGAAGCAGCGCTGCCTTGTTTTCGCCAGACACCACATCGACGCCGTGTGAGTCCAGAAGGAAGTGAGCCCCCCCGAAGATCTGGTCCAGGCTGGCCATATAGTCACGGACCGCCTTTGGTCCGCCGCTGTTCAATGCCGCTCGCGCATTTTCCAACTGCATTTCGTCGAAGCGTTCAAATACGGGATCGATATTGATCTTCTGCATGCGATCGGAGATGGCATGAAAGACCAGAAATGAAAGCGACAGGATGCTCACCATCGCCAGGAAGATTGCGTAATAGAGAGACTTGGTGGGCAGCAGCTTAAATGGCTTTGGCAAAGACATACCCCACTCCGCGAACGGTGCGAATCAGCCGGCGGCCGCCCGTCAACTTCTTGCGCAGGTGGCTGATGTGAACATCGAGAAAGCGATCGTACGGGGTTGCTTCGCGATCGAAGAGAGCCTGGGTAATCTCATCGCGCGATACAACACGGCCGGCAGAGCGCATCAGCATTTCCAGCAGGTCGAACTCCATGGAAGTCAACTCCACCAGCGTGTCGGAAATCCACGCCTCGCGCGTTTCCGGATTCACCCGGATGTTGCCGATGGTGACCGCCGTGCTGTGCCGGCTGGCGGAATCGGTGCGCCGCAGGACCGCGCGTATCCGCGCCAGCAACTCATCTGGGTCGAAGGGCTTGGGCAGATAGTCATCGGCACCGGTGTTCAGACCCAGAATCCTGTCTTGCTGCTGCACGCGCGCCGTCAGCATGATGACCGGAAGGTCCTTTCTGTGGCGCAACTGCTGCAGCACCGCAATGCCGTCCATGATGGGCAGCATGACGTCGAGAATCATAAGATCGTATGCGCCGTTCAGAGCGCAGGACAAGCCTTCCCGCCCGTTGTAGGCGCAGTCCAGCCGATGCCCGGCTTCGGCGAAAAACTCTTTCATCATCCCGCACAACTCCGCGTCGTCGTCGACGAGCAGGAGCGATAGTTGTTTCTGTTTTTCTCCGGTTTCCATCTCGACTACCTTGGGATCAGCCCGCAGCTTCCTCCGGACCCAAGTTTCGCACAGTCCAAAGCAGATGCGCTCCGCAACCGCGCCCTGCTTTACAAATCTTAAGAGTGGACGCCGTGATTTGTCCGGTGCAAACGCTCAGGCTCAGGGCGGATTCTGAGGTTTCAGCCTCCAGAGTCACGTCAAGGCTTTTGCATTGAAGATTCCACCCTTACACTGGTGAGGCAAGGATGTGAGGGCTATGAGCGCAGCCATCGAGTTCCGGAATCTTTCCGTCGCGGCTCCCCAGGGTCGGCTGCTGCTGAACTGTATCTCTCTTTGTCTCGAGGAAGGCACCACTACCGCCGTTCTCGGTCGCAGCGGATCGGGAAAGACAACCCTGCTGCGTACGGTCAATCGCATGGTCTCGCCTTCCAGCGGGGAAGTACTCCTGCATGGGGAAAATGTCCGCGATGCAAACCTCATCTCTCTGCGCCGCAACATGGGATACGTGATTCAGGAGACGGGACTCTTTCCTCACTTTACCGTCGAGCGCAACGTTGGCCTGGTATTGGAGGCGGAGGGCCGCCCTCGCCAGGAGCGCACACAGCGCAGCCATGATTTGCTTCAAGCGGTCGGGCTCGATCCGGCGAGCTTTGCGCACCGCTTTCCGCACCAACTCTCCGGCGGTCAGCGGCAGCGCGTCGGACTGGCCCGCGCCCTGGCTGCCGAGCCGGAAGTTCTGCTGATGGATGAGCCATTTGGCGCCCTCGATCCGCTTACACGGAGAGAGATGCAGGAGATGCTCCGCAACCTGCTGGGCCGCCTGAAGAAGACGGTACTGCTGGTGACGCACGATCTGGATGAGGCGCTTTATCTTGGGCATCGCATCGTGCTGCTGGACGAGGGCAAACTGGTGGCCAACCTCGCGCCGGAAGAATTCATGCGTTCACCCCAACCGGAGGTCGAAGCCTACGTTCGCGCCTTTCATCGCCATGATCGTGACGCTGCCGCGGAGAGTCGAGTCTCTTCCAGTCAGGTCCAGGAGGAGCGCCGATGAACTCAAGTTTCCTGGTGCAGTACGGCGGCGAAATCGCCACACTTACCGTTGAGCACCTTTGGCTCGCCGGCGCCGCCATGCTCTTTGCCACCGCGATTGCAGTGCCGGCGGGCATCGCACTTACCCGCTCGCCGCGATGGGCAAGGCCGGTCATCGCCGTGGCCAACGTTCTGCAGACCATTCCCTCGCTTGCCATGTTTGGATTTCTGCTGCCGTTGCCCTGGCTGGGGGACCGCGCCGCCCGCATCGCCATTCTTGCCCTCACGGCTTATGCTCTGCTGCCCATCCTGCGTAACACCTATGCCGGAATCCGCGGTATCGACCCCTCGATCATTGAGGTCGCCCGGGCATTGGGACTGTCTGACACTCAGCGTCTTTTCAAAGTCGAATTGCCTCTTGCGGCGTCCTTCATCCTTGCCGGACTCCGGACCGCGACGGTCACTTGCATCGGAATCGCGACCATAGCCGCCGCCGTGGGCGCGGGCGGACTGGGCGAACTGATCTTCCGCGGCGTCGCCTCGATGGACAATCGCCTGGTTCTGGCTGGAGCTATTCCAGCGGCGCTGCTGGCGCTGGCGGCCGATGCCGCGCTCGGACTGCTCGAACGCTGGTTCCGGGTTCCCGCCCCCGAGGGGCCTGCGCAATGATCCGGCCGCTCTCGATTGCTGCCGTTGCCGTCGTTTGCATCTTGCTCGCGGCCTGCTCTCCTCCGCGGCCCGACCACCCCGTCATCGGCGCCAAGAACTTCACCGAACAGGTGGTGCTCGGCGAGTTACTGGCGCAGGAAATCGAGGCCAAGTCGAATCTCAAAGTCGAACGCCGCTTCTATCTTGCGGGGAGTTACATTTGCCAGCAGGCGCTGGTCTCGGGACGCATCGACGCCTATGTGGAATACACCGGAACAGCACTCACTGCCATTCTCAAGCAGAAACTTGCCGATCAGCCGTCGAGCCGCAATCCTCAGGCAGTTTTATCCGTAGTCCGTCAGCTCTATGCCTCGCGCTATGGCATCATCGTCGCCGAGCCGCTTGGCTTCGAGAACACCTTTGCCATGGTGATCCGCGGCGACGATGCGCGCCGATTGCATTTGACGGAACTGAGCCAGGCAGCGCCGTACACGCCGCAATGGCGCCTGGGAGTCGGCTACGAATTCGAACAGCGCCCCGACGGCCTGCCGGGCCTGAGCGCCGCCTACGGCTTCAAGTTCGCCGCCGCGCCGCGCACCATGGACCTGGGCCTTCTCTACCGCGCACTCAACGCGCATCAGGTGGACATGATTGCCGCTAGCTCCACCGACGGGCCGATTCAGGCCTTCGGGCTCACCATGCTGCAAGACGACAGGCATTACTTCCCGCCCTATCAGGCTGTTCCGCTAATCCGCAATGAAGCGCTGCGGCGATGGCCGCAGATGCAGACCGCCCTCGATGCTCTTGCCGGAAGAGTTACAGCAGACGATATGCGAGCCATGAACGAAGCCATCGACGGCCAGCACCGCGCCCCAGCCGATGTAGTGCGGGAGTTTCGCTTCCGCAAGGGTTTGTGAGGGGGATCGCGGTACCCGCGCTGCAAACGGGCGCGTGATCGGTTTATTGATGAGGACTCGACATTGGCGACGATTTTCTCATGGCAACCGGCTGTAACTCCAGGTTGATCTGTAACGCAAGAGTCACTCTGAATGCTCAATTCTTTCGCCTAGATACCGCGAAGTATCGATCCTGGAACAAAAAGGCCGCCAATTGCGCAAACGAATCGACGCATCGATGCGTCTTACCGGTGTATTCTCATCTGTATCAAGAAAACAGCGCTGGATTGTGTCTCTGGAAATTCGGAGTCCACGCACAGATAAGGAAGGTCTTCATGGTGAATGAAAGAGCTATGTGTACACCTGGGTCCCGCAGACGAATGCTGTCGGGCCTGGCCTCGATCGCGGTTGCGCTTCTAGCGGGCGTTTCCGGCGGACTCTCTACTCCCCTGGCGAGCGCGCAGGCCGCGGCTGCCGCTCCGGCCCAGACTATTGCCGACACCTGGCAGGGTACGCTGCACGCGCCGGGGAAGGATCTGCGCACGGTCCTCAAGATCACCACCGGGGACAAGGGTGAGCTGAAGGCGGTTTTCTATACCATCGACCAGACTGGGCAGCCATTTCCAACCACTTCTGTCAGCTTTCAGGACAAGGTGCTGAAGTACGCCATCCAGGGCTTCGACCTGACCTATGAGGGCAAGATGTCCGCCGACGGCAAGTCGATTGCCGGAACATCGAAACAGGGCGAGAACTCGCTTCCGCTGGTCTTCGAGCGCGCCACGCAGGAGACGGCGTGGAGCATTCCGGAGCCGCCGGTCAAAATCCCGCCCATGGCCGCCGACGCCGATCCCAGTTTTGAAGTGGCCACGGTGAAGCCGGCCAAGCCGGAAGAGCAGGGCCGGGCCTTCCTGGTGCGCGGGCGTCAGTTCAGCACCATCAACACCACGCTGACTTCACTGATCAGCTTTGCCTATGGCCTGCAGGACAAACAGATTGTGGGCGGACCGGACTGGATGACCACGGACAAGTGGGATATTGAGGCCCAGCCCGATGCGCCCGGCACGCCCAATGATAAGCAGTTGAAGAGCATGTTGCAGAAGCTGCTTGCCGACCGCTTCCAGCTTAAGTTCCACCAGGACAAGAAGGAACTCTCGGCCTATGTGCTTGCGGTGTCCAAGACCGGCGCCAAGATGAACAAGAACGAGAGCGATCCCAACGGCCTGCCTGGCCTCTTCTTCACGCAACTCGGCGTTCTCAACGTGCGCAACGCCACCATGACTGACTTTTCGCAACTGATGCAGTCCGCGGTGCTGGATCGCCCGGTGGTGAATAGCACCGCGCTCGCCGGCAAATATGACTTTCAGCTCAAGTGGACGCCGGATGAGTCGCAGTTTGGCGGGATGGGCATCAAGGTGCCGCCGCCGAGCGAAGCCGCCGATGCGCCGCCCCCGCTGTTTACGGCCCTTCAGGAGCAGCTTGGGCTGAAGATGGATGTGGAGAAGACGCCGGTTCAGGTGTATGTTCTGGACCACGTCGAGAAGCCTTCGGCCAATTAGTGTTTTGACCGCGTGGTTGTTGCATTCATGCTGGGTGTCCCACCCTCGGCTCGCCTTTGTCTTCGGGCCTGGGGTGGGATGCAACAGACCCTGCGAGATCCGTCGATCCCTCACAAAGTTTTTATGTGGAGCGTGCCTTGTTCTGGTGGCGAATGGAGAGATGTCTGCGTCTTTTTTTGATGCTCCTGCCGCTGGCTGTCTGCAGCGCAGCCGCGGCCTCGGAGTATCACGGGCAGGTCTTCTTCGCCGGCGCGCCGGTGCCGGGCGCGGAGGTCACGGTGACGCAGGGCCAGAAGCGCCAGGCAGCCGTCACTGACCGCCAGGGGCTCTATGAATTTGCCGACCTTGGCGACGGCGTTTGGAAGATTCACATTGAGATGCGCGGCTTTCTGGCTCTCGATGCCGAGGTGAAGGTCGCCGCGGAGACGCCGCAGGGCGCGTGGGAACTAAAGCTTCTGGGGCTCGACAGGTTATTGGCCGAGGCGAAGCCGGGCAAGGTGGAGAGCAAGCCTCTTCCACCCCCTGCTTCTGCGCCGGCTCCTACCCTCTCAGCAGAAGCAGCGAAGCAGGTAGCGGGCAAGACTCCGGCGCAAAAGGGAGACGAGCCGAAGCCCGGAGAAGCCCCGGCTCCGCCTCCGCAAACGCCGCCCGATGAAAATGCGGACAAAGCCGCCGACGGTCTGCTCGTCAACGGCAGCGAGAACAACGCGGCCACCTCGCAGTTTTCTCTCTCGCCGGCCTTCGGCAATCATCGTCCCGGATCGAAGAGTCTCTACAACGGCGGTTTCAGCGCCATTGTAGACAACTCGATCCTCGATGCGCGTCCCGATTCGCTGGCCGGCCTGGATACGCCGAAGAGCGCGTACAGCCGGGTGACGATGGGGATCACGCTGGGCGGTCCGCTGAACATTCCGCACCTGATGTGGCACGGGCCCAACTTCTTTACCGCCTACCAGTGGACGCGCAACAACAATGCGTCCATCATGTCCGGCCTGGTTCCCGACGCGGCCGAGAGAAGCGGCCAGCTTGCGGGCCTGACGGTCCCTGTCAACCCCCAGGCGGCGGCTTTGCTCGATCTTTATCCTCAGCCCAACGTGAACGGAACCAACGGTTATAACTATCAGACCGAGGTGCTGAATAACACGCATCAGGACTCGCTCGAGTCGCGCCTGGGCAGAACCTTCGGCCGCCGCGATCAAGTTTATGGCGGCTTCGGCTTTCGCAGTTCGCGAACCGACAGCGTGGACCTCTTCAAGTTTGTGGATGCCACCGACACGCTGGGCCTGGACACCAATGTGAATTGGTCGCACAGGTTCCGTATTCCGATCACCGCGCTGCTGGGCTATCACCTCACCCGCCTGCGCACGGAGGTACGGCCGGAGTTCGAGAATCGCGAAAACATCTCTGGCGCGGCGGGCATTGAAGGCAACGACCAGGCTCCCGCGGATTGGGGACCGCCGGCGCTCCAGTTTTCCAGCGGCATTGCGGGCCTTGCCGACGCCCAAAGCGCCTTCAATCGCAACCGCACCGATGCGGCTTCTCTCACCCTTTCCACCAACCTTCGTCACCACTACTTCACCTATGGCGGCGACTTTCGCCGGCAGGAGTTCAACGAGTTCACCCAGCAGAATCCGCGCGGCGTTTTCACCTTCAACGGCGCGGCCACCGGCTCCGACCTCGAAGACTTTCTCAGCGGCATTCCGGACGCCAGCACGCTCGCCTTCGGCAATGCCGACAAGTATTTTCGTCAGTCCGTCTACGACGCGTACTTTACTGACGACTGGAGACTGCGCCCGGAGTTGACCGTCAACGCCGGCATGCGCTGGGACTACGGCGCTCCGCTGACCGAACTCTACGGCAGGCTGGTGAACCTGGACATTGCTCCGGGATTTACAGCGGTCGCTCCGGTGATTGCGAGCAGTGCGACGGGCCCCCTGACCGGCACAAAATATCCCAGCGCCCTGGTGCGCCCCGACCGGCGAGGCTTTGAGCCGCGCATCGGCATTTCCTGGCGTCCGCTGCCCGCAAAGACCATCGTGGTGCGGGCAGGCTACGGCATTTACGACGACACATCGGTCTACCTCTCGGCCGCCGAGAGCATGGCCCAGCAGGCGCCGCTTTCGACCAGCGTCAGCGTGGCCAACGGCAGCGACTGCCCGCTCACCCTGGCCAACGGATTCCGCGATTGCGCCGGCACCACAGCCGACACCTTTGCCCTCGACCCCAACCTGCGCGTGGGTTACGCGCAGAACTGGCAGTTATCCGTGCAGAGCGATCTGCCCAAGGCGCTGGTGTTGAACGTGACCTATCTGGGCATCAAGGGAACCCACGGTATGCAGGAGTTTCTGCCCAACACCTATCCCATCGGCGCAAGCAGTCCATGCCCCGAGTGCCCGGTGGGCTTCACCTATCGGACCTCGAGCGGAAATTCAACGCGAGAGGCCGGTCAGGTGCAGCTTCGGCGCAGGATGCGCAGCGGATTTACGGCCTCACTTAATTACACCTACGCGAAGGCCCTCGACGACGATGCGCAGGTGGGCGCGCAGGGCCATGTAGCCAGCGGCTCGTCCTCCGGTGGGCCGTCGATCGCGCAGAACTGGCTCGACCCGCGCGCCGAACGCGGCCTCTCTACCTTCGATCAACGAAACCTGATCAAGGCGCAGCTTCAGTACACCCCCGGCATGGGATTGGGCGGCGGTACGCTCCTCAGCGGCTGGCGCGGAAGGCTCCTGAAAGAGTGGACTTTGATGACGCAAATCTCGGCTGGCAGCGGAATGCCGGAGACGCCGCAGTTCCTGGCCACGGTGCCGGGCACAGGCGTGACCAATACCATCCGGCCCGACCGGACCGGCGCATCACTCTATCAATCGCCCGCCGGCTACCATCTGAATGTCGCGGCGTTTGCGTCGCCCGCTGCCGGGCAGTGGGGCACGTCGCGGCGCGACTCCATCACCGGGCCCGGCCAGTTCAGCCTGGATGGCTCGCTGTCTAAAACTTACCGGCTGCGCGCGCCCTTCAACCTCGACGTTCGTGTGGACGCCACCAATCTGCTGAACCATGTTTCCTACACGGCATGGAACACCACCTTGAACTGGAACACGGGCGCAAGCGGCACAGCGCTCTCGAGCCCCACCTTTGGACTGCCTGCGGCGGCCAACTCCATGCGCATGATGCAGGTCACTGCGCGGTTGAGGTTTTAACGATGCGCTGGATGAAAACACTGCCGCTTTTGTTGGCGATGGGCGCGGGCATTGCTGCCCCTGCACAACAAGTCGGTACAAATACTGCGCCGGGTCAGCCCCAGTCCTTCACGCTGACGCTGAACTCCCAACTGGTCGTCGAGACCGTTGTCGTCAAGGACAAAAAGGGCGAGTTTATCGGCGGTCTTGCGGCCAAGGATTTCACGGTGACCGAAGACGGTGTCACGCAGACCATCCGCATCTTCGAGCACCAGCGGCTTTCCTCAGCCACCACGCCCATGCCGGTGGTGCCGCTCGAAGAAGAGCAGCTCAAAATCTACCATCGCCTGACCCGCACGCAGATTGCGCCGGAAAAGCCGGAGACCACCCAGTACAAGGACCGCCGGCTGCTCGCCCTTTACTTCGACATGAGCGCCCTGCGCCCCGACGATCAGGTGCGCGCTCTGGCTGCCGCGGAGAAGTTTGTGCGCACGCAGATGACCTCCGCGGACCTGATCTCGATCCTGCGTTTCAACGGCGGTTCGGTTGACATCCTGCAGGACTTCACCGCCGAACGCAACCGGATTCTCAGTATTCTGCAGACGCTGATTATTGGCGAGGGGCAAGGTTCGCAAGACTCCATCGACGACTCCGGCAGCGCCGATGTGGGCGCGGCCTTCGGCCAGGACGACAGCGAGTTCAACATCTTCAACACCGACCGCCAGCTTGCCGCATTGCAGACGGCGGCCAAAATGCTCGGCCAGATGAGCGAGAAAAAGTCGCTCATCTATTTCGCCAGCGGCATGCGCCTGAACGGCGTGGACAACCAGGCGCAATTGCACGCCACCATCGACGCGGCGATCCGGGCGGGCGTTTCGTTCTGGCCGGTCGACGCGCGCGGGCTGGTGGCCTCGGCGCCGCTTGGCGATGCCACCCAGGGCAACGCCGGAAATGCCGGCATGTACTCGGGCACGGCGGCACAGGCCGTCACCGACCGCTTCCAGCAGTCGCAGGACACCATGTACACGTTGGCAGCCGACACCGGCGGCAAGGCCCTGTTCGACAACAACGACCTCTCGCGCGGCATTGTGCAGGCGCAGCAAGCCATTTCGGATTACTACATCGTCGGCTACTACACCACTAACGCCGCCCAGAATGGCCACTTCCGCCGGGTCAAGATCACCGTCGATCCAGCGCTCAACGCCAGCCTCGATTACCGCCAGGGCTACTACGCCAACAAGGAATTCAACAAGTTTACGGCGGTTGACAAGGACCGCCAGCTCGAAGACGCGCTGATGCTGGGCGACCCCATCACCGAGCTCACTGTCGCCATGGAGATCGATTACTTCCAGCTCAATCGCGCCGAATACTTTGTGCCCATCGTGGTCAAAATTCCCGGCCGCGAACTCGCCCTGGCCAAGAAGTTCGGCGCCGAGCACACGCTGATCGACTTCATCTGCGAGATCAAGGACGAGGCCACGGGCATGACCGTCCAGAATGTGCGCGACTTCGTCAACATCAAGCTCAGCGATGCCACGGCGGCCGAACTGGCCAAGCGGCCCATCGAGTACGACTCCAGCTTCACGCTCCTGCCCGGCAAATACACCATCAAGTTCCTGGCGCGCGACGACGAAACGGGAAGAATCGGCACCTATCAAACGTCGTTTGTCATTCCGAATCTGAACAAGGAAACCAAGCGCCTTCCCATCAGCTCGGTCGTCCTGAGCAGCCAGCGCGTCGACCTGAAAGATGCGCTCTTCAACGCCGTCAAGGGCAAGCAGGAAGCCCTCGACGAGTCGAAGAATCCTCTCGTCGAAGCAGGGCGCAAGCTGATTCCCAGCGTCACGCGCGTCTTCAACACCGGCCGCGAGATGTACGTCTATTTGCAGGCTTATGAGGGCGCACCCACGGCCAACTCCGCTGCACCGGCTGCGGCTTTGCCGGCCCCTGGGCCGCTGGTCGCATTTGTCAGTTTCTATCGCGATCAGAAGAAGGTGCTAGAAACGGATCCGGTGGCCGTGATGCCGCAGGCAGGCAGCCGGCTGGGTCTGGTCCCGCTCAGTTTCCACGTCGGATTGGGCGAGCTGCCGCCCGGCGAATACGAGTGCCAGGTGACCGTTCTGGATGGCGCCGGACACAGGGCCGCGTTTTGGCGCGCATCCGTCATGCTGGTGCGGTAACCTTTGTCTGATCGCATGTCTCTCGACTGGAAATCCGGCGCTTTGGCGGAGGGCCTTGCCTGCTACCGCAGGGCGGAATTCTTTTATGCTCACGAGCATTGGGAGAGCGTCTGGCTTGAATTGCACGAGCCGGAGAAGAGCTTTCTGCAGGCTTTGATTCAGATCGCGGTGGCCTTCCACCACCGGCAGGCCGGCAACTCCGCGGGCGCGGTCTCTCTACTGAGAAGAGCGCTGCGGCGCATCGAACTCCTCCCCGCGTCTTTCGGAGGAATCGCCGTCGCGCCTCTCTGCACGGAAGTTCGAGCCTGGCTGTGCGTGCTTGAGAGCGGGGATTCCTCCGTCTCGATGGCGCTTCCGCAAATCTCCCCGATGGATTCCACGCTGACCTTCCAGCCATGAACGGTTCCATCGCTCATCCATCGCTCATCGGGCGCGATGATCTCTTTGCTTCGCTGCTTTCGATGTACGTTCCGATCACGGCGGCGCACTCTTCCAGAAAGCTGCGGTCCTCGCTTCCAAACGCGGCCTGTGCGTGGCTATCGATGTCGATTTCGCCCACAACTTTGCCGCCAGCGCGGATGGGAACCACAATCTCCGAGCGCGTCTCAAGCGAGCAGGCCAGGTAGCGAGGATCGGACGCAACGTCGTCCACCACTACGGTTTGCTCCTGCGCCACTGCCGCGCCGCAGATGCCTTGCGTCACCGGGATTCGGACGTGCGGCGTTGCCGCGCCGCGGAATGGCCCCAGCACCAGCATCTGCGGGTCAGCGGGATCGAGCATGTAAAAGCCGACCCAGTTGTAATGCGGCAATTTCTCCGCAATCAGGCTGACTGTGAACTCCTGCAAGGATTCGGCGCTCTCCGCCTTTGCGGCGAAGTCGCGAGCCTGGCAAAGAATGGCCTCGAAATCCGATGACTGCATCTTCATATTCTCTCGCTCTTCAGCCCTATGCCTTCAGTGCCGCCGCACGTTGCCGCGTCTGGCTCACGAAAGCCTCGTCCTCTGCTGACTCTGCCTTGATGGAGCCAAGGTTGATCTCCACGTTGGCCAGTGCTCCTGTCAGAGCCGCACCTGCCAGAGCCACTGCTGTCGTCAGATCGGACTTCATGTTGGGGCTGGTGATCGGCGCGAGCTGGGCGGCGATCTGCGCCACTTCCGCGGCTCGTTCGGCCACGCTCAGAGGAACGGTGGTAGCCTCGCGCAGCGCGGCGTTGATCAGTTGACCGCCCTCGGCAGACCCCTTCGCCCCTTTGTAGGCCTTCATCACCACGTTGTACGACTCGGCGTCGGCGTCGATGGCGGCCTTCAGTTCCTCACGAATCTGCGCGAGCCTGCCGATGGCTTCGCTGAGTTGGCTCTCGTACTGCAGGTAGGCCTTCTTGCCGCGCGACATGGACGCAACCATGCCGGCCAGCCCGGCCGCCATCGCCCCACTGGCGGCGGCGGCGCTGCCCCCTCCCGGCGTTGCCGTCGGAGCGGCCAGTTGCTCGATGAAGGGCTCCACTCCGGCGCGCAGCCCGCCCACAGCGGTTTTGCCGCCCATCGCCGCGGCCAAGCGGTTCTCCAGAATCAGCGAGGAGTCGAAGTTCTCCACCTGCAAGAACCACTCCGCCGCCTGCTCCAGCGCGAGCTTGGGGATCAGCCCGATGACCTCGCTGGAAACCGGCGTCGCCCCGTAGCGCGCCGCCTCGCGCCGGACGAATTCGAAAACGCGGTGAATCGGTGTCTGCTCGAAGTCGGTCAGGTTCATGGAGACCTGCGCCATGCCACGCACCAGGAATCCCGCCGCCTTCACGTAGCGCAGGCCCCCGCTTGAAAAGCGCACCGCCTTGGCGATCTTCTTGGCCACGGCGACGTCTGCTGTATTCAGAAAGATGTTGTAGGCCACCAGGGATTTGCGCGCGCCCACCGCGGTGGCTCCGGCGGTCGGATGCACGCGTGGCTCGCCGAAGTCGGGCTTGCGCGCCGGGTTGGTGGCAATCTCGTCGCGAATTCCCTCGAACTGGCCGCGGCGCACGTTTTCAAGGTTTTGGCGTTCGGGCACGGTCGCGGCGGCCTCGTAGAGATAGACCGGAATTCCAAAGCGCTTCGCAATTTCCGCTCCCACGTGGCGGGCCATGGCTACGCAGTCTTCCAGCGTCACTCCGTCAATGGGGATGAAGGGAATCACGTCGGCGGCGCCCATGCGGGGGTGCGCGCCCTGGTGGCGGGTCAGGTCGATCAGCTCGGCGGCCTTGCCCACGCCGCGAATGGCGGCTTCCTGGACGGCTTCCCGCTCGCCAACCAGCGTAATGACAGACCGGTTGTGGTCGGCATCCATCTCCCGGTCGAGCAGGTAGACGCCGGGAATCCGCATGGCTTCGACAATGGCGTCGACTTTGGCCGCATCGCGGCCTTCAGAGAAATTGGGAACGCATTCAACAAGCGTGCTGGGCATACAAGGAGGATAAAGAGGCGCGGGGCGTTGGAGCAAACCGGGCGAGTCAGTGAGGCAGCAAGTCAGCAAGGCAGCGAGGCAGCACGGCAGCACGGTGGGCCGCCCGCCGAGTCCCGTCAGGAGGTCTCGGCCAGATGGTTGGACAAACCTGCACGACGTAAAAAAGGCTGACCGGCAAGCCGGTCAGCCTTGAAAGATTGCAAGAGGACTTGAATCTTGTGATCGCCAAGCCCCCTTCACTGCAGAAGGAGGGCTTGGCGACCTAATTTGCTGCGGAGCAAGCCGATTGGCTTACTGAGGGGGCTTGACGGAACCCTTCTTGGAGGCGTGCTTCCTGGTGGCCAAGGGCTTGCGCGGCTGCGGCTGCACAGTAGCAGTCACCTCCGTGGTTCCCGCCACATCGGTTGAGAAGTTCGCGCCGGCGGGCACCAGGTAATCTTCCACCTTCTGTCCATCCGTCGTGCCGGTGGATACGCTGATGCGGGAAGCGTCAATACCCTTC
>Ga0255355_1000071_pt1 | contig 65318 bp, 62 predicted proteins | sample HBST75metaG_FD_189943 | JGI IMG/M metagenome (GOLD analysis project Ga0255355, IMG submission 189943) | Peat soil microbial communities from Stordalen Mire, Sweden - H.B.S.T75 | ecosystem: Environmental > Terrestrial > Soil > Wetlands > Peat | place: Sweden: Norrbotten County, Stordalen Mire...
GCCCCTTTAACTTATCCTATTTCTATCTTAGAATCAATTCTGTAATTTGTTTTTGTCCCCGTAGCTTAATGGATAAAGCAGGACTCTTCTAAGGTCTTGATGGGGGTTCGATTCCCTCCGGGGGCACAACGCAGTGAGACCGACCGAGGTGGTCGCCAAGCTAGTGCGACCAAGCCACCTAGTTTACGTTTCCTGAAATATGTTTAGAATGAATAAGATGAATCCCATTCTCGACAAAGAATATATCGCGGAATATTACGATCAAACCCTGCCGTATTATGCAAAATTTTGGTCTAGAGATTCCGAGAGTAATGCGTTGCATTATGGTTTTTGGGAGAAAGATACAAAAAATATTAAAGAGGCCCTGCTGAGCGAAAATAGATTTTTATCTGAAATCGCGGGAATCAAGTCTACTGATAAAGTGTTAGATGCTGGATGTGGTATAGGGGGAAGTGCACTGTGGATCGCGAAAAATGTCGGCGCAACCGTAACCGGCGTCACGCTCAGCAAGCGACAGCTAGAGGAAGCGAAGGAGCTGGCCATTAAAAACAACCTGGAAGAAAGGGTGGACTTTCATATTGGAGACTATCTCCATGCAGATTTTGCTGATAACTCCTTTGATATCGTTTGGGCCATCGAAAGCGTTTGCCACGCCGAACGGAAAATAGAGTTTTTGAGAGAGGCGTATCGACTTCTCCGCAAAGGCGGTCGACTTGTGGTCGCAGATGGTTTCTTATTGAGAAAGCCACTTGATTCTGAAGGGGGCCTATACAATAAATTCTTAGTAGGCCTCGCATTGCCCAACTTGGCAGGAGTTGCTGATTTTCAAGAAGATATGAAAGAAGTCGGTTTCGTTAGTCCTCAATTTTTTGACAAGACGGATGCTGTCAAAAAATCGGCGAGGATGCTTTACGAGCGATGCCTCGTTGCTTATCCATTCGCCAAGATCGCTAATGCGTTGGGGTTAATACCAGATATTGTTTTCAGAAATGGTCCGGCTGGAATCGCTCAATACAAAATGGTCAAATCGGGTCTTGCGGGATACGGAATATTTTTAGGAAAGAAATAGTGGGTGACCGGGGTGCTTTATGGCAAAACTGAAGGTAGCCCCAAAGGATGCTTGCGTGGCTTGACCCATAAAGGTCCGAAACCATGAGGGGGCACTCGATTCGCCAATGAGAATTGGCTCACTCGTGCCAAGACACAACGTATATCAAAACGCCAGACTCGTTTTGATGTTTTGATATATTTTATCTCTTTAAGGGGATCGAACGCCGGAGCTGAATTTTTCAGCAGAAAATTAGTGAGCAATATGCAAGTGATAATGAATTTTTAGGTCACTATAACTTAGCAGAATAAACTCAAAAATTTTTTTCGTAAAAAACCGGCTATTTTATCATCTTCTATAACAGCACATAAAACTTATAAAGCATTAATTCATTTTTTTGAAAAAACAAAAGGATTTTTAAAAAGATGATGAGAGATATTTAAAAAATTAAATCTTGAATATTGCTCAAAATATATCAATAAATTTTAACCAGCATTGCCGCAAAACTTCTTTGTGGAATATTTTAGATTATTATTCCATGGTTATATTTTTATAATGGTCTATTGAGATCGCGTCTTCCCCGTTGAGCGTCACGGCTATGAGATCCATTCTCCACCCCTTATGAACGTCAAAAAGCTTTTCATGAGATCCCGCGAATAAACAGCAGGCTCGACTTATTTTTCTAAATTTTTCTCTTGTTAAATTATCTTCGGGCATTAAACCTGCTATGCTCCCTATTTTTAATGTTTTTACCTCAGCAAAAACCAAAATTCCCTCAAATGATTTGGCTATAATATCTATTTCGTCAAATTTTTCTCGATAATTCCTAAATAAAATTTTGTATCTTTTTTTAATGAGGAATTCGCATGCAACACTTTCCCCTATTCGCCCAATTTCATTATTATTAAAACTTTTCATTTTATAGTGTTTAGCGATAAACATAGCTAAATTGATTTTAATTATTTTATAAATTCTATGTTGTAAATTTAATTAATTTGCTGACGTGCCATTAGATTAATAATAAATAGAAATATAATCCGTTCTTTGCTCGATTAATTAATAATGTTTAGCGATAAACATATTTAATTCATTTAATAATGTTTGTCGCTAAACACATTTAATTCAAAAATTAATGATTTTTTAATAAAAAATGCAAATAATTCAATAAATATGCTCTACCTTAATTTTTGTATTAATTTAAATTATTTTAATGTGTTTAGCGATAAACATTTTGATAAACATTTTTGTTTATCAAGCAAAAAAATGCGATAAAATATGAATTATTGATTTAATCAATAAAATGTTTATCGTGATAAACATCAATAATCCGGCAAAATTACAATTATAGTTTTGCCGGATTATTGCCGGATTAAAATGATTAAATGTTTGTTTGACTTGATATAAGAAATCCGGGATACTTATCATCATGACAAAAGAAAAAATAGAAAAATATAAAAATAAACTCCAGAAAGAACGGGCGGCCATTATTCGAGATATTGCAGATCTCGAAAAACCAATCGATCTTAATACTGATGTTGATCATGGGGAAGGGAAAACTGATGAGGCGACGGAGTTAAGCGATCAGGCAGGAGAAGATAATGATCTTAAAGCACGCCTCGACGACATTGATTCCGCGCTCGAAAAGATAGAAAAAGGGGATTACGGTATTTGTGAATCCTGCGGTAAAGAAATAGAAGATGAGGTTCTTGACGTTGATTTTGAATCACGTCTCTGTAAAGAATGTAAAACAAAGAATCAGTTGGCAAATATTCTTTAAGAAAGTTTTAATGTTCCATGTGCTAAAAATGGAACATGTCAGTAAGAAATCTCGCAAAAATATATTCAGCCGCACTTGAAGGTATCAATGCGAATCTCATCGAGGTGGAGGTCGATATCAATGTTGGCCTCCATTCTTTTAATATTGTCGGACTCCCCGATAAAGCGCTCAACGAAGCAAAGGAGCGGGTTAATTCTGCATTAAAAAATTCCGGCATAAAACCACCGAATCGAGAGAATCGAAAAATAACCGTCAATCTCGCACCCGCAGATTTAAAAAAGAACGGCTCCCATTATGACCTTGCTATTGCGCTTGGTTATCTTCTCGCCACAAAACAAATCATCGAGTTCGATGCACAGAAGAAAATTTTTCTAGGGGAGCTCGCGCTCGACGGAAGACTTCGTCCGATCAACGGCGCATTGAACATCGCACAAGTCGCAGTCGACTTGGGATTTCGATATCTTTTTCTCCCGACGCAAAATGCAAATGAAGCGGCGGCGATAGAAGGAATAAATATTATTCCGATCAATTGCCTTCAGGAAGCCATTGATGTTCTTGAAAAGAAAAAAACAATCCCTCAATTTATATTCCGACCGCTTAAAAATATCACATTTTCCTTTCCGGATTTTTCTGAAATAAAAGGTCAGGAAAATGCCAAGCGTGCACTTACGATCGCCGCGGCTGGCGCGCACAATATTCTAATGGTGGGATCACCGGGTGTTGGAAAAAGCTTGATTGCACAAACTATAGGGGGCCTCCTTCCCGATCTTGAACGGAACGAAGCGATTGAGGTGACAAAAATCTGGAGCGCGGCCGGGCTTGGTCCAGCCGGCCTCATGACAAATCGGCCGTTTCGATCACCTCATCAAACCTCATCGCAGATCGCTCTTATCGGCGGAGGATCAGACCCGAAGCCCGGCGAGATAAGCCTCGCGCATCGCGGCGTCCTTTTCCTTGATGAAATACCTGAGTTTCAAAAAGTTACGATCGAAGCACTTCGTCAGCCCATGGAGTCGGGGATGATCCACATTGCCCGCGCAAAACAAAGTTTGATTCTTCCCGCAAAATTCATGCTCATCGCAGCAATGAATCCTTGCCCGTGCGGTTATTACGGCGATCCCGATCATGAATGCCGATGCACTGCTCGCGAGGTCATCGCATATCAAAAAAAAATTTCCGGGCCTTTTCTCGACCGGATTGATCTGCAGATAAAAATGAAGAAGATAGAGCTTTGCGAGTTACGGAATCGCGGCGCCAACACTCAACTGAGCACGATGATCAAGGCGAAGGTTCGCGCGGCGCGGCGCATTCAGATGGAACGTTTCAGTAAAATGCCGGGCGGAGAAAAACTGACTACCAACGCAGATTTGAGTGCGCGACAAATTGAAGGTATCGTAAATCTTGATGCGTCGGCTGAAAAATTTTTAGAAACGATCGGTCAATCGCATCTGTCTCCCCGCGGTTATTATCGAATGTTGAAAGTCTCTCGCACCATCGCCGACATCGAGGCTAAGGAAAAAGTCGGAGCAGAACACCTTGCCGAAGCATTCAGCTACCGGCTAAGAGAAGAACTCTGAACCAACCCGAGCGTCCCAATATCTTTCACTGCACCGAGCGTATTGGAAAAAACCGATTTTGTATTCAATTCACTGTTATTGGAAACTGCCGTAATAGGAGAGGGGACTTGTATCCCTAAAAACATCGTCGCCCCCTCAGCGCCCCTGGCGGCCGAGATAAAAAAACCGCTTCCTCGACTCGGGGTAACTTGCGTCTCCCCTCCATTGTTTCCGAAAACAAAAGCACCGGAAAGCAATCCTCCCATAACCAAAAAAATAGCCACGATTAATGGCACGTTGTCTTTTTTCATTTTTTTAAAAAAATACCAATACGTGTATAATACCAAAACCTGAGGGAATTCACAAATGGCAAGAAGTAAAATCGTTCATCTTAATGAAGCTCAAGAACGCGCCGCGCACGCACCGGCCGGTCCTCTTCTGATTGTTGCCGGAGCCGGTACGGGAAAAACAAGCACGCTCACCAGCCGCATACTTTACTTGATAGAGAAGGGAATTGCTCCTCGAAAAATTTGCGCTATCACTTTCACCAATAAGGCTTCCGCAGAAATGGCGGAACGTGTTTTTGACTACCAAAAAGATACCTCAAGAGAAGCTGATCGAGGTAATGTTCCTTATATTGGAACTTTTCATTCTTTCGGAGCAAGAATTTTAAGAAAAGAATGCCGCTCCTTCGGACGGGAACCGAACTTTGCCATTTTCGATGACCATGATTCGTTTGATCTCATTAAAAAGGCGGTCAAGGGGGTGACCCTACGAGAAAAGACGGACGACAACGAACGATCATCGAAATCAACCAAAAAAGATGAAGCTCCGATGTTCTTTGCCCAAAAGATCTCGGAAATAAAAAATGACGCCTTCATGAAAGATATGCAGCGTACGCACATCTCGCCGGAAAAAGAAAATCAAATAAGAATAGTTTTTGACGCCTACGAGGCCGCACTCCAGCGCAATAACGCATTCGATTTCGACGACCTCATCCAAAAACCCGTCCTGCTTTTCAAACAAAATCCCGCCGTACTCAAAAAATATCAGACCGCGTTCGATGCTGTACTTGTTGACGAGTGGCAGGATATCAACCCCATGCAATATGAGTTCGTAAAACTCTTGGCGGGAAGCCATCGAAATTTAAGTGTCGTAGGAGATGATGAACAAACCATCTACACGTGGCGCTATGCGGATATCAAAACTTTCCTGAATTTCGACAAGGACTGGAAGGATGCAACCGTGCATTTTCTCGAAGAGAATTACCGGTCGACAGGGACCATTGTGAATGCCGCACAGGCCGTTGTGCAGAACAACCGTTTTCGCACACCAAAAAAATTACGAACATCGAATCCGGAAGGCGATCCCATCACGCTCTTTGAAGCATGGGGAGAGAACGAGGAAGCGGCATGGATCGCGAAAAAAATATCCGATCTGCAACGCACTGATGTTCAAAGCACGGTCGGTATTCTCTATCGTACCAATGCACAATCACGAGCTATCGAACAAGCGCTGATCCGCGAGAACGTCGCGTACCGTATTTTCGGTGGATTGAAATTCTATGAGCGGCGCGAAGTGAAAGATGCCGTGGCGGCACTTCGATACGCCGCAAACCCAAAAGATGAACCGAGCAGGGAACGTCTTGAAAAGAATTTTTCGCGGAGAAAATTCACCGAATTTAAAAACGGATTGACCGCCGCGGCGGATCCAACTCCTGCGGGAATATTAAATATCTTCCTTGAATCGTTCGGCTATTTTGATTATCTCGAACAGAATTTCATCAACGCCGCGGAGCGCGAAGAGAATATCTCCGAGCTTGCAGCTTTTGCTGCCGAATTTCAGACACTCGCCGATCTTCTTGAAAAAGTTTCGCTTGTCCAGTCAACCGATAAGCCTTCCGGAGGAACCGCCGGAACGCACGATAAAAATGAAAGGCAGGATGGTTCCATTGTTCATCTCTCGACGATCCATCTCGCAAAAGGGCTTGAATTTGATTCCGTGTTCATCGCCGGCGCATCAGAAGGCGTTTTGCCTCACGTCCGGTCGATGGATAACGATGACGCGCTCGAGGAAGAACGGCGCTTGATGTATGTTGCCATGACCCGCGCGCGGAAAAAATTATTCATCAGTTTTTTCGGCATGCCATCACGCTTCCTCAGTGAAATACCGCAGGAATATCTCCGCGTCGACGACCAAACGGAAAACCAGGGGAGGGACGCTGATTTCTCATCAAATGATGACTATGCGGATTTTTAACTAAAAATATTCCGAAAAAATGTGGATATCGTTATGGCACGGGAAGACTTGTGCCCATCATGATAACTGTTTCCGGGGGAGCTGTCTCATATAATCCAATACACCAAGAGCCGGGCACCATCGACTTCATGGAGAAGAAAAGGGGGGTCGCCAAAAACGCATCAGGAACAGTTATCTCAGCAGGAACCGGCGGACTGATAGTGACGAATACGGCGAAAATAGCGGGCACGATAGCTGTTATCTTCCCCCCGAAATGACTGCTCACACCAGGAGTATCTGCAAGTGCGACGGGGCTGATTATATCAGCAAAGCTTCCTAAAAAACTTTTTGTCCGAGGCGATCCCGCAGAGAGGGCGACTTCCATATCGTGCGCAAAATCATCATGTAACAGTCCCACGGTCAGAGAAAAAGAATCATTAAACTTATCGAAATCTCCGCGGGAAAAACCGCCCGAGGAAACATCAAGCGCATCATCGGCCAACTGCACCGTTAATTCTTCCGTGCCGATAACTTCTTTATCGAAGGAAACTGCACCGTCCGCAACCCTGATCGATTTCATTAATGCGATATCTGCATTTGCAAAATCTTTTTGAACCTCAAGAGAGTCTCTGATCTCGGAGAAATTATTATCGGCAATCGCCTTTTCTATCAGCGATGGGATAAAAAGCGGAACGCCATTATCATCCTTCAAAACAGTATTGAATCGGCTGTAGTCAAAATCAACTTTTTTATAATCCGCATTAAAAGCTATCACATAATCCAGGGGTGACGTCGCACCATCCGCGCCGATCGTTAATTCTGAATCCGAAACATCAGGCAACGACAAGGAAGCGGACTGGTTCGTCGTCGAAGAAATATCGGCATTCGATGATAAAACAGCGTTATTTCCTTCATTGCCGGTTAGTGGCAATCCCGCATCAGCCTGCAACTTAGATGGTGAAAGCGGCAGGGAATCCGATGATGATACCGGCATCTGAACGTCTTGGTTCGCATCAGGCAAAGAAATTCCATCGCTCACAGCGGACAAAAAAGCATTACCGGTTATGGGAACCCGCGTCGACACGGAAACGGGCGAACTATTTCGATCATTCAAGGAAATAGGCGAGGATTTTATTTTTTGGAAATTTCCCAAGAAAATAATAGCAGCGCCGACAAAAACAATTATCAAAACTACGCCCGCGATAATTTTCTGACGATTCATGATATTATCAGTATATCACTATGAAAAAATTAGGTCAGCACTTCCTTAAAAATAAATCCGCGTTGCGATTCATCGCTGAATCATTGGAAATTTCCGCGAACGAAACCGTGATCGAAATCGGTCCCGGCCATGGCGAATTGACGGACTTCTTGGTAACCACGCCTGCCATAAAAATCATAGCAATCGAAAAAGACGAAAATCTCTACGACGCTTTTCTGAGGGAATTTCAAAAAGATGACCGGGTAACCGCTGCCTGCGGCGATGCGCTCAAAATACTTCCGGTAGTAATCCAGAATTTCGAACTCAAAAATCAAAATTATAAAATCGCCGGCAACATACCATATTACATTACCGGTCACCTCTTTAGGATCCTCAGCGAGCTCGAACATAAACCCGAACGATGCTTGTTCACCATTCAAAAAGAAGTCGCTGAACGGATCTGTTCCGCGCCGCCGCGCATGAACCGGCTTGCGGCAAGTGTGCAATTTTGGGCAAACGCAAAGATGATCAAAACGCTTCCTGCGAGCGATTTCAGTCCGCCACCGAAGGTTTCTTCGGCAATCATATCCCTGGAAACGATATCGGATATAAATTTTGATACCGCGAGCTATTATGCCGCCGTACGGGGTATTTTCGCGCAACCCCGCAAAACGCTTCTCAATAATCTTTCGAAGGCGACCGGGTTAAAGGGGGAAATTGTGGCGAAGAAATTATCGACGATCAGCGTCATTCCGAATCATCGCCCACAAGACCTCGGCGTGCGCGATATTATGGTTATTGCGAAAATGTTTTTTTAGATCAGCTACTTTAAAATCCTTGCTGTTGTTCCGGCAAAAAACATCGTCCTAATGTTGCGATTTTGTCATTCCGTCAGCCGGAATTTATAGAGAAAAAACCTAGAATCCCGTTCCCGTATCGGCGTACGGACAAGTTTTCACCGAGATGATATAAAAATAAGTTCTGCACATATACTTGATATTCCATTTGCGGTACAATAAAAACAATGTTTGATGTCAAAAAACTCATTGGGGGTTTCCTTATTTTGACGCTCGGCGCGAGCGCGGCGGCATGGATACTATCAAACAACACAATCGCTCCCTCCGGTGCGCTTTCTGGCGCCCAAAACCCTGATTCAGCGCAATCTCTGAACAATGCTTTCGCAAACGCGACCAGCAGTGTTCCTCAGGACATCACCGAGCTTCTTGCGGGAGAATTACCGTCATCCACCGAAGCCGCACTAAATGATCCGAACAACCTCACTGCGGCAATGGGCAATTCTCTGCTCGACGGCTTGGTGTCCGCGAATCCTGACGGTATTCAAACCGACGACAGCGGCAATGGGCAGATCGCTCAACCGGATAATCAAGAGATTTTGGCGGAACTCTCACAAAATGCAGCTGCACAAAATATCCAGGTTCCGAACTGGGATACCGAAGTCGCCCAATACGAAGCATCCATGAAAATATCTTCGAAACCATCTTCGAAGGATATTCGAAATTACATGCTCTCGTTTAATAATATTAACGATAAATATTTTGCGCAGACAGGATTATTGCAGGCAGCCGAAAACGCATCCACGACAGACGCCGCGGCTCTTCTTGACCCATCCATGATCACGGCCTCTGTGACGGATCTTTCGGGAGCGCTAAACGATACTCTGCAAATGAACGTTCCGGCACCTTTCGTAGCGTTTCAGAAAAGCTTTATTAAACTTCTGGTTTATGAAAAGAACGTCGCCTCGCTTTCAAATACCATGGCGAGCGATCCCGCGCGATCCGTGCTCGCGCTTAACTTTGAGGAAAGCAATTATAATAATGCCATCGATAATTTCAATACCGCAAGAAACGATCTGCTTAAAAGTAAAGACCTTGTCTCGTTACTAAGCGACCCATCAGATAACAATAGCCTGCGAGAAAGCGTAGTTGCATTCGTTGATAATATTTTTTCCATTCAATCAGCCAATGCTCAAGCCGCAACATCAGCGTGCGAAGCCGCCGAAGACGCCGAAACCGCGAAGGAAGCTGCTTATAATGCCGCAAAAGACGCTGCTTTTAAGGCAGCGGCAGCAGCTCCGGCCGCGGGCGCTGCCGCCACCCTCGTGACTGTTCCTGTCACCGACAATTCAACCCTCGCCGCTATTACGGCAGGAAACACGGCCCAGCTCCAGCAAATGGAGCTGCTTATGGACCAAGCTATCGCCGCCGAGACGACCGCCTGCGTCGTCCCGTCAGAAATGCAGTGGGGAACTTATCTCTTAAATCTCGCAAAAAATATCGGCCTCCAAGTTCTCAAAAACACTCTTCTGGCCCAGCTCCAAAGCCATATTCTCAAATGGATCCAAGGTAGTGGTGCACCTATGTTCGTCCAGAATTGGGCGGATGATTTTGCAAATGCCGGCATCATGTCGGCAACAAACTGGATCAATAGCAATTATTCTTGCGTCGGAACCTCACAGCTGCCGCGAATTCAAATCATTCTTAATGCCATCTATAAACCGGGCAATAACGCCTGCGCGGCACAATTTGCAAGCCAGCTTTCAAGCGGCAGCCTCACTAACTTTATGAACAATTTCACAAATGGTGGATTTTTAACTTTCGGGCAAACTCTTATGCCAAGCAATGATTTTTATGGCGGCCTCTTCTTTACGGCCCAAGATACGGCAAATGCAGCACAGCAAGGTAAAGATTTGTTCAGTATCAAGACAACCGCACAGCAAGGAATGAAAGCGGGGGAGATATGTGCCGATGGAAGCAATCCATTAACGGGGACGCATACTACGAATCAAAATGGAGTGACCACCACGGTCCAAAATCTCGGCATGTGCGCCAATGGATCGCTTCCCACAACACAAGCTCCTGCACTGCTCACCGGCCAGGCGCTGGGTAGCGGCGTTACCATGGGGGGTAAAGAGATTCTCTCGGCAAACGATGTCGGCGGAATCGTAGCCGCGCTCGCCAACTCGCTTATCAGTGCCATCACATCCCAAGTAGTGACCAGTGCGTCAGGCGCTATTAATGGTGCCATCAACGGCGCCAATGGTACCTCCATAATGAGCATCGATTCGAATAGTCTTATTCTGCCGACCAGCACTGATAGCGCCCTCGTTTGTTCGCCTGCAAACACCACGGCTTCAACGGGAGCTACCACGCTCTTCACTGCGAGCGGCGGCTTCGACAGCAATGGCGACATCCCAACCTATAACTGGCTCTCATCTGACGGACAATCGATCTCAGCTCCGATGTTCAGCCCCACATACAATGCATCGGGAACCTATACCATCACTCTCGGGGATTCGAATGGTGACGCATCGACTACCTGCTCCGTGGCCGTAGCAACCGCCGCAAGTTCAACGCAAAGTACTGGCGTTACCTGTTCACCGTCAACGCAAACCATCGCTCTCAACACATCCGCCGGCCAAGCCATTGCGACCTTCGGTATCTCTGGCGGAGCAACCAGTACGACAAGCAGCAGTACGACTTACACCTGGTCTGCGCCGGGAGCGCTTTCAACGAGCGGCGCGACAACAGCTTCCTCTTTCGCAATAACGTACAACGCTACGGGAACTTATAATGTTTCCGTAACTGATTCAATAGACAATACCAGTTCAACCTGCGCCGTAATCGTCCAGTGATACATCTGCCATGAAAAAGATGTCTTATAAAAAAATATTTGCAATCGCGACGCTGGCGACGTTCATTTTTGTGCTTTTACCGATTGCAAGTCCTACTATCGAGTTAAATTCCGGGTCATTCTTCGCGTCTCCATCTTTGCAAACGCTTCTTTCTCCGAGTGGGGTTAATTATGCCCATGCGCAATCGACGGCCCAACAACAATTAAGTAATGATCCATTCTCGTGCTCTTGGACAAGTAGCGGAGTAGCGACGTGCGCAATGTATCTCGTCGCAATGGCCATAGTATGGGTACTCAAGTTTTTGATTGCATTAGGTTCGTTATTGGTCCAGATCGGTCTTCAGGTTAACCAGCATCTCTACGACTCACCAACCGTGACAACCGGATTCTCTGTTTCTCTATCTGTCGCCAACTTGGGTTTTGTACTTGCAATAATCGTCATCGCACTTGCCACCATCCTGCGCAACCAAACCTACGGAGCAAAACAACTTCTCTGGAAATTGGTCGTTATGGCGATCTTTATTAATTTTGGATTGGTCATTACAAGACCTATTGTTAATTTTGCCGATGGATTGACGAATTATTTTATGGGTCAGATATCCGGGGCGTCAGGAGACGCGAGTGCCTTTACGGGTAAATTTGTTGCCGCTTTTTCTCCTCAAACCATGAGCGACCCCGTAGTGGTGAATCCGGCGGATATAACAAAAACCGTGGTCTGTTCAAGCCTGGGATATTCCGTACCGGGAGCAAGTGCATTATGTAATGTTGCCGGAAGCGTCGTTGTTTACTTCAGCACGAATAAATCAGAGATTTTTGTTAGAACGTTTTTGGCGTGTGTTTTCGCGATTTTCTTTTCCGGAATCATCGCATTTGTCCTGTTTATGCTTGCCGTTTTGCTTCTCGTAAGATACGTCTATCTCGGTATTTTGCTGGTTCTCCTGCCACTCGCGTGGCTTATGTGGGTACTCCCCAAATTCAGCGGGGAATTCAATAAATGGTGGAATAATTTTATTAAATGGACCTTCTTCCCGCCCTGCGCCCTTTTCTTTATCTATATTTCTCTCGCAACCATAACCTCGCAAGCATACGGGAACGCAGCCCTTACCACCACCTCGGCATCAGCATCAGGAAATAGCATCGCCGGAGGTATCTTTACGATGACCGGCCTTTTGACGATGATTCAGCAATTTGCCGATGAATTCGTTCTGGCGGGACTCATGATCGGAGGTCTGTTTGCATCCCAAGCGCTTACAGGAAAAGCCGGCAGTATGGTTGTTTCCGGCGGACAAGCAGCAAGCAAATGGGTCGGTGGGCAAGCTGGACATTACGGAAAGAAGGGCGGGGTTGCGCTCTATAATAGAGCGGGTGGGCAGAAGCTTACCGAAAAGCTCCAGACGAGCCGCATCCGACCTCTTGCCATGGCGGGGCGCGGACTTGCAAATGTGACCAATAATAAAGCCATGGTTGAGGCAGCCGCCAAGAATGTTCCTGACAGCAAAGAAATGTGGGAGAAAAATCTCCGCGGCTCGATGAACAATGAAATGAGAATGGCGTACCTTCAGAAAGGCGCCGAAAAGAAGTGGATAGGCCGCGATACGATGGTCGGTACGGAAAATATCGCCGATTATCTGGGTAAAAATAAAGCCACGTTCCACAACTATGGGCAAAATGGTGAGGGAAGCACGGAAGAAAAGCTCCGTGATCAATCCGGCCTTTCTATGCACGAGGCGGCGGTCGACAAGGAAAATGCAGAAAAGAAAAATGCTGAACTTGACGAAAAAAGAGAGAAATCGATGACTCCCAAAGAGTTAGAGAGGCAGGCGGGTATTAAAGCGGGGGTAAATGAAGATGATATGCAATTCTATTCTACGGCAACCCCGGAAGAAGTGGAAAAAAACTTTACTAAAGAAGACAGGGAAAAGTATCATGGAATCAAGGCGAAAATAGACAAAGCGAAATCGCAAGTTGGTTTGTCAGAATCAGAACAACAAGAATATAACGACAATACAGAAAAAATAACAAAAGCTGAAGGAACAGTAAAGAGGATCTCTGTTAGTAATCCGGAACTTGCTGGCGGAATGTTTATGGATCTTCAACAAGCGCAAAAGAAACTCCAAAAAGAAAAAAAAGCGCCTTCTATTACACTTAACGAAGAATCAGTTAAGCGAATGCAGACAATGATGCTCGATACTTTCGCAAAAGGATTTTCCCCTCAGAACGCCCGCGGTCTTTTGGAGGCTATAGCTAAAGCCAATAGCATGGATCAATTCAAAGAAGCCGTGAAAAAACTCACAACCGAAAAAAGCGATTACTTCGATAAATCTCTTGGTCAAGATGGCACAAACAAAGATCTGAGGCGATGGATGCAGAATAGTTCGTCAAAAGCTCTCTTTGGTGATATTCATGAACTATTCAGAGTGCCTGGTGGTAAAAAAAAGAAAGGCAATAACGACGATGACGATGAGTAAAACTGGATAAACCCTAACTATGATCTCAATCACCCAAGAACAAGCTCGCACTCGATTTGCGCTTATTCCTCCTATTCTTCAGGATGCTATCTTTTCCGTGCAAAATGCCGAAATCATTGCATCCACCATCGAAAAGTCCAATATTTCCGACGAAAAAGCCGAAGAGATACCAGTTCTCGTCGGTTGGGTTCTCTTGGGTTTTTTGCATCCCGAAGATCTCATCGACGAAATCGTTGCTGTGTCCGGCGTTCCAAAAGAGGTCGCACGGGATGTCTCCAACACGCTGGCGACCAAGATTTTCAGCCCGATCAGACCGATAATCGACAGGGCCTATAAGCCGGTTCCTGAATCTGAAGGGGCTACAACTGCTACTCCTTCGCCTGCCACTACTGGCCCTAAAATCATTCAGGAAATAAAAGCGCCCGTGCCGACGCCCCCGCAAGTAATAGCATCTTCAATTCCGTCTCCGAAACCCATGAATCCGGTTGTTCCGGCAAATAGCGTTTCTCCTGTAAACTTTCCGTCTGCGACCAAACCGAATATCGCGCCCGTAAAATCAGCACCCGTTCCTCAGAACATTCCTTCTCCCTCAATACCAAAACCCGCACCGAAGCCTTTTGTCATTCAGACCGAATCGGTCTCGCACCCTATATTGAACGCTCCGAACTTCAATATCCCTACGATCGCGGAAGATATCATGGGCGGAAATAAAAAAGGTTTTGGCTCGATGCCCACCGCTTCGGCCGTGATCGAGTTCGGTGGCATGCCTCTGCCAAAAACCGCATCCGCACCGCAATCTTCTGCCTCCCCTAAAGTGACCGTCGTTCGTTTCGGAAATGAAAAGAATGGCGCCCCTGCCGGATCGCTCCCCGTCACACCGCCCACCCCGGAACCCATGAGGACCATTACCGAAATAACGCCCGAGTCATTAAAAACGGATTCCTCGATGCCGAAGCTGACAATTCAGCCATCATTCACACCCTTGTCGCAGATTCCTGTCCCTTCACCGATCATACCGAAACCATCCTTTATACCGTCACCAATCGTTCCAAAACCCACCCCTGCTTTTTCGACTTTCACATCGCAATCTCCTGCTGCACCGACCCCCGTGCCGCTGGCTTCGAAACCCGCAACTCCGCCCGAGAAAATAATTCAAAAAGATTACTCCGAAGCGGAAAAATAAAATGAAAAGCTCAGCATATGCTGAGCTTTTCATTTTATCTCCGCGCAGACGGGGATCTATGCTTCGCGGCGGCCGACGCGAATTTTTTCACAGCGCCGAAGGCTCTTTTTTATTTTTGGAAAATCTTAAAGCCTGGATCCTTCACTTCTCGCCCACACTAGATCCCCCGCAAAGCTCAGAGCGATAAAGTACGGCGTGGATTCCCGCTGGAGTTTATCCCGAGTTTGTCGAGGGGCGGGAATGACATATAATATATCTATGCAATTTCAGGTTCCTCAATTTATCGAAACAGAGGATAAGATCATAGGACCGTTCACGCTCAAGCAATTTATGTTTGTTGCGGGCGCTGGACTCGGGAGTGCTATTCTCTATTTCACTGTCGTTACATGGCTTTGGATGATTCTCACGATCATCCTTCTTGGTGCCGCGATCGGGGTAGCGTTTATAAAAGTGGAAGGACGACCTCTCGGGAACGTCCTCCTTTCAGCGTTCGGTTTCTATTGGAAACCCCAAACTTATATATGGAAATCTGAAGAGCAACCTGCGCCTGCGGCACAAACCGAGAACCAAGAGGCTGGCGGTATCTCTCTCGAAAAGATCATTACCGGCGCCGCACTCCATAAGCGCTGGGAAAACCTTCAAACCGGCCAAAAAACTCCGGAGAGCAACGTCGTTGAGACCAAGATGAACTCGCGATACCAGATACTCCAAAGGATCAGCGGTGTCCGTACGGCCGCAAAAAGGGTTGATTATCGATAGATCTTTTTTGTCATTCCATTGCACGGCAGGATATTTAGTTTTCCCTGGATTCCCGTTTTCACGGGAACGGCAAAAATTGATGAGGACGCTTTCGCCGTGATGATAGATGGATTATACTTAAAACATGCCAGCACCCTTAGTGAAACAGAATACGGGAAATTCCCTGGATCTTGTTGATATCAAAGAGATCCGAGACAAGGTCGTCGTCATGAAAGACGGCAGCTTGAGGCAGATCATCATGGTTGGCGGAGTCAACTTCGCACTGAAATCTGACGATGAACAGAATTTGATCGTTCAGTCATATCAAAATTTTCTGAACAGTATTGATTTTTCTCTTCAGATCATCGTACACTCGCGCAAAGTTAATATCGACGCATACATAGAAGGTTTGTTGAAAAGAAAGGAGAATGAGCCATCGCCTCTTTTGCAAAGTCAGATCGATGAATACGTGAGCTTTATCCGGGAATTCATCGAAAAGAACGCTATTATGGAAAAAACCTTTCTGGTTATCGTTCCATTTTATCCGACAAAGGGCAGTGTGGCAGGAACCTCTAAGGCGGCATCAGGTATTTTTTCCTCGCTTTTGGGAGGTAAAAAGACGACTCCGATCCAGGATCAGGCGCCCAAGACCGACGATGAAGCGGATCGCGTCCTCAAGGAAAACACCGAACAACTCACCCAGCGCGTCGGTCAGGTTATAAGCGGCATTTCAAGCATCGGCCTCGATGCAAGCGTTCTTGAAAATCAGGAGCTTGTTGAGCTTTTTTATAATTTCTACAATCCCCAGACCGTCGAGCGGGGAACCGTCATTGCGCCCCAAAAATCTTAAACCCATGCCCCAGGACGATCAGCAAAATCAGCAAACTCCATTTGGCGATGTTAAGAAGATCATCGCGCCCGCAGGCGTGGAAGTATTTTCCAATTATCTGAAGATCGGCGATAAGTTCGCAAAGACCTTTTTTGTATTCTCTTATCCTCGCTACCTCACATCCGGATGGTTCGAACCGCTCATCAACCTTCCCAATCTTTTTGATATTTCCATATTCATCAATCCCGTCGATACCGGCACGGCGCTTAAAAATCTCCGCAAAAAGGCAGGCCAGCTCGAATCCCAAAGGAACGACGAAGCAGAAAAAGGACTGGTGCGAAATCCCGAGCTTGAGACCGCCATACAGGATATTGAAACTCTCCGCGATTCCCTCCAGCAGTCCGAAGAAAAACTTTTTAACACAGGTGTTTATATCACGATCTACGCGGACACGGAAGACGAGTTGACGCAACTTGAAAGCAAGATCACCAGCATGCTGGAAGCGAAGATTGTCTATATCAAGCCGGCACTTTTTGAACAGCTTGAAGGGCTTTCCTCTATTCTGCCGCTTGACGAGGATAAGGTTGGCGTCACGACACCGATGGATACCAGCCCCATTTCTTCATTCTTCCCGTTCGTCTCCGAAGACCTCACCTCGAATCAGGGAATCATGTACGGGATCAATCTGCACAATAACAATCTCGTCATTTTTGACCGATTCTCGCTCGAGAATGCGAACCAGGTTGTTTTTGCGAAATCAGGATCAGGGAAATCATACTCGACCAAGCTTGAGATCGTCCGGTCGCTCATGGCAGGTATTGAAATGGTCATTGTGATCGATCCGGAAAATGAATATTCCCGGTTGACCGAGACCTTTGCGGGAAGCATGTTCAATATCTCGCTCTCGTCGCACGAACATATCAACCCGTTCGATATTCCGCTCATTCCGGAAGGCGAAGACCCGTCGGATGTTCTCCGTTCGCACATCGTCACACTTGCAAGCCTTTTGAAGCTTATGCTCGGAAAAGTGACTCCGGAAGAAGACGCGCTTCTCGATCGCGCGATCACGGAAACTTATGCCTCCCGCGAGATCGTTCCCGGAATGGACTTTTCCGGCAAGGAAGCGCCGCTTCTCGGTGATCTTGAAACCATTCTCCGAAATCTCGACGGAGGGCATGACATGGCGGAAAAGCTCTATAAATACACCAAGGGGAGCTTCTCGGGTTTCTTGAACCAGCCGACCAATATCGATATCAACAATCGCCTCATCGTCTTTTCGATCCGCGATCTCGAAGAAGAACTGCGACCGATTGGCATGTATGTCGTTTTGAACTATATCTGGAATCTTATCCGTGCAAAGCTCGCAAAACGCCTGCTCTTCATCGATGAAGCATGGATCATGATGCAGAACGAAGATAGCGCAACTTTCCTTTTTGGCCTCGTGAAACGCGCGAGAAAATATTATCTTGGCATCTCGACGATCACACAAGACGTTGAAGACTTTTTACGGTCGCCCTATGGCCGTCCGATCGTCACCAATTCGTCGATCCAGCTGCTCCTAAAACAGGCTCCGGCAACCATTGATATTGTGGCGAAGGCATTCGATCTTACAGACAATGAAAAGAATTTCCTCTTGAGCGCCGAGATTGGCACGGGCATATTCTTCGCCGGAAAGCGGCATGTCGCCATACAGATCGTGCCATCTTACTTTGAGGACCAGATCATCACTACGAACCCCGAACAGCTCCTCGAAGAAAAAGATTCCCTTGCCTCATAATCATGGACGAACAAGAAAAGCCTTTTGATACCGTTTCAATCGTTATCCTGGTGCTTATCTCTCTTGCGAACGATGCCGCCGAGGTTTTTTTTGATATCCTCGCCGCAACCGTCGTTGGTCTTCCCGGCGAAGCGATCATGGAACCTATCAACTTTTTAGTGGACTGCGTTGTGACGCCCTGGTTCTTTATAAAATGTGGCTTTGGCGGTCCCTCGCTCGCCCAAATACTTGATGATCTTTTAAGTCTTGTGGGTATTCCAGGCAGAACTATTTGCGTTGTATTCGGAATCTATGTCGCTAACAACCCTAATTCCTTCTTTGGTAGGATAGGCCAAACCGCCGCGGCCATTGAAACCGGAGGAGAGGCCGGAGCGCTATCCAAGGAAGCGGGCACTCTTGAAGCCGGAGAAAAAGCTGCGCAGGAAGCAAAATCAGTTGAGGGTAGCGCCGTTAAGGCAAAAGAAGAAATATCTACGGGAGGCGTTCAGGCAGAAACGGGGACGCCCAGAAGGGAACCGGGAACCGCCGAGGGAGGAGCAACTACCAGGGAAGAAAGCGAGCCCGAACAGGAAGAGAAGGCTAAGGAGGAAAAACTGGAAAAGGAAATGGAGAGTGGAGCGGAGATATCACCGGAAGAGACGGCCCAGCAAGAGATATTCAATCAAATACCGCAAGTAAAGGACCAGGGAACCGAAGAAGAAAACAACGAGCCGGGCGCCGAAGAAAAACCTTCAAATACCATTTCGATCGAAGAAGGCCGCAACTTTCAGAAGGCGGAAGAGGTCAAAGAAAACCTTAAACATCCGAATATTCCTCGTGATGTCACCAGTGATAGCAAAGAGGGGCGATCACGACCATCGAATGTCATTCCTTTTGCGGACATTCAAAAACCCCAGGAAAACAACCGGATAGATGAGGCCGCATAACTAAATCTGCTATAATAATGATAATGAGAAACAAAATAAAGATATTTTTATTAATTCTCGCGATAGCGGTATTCGCCGCGGCATTTTCTAAAACCAACGCCCAATCTGCTACGCCGCAAATGGTTGTCACCTGGCAAGCTTATGGAAGCTATATTCCTCCAAAATATAGCGATAAAGCGCTGCCCAATCAAGAATCCGAACTCACGGCGTCACTTGAGCTTCTTTCAAACGGTAAGCCTGTTGATCTTTCAAAACAAACCATTTATTGGTATCTCAATGACACTCTCATTGGTACTGGTACAGGAAATCAATATGTCATTTTTTCCGCCATTGGTACTCCGCCGGCTTTTCTTACGCTTAAAGCCGAATTACCAAGCTATAACGGCAGTCTGTTGATACACGAAGTTAATATTCCATTGGTTAGCCCCAAGGCGGTCGTTGAAGCCCCTCATCCTTCAGGTCAGCTTTCCGGAAACCCAATAACACTCCAAGGAACGCCCTATTTCTTTTACGTCTCAGATCCAGGAATGCTTTCTTATACCTGGTCAGTAAACAATGAGACATCGGCATCGACAGAAAATCCGCAGACGCTCAATATTGATCTTGATCCATCGACTCCTTCCGGATCATCTCTTGGGGTATCCCTCATCATCACGGATCCAAACAACTCAATGAGCGCAAACGACTCGACTAATGTTATTTATGTAAAACAACTATAACTTCCTCTTTTTTTAGAATTCATATCATAAAAATGGCGAAGATAATGAAAATATTAAGACCCTGGATTCCGACTCTTGCCGGAATGACATTGTTAATCGCCGCACCGGTATTCGCCGTTTCCATATCAGCCTCTATTCCCGGCATGGGTACGGTGACCTCAAGCACGCCGCCGGGAGCCTATATCTCTGGTTTCTATAACTTTGCCCTGATGATCGGGGGGGTGCTTGCCTTTGGAGCTATCGTTTATGGCGGCGTGCTCTATGCGGCCTCCATGGGAAATCCCAGCAGGCAATCGGAAGGGAAGGAATGGATCAAAAGCGCTCTCCTGGGACTTCTTCTTCTTGCAGGTGCCTATCTGGTGCTCTATACCATCAATCCCGAGCTTGTGGACCTGAGTCTGCCGACACTTGCGCCGATCAATATACAGACACCGAGTGAGGGAAATCAAAGTGGGGGAGCTTCCACCCCACCTTCGACACCCACCGCTCCATCTCAGACTTTGCCGCCGGCGCAAAACGCCTGTTTTGGCCAATGTACATCACAACAACAATGTTGTGGGGCGAGCGGATGTCAAAGTAAATTATTACCATGCCCAGTATCTTTATAACTCCATGAAATCAAAAACTCTTTTATATATTTTAATAGCTCTTGCGATTGTTGCCATTGCCGCATTTATTATTTACCAGTTTGTTTACCGCGGAAACGGTAACGTCCTCAGTGGGCTACTGGGTCAAACCGGTTCTCTCCCCAGCTCGACAGTTCAAAACTTTCAACAAACATCTACCACTGCCGCTTTTGGCGCTAACGGAACAAGTACTTCTTCTTCTTCTAAATTTGGGGTGGTCTCAAACGATCCGGCACTTGATTATTTTGTTGATTCGGCAAATATAGTGACTCTCGTGAAAACCGACGGTACCATCGAATCGATAGCCAATAATAAAACAAGTGTTTTAAGCACTTCGACTCTCACTAATATTATAAGCGTGGTGTTTTCTTATGACGGGAAAAAGATACTCATATCAACCAGAACGGGAACCACGACACAGACATATTTATTCAGCCTCGGCGCGCAGGCATTGACCCGCCTCCCTGATGGCATGCAAAGCCCGGTGTGGTCGCCGATAAATTATCAAATAGCATATCTTGCTCCGACAAATTCCGGCTCTGAGAAATTAATGACGATAGATGCGGGGACGGCAAATATAAAACCCGTCACCGTAACATCGCTTGCCATGGAGGATATGCTTCTCCAGTGGCCGAGCAAAAACACCATCGTCATCTCGGATCGGCCGAGTGCTTTCACGACGGGATCAATTTGGCTGTTCAATATCCCTTCTCAAACATTATCCGTAGTCTCATACGAAGCTCTTGGTGTGGAAAGTTTATGGAACACTTCAGGCTCGGCTCTTGTTTTTTCAGCAAAATCAAGTAACGCAGGAGGACAACTCGCGCTTCGAGATACCACGGGGGGGCAAAAAACATTCTCTTTCGTGACCCTTCCCTCAAAATGCACATTTGGTCCGTCCGCGGCAACCCCTTCAACCACAAGCACCGTCAATCCGTCATCAATGATCTACTGCGCCGCGCCAGTGGATCAAGATACATTTTCCATTGTTCGGCTCCCGGATGAATATGATCAGAAAATATATTTTTCCGATGATGCTTTTTATAGCATCGACTCCACCACCGGATCGCTCAATGAAATCTTTTCATTTTCGGAGGCCGATCGGGATCTCGACGCAACACACATGAAGGTGTTCAATAACATCCTCTTTTTCATTAACCGTTATGATCAGAAAGTTTATGCCCTAGCGCTCTAAGTTCGAGAATGAATCGGCCTCAAGCCGCACATTAAAAATCGCAAGCTATTCGCTTGCGATTTTTTTTCCTGCTTCAATTGGTTTAATGGTCACATACCGATCCTTACCAACTCCCACGCTTTCCGTCACAACGTCTGGATGGATCGCAAGCTCGACGTGTACCAGCCGCCGTTCATAAGAATTCATGGCTGGTAAAGCGATCTGTTCTTTTGTCGCGGCGACCCGTTTCGCGGCTGCCCGCGCAAGCTCAGTAATGATATTTTCGCGATCCCGACGATAATTATTCACATCCAAGAAGAATGTCTTGGCCTGATTTTTCTTCGCAACCATTTGAATAATATGGTTCATGGCATCCACGATTGCCGGAAGGTTCTCTTTTATAAAGACATTGTCTTCATAAATAAAAAGCGAGCCGCGCCCCTCCTTGATGTCTATCTCAAGGTTGTAATCGCGGAACCCCATCTGATCAACCAAAGTCTTTATAAACGATTCCCATACATCCATGCTTGATACTATCTCAAATTTTCGCGAAAAAATCAAGCAGAAAGAAAAATCTTAATTCCTTTTATTGTTTCTTTTCTTCGACAAATACGTTCTGGTTCTTGTTTTGTCCCATCTTATTGGCGCGCCATTATTTGAATTTTTATACTCTTTTCCGCGGGGGGGGTGCCTGGCGGGTGAGTTTGGGCTTCGTGATCTCAGGGGTCGGACGACCGCGCTATTCTCCGTATTGGTTGCGCAAACGCTTGTTCACGATAAGCTGCTGAATGATGGAGAAAATCGATGATACAAGCCAATAAAGTCCCACGCCCGCAGGCAGATTATAAAAGATGACAACCGTGACAAGGGGACCTATGAATGCCATTTGCCGCGCCATACGTTCTGCGGGGGACAATGGTCCGGGATTGGGAGATTGATAGATCGCGAGACGCGACTGAAAATATTGCGCTATGGCGACAATAAGAACGAGAACGATACTCCTTTGTGTTAAATTAAAAAATCCAAGAAATAATGGATTAATGGCGTTTGGCGCCGAAATAAAGGAATAGAGACCACTACTGATGCCACCCGCGCCGAGCCCGGAAAGAATGATGCGATAAAGCGTTATTAATATGGGGAGTTGTATGACAATAAGGATCAGACTAAGAAATGGATTTACGCCGTGTTCTTTATAAAGCGCCATCAGCGCCTCCGTCTGTTTTTGCTTGTCATCCTTATGAAGCTCCTGGATTTTCTTGATCTTTGGCTGAAGTCTTTGGAGCGCCATCTGATGCTTTGCGCTCTTATGAAACAAAGGGTAAAGAACGATTCGTATCAGAAGCGTGACTAAAATGATGGCGATTCCAAAATCGCGGCCCGCGACATTCTCGTAAAAATAAACAAGGATGTTGAGGATCGGCCGGTAAAAGATCGTCTGATAAAGATATATCATAGCCTTTGAGTAAGAGATGCTATTGCGTCGGCCAGTGTTTTTCGAAAAATGCTCTTTACGGGGAGCATGGCGCGCGGCCGTAAAATGATCAAAACATCTATTCCTTTTTGGGATGCCTCGAGAAAAACTGATTTTGCCTGACGGCGCCAGAAATTCCTGCGCGCCGCACTTTTTACCGCAGCGATACCAATAACTATGCCAAACCGGTTTTTTCCGAGAGAATTTCGCCTTACTTTTACTGAAAAGTAAGGCGTTACCATCTCCCGATAGTCGCGTGAGCGGAATTCTTCATAAGGAAGGCGCGACACCCTGGAGATCATGAAATGAAAGCTTAAACCGTAAGCTTTTTGCGGCCTTTCGCTCTCCGGCGAGAGAGAACGCGGCGGCCGGTTGCCGTCGCCGTCCGAGCCAAAAACCCGTGCGTCCGGCTTCGCTTTTTCTTTTTAGGACTGTAAGTCTGCGACATGCTTCGAATAGTACCATTTCCTTTTTAAAAAATCCATGGCCCCAGGGTTTGATCCTGATACCGGGGTTGAACTATTTCTATCCACAGGATATGCACAGATTGTAATCTATGCACTGTTTTGACTTCGAAAAAATAAGAGAACATAATAGAACTATAAAAAATAATCACACTATGGACCTCGATCAACTCTGGCAATCAACACTCGGGGAAATGGAAGTTCAGCTCTCGCGCGCCAACTTCACCATGTGGATGAAGAACAGCAGCTTGATTGATAAAAAAGACGGCGTTTTTTATGTGGCTCTCCCGAATAATTTCGCGAAAGAATGGGTGGAGGGGAAATATCAGAAAAATATTCTCAGCATTCTTCGTGGACGGGACGAATCAATTAAAAAAGTGGAATTTGTTGTGGGAGGGGAGGCGATGTTCACTAAAAAACAGGCGCCGGTCATCGCACCGGAAACCGAGCTTGGAATGGGGCTTGAATTCAAGAACGACCCAGAAACAAACCTTAATCCCCGCTATACGCTTAGTTCATTCGTGGTCGGACCATCCAATGAGCTTGCTGTAGCGGCGGCAACCGCTATAACCGAAAAGATAGGGAAATATAACCCATTATTTATTTATGGCGGTGTCGGACTTGGAAAAACCCATCTCATTGAAGCAATGGGAAATGAGATCGTCTCGCGATATCAAAAGAAGATTAGACCGAAATATGTTCCCTCTGAACAATTTACGAGGGATATCGTCTGGGGATTACGGAATGATCGCATTGAAAGCATGAAGAAGAAATATCGTGATGTCGATGTGCTTATTATTGACGACATTCAATTCATTGGGGGCAAGGAAAAAACAGAAGAAGAATTCTTCCATACCTTCAATGCGCTCTATGAAAACAATAAACAGATCATTATCTCCTCCGATCGACCGCCCCAGGCCATCCCTATTCTTGAAGAACGTCTCCGATCGCGCTTTGAAGGCGGTTTTGTGGCAGATATCGCCTATCCGGAATATGAGATGCGGGTCGCCATTATCCATAGCAAACTACAGGAAGCACGACGCCAGCTCAGTGAAAGCGTGGTTGATCTTGTAGCGAAGCGGGTAAAAAGGAACATTCGCGAGCTTGAGGGTGTCCTTAAAAAACTTACTTTTTATGAAGAGCAGAAAGGGGTCACCGTTACACCTAAAATTGCCGAGGGGATCATCGAAAAGGCTGTGCAAAACCTGTCGAAACACATCAATGAGGTTGTCATCCTGAAAACCGTCGCAGAGTTCTATAATATTTCACTGGAGACCATGACGAGCGCGAATCGACGCAAGGAAATCGTTGAACCGCGTCAGGTCGCCATGTATCTTCTCCGGGAGATCTCCGATCTTTCCTATCCATATATTGGGGAAAAGCTGGGGAGAGATCATACCACCGCCATCCACGCTTATGAGAAGATCAACGAAGAAATAAACAGGAACCCAACACTTAATCAGAAAATATTAACTATCCGCGACATGATCTTTAAGAGTTAATGCACACCCAGTGCTCTTAGAAGGTGTGATAATACGGGATATTTTTCTACTTATCCACACAACTCACTTCTTAATAGAATCATCTGCAATAAAAATAATCTTATATATTAATAATTAGTTATTATGAAATTTGTTTCTATTCGCTCGAATATTAAAGATGCCATTGGGGCTATCCAACACGCCACAGGAGAGAATGCTAATCTTCCTATTTTAAGGAATGTAATAATAAATACAGGGGATGGCGGAATTTCCATTACAGCGACAAATCTTGAACTTGCTATTACGGTAACTATTTCAGGGAAGGTTATTGAGAACGGCAAGGTAACGGTGCCCGCGAATCTTTTAGGAAATCTTTTAGGAAATCTTCAGAGTGATCGACTTAATTTTGAAAGTCGTGGCGATAATCTTGAAATAAAAACAGATAATTATAATGCTGTTTTACAGGGATTGCCGGCCGATGATTTTCCTATAACGCCCAAAATAGCGGATCATACGCATTATTTTGAAATAAAAGGGGTTTTCATCAAGGAAGCGATACAGCAGGTTATCGTTGCTTCACAATTTTCTGATTTCCGCCCGGAGCTTAATAGTGTTCTTTTTGATTTTTCACTGGAAACCCTGAAACTTGTTTCTACGGATGGTTTTCGTTTAGCGGAAAAAACCGTCGCGGCAAATCTTTTTACGGCGAAATTTCCGGATCCTTTTCGTATTCTTGTACCCCTACGAACCACACAGGAAGTTTTAAGGATCGTTAATAACGAGGATACGGTGCGGTTTTATCACGATGCCAATCAAGTTCTCTTCAAAACCGAAAATATAGAACTCATCTCCCGTCTTAGTGAAGGAAGTTTCCCTGATTATTCAGCGATCATTCCCTCTTCTTTCGCTACGGAGATAGCCGTGAATCGTAATGAGTTTTTAAACGCAATAAAGCTTGCGGCGGTTTTTGGTCAGAAAAACAATGAATTAAAAATAGCGGTGCACCCAAATAAAAAAGCGATCGAGGTCGTTTCCGCCGATCAGTCATTCGGAGAAAATAATTATCTGCTTCCTGCAAAAATAAAAGGACAGGCGGCAGAAACGCTTTTTAACATCCGCTATCTTTCCGATGCGGTAAGAAGCGCCACGGGAGAAGATATTTTTCTTGGTCTTCAAGAAGACACCAATCCGGCGCTCATAAAATCAATATCGGATGAATCATACCTTTATGTGCTCAAGCCGATCATGAAGGCGTAAAAATATTTTACGGTTGCCGATGCAAGAACTGGCAAGCGGGTTTACTTGTGTAAAAATAGGCTATTTTGCTATAATAATCAGGAACTTCAATGTTTTAAGGGGTTCAAAGGTCGGATAAAAATAATTTTTATTATTTACCATGAACAAGAGTGGATTGATCGAAGCCGTTATGAAAGCGACCGGCATTGAAACCAAGGCCGCAACAGGACGTGCAGTTGATGCAGTGTTCGATACGATCGTAAAGACTATGGGACACGGCGAGGAAGTTGCAATCGCAGGATTCGGAACGTTCCGTGTCGCGAAGCGCGCGGCGCGTGAAGGACGGAATCCTAAGACCGGCGAAAAGATTCAGATAAAAGCATCGATAAAACCGAAATTCCGGGCAGGAAAGCTTTTGAAGGAGGCGGTATTGTAGGAATTCCTTTGTTTTTTATGAAAAACACCCTTGTGAGGAGGGTGTTTTTCATATCAATCGTTGATGCGGTTCAACGGTGCGGGCTAGTGGGGCAGAAGGGATTGGATCAGATTACTCACATCAAAGAAGTGCTGATATGTTGAAGAAAGCGAGTCAAGGGATTTTTTTATAAGGGAAAGCGTTTGGTCCGGGGCAAGGGATTGTGCAAAAGCGTTTTGTGCAGCAGCGTTTTGATCCTCCGCCGTTTTTAGGGATACCGCAGCTTCTTCATAATCGTTTTGGACGTCGGCGTTTTGGGAGAAAAGTGCGGAGTCGGTCAGATTGTTGATCTGGGCAAGTCGGTTCTGGGCTGTTGTAAAAAGCCCTTGGTTATCCGACCACATGATAAAATTAGAAACATTCTCTGCGAGCGGCGCGTAATTGTTCTGCCGCCACGTGAACACTTCTCTTGCTATCGCTTCCGTGCCGCTGATGCCAGTGTCATTTATTTTCTGAAGTTGGAGATCGTAATATGAAATGGCACTATTAAGTTTGTCGGACCACTGATTTTTAAGACTTTCCAGATTTGAGCTTACCTTGGAATTGTCGATTGCGGTCTTATCCTGTTCCGCGCCCGTTTTGGCGCACTGTATCGTTTTAGAAAGCAAGTTTCTCCGAGCAGCAAGCTCCTGTTGTAATTCATCAGCATAGCTCAAGGAAGTATTCCCCTGTATGGTTTTAATCGCCATAAGATCGCTTTCAGTGACGCCGCAGGCGCTGTTTATCGAACTTGACCCATTAGCGATTGCCGCCGAGTCGGCGTGGACGTCTGGGGCTTGAAACAAAGCCGCAAGCGTCATAAATAGGGTAAATACGGCAAAAGATGCCTTTTTCATGATGTTTTGATTTTACCACGATTAATGCTTATCTCAAAAGAACTTTTATGTTTTTAAAGCATAATAAAAAAGCCCCTAAGGGGCGTTTTTATTATGAAGATTTTTTTATTGAGAAAGACCCTGAAGGATGTCGTCGACCGAAATAGTTGACGAAGGTGTTGAACTTGCAAGAACTGCTGTTGTGGACGAGATGCTTTTATTATTTGTCGTTAACTGCTTCACTACTTTGGTTAATGGGGTTGTCGGTTGGGTGCTGATGGAGTTTTCGGTGTAATTGATATTCAGAAGATTTATCTGAGTGTCGATGGCCTGGGCCTCTGCGCGGAGGGCGATTGGGTCAATACCCGAAAATTGCGGAGCGAGTTTCGTTTCTGAAAGCCCTCCGGCAATAATGAACACAAGGGCGCCGGCCATAACGAGCGATCCGGCCGTGGCGAGCGATCGGGCAAAGATGCGCCGCGCCGAGAGCGGTTCTATGGGAGTTGAAGCTAAAATGACCCGCAGTGAATTTTCACTGAAGGTTTGGTCTGGTTTGATATTTTTCAATTCCTCTAATGTTTTAAGAAGATTCATGAACGCTCTTTTTTAATTCTTCAATAGCCCGGTGTTGCATCAATTTTACGGCTCCTTCGGTCTTATGCATTGCATCGGCAGTTTCTCTTACGGAGAGATCCTCAATGAAGCGAAAAATAACAACTTCTTGATATTCCGGCTTTAATTGGCGGATCGCTGCCATAACTTTTTCCATATCCATCCGAAGCGAAACATCCGGTTGCGTTGCTTGAGGCACTGAATTTTCAATATCGGCGGCCTCGAGCGAAACGTCATCCTTTTGTGAGCGATAATGGTCTATGACCTGATTTCGTGCAATCCGGTAAAGCCAGCTCCCAAACGGGTACCCGCGATGGCGGTAGGTCCGTATATTTTGCCATGCCTGGAAAAAAACCTGATGGGTGATATCCTCGGCCTCCTCACGACGGCCCACTTTAACAAGTACAAACCGATAGATCATCGGTTGATAGTAATCATAAAGCTTGCCGAAAGCCGAGGAATCACCCTCTTTGACGGCGTCTTGTATTAACTTTTCCTCACCGTCTAACATGGAAAACGTAAAAATAGTGTTTTAGTTACGCTCTTTTATGAGCGTTGTCGGTAATACTCGTATCAAAAACGCCCCAACGGGCTTACCTTCAGTATATTCTTTTCCATGATAAAATGAAATCTGGCAGTTGCTCTTACCCCGTCTCTTAAAGGATGAATACGGCAAGCTTCCATGATTTAATCATGAAAAAATCAATCGAAATCATCAGTGTTGTGGCAGCGGCGACCATAGGATCGGGTATTTTTGCTTTGCCGTACGTCATACAGGAATCAGGATGGCTTTTATCGCTTGGTTATTTCATTGCCCTCATTGCCATCGTTTCTCTCGCTCATATTCTTTATCTCGGCACCTTGGGGGAAGTTCATGAAAAAGAGCGTCTCCTTGGTCTTGCGCGGAAATATTTCGGCACCCCGGGGTTTTGGGCGGGCTTTTTAGCCATCGTGGTCGGACTTCTTCTTAGCTTTGTGGGCTATCTTGTGATCGGGGAACAATTCGTACACATTCTTGTTCCGGGCATCCCGCCGCTTTTTGCCCTGATTCTTTTCTGGCTCATTATTGCGACACTCGTTTTTAAAAGCGGCGGAAGGGCGGCGATCCTTGAGGTTGTCGGGATATCCCTTATTTCCTGTGCCGTATTTTTCATTTTTATCTTAGGACATCCCTTGCGCGCATTCGCTGCCATGCCGATCGCGGACGCGAAAAATATCTTCCTTCCTTTTGGCGCCATACTTTTTTCCGTTGCGGGATGGACGAGTGTTGAGCAGGTTTATGAAATCCGGAAGAAAAACACCGGAACGACACTCGCTTTTTTGTGTTTTGTTTTTGGCGCGATGCTTGCGAGCATCCTTTATTGGTTTTTTGCGCTGGGAATATTAGGTTCAGTTTCCCGCGCCACGACCGATACGATTTCCAGTGTCGCTGCGTGGCCATTCTGGAAGAAGGATATTCTTGCGATCATCGGGCTTCTCGCGATCGGAACTGTCTCAGTCCCTCTTTCCCGGGAAATCCGTGGAGCGCTTGAAAAAGATCTTGGATGGAACAGTCTGATCTCGCGCATCATTATCGTCACACTTCCGCTTGTCGTCGTGCTGTCCGGTTTTAATGATTTTTTAATCATCATAAGTTTAGCCGGGGGGATATTTATCAGCGCGCAGTACATTCTTATTATCTCAGTAAGTCGTCGAACACTTCAGCTTTCCCGCCGAGAGAAGGTACTACTCGATATCTTGACGGTGATTTTCATCTGTGCGGCGATTTACGAAATCGTTTCATTTATAGTACACTGACGACAATCCAGCTTTCGTAGTCTAATGGATAGAACATCTCCCTCCGAAGGAGAAGATGCAGGTTCGATTCCTGCCGAGAGCACTCGACCCGCCAATGGAAATTGGCTCACTCGTGTTAAAGCACAAAAATGACACGCCCTGAAAAAATTTATTTTGATTATGCGGCTACAACGCCGCTCGATCCGGCTGTTTTGCGGGCCATGAGGCCGTATCTTTCGGAAAAGTTCGGGAATGCAGGATCGCTTCATTCGTTCGGGCAGGAAGCGATGACGGCGCTCGATCGGTCGCGCGAGACCATAGCCGCGTCGATCCGCGCTGGTTTCCGTGAAATAATTTTCACGAGTTCGGCAACAGAAGCGAACAACCTTGCCATGCGCGGAGCCGTAAAAAAGTTTTTCGTTTCCGATCGCCGATCAATAAAACCCCGCATCATCGTTTCTTCCATTGAGCATGAGTCTGTTCTTGAGACGGCGCGGGATTTGGAGGGCGATGGTATTGAGGTGGTTTATCTGCCCGTAGATGAACTGGGGATAATTGATCTTAAAAAACTGGAAGCAAGTCTGAACAAAGATACGGTTCTGGTTTCCATCATGTATGCGAATAATGAGATCGGAACTATCCAGCCGATTCAAAAAATCGCGGAGATCATTAAAACTTTCAAAAAAGAACATCTTGAGGAAGAAACCTATTATCCTCTTTTTCATACTGACGCATCGCAGGCGTTCCAATTTTTAAATTGCACCGTTGCGGACCTCGGCATCGATCTTATGACGTTATCGTCACATAAAATCTATGGACCCAAAGGTGTTGGTGCGTTATATACAAAACAAACCTCGCGCCTTTCTTCTGCCATGACGGGTGGCGGGCAGGAATTCGGCTTACGTTCCGGAACGGAAAACATTCCGGCAATCGTCGGTTTTGCGAAGGCGGCGGAACTATTGGTTAATTTGCGCGAATTAACCGATAAAAAGCTCGCCGGACTTCGCGAAGAGCTGTGGCACGGGATCAAAAAGATTTATCCCAAGGCGCAGATTAATGGCGATCCGTCGAGGGGAAAATCGCTGCCGAATATTTTGAATGTTTATTTTCCTGGATATGAGGCGCAGGATATTCTTACGAAATTCGATATGCTAGGCCTCGCGGCGTCTTCGGGTTCGGCGTGCCGGGCACGGGCATCGCTTACGTCGTATGTTATTGAAGAGCTTGGTTATCCGAAAGAGCGTGCCCGGTCGAGCATCCGGTTCAGTTTGGGGAGGCCGACCACGAAAACGGAGATTGCGCGCGCACTTCGGATCATCAAAAAAACCGTAAACTGAGGGGATAAATTGGATTTTTAGTTCAATTTCTGTTATGCTATCGGCGTTATGGCTATTTCTATCCGCGCCGAAGACATATTTCATATCGGAAATTTCCCTGTCACGAACTCAGTGCTTCTGGCCGTCGTCGCATTTATCGTACTGATCGTTCTTGCGATTATATTGCGCAGCAAGCTCAAAATGATCCCTGGCGGCATTCAAAACATAGCCGAGGCCATCCTTGATGGAGCGCTTGGTCTTATGGACTCTGTTTTGGGCGACCGCCGTAAATCGGAAAAGTATCTTCCTGTTGTCCTGACAGTGTTTCTATTTGTTCTTTGTTCGAATTGGCTCGGGCTTGTGCCGGGCGTTGGGTCTTTTATCGTGCATACGGGCGACGGCGCGGTTCCTCTTTTTCGCTCGCCGGCGGCCGATCTTAACTTTACGCTTGCCCTCGCTTTGATTGCGGTTACCTTTGTAAACGCGCTTGGGATCGCCGCAATAGGATTAAAAGGGCGCCTTAAGGTGTTTTTCAATTTTAAAAATCCCATCACGTTTTTTGTCGGAATCCTTGAACTTATCTCAGAATTTGCTAAAATCATCTCGTTCTCGTTCCGTCTTTTTGGAAACGTCTTCGCGGGAGAGGTTCTTCTGACCATTATGGCGTTTCTTCTGCCGTATCTGGCACCACTTCCTTTTATGTGTCTCGAGGTTTTTGTCGGTTTCATCCAGGCGTTCATTTTTGGGATGCTCACACTGGTGTTCATCTCGATGGCGGTTTCTGGGGAGCACGGAGAACAACCCGTGGCGGCGGCGAATTGATTTATCGATATTGGATTATGAAACAAAAGGTCGTCATGTTTAATTTTTAAGCCTAAAATCATCAACTATGGACGTTAACAGTATCAGACTTCTCGGTACGGCTATTGCGATCGGCATGGGAACCCTCACGCCGGCGCTTGCTATCGGTATGATCGGCGCAAAGTCGGTCGATGCCATCGGAAGAAATCCGGAAGCGGCCTCAAAGGTACAGACCATGGCAATTCTCGCGATCGCTTTTGCGGAGGCTATTGCCATTTACGCGCTGGTCGTTGCTCTTATCATTAAATTCGTGTAATTACATGCAATGTCGATCGGCATTGCATGTAATGTGAGTTATATCGCATCCCTATCATGTCCCAACTTTTTTCCCAGCTCGGTATTGATTGGCATCTCCTTATAAGCCAGGCGGTCAATTTTCTGTTGTTGCTCATTATTCTTCGGCTTGTTGCCTACAAGCCGCTTTTGGATTTGCTTCATAAGCGGCGCGCGAAGATCGAGGAGGGGCTCATGAAGGCCGATGAAGCGGATAAAAGACTGAAGGAAGTCGACCAAATCGGCAAGGAAAAGATAAAGGAAGCGGAAGGCTCAGCACTCCAAATTTTGAAGCGCACCGAAAGCGACGCAAAGGACCTTGAGGCGAAGCTTCTTGCTGAAGCGAAAAGAAAGGAAGAGATAGCGATGAAAAACGCCGAAGCCGCGTTGCGGGCCCAGGAAGAGGCATCGCGGCGAGCAACAGAGGAGGAAGCCGCGGCATTCGTCCGCGCGGCGATCATAAAGACCGTGGAGCTTTCGCCGAGCGCCATCGATGATGCCCTAATTTCAAAGGCCGTAAAGGAAGCGCGCCAAGGATAAGATTACTTATGAGATATTCATTGCAAAACTATGCCGAAGCGCTTGCGGCTGCAATCCGTGAGGCGGGAGCGGAACAAAAAGATACGGTTGTCCGTAATTTCCTGACATTGCTCGGGAAGAGCGGAGATGAGGTTCATGCGGAGAAGATCGTAAAAGCCGCGGAGCGTCTCTTACAAAAAGGGGACGGTGGACGAGAGATCGTCTTTGAATCGGCGCGACCGCTTGAAAGTTCGAACCGGGATCTTCTTTCGGAGATCGCGACGGCAAAAGACGCGGTGACTTTGCGGGTAAACCCGGACCTTGTCGCCGGTGTACGGATCATTATTGATGGGGAGATGGAATTCGACGGTTCCCTGAAAGGGAAATTGGATAAAATGTTATCGGTATAAAAATTTTCAATTTTCAATTGAACAATTTTCAATGAATTTGACCTCCTATTGATTCGTTGAAAACTGGAAATTGTAAATTGAAAATTACATTACACATATGAGCTATGAAATTATAGAAAAACTTAAAAAGGAGATCGAGGGATATAAAGACAAGCCCGAGTGGGCCGAGGTCGGACGCGTTATTGAGGTTGGCGACGGCATCATTAAAATCCTCGGCTTAAGGAATGCGGTGAGCCAGGAAATCCTGAAAATAACCACAAAAAAAGGCGAGCGAACCGCACTGGCCTTGAGCTTGGAAGAGGAATCAATAGGCGCGCTTGTTATCGATGATTTTTTGGCGATCGAGGTTGGCGATACCGTAAAGCGCACTGGCGAGGTTCTTTCGATCGCTGTCGGCGACGAACTCATCGGCCGCGTTATCGATCCATTGGGTGCTCCGCAGGATGGCCTAGGCGATATTTTCAAAAACAGCAAAGCGCCGCAGCGCAATCCGCTCGAAGCGCGTGCGCCGTCGGTTCTGGAACGCGAAGGAGTGAATACTCCGCTCCACACGGGCATTAAAGCGATCGATGCCGTCATTCCGATCGGGCGTGGCCAGCGCGAGCTTATTATCGGTGATCGGCAAACCGGAAAAACCGCGGTCGCGCTTGATGCGATTTTGAACCAGTTGCACGACAAGGGCCGCCGCCGCCCCATCTGCATCTATGTCGCTATTGGGCAAAAGGAATCGAAGATCGTAAAGATCGCTGAGACACTGAAGAAATATGATGCGTTGCAATATACGATCATTGTTTCGGCCTCGGCTTCGTCGCCGGCCGCCATGTGGTATCTTGCGCCTTTTGCGGGATGCGCCATCGGAGAATATTTCCGCGATAAGGGCGAGGATGCGCTTATCGTTTACGATGACCTTTCGAAACATGCATGGGCATATCGTCAGATATCGCTCTTGCTCCGCCGTCCGCCAGGCCGCGAAGCCTATCCGGGCGACATCTTCTATCTTCATTCACGGCTTCTCGAGCGTGCCGCAAAACTTTCCAAAGAGCTTGGCGGAGGATCGCTTACCGCGCTCCCGATCGTCGAGACCCAGCTTGGCGATGTCACGGCATACATTCCGACCAACGTCATCTCTATCACGGACGGCCAGATATTTTTGGAATCCGATCTTTTCAACCAAGGCCAGCGCCCGGCATTGAATGTCGGCATTTCGGTGTCCCGCGTGGGATCGGCGGCGCAAACGAAAGCGATGAAGAAGGTTGCTGGAAAATTACGCCTTTCGCTTGCGCAGTTCCGCGAGCTTCAGGCATTCGTTCAGTTTGCGACCGACGTTGACGAAGGAACAAAAAAGAAAATTCTCCAAGGGCAGAAGATCAACGAAGTTTTACGGCAGAACGATCTCGAACCTGTTCCGTTCGAAGAACAAGTCTGCGTTTTCTACGCGGTGCTGAATGATTATTTCGAGAAAGTTTCTGTTGCCGAAATGAAGAAAACCGAGAACAGTCTCATTGAAAATCTCGAAAAGTTCCACGAAGATGATGTTCTGAAACCGATCCGCGAAACAGGACAGTTCGATGAAGCGATCGAAGGAAAGTTGAAAGAAGCGCTTGCGAAGTTCTTTGAGAAATAGTTTTATTGTTTCCGCTCTTCGACCCATCTGTCATTCCGAGCTTTGCGAGAAATCCCGGGAGATCCCTCGTGAAGCTCGGGATGACAGAAAAAATCCGCAATAAATCCCATGGCATCAGCTCAAAATCTTAAACGACGCATCAAGAGCATCACGAATATCGGGACCATCACGAAAGCGATGGAGCTTGTGGCTGCCACGAAAATGCGCCGCAGCCAGGAACTCGCACTTGTCTCGCGTCCTTATTCTTATACCGCGCTTGAAATGCTGGGGATACTTGCCGGCCTGAAGAATGTTCCGCTTCCCGAGTTGCTTCAGCCGCGCGAAGTGAAAAGAACGGCTTTTGTCATTGTGACGTCCGACAAAGGGCTTGCGGGATCGTTCAATAGCGCCATTATAAAAAGATTCGAGAATTTCATAAAAGAAAAAGAGATCAATATCACGGATCCGCATTATGTGTTCGTTGCCATAGGCCAGAAGGCGAAGATCTATCTCGAAAGAAGAAAGGCAAATGTCATTGCGTCCTTCCTGCGAGTCGGGGATTTCACGAAGCCGGAGGAAACGGACCCTATTGCGGATTTTCTTATCTCGGGATATTTGAAACATGATTTCGACAGCGCTATCGTATTTTTCAGCGCGTTCGTGACGGCACTTCGCCAGGATGCCGTCGCGCGTGAGTTTTTACCTGTTACCTATGATGCCGTGAGGACTTCGCTTGAGGATACGATCCCGCGCGCCGGAAAATATTCCGATTATGCGAAATCAGAGGCATTCCTCGGCGGCGAGAAGACGGAATATATCATCGAGCCATCGCCCGCTGAAGTGCTCGCGGAACTTGCACCGAAGCTTTTAAGAACGAGGATCTACCACGCCGTTCTGGAGGCGAACGCTTCCGAGCATTCCGCGCGCCGCATGGCCATGAAAAATGCATCCGATAATGCAAGCGACCTTTCAAAAACCCTGAATCTCGAGTACAATAAGTCGCGTCAAGCCGCTGTAACCAATCAGATCATAGAGGTGACATCCGGCAGTCAGGCAACATAGCCGAACCCGATGTCGTCCTCGCGGAGGCGAGGATTGGTGCTTTTAAAAAATAAAAATAAGCTTTTAAAAGCACGGATGGTCCGCCTCCGCGGACCACGACAGAAACAAACAAAAATCATGGCAAATAAAACAGGAAAGATCACGCAGGTTATCGGGCCGGTCATCGACGTCGACTTCGGTGGAGAGTCGACCCTTCCGGCAATTTATAATGCACTTACCGTGAAGCTTGGAAAAGGCGAGATCGTCGCCGAGGTTGTGAAGCATCTTGAACCGGGCAAAGTACGGGCGATTTCCCTGGCGCCGACCGACGGTCTGGAGCGCGGCGCGGAAGTGACTGACACGGGGCATATGATCGAAGTGCCGGTGGGCGAGGAAACGCTCGGCAACATTTTCGATGTCCTGGGCAAACCGCTCACGACGCCGGAAAAGCCTTTCAAGAAATTCCTGCCGATCCATCGCGAGTCACCGAAATTCACCGAGCAATCCACTACAACAGAAGTTTTTGAAACCGGCATCAAAGTCATCGATCTTATGTGCCCCTTTATTAAAGGAGGTAAGGTTGGCCTCTTTGGCGGCGCCGGTGTCGGAAAGACAGTTCTCCTCCAGGAATTCATCCGCAACATCGCCGAGGTCGGTGGCGGCTATTCGGTATTTGCGGGTGTCGGCGAGCGCACGCGTGAAGGCAACGACCTTTTCAAGGAAATGACGGAGTCCGGCGTTGTGAAGAAGACCGCGTTCGTGTTCGGTCAGATGAACGAAGTCCCGGGAGCTCGCGCCCGCGTTGCGCTTTCGGCGCTCACCATGGCGGAATATTTCCGCGACGAGGAAGGAAAAAATATCCTTCTTTTCATTGATAACATTTTCCGCTTTTCGCAGGCAGGCGCGGAAGTTTCAACGCTTTTGGGACGCATGCCGTCGGCCGTGGGTTATCAGCCGACCTTGGCTTCCGAAATGGCCGAACTTCAGGAACGCATCACCTCAACCAAGAAAGGTTCCATCACGTCGGTGCAGGCAATTTATGTTCCGGCCGACGACATCACGGATCCGGCGCCGGCAACGACCTTTAGTCACCTCGATTCGAAGATCGTGTTGAATCGCGCCCTTACCGAGATCGGTATCTATCCGGCCGTCGATCCGTTAGCCTCGAGCTCAAGCGCTCTTGATCCGAAGATCGTCGGGCAGGAACACTACGATGTTGCGCGCGAAGTGCAGAAGACGCTCCAGCGCTATCAGGAACTGCAGGATATCATCAATATTTTAGGCATCGAGGAATTGGGCGAAACAGATCGTCAGACCGTCAATCGTGCGCGCAAGATACAACGTTTCCTTTCCCAGCCGTTCTTCGTCGGAGAGCAGTTCACAGGCCGTCCCGGAAAATATGTTTCACTGAAAGACACCGTAAAGAGCTTCCGCGGGATCTTGGATGGCAATTATGACGATCAGCCCGAAGAAAATTTCTATATGAAGGGCGGCATCGAGGAAGTGACGAACGCTTAAATTTCCGTCATCCCGAGCGCCACGAAGGATCTATAGAAAACAGAGATTCCTCGGCAAGCTCGGAATGACAAAAACAAAACAGTAACAAATAAGATCGCATTCATGAAACTCGGCGTCTATTCATTGCAAAAAGTGGTCTATCAAGGCGATGTGGAATCGATCAATTGTCCGACAGCGACAGGGGAGATCACCATACTTGAACATCATCATCCCCTGATCTCCATTTTGAAGAAAGGCGTCATGAAGATCACGGATAAAGAAAAAAAAGAACACTATATCCTCATTGCCTCGGGATTTCTCGAGGTCCGATCCGGCAATGAGGCGAGGTTCTTAATTGAGGAAGGCAAGGAATCGTAAGGTTTTTGATTTATGGAGAAGAAAATTTCATTCCGATCTTCGGCTGAACATTATGCCGCCGATGCGTGTATCGTGTGGTGTTTCGATGACCGGTTTTCCGGTCTCCTTGGTGAATTTTCAAAAACGTTCAAAAATTTCGATCTCGTGAAGATCGCGGGCGGTGCGAAGGCGCTTGCGGGCGGCGCATCACCCGAACGGGATTTTGTTTTAAATCAGATCACAACATCAGCCCGGCTGCATGGCGCGAAGCAGGTTGTTCTTATGCTCCATCGCGACTGTGGCGCTTATGGCGGCTCAAAGAATTTTGAGAATCCGAATACGGAAAAAGCGAGTCAGGAGAACCAGCTTGCTGAGGCAAGGAGGTTCATTATGAATGAAGTTCCGGGCGTATCGGTGGACGCCTATTTTGCCGACTTTGACGGATTATATCCGGTATAAAAAGAATGCGGACCTCGAGAGGTCCGCAAAATGAACAGGGAGAAAAGTAAAAGTTGATGACCCTAGGCAATGGAGGGAATGCCGTGCTTGTATGCCCAGATTTCCCATTCGGGCCGCGAGAAGAAATAGGAATGCTTCTCGCCATTCTTCCACGCCCCATAATCGACCTGAAAGAAAGGCACGACCACGATGCCGTGGTTCAATGTTTTAATGGTGGCCTTTGCCCGCATTTGCAAGGCGACGCATTGCTCAATGCTGGTGTTGGTCAGGTTTGCCGCACCGCATTTGGCATGGCCATGGAGAACGACCGTGTTGATGCCCTTCATGGCGCGCGCATCGGCGATCTGCGGAACGAGCACCTTGTCGGTGTGTCTTACCCTGTGAATGGGTGAGCAGGGTGCGTAAGCGAACGGCCCTCCGTGGTTCGCGAGAACATGAACGCGCGGATTGTTGGGCCGCTGTCCCGCTTGCCATGCAACGTGCTGGCTGAAGATGTCATAGAATTGGTCGCCGTCGGAACAGGTGACGATAATAGCGCCTTGTTCCTGGTCGATCAGGTGGGTCTTGACGTCTTGGAGCACTCCGGCCTCATGGAGTTCCCGGACGAGATAAAATTCAGACTTAGAGAGTTCCACTCTTCTCATTCTCCTTATTTTGACGTGGTGAACCGGGTGTTATTGTGCGCCTTATTTTGATAATAGTCAATATGTGCTATGCTATTTGAAAGGCATGGGAGGATTCGGAAACAATGTTCTTATGGTTGTCGCAGGGATTCCCCGTGGAACAACGTTGACCTATGCGGAGGTCGCGCGGCGTGCGGGAAGCCCGCGTGCTTATCGCGCGGTCGGCAACATTTTAAATAAAAATCACGATCCGAAAATTCCATGTCACCGTGTCGTCCGGTCCGACGGAACACCTGGCGGCTATAATCGCGGAGCCGGAAAGAAGATCGAGATTTTACGGCGTGAAAAAGCGATCATCGGGAAAAAACAAATATGAACAAATTCGTAAAGATCATCGCCATTATTCTTGCGGTCATCATTCTTGTCCTTTTGGGTATCCTCATCTTCGTTCCATCGACAAGAGGACGTTCCGCGACGGGTTCCGTCCAAGGGATTTCAAGATAACATTTTCATGTGGTTTATTCGGTAGAGTACGCCTTTTTAGATAAGGAAAACCCGCCGGACCGAGATAAGGTGCGGCGGGGAGGGTGCGGGAGAAGAGCTTAAGAAGAGCGCGGCGCAATATTTTTTTTAGCGAGGGCGTCGCTGCGACGCTTTTCAGCGCTGCGACGCTTCAGTTCCTTTTGGACAGCGACAAAGATTTTCTGCCGATCAGTATAATTTCCGATCTTCCACCAGATCGTTTGTTTGAAGTCGGGATGTTTCCCTCGTTCTTTTTCCTGTCTCAGATAATCCGCCACACTGTCGGCGACCTGAAGGACGAATTTACTTGGTTTGTCGTTCAAGTGTTCACCCCCCCCAAAAAAAAGATAGCGCTGTTCTGCTGTTTATTTTCTATAACACTTTTTAAAAGTAGTCAAGGTAAATCGATAGAGTTTATTTTTCCATACAGGGCCGGCATAGTCGATGCCAACGCGTTTATCTGCGGCGATATTTCCCCTGTTGATCCTTGTCCCGCGGTCCTCGAACCAAAGACCCGTTTTCTTTCCGGCGATCTTTCCGTTTTGTGCACCGGTTATTTTCAGGAATTTTGTGAGCCGCGCCGGGCCGTTCACTGCGACCCATTCCCGTTTTTCGGCATCATGATACTTTCCTGCGCGGACGAGAACTGCGGCCGGATAATCCTCCGGTCCGGTCACGATGTTCACGAGCCAATGCATGCCATACGTGAAATAGACATAGAACCGTCCGGCTGGACCGAACATGATCTTTGTCCGCGGCGTTCGGCCGTGACTCGCGTGTGACGCGCGATCAAGCGGGCCGTCATAAGCCTCAACCTCGGTGATCATAAGAGAGATCGTTTTGTTCCGATATTTTCGTACAAGATATTTTCCGGGCAAATCTCGCGCAACTGTAAGCGTTGGCCGATCGAAAAATGTTACCGGAAGGATTTTCCGCATACCGCTATTTTATCATTTTCCTTTTTTCTGCTGCCACATTTTTTGTTATCCCCGCGAAGGCGGGGACCCAGAAAGGAACATGGATTCCCGATCCTCGCCCGCATAAGACAAGCTTTGCGGGAATGACATATAATTCAATGCATGATTCCCCCTAAAGATCTTCCGCGGCTTAAGAAACGGTGGCAAAAAATTGCACGCGTACTCGGAAAACTTTTTCCGGATGCGCATATTGCACTTAACTTTTCAAACCATTGGGAGCTTTTGGTTGCGGTCGAGCTTTCGGCGCAGTGCACGGATAAAAAGGTAAATGAGGTGACGGCGCGGCTTTTCAAGAAATACCGCACATTGGATGATTACGTTGACGCAAACAAGCATGAATTCGAAAAAGATATCCGCGAGTGCGGGTTCTATCGCAACAAGACAAAAAACATACTGGCGGCCGCGAAGGTGGTGAAGGAGAAATATAAAGGAGAATTGCCGCGCACCATGGCAGAGATGGTGATGATTCCCGGTGTTGGCCGCAAATCAGCGAACGTTATCTTGGGGAATGCCTATGGCGTGGTCGAGGGAATCGCGGTCGATACGCACGTGAAACGCTTGGCACGCGTACTCGGTCTTTCCAAAGAGAAAACGCCGGAGAAGATAGAACGGGATCTGGTGCAGATCATCCCCCAAAAGGACTGGTTCAGCGCGACCTATAAGATCATCGAATATGGCCGCAAATATTGCGTTGCCAGGCCGCATCGGCACGAATTGTGTCCGTTGAGCAGTATCTGATATTTTATCTTGTCGTCCCCGCGAAGGTAGGGGCTTAGATTAGTTCCCGCCGGAGTTTATCCCGAGTCTTTCGAGGGGCGGGAACGACAAACACTTTTCCGTCATCCTCCGGCTTGGTCGGAAGACCCGTGCTTTCATTTTTTTGCTTTTTTATAAAGCACGGATCCCCAACCAAGTCGAGGACGACAGACGATCACTTTTCAGTCTGTGCATTATTTTCTCTTGCATTTTTTCTCGATATGCTACAATAAACAAAAGGTACATAAGGTCAAATTAAACAGCCAAGCCATGAATAAAATAAAAGCGTGGTGGATGGGGATAGCATACAAAAAAAGGGTCGCCATAATCTCTGCGGTGGTTATCATCGTCGTGCTCGCCCTTATCTGGTGGCTCGTCTGGGGAGAATATAATGCTCCGCGTGCGGCGTTTGCGCCAAGCGGTCAATTGGTCTCCGGATTCCCGAAAGAGCTCATTCTCGATCAGACGGCGCTCATCGGTAAGAGCTATACGATCGGCTATGCTTACAATTTGAACCAATACACCGCAAGCTGGACCTCGAGTTCTTCCCTGGACGGCCTCTATGACCAGTATGTCGGCTACTTCGCTTCGCATGGATGGACGGTGACGAATTCAAGCACCAATATCGCTGCCTTCCGTGGTATCTATGCCGTAACGTCGACGGCGGATACCAACGTGGTCATGACCTTGGGTCAGCAGGGTCTGAAGGTCACGGTGAGCTACGTGAAGAAATAAATTTAAAAATTCATGAAAGTCATTGAAAAATATTGGTACGCAGTCCTTGCGGTCGGGGTTGTCGTGGCGGTTGCCGCCGGTGTGCAGGCAGTCCACCCCTTTTATCTCTCGACCGGAACAGCGGAAGCGGCATCGGCCGACACGATAACTTTTAGCCTCAATGCCTCAAATGATAACGGATCTATTGGCACTGCCACTGTTACCGCAACTAATTCCTCCCAGACGGTTACCGGCACTGAGGTTAATTTTAAAGGCGTTAAATATATTTCGCCGTCATTGAGCAATTTGGGCAAAGGAACCTTTAAGACGGATTTCAGGATCGGAGTGCAGGTGTGCGAATATCCGGGCACAAATTGCGGGATGGGATGGACGTACTGGGCGAGCGACATCGCGAAACAGGGCTTCGATCTTTATTCCGCTCCCGTGGTTTTAGTCTCATCGGATCCGTCGCACGATAGGTTTAATTATGTAACGATCTCTTTGCAAACCCGCCCATTACCAGCCGGGACTCAGTTCCAGGCTGAGATAGGAGATAGGTTGGTAGAATACGATTACGTTTTTCCTAATACGCCATGGATGGAAGGAGCGAACATTTCGGCGCCCCTTGATCCTTATTGTGGTGGAACCTTCACTCCTGCTGGCGGGGGTACGGGTTCCGCCGTGGGCGCCGAGGAGCGTCTCGGTACGTGTCGAGGACAAGTTATCAGCAGCGACCCCGATGTCATAGAACTCACCATAAACGCCTTTTCTCTGGAAACTTTCAATGCTTCCCATGTAAGCGATAATATTCCATCCACATTCAATGTTGGAGAAACAAAAACAACAGGCTCTGATGGTAATCAGCTTGAGATAACTATGAAGAATACCGGCACGGCGTTGTGGCCGATGAAAAAAGGAAACGCCACGGGAACCCAGAGCGGAATTTGTCAGACAGATGCTGATGGTTCCGGTCTGAATGATGCGCCATCTGCAACTGCCGCCAATAACCAGAAATCATGTACCACTGATTTTATCTATGCCACACCAACGGATTTATTGACCCATAGCGGATCTTTTAGCGTGAATCTTCAGTCTGCTCAGGCAATAAAAGTGGTTCCCGTCACGATAACGTATACTGCTCCTGTGCGAGTCTGTTATACGGAACCTGGCGATTGTCCGACTAACGGGAACTCCACCCTGCTGAATGACAAATCACCTTTCTTTCCTACTGCGTACGCGATGGCGGCGTGTCTAGGCGGTACTGGCCCTCAGAGGATATGCGAAATGGATGATGGCGGTTATTCCTATTCCTATGGTGCAGGCACGAGTATTGCGCCGGGGGATGAGGCAACATTTATCTTAAAGAGCATGACTGCTCCATCAAGCAATGGAAAATATACCGAAACTTGGCAGATGCAGGATAACGGCGATTCATTCGGTTCGACGTTCACGCCTTCGATCACGGTCGGTAACGGAAGCAACACCGGCACGATCAACGTGACCTCGGAGATGGCCGGATCGGGAACGCCGGTTCCGGCGACCTGGGTTGTTTTCCCGGGATATCAGCAAACCGCTCCCGCCACATCCGCCACCTATACGAATGTTCCGGAAGGAATTACCTATGCCCTTGGCGGCGAAACCACCACGGTACCCGGCCTTGTATTGAAGGATGTGCGGGCCGTCGGCTTTGCCGAGGCGCATGAAAACATTCTGACCGGATTGTTCGCCATGCTGAAAGAACCGTTCGGACCTACCGCCCATGCGGATACGATTTATGCCGCCTTGGATCAACAGGTTGTTGCTGACCCATCGGGTGAGATTAGCTCTATATTGTTGCCAGCCGATAAAAGCCATACGCTTAACTTCCAGATTGATTGGACGACGCCCCAAACCTTATCGCTCGGCGTTCAGCCGTCGGCGACGGGACCGGTCCCGTTCACGGTAACCATCACGGCGACCATCAATGGCGGCGGTTCCGCATCATTGCCTGCGAAATCGAACATTGCAGGTGTCATCAAATCGGCGCATGCAGCCACGGCCGGCAACAACTATCTGATCTGGCAGAACTGCAACTATGCCGGAACGGATCCCAATGCCGCAAAGAGCCTATGCGGGTCGCCGACCATCGAAGCCGATAATGTCACCGCATCTTCCTATACCGCACCGACGACCTATTCGACCCCCGGCACCTTCAATCTCTTTGCGATCGCCGAGACTGCGAGCGGCAATATCGAGGCATCAGCGACGATCACAGCAACGTCCGGTACGGGCGGGAGTCATTTGGAATGTCAAAACAGCACCTGCACTTCGGTTCCGGGTGGTGGCACAAACCAATGCGCAGCAGCGGGAGATTCTTGTTCCGGAGGAGCAAGCCATTTAGCCTGCGTAAGTAATTCCTGTTCTATAGTTTCCGGTTCTGGTACGGATGGGTGTTCCTCTGCAGGATCGGTATGTTCCGAAGGACAACAACTTTCCGCAACCCTCTCGGCTTATCCATCATCGGGCAATGCGCCGCTCGCCACGATGCTTACGGCGAGCGCAGCCAATGGCGCGGGAGGAACCTATAACTATACGTTCTGGCAGGATTGTTCCTATTCCGGCACGAGCGTGAGCGATGCCACGACGGCTTGCGGAACGCCGACAAAGAAAGATGATAGCCTCTCGGCGACCACTGATACCGCCGGCGTGACCTATCCAGATGTCAAAACCTACCATCCGCTCGTGATCGTGGAGAATGGCGGGAGCGCCGTGCAGGCAGTGGCCAGCGTGACTACCTCGGGCGGCGGCGGTAGTTCGCACTTGGCATGTCAAAATGATACCTGCACGAAAGTCTCCGGCTCCGGTTCGAATCAATGCGTTGCTGAGGGTGATGCGTGCGTTGGCGGTTCCTCTCATCTCGCATGTCAAAATGATGCCTGTGTCGCAGTCTCCGGCTCCGGTTCGGACCAGTGTGCTACGAACAGTGATTGTGCCCCTCCGCCGCCTTCTTGCACATTCAGCACGAAGTCCACGACGCCGATCGTTCCTCCGGAATCAGCAACGCTCTCCTGGACCTGCTCAAATGCCAATTCCTGCAGCATCGATCAAGGGGTCGGAACGGTCAATCCGCCCTCCGGCAGCGTGAAGGTTTATCCGACGAGCACGACGGTATATACCCTGAACTGCAACGGCAGTACCTGGACCACGAGCGTTCTCGTGAACAATCCCGGACAGATCGAGGTTAATCCATAGGAGGTTCATGAGGCAGATACAAAAAGACCCGGTAACGGGTCTTTTTGTACGTATATTTTGTCGTCCTCGCCCCTCAAAAGACTTGGGGTAAACTCCAGCGGGGACCCAGAACCGTCATCCTCGACCTGGTCGAGGATCCACGCTTTATAAATAAAAGATTGAAAGTATAAATCCCCGCCTTCGCGGGGATGACAACACATTTTTCTGTTATCTTATTTCCCATTTGTCATTCCGAGCCCTGCGAGGAGTCTTGAAAAATAAAAAAACACCCCAAGCTGGTTGGCTTGGGGTGTTTCTTCTGCATTCCGACCGAGGCAAATCGGTAGGAAGCGGAAGAAAAAAGTTACTGGTTCGCGAGAATGAAGAACGCCGGATTTCCCGTGGCATCGATGCCGCCGACGTAGAGCTTAGTGCCATCGTTCGACACAAGAACGCCGGAAGCTTCGAATCCGATCGGCAGAGAGTTTGAGGAAGCGATAGTCGTTCCCGTCAGCGTCGCGAGATCGAATGACTCAAGGGTTGTTTTTCCCGTTGCCGTACCGGCGTACCAAACAATGACCGCCTGATGCGTCTCATCCTTTGCGATGCCGATGGGATTTCCTGTAAGGGTAGTCTGCTCGGCAACATGGAGGGTTTGAGATGAATCAAGCGCTGTTTCGATGAGCTGTTTGTCGTGACTTGACAGGAGAACGGCTGTTCCTGACTTAAAGAGACGAAATGGCCAGCCGCCAGTAGTGTATTCTGTCTGCCAAATGGTTCCTGCAGGCGTGACGCCGGTAAGCGTCAATGAGGAAATAAGGTTCAGATTCTTGTCAGAGAATCGGATCGCAGTATCCTCCGCAGAGTACGTGGCAATGAGATCGGAACCGTTAACGGTTGCCGTATCCATTGTCCAAGCATAAGCGCCGGCTGCTACAGAATCGACCACGGCCATCTGGGAAAGATCGATTTTATCGAGCTTTCCTGCGATGGTATCAGTCGCGTAGCCGCTGCCGCTCTTGGTTGCGATTGCCATGAGAAAGTCGCTCGTCGAATTGTTGATCGAGAGGACGTTGGTAGTGGCAGAGTTTTCCAGGGTTGAGGTGTAATACACGGTGGTCCCCCATGCGTACGGAATAACAACACCGTTCGTCAGGAGATCTCCGGTCTGGTCATCGATCGCAATGGAAAGATTGTCATCCCCCATCACGGTTCCCTTGTTCGTTCCGTCCGCGAGAGCATACTTTTGGACGGCAAAGGGATAGCCAGGAGCGAAGTAGGCAGTTGTGCCGTCTTTGCTCGGAATCATCGTTTGTTGGTCGGTTGTGAACGGGATCCAGAACGTGTTGGACTGGATCGTCCCGTCGACGCTTGCGACCCACACCTTAATGAAGTGAGGGGCGTAAGCGGCCGTAACCACAAGACCATCGAGAAATCCACTTTTTTCACCGCAACCATAGTCACAGATGGCAAAAGCCATCTCGAAGTACCCATTTGTGACATCCTTTGCGGTAATAGTATGGGTCGCCGAACCTAAGGGATCGATTCCTGTGGCAATATCGCCGGCTTGTGCGCCGGCTATTGTGACATCGAAGACGGCTACGCCCTCGGGTTGAGCTGCGTGAGGTAGGGTTATTGGTGACAGTAAAAGATTGGGATCTGTGTTGGGATCTCCTGTGCCAGACCATGCAATTACGATCTGTCTTTCCATTACTGTCACTTGCGCATTCGCAGACTTGGTTGTGTCTGCAACGCTCGTCGCAGTTACCATTACGATGGTTCCTGCAGAAACGCTCATCGGTACGGAGAGAACTCCGGCCGATGTGATCGTTCCAGCGGATGCCGTCCAGGTGACTGCCGTGTTCGTCGTATTCAGAACGCTTGCGGCGCAGGTCGAAGTTTGTCCTTGGGGGACTGACGTCGGCGAGCACGAAGCGCTCACGGAAACCGGCGGTGCTGTTACGGTGACTGTCGCCGTGGCAGCGCTGCCATTAGCATCGGTTCCGGTGACCACGGACGTACCAATAACAGTTGCCGAATAAAGGCCGCTGCTATTGATCGTGTTGCTGCCAGTGAGCGACCATGTCGCATTGACCGCAACTCCGTTTTCAAGGAGCTGAAACTGCTGGTTTTCTCCGGCCACGAGCGATACGGTTGCCGGTGAGACAGCGATCGTTACTACTTTCATTGCTACAGTTGCGTTTACTGTTGAATAGCCGCTTGCCGTAACCGTAAGAGTGTAACTGTTTGCTGTTGTCGGTGCCGTGTAGGTCGATCCAGTGAAACTCCCGTCGCCGGTAGGCACGGACCAGGATACGCTTTGTGAGCATGTTCCCGTACCGGTGCAGATCACCGTTGCCGAGCAGGACGCCGTTTTTCCGGTGACCATCGGGTTTGGTGTGCACGATGCTGCCGAAATCGATGACGGTGTTCCCGGGGTTGATCCAATTTGATTGGTTGTTCCGCCACCACCGCAGCCATTGAGGCTGCATAAGGTAGTGAGGGTGACGAAAATTGCGAGGAAATACTTTGCGATCCTCATGACTGTTCTCCATTCTCCCCTCCCAAAGAGGGGAAATTCTCGGTTGTGGCGAAACCTCTGTGAGCTCTAAGGCCCCAAAAAGCTTCGCGGTTCTAATTGCAGAGTACCAGAATTATTGATATATGTCAATATGCAAAAATCTCCTGCTCTATTGAATTTCAAGTTTGATAATTTCTGTCGTGGTCCCGGGAGCGGGACTGTCCGTGTTCCCAATCTTCTGCTATGAAGCATGGATTTTCGCCTTCGCGGATAAAGACAGGCGATATGCGTGGATGGCAGAAAAAATTTTAGATAGCGATGTTTTATCAAAGCTCGACCTCGATAATTTATAAAAATATCGAAATAGTATCTCGATAAATAGGCATGAAAAAGGGGTCCCTAGACTTCGGGACCCCTTAAAAGCAAGACCTGCAATACCTAAACCCTGGCAATGAAAGGCGTCCCCGTGCAAAGGACTCTTTCTGCAGGTCTCTTATAATTTAAAATCTGAAACCAGAATAACGCCAATAAAAGAACTTGTCAACCATGCGAAAAGCGAGCAAAACGCTGGCTGGCGGCCAGAAGGCTGCCAGCCAGAACGACGGATGTTAACGGGACCAGATGATGCGCCCCGCATAACCCGTCTGCAGTCGTACACGCTTATCTACATCCCTCGCTACCTTGATGTTGTGGAATCCGTCCGCCAAGTTTCCTGTGCCCTTGAGCACATTCAACGTGATGGCCGCGATCCGCCAGTGCCCCCCTCGACGATAGAGTCGCCGGTCAAGCAGGTCGAATCCGATATTCAGAACCACGTTGGCCGAAACTACGCCCGTGGTATTCCGTTTACCGAAACAACCTGCCCAACCGTCTTCTCCAATATAGTATCGCGTAAGAAAAGTCCCATCCGCGCGATACGCAGTCGTAGGGTGATCCAATCCATTGACGGTAGTAGACATATCCACCGTCGTTCCTGCGGAAAGATACGCTTCGGATGCCAAGTAGAGAAAGTCGATCTTCTGAGCTTTCTCCGCCGGCTTCTTTGGCGGATCATCCGGAAGGATGGGTTGTATCTGGGCGAAGGCATGCAATGAGCATGAGCTCATTGTCATCAATAACAGCAACAGCGAAGCGATGTTGGTAAGTAATTGCACGTTACTTACCCCCTTTCATTGGTTTAGGTACTTGGTATTTTTTAACATCAAAAAATGAGTTTGTCTAGGTTTGAGCGGGGCAACTACTGTTCCCGCCTTCCTCGACCCGGTCGAGGACCCGTGCTTTACAGAAAAAGATCGGAAGCATGGATTTTCGCCTTCGCGGGAACGATAAAAATTTTTTATCCGACATATTTTCTTTTGCTCCCGTTTTTGTACGGATCAAGGCTTCTTTCGTGGATTCCGCATTGAACTTGGAATGACACAAGTCGTGCATCAGTTTCGTTCATGCGCTACAATAGCGGAGCCATGACACAAGATGAAGCTCTCGATATTTTAAAGACCGGCGTAAATGTCTTTTTGACCGGCGAGCCGGGGAGCGGAAAGACCTATCTTGTGAACCGCTATGTGGAATATCTGCGCGGACACGGTATTATTCCGGCAATTACGGCATCGACCGGGATCGCGGCGACGCACATCGGCGGCATGACGATCCATTCATGGAGCGGCGTCGGGATCAAGAACCAGATAACGCAGTACGACCTGCGTCGTATCAAGGACAATCCGCGCACGGGGCGAAAGATCAAGAACGCGAACATTTTAATAATAGATGAGATATCCATGCTTTCTGCGCGGATGTTCAGTATGGTTGACGAGGTCTGCCGCGCGGTGCGGAATTCGGACGAAGCATTTGGCGGATTGCAGGTGGTCTTGGTTGGCGATTTTTTCCAGTTGCCCCCAGTCGTCCGCCGGACGAGTGATCTGGACGAGAGGCTTCCGTTCGAGAACGAGTCGGATGATCCGGCCGCGGCATTTGCCTACCAATCACCTGCATGGCGCGATCTCGGGCTTACGGTTTGTTATCTTTCGGAGCAGTATCGGCAAGAAGATGCGGTATTCCTTGATATTCTTTCCGCACTCCGCTCCGGCTCGCTCACGGATGACCATAAGAAACGGCTTTTGTCGCGCGGTGCGATCTTTAATGAGATTCCAAAAAGCGTTACAAAGCTTTTTCCGCACAACGCCGATGTCGATCGCGTGAACGAACGCGAACTCGGGAATCTTCTTGGCGCGGTGCATGTTTTTACGATGCAGGGAAGTGGCCAGGCGCATCTTATCGAACAATTGAAACGGGGGTGTTTATCTCCTGAAAAACTTCAGCTCAAGATCGGCGCAAAGGTGATGTTCACAAAAAATAATTTCGAAGGGAAATTCGTGAACGGAACGACGGGTACGGTCGTGGGATTCCGCGCCGATGATATACCGATCGTCGAAACGCGGGCTGGCAAACGCATCGCCGCAGAACCTGCGGATTGGAAGATCGAAGTCGAATCAGAAACGCTTGCGAGCGTGCGGCAGGTGCCGCTCCGGCTTGCATGGGCAATCACCGTACATAAAAGCCAAGGCATGTCGCTCGATGCGGCGATCATCGATCTTGGGAATGCGTTTGAGTATGGGCAGGGATATGTGGCGCTATCGCGCGTGCGAACGCTCGCCGGTTTGTATCTGCTTGGATTGAATGAGCGGGCACTTGAAGTGCATCCCGATATTTTAGAAAAAGATGCCGAGTTCCGTGCGGCATCGAACAGGGCGGACGAACAATTCCGAAGCATGCAACCGCGGGATAATGAGCTCATGGAGGGAAGATTTATTCATGCGTGCGGGGGTTATGCCGAAGCATCGCATGCCCCGCATCCGGTAAAAGCCCTCAAAATAGATACCTACGCAAAAACACTTGCTCTTATCAAAGATGGGAAAAACATTTCCGATATCGCGGGTTCAAGATCGCTTACGGAAGCGACCATCCTCACGCATCTCGAAAAATTGCGCGAGCGCGGCGATATTTCACCGGGCGACATCGGCCATCTTCTAGCGGATCAGCAAACGCTTATTCAAGATATTCATATCGCGATGCGCCGGTTCGGCACAAAACCCTTGAAGCCGGTTTTCGATCATTTTAACGGGGATATTTCCTATGAAACACTTCGCCTTGCGCGGCTGACGTTTGAAGAGTGATGTTTTTATAAACCTGAATTTAGATACCTGCTTTTGCTGCGATGATATTTTGCGCCGTGGTCCCGGGAGCGGGACCATCCGTGCTTCCTATCTTTAAAAAGCATGGACCCTCGACCCGGTCGAAGGCGGCAGGGGATTTTTTTATCCCAAGCGGAGTTTTTTGAATATTGGATAAAAAGCGAGTTCAGAATGTGTGAACAAGATCTTTATGGGCGTAGGATTTTCTTTCCGGAAGATTATTTCCCGTATCAAGAAGAACTAACCTTGCGGAGCATTAAATCTTCCATGCTCCGCAAGGTTAGTTCTTCTTGACCAATTCATCTTTCGGAAGGCGAGAAAACGGGAGCCGTTGACAAAACCCTCTTATTTCCTGTATCATTTCCCTGTAGTTTGAGATGGGTTTTGTCTGCTCCCCGTCCATACGGGGATAAGCTTTCTTTATATCAATGCCAACAGTCCAACAATTAGCCAAGAGGGGGAGAAAATCGATAAAGGCGAAGACCAAAGCGCCGGCTTTGTCTTATTATTTCAATACCATCAAGAACGAGCCTGTCGATTCGGGATCTCCTTTTAAACGCGGTGTTTGTTTGAAAGTTTTTACAACCACCCCGAAGAAACCGAACTCAGCTCTCCGTAAGGTGGCCCGCGTGCGTCTTACGAACGGCATGGAGGTGACGGCATATATTCCAGGAGAAGGGCATTCCCTGCAGGAGCACTCGATCGTAGTGGTGCGCGGCGGCCGCGTGAAAGATCTTCCTGGCGTTCGCTATCATGTGGTGCGCGGTGTTTTGGATGCGACGGGCGTGGCGAATCGCAAGCAGCAGAGATCGAAATACGGAGCGAAGCGGCCGAAAGAAGCTTAACGAAAACACATGAGAAAGAAACGCGTTTATAAAAAATATCATACACCTGACCCGGTTTTTGAAAGGGTTGATCTGGGAAGGTTCATCAATTACGTGATGAAGGACGGCAAAAAATCAACCGCGGAGCGGGTGGTTTACGGTGCCTTCGACGAGATAAAGAAGATCACCAAGGAAGACCCGATCGCTATTTTTGAAAAGGCGTTCGAAAATGCAGCCCCGATGGTCGAGGTCGTCTCGAAGCGTGTCGGCGGTGCGAACTATCAGGTGCCGATGGAGGTGCGGCCCGAACGGAAGTTCGTTCTCGCGACGCGCTGGCTCATTGGTGCGGCTCGCTCAAAAAAGGGAAAGCCGATGGCGACGAAGCTCGCGGAAGAATTGATCGCGGCCTCAAAGAACGAAGGTGCGGCGATCAAGAAGAAGCAGGATACGCATCGGATGGCTGAAGCAAACCGCGCATTCGCACATTTCGCGTCAGCCCCGCATCGACCCGCATAATTTCCGTCGTTTGCGTCCAGACGTCATTCTGGGTGAAGCGAAGAATCTTGCTGTGCAGGAAAAAATAGAAGATTCCTCGCGAAGCTTGGAATGACAAGAACGTTTTTGGTAATAATAAGACAACAAAAATATGCCTCGCAAATATCCAATCGAAAAGATCCGCAACATCGGCATTATCGCTCATATTGATGCCGGAAAAACAACCGTTTCCGAACGCGTGCTTTTTTATACCGGCGTTTCGCATAAGATCGGCGAGGTGCATACCGGCGATACGGTCATGGACTGGATGGACCAGGAACGCGAACGCGGCATCACGATCACGTCGGCCGCAACGACCGCTTTCTGGATTCCGACGGAGCGGAACCATGATAAGAATTTCGAACATCAGATCAACCTGATCGATACCCCGGGACACATCGATTTCACTGTTGAAGTGAAACGGTCGCTTCGCGTTTTGGATGGCGCGGTCGTCGTTTTTGACGGTGTCGCGGGCGTCGAGCCGCAATCGGAAACGAACTGGCGCTACGCGGATGAGTATAACGTGCCGCGCGTCTGCTTCATCAACAAGCTTGACCGCATGGGCGCGAGCTTTAAAAAGAGCTTTCAGTCGATCATAGATCGTCTGACGCCGAATGCGATGCCGATCCAGCTTCCGGTCGGTCTCGAATCGGATCTGAAGGGCGTTGTCTGTTTGCTGGAAAACAAAGCTTTCGGTTTCGAGGGGGAACATGGCGAGAATATCGTCGAGATAGAAATCCCGGCCGACATGAAGGCCGAGGTGGAAAAAGCACGCCATGACCTCATTGAGAAGATCGCCGAGAACGATGATGAAATGATGTCGGCATATCTTGACGGCAAGGAGCCGACACTCGAAGACCTTCGCCGTGTTTTGCGCAAAGCGGTCATCGCGAACAAGATCATCCCGGTGCTTTGCGGATCGGCGCTCAAGAACAAGGGCGTGCAATTCATGCTTGACGCGGTTGTCGATTATCTTCCGGCACCGACCGACCTCCCGCCGGTCAAGGGGCATGACATGAAGACCGAAGAGATCATTGAACGCCATCCGAAAGACGAAGAACCGTTCGCCGGGCTTGCGTTTAAGATCGCCACCGACCCGTTCGTCGGAAGCCTGGCGTTCTTCCGGAATTACTCCGGCATCATCAAGCGCGGGTCGTATATCTTGAACTCGACCAAGAATGTCCAGGAGCGTATCGGCCGTATCGTGCGTATGCACGCGAACGTGCGCGAAGAAGTCGAAGAGATCTATTCGGGTGAGATCGCCGCGATCGTGGGCCTCAAGAGCACGACGACCGGAGATACGCTTTGCGATCCGGAGCATCCCATTATTCTGGAAAAGATAACCTTCCCGGAGCCGGTCATCGGCATTCGCATCGAGCCGAAAACGAAAGCTGACCAGGAAAAAATGGGCACAGCACTTCACCGCCTCGCCGAAGAAGATCCGACGTTCCGCGTTGCGGGCGATCCCGATACGGGCGAGACGATCATCTCCGGCATGGGAGAGTTGCACCTCGAAGTTCTTGTTGACCGCATGAAGCGCGAATTCGGCGTGGAAGCGAACGTCGGACGTCCGCAGGTCGCTTACAAAGAAACGATCATGGGCGAAGGAGAAGCGGAGGGGAAGTATATCAAGCAATCCGGCGGACGCGGCCAATACGGCGATGTCTGGCTTCGCGTGAAACCGCTCGAGCGCGGAAAAGGATTTGTCTTTTTGAATGAGATCAAAGGAGGTGCCATCCCGCAGGAGTTCATCAATCCAACGGAAAAAGGCGTTAGAGAATCGCTTGATCGCGGTATTCTCGCGGGATATCCGGTGATCGATGTCGAGGTAACGCTCTACGATGGTTCGTTCCATGAAGTCGACTCTTCCGAGGCAGCGTTCAAGATCGCCGGTTCCATGGCGTTCCAGGAAGCCGCGAAGCGTGCGAAGCCGGTCATTTTGGAACCGATCATGAAGATCCAGGTGCTTATTCCGACCGATTTTCTCGGCGAGATCACGGGAAGCTTGAACTCGAAGCGGGGAAGGATCGAAGAGATCACCGATCGTCCGGGCCTCAAGGTCATCGACGCAAAAGTGCCGCTTTCCGAAATGTTCAGCTATACGACCGAGCTACGATCTTTGACCCAGGGTCGAGGATCCTTCACGATGGAATTCGACCATTACGAACCGGCCCCGGCCAATGTGACCCAGCTTATCATTGAAGGAAAGAAAAGATAGATAAAAAATCCCCTGCGAGAGCAGGGGATTTTTTATCTAAGTTCGGCTTCGAAACACCAGAATTTTCCTCTGTCATCCCCGATCCGTCGGGGATCCGTGTTTTATGAATTTAGGGCACGAGTCCTCCGTCTTTATGGAGGATGACTTCTCTTATTTGTTGTATAATAAGATCAAATGACCGACGACCAATTACTTGATCAGATTCAGAAGCAGGGTTTGCTTCCTGCGCCGACCGTGGCGCGTCTCCGTCGCGATATTTTGGTGAATAACGAGTCCGCGGAGGCGATCATTCAACGGGAACGCTTGATCCCCGACGTAAAGATCGCGGAGTTGAAGAGCTCGCTCACGAATGTGCCGTATCAAAAAATAGATGCGGCGGCGATCGACGCAAAACTTTTGGGATTCATTCCGGAAGAGACCGTGCGCACCTATGGTGTCGCGCCGATATCCCTCGCCGATAATCTTTTTATTGTCGGTATGCTGCATCCCGACAATACGAAAGCACAGGATGCCGTGAAATTCATTGCGCGGCAGAATCATGTGAACCTCGGCGTTTATCTTATCTCGTATGGGGATTGGGAGGCAGTCATACGCCGCTATTCACCGTATCGTTCCGAGATCGCGAAGGCGGTCCAGTCCCTTAATGTAAAAGAAGGATCGTCGAATCAGCTGGCGATCGATCTTGCCGCGGTCAAGGGCAATGAAGATGCTCCTGTCATTAAGATCGTCGCCGATACTTTGAAGGAGGCCGTTTTTAGCCGCGCGTCGGACGTTCATATTGAGCCGGAAGAAAAATCTCTCCGCATACGGTTTCGCATCGACGGCGATCTTCGCCAGGTCGCTTCATTGCCGGCCGAACTCGCACAGCCGATCATTTCCCGCGTGAAGGTCATTTCCAGTCTGAAGATCGACGAGACGCGCATTCCGCAGGACGGCCGTTTTAGGTCGCGGCTCCTCGATAAGGACGTCGATTTTCGTGTTTCGACATTTCCAACGCCAATGGGCGAGAAGGTTGCCATCCGTGTGCTCGATCCGACAACCGGTCTGAAAAATTTCGACAGCCTGCAGTTCCGTTACAAAAATCTTGAAGCGGTGAAAGCGGGGCTCGAAAAGCCGTTCGGCATGATCCTTCTCACGGGACCGACGGGATCCGGAAAAACAACAACACTCTATTCATTCCTGCAGGAGCTCAATAAGGAAAGCGTGAACATCGTTTCCCTTGAAGACCCGGTGGAATATTTCGTATCCGGCGTGAACCAGTCGCAGGTGAGGCCTGAGATCGGATATGATTTCGCGTCCGGACTCCGGGAAATACTTCGCCAGGACCCCGACGTCATCATGGTCGGCGAAATTCGCGATAATGAAACGGCGGGCCTTGCTGTTCAGGCGGCATTGACCGGCCATATCGTTCTCTCGACGCTTCACACCAATAATGCCGCCGGCGTCGTGCCTCGCCTTATCGATATGAAAGTGGAGCCGTTCCTTTTGCCGGTCGCCATGAACTTGATGATCTCCCAGAGATTGATCGGTGTCCTTTGTCCGAATTGCAAGGCTCAAGAGGAAGCGTCGGCCCCGATGCAGGAGATCATTGCTCGTGCACTCGCCGACCTTCCCGAAGAAGTCACTGCGTCTTACGCGAAACCATACAAAATATGGCGTGCGCCGGGATGCACGGTTTGCAAAGGAAAGGGCATTCAGGGCCGCGCGGCGATCTTTGAGGTTCTTCGGATGACGCCTCAGCTTGAGGAGATCATCGTGTCCGGATCCACTATTCAAAAAATAGGACAGGAAGCGAAACGGCAGGGGATGATCACGCTTCGCCAAGACGGCATTATCAAGGTACTTGAAGGATTGTTGCCGCTTGAGGAGGTTCTGCGCGAAACAGAGGAATAGTTGGTAATGGAGAAATTGGTTGTCATTTCGAGTCCTGCGAGAAATCTCGCTTAAAAAATGCACCTGGAGATCCCTCGTGAAACTCGGGATGACAGCGAGAGTCCGCATATTAAAATTGTGCTATAATTTTCTTATGGATGACTATAAACAAAAATTGGATGATCTTCTGACGGAAACAGCGCGGCAAAATGCATCAGACCTGCATCTTGCGGTGGGTCGAAAACCAACATTGCGTATTGATGGTGTTCTGGTCCCGCTCGAAAAAGAGCCGATCATGACCCCGGAAATGACCGAGGGTATCATTTCCGAACTCATGACCATTCCGGGCCAGAAAGAGAAACTTGTAAAAGATCGCCAGATCGACCTTGCGTACAGCTTCGAGGATAAGGCGCGGTTTCGGGTGAATGCTTATTATCAGCGTGGTTATCTTGCCGCCGCGCTCCGTCTGATCCCTTCCCGGATCAGAAGCGTGGAAGAACTTAATTTGCCGCCGATCATCCACGATTTTACCAACCTTTCCCAGGGATTCGTGTTGGTAGTGGGTCCTGCGGGCCACGGGAAATCGACGACGCTTGCCGCGATCCTCGACGAGATCAATCATGCACAATCAGACCATATCATAACGATCGAGGATCCTGTCGAATATCTTTTTACGCAGGATAAGTGCATCATATCCCAACGTGAGGTCGGCAGTGATACGACGGGATTCCATGTTGCCCTGCGGACCATTTTGCGCCAGGACCCCGACGTCATCATGATCGGAGAAATGCGCGATGTTGTTTCCATCTCTACGGCAATGACGGCCGCCGAAACGGGCCACTTGGTTTTCGCCACTCTCCACACAAATTCCGCCTCGCAAACCATTGACCGCATCATTGATTCCTTTCCGGCAGAGCAGCAGGAACAGATCGCGTCCCAGCTTGCCGCGACCTTGGTTGCTATTGTTTCACAGAGGTTGTTGCCGCGTATCTCAGGGGGCCGTGTGCCGGCGCTTGAGATCATGATCGTGAATCCGGCGATCAGAAATCTTATTCGCGAGCGCAAGGTATATCAGATCGATCTTGTTATTGAAACAAGTCTGCAGGAAGGTATGGTCACCCTGAACCGCTCTTTGGCGAACTTGGTAAAGAACAAGGAAGTTTCTTTCGATAATGCGGCGCTCTATTCATTGAATCCCGCCGAACTGCAGATACTTCTTGAGAAAATGTAAAAAACACTAAAATCAAAGTTGACGCATCTTGCGTCATCCTCCGCCCGGGCGGAGGACCCGTGCTTTCAAAGCGGGAGAAGCACGGACCCTTGCCTCCGCGAGGGCGACAACTCTTTTTATGAAATTCAAGTATCAAGCGAGAACTAAAGAAGGGGAATTGCAGGCAGGATTTATTGAGGCCGGTAACCGCGACACGGCGCTTCAGATATTGGCAAGCCACGACCTGTTTGTTCTGAGCGTTGCTTCTGCCGAAAAGAAGCAGTTTTTTGAAGGGATCTCCGGATTCGTGAATCGCGTACGACGGAAGGATATGGTCATCTTCGCGCGCCAGCTTGCAACTCTTCTCGATGCGCGGCTTCCTTTGAACGACGCATTGGTGACGCTCGGCGAACAAACAACCAATAGCGTCCTTAAGGACGCGACGGTTCAGATCGCGCAGGATATAAATAGCGGACTTTCTTTTTCTCAGGCGCTTGAGCGCCAGGGAAAAACTTTTCCGTCCTATTATACGGCAATGATCCGTGCATCCGAGGTCACGGGCAATCTCGATGAAGCGGCAACGTTCCTTGCTGATTATACGGAGCGCGAAGGGAACCTGGCATCGAAAGCATCTTCTGCGCTCATTTACCCAGGAGTGCTTCTCGGCCTTTTTCTCGTGGTCGGTTTTATCCTTTTGACGTTTGTGTTCCCCCAGATCGAGCCGATATTTCAGGAAAGCAATATTTCCATTCCTTGGTATACGGCGATTTTTCTCGGCCTCGGAACATTTTTACAGAAATGGTGGGCGGCGGTCATTGTCGCTGTTTTCTTTATCGTTTTCATCGTGTTGGACTACTTCCGATCGGATGAAGGAAAAGCTCTTTGGGATGAGGTGGAGATTCGTCTGCCGATCGTCAAAAAAGTCTATCTTCCGCTCCTTATGGCGCGTTTCGGCAATGCTATGGCACTGCTCATCCACGGAGGAATTCCCATTGCCCAATCGCTTGAGATCATGGAGAGCATGATGGACAGCGTTCCGTATACCGATATCTTGCGCGGCGTTACGGAAGATGTGCGGCAAGGCCAGCTTCTCTCGGAAAGTTTGGCGCAACATCCGGACTATTTCCCCACGCTTGTTCCCCAGATGGTCGGTATCGGCGAAAAGACAGGTAAGACCGAAGAAATGTTCAGCCGGGTCGCGGCGATCTATACCCGCCAAGCGAACGAGGTTGCGGACAATCTCGCCGATCTTATTCAGCCGGTCTTGCTGATCGGCATGGGGCTTTTGGTCGGCTTGCTCTTTGCCTCGATCCTGGTGCCGCTCTACAGTTTGACGGCAAGTATGTAAAAATAAGTAAAATTTCCTTATTTTGTCATGCCGAGTTCAGCGGGGGATCCGTTGCGGGAATCGAGATATTTCACAAGAGTCGACCCAACAGAACTTATCAAAGATAGGCTTTGCAATATACAATATGGTATACTTTTAAAAATGGTCGAAAAAATATCTTCATAATTATGAAAAGAAAACAACAAGGCTTCACCCTTATTGAAATCCTCATCGTGGTTGCGATCATCGCTATCCTTGCTTCCGTGGTGCTCGTCGGTCTTGGGCCGACTCAGCAGCAGGGCCGCGATGCACGGCGCATCTCGGATCTTCGTGAGGTGCAGACCGGACTGGAGCTGTATTACAACAAGAATGGCAACTATCCATCAGCAAGCGATTGGGCCGGCTTAACGACGGCGCTGACGGATAAAACGCAGAATATTGGCGTGACACAGGTTCCTGATGATCCGAGCAATGGCGTGCACTACGGCTATTGCGCCAATTCGAGTCAGTCGGGATATATTATCGCCGCTCAACTTGAAACAAATAGCACGGCATTTCAGGGGTATGCAACGCCATCGATTTATGGAACAGGTTCCGGGGAGTGCGAGCCGACCAATTTCACGTGCGCGGGCGCATCAGACAAACAGTATTGTCTCTCGCTTTAAAGTTTTCTAGAGATATATAAAAATCTCCGCACTTTGCGGAGATTTTTATATATGAATCCCATTGTCTCTCAGTGTCATTCCGAGCTTTGCGAGGAATTTAATGTTTGCCTGTCATCCTCGCAAAGGCGAGGATCCGTGCTTTTAAAAACCGAGAAAAGGAAGCACGGATGGTCCCGCTCCCGGGACCGCGACGCAGAGATGATTTTGGATTCCAGCGTTGGTTCGAGCGTGCTCACTACGAGTCGCCGGAATGACATAAGTGAGTTAAAATAGACTCATGGTCTTTTTCTTCCTTTTTATTTTCGGTATCGTGATCGGCAGTTTTTTGAACGTTGTTTCGATGCGTTACGACGGTGAGCATTTTGTCCTTGATCCAAAAGTTATTGGGGGCCGTTCTCATTGCCAGCACTGTAAAAAGACGCTTCGATGGTTCGAGCTCATACCTCTTTTCAGCTTCCTTATTCAAGGCGGCCGTTGTCGTCGCTGTAAAGCGAAACTTAGTTTTCAATATCCTGCCGTCGAGTTTATTTCGGGGTTGATCTTCGTCGCGGTTCCATGGCGCCTTGGGGCGCTTACTGACGGGGGTCCGCTGGCGCTGTTCATTGCCGCTCTTTGGACGCTCGCGTTCCTTATATTTCTTCTCATGTCGGTGATCGATATCAGGATTGGCATTGTGCCCGATGAACTGAACATCGCGCTCGGCGCCGTTGCCATCGCTCTCGGTGCTTCTTTGGTCGTGTCGCCGGATGGAAGCGGATCTCTCATGGGGTCGCTTGGCGATATGTTTGGTCTGACCGGAAATCCTTGGGCAAACCGGGTGGTGGGCGCTATCTTCGGATTTATATTTTTCGAGTTCCTGATCCTTGTGACGCGCGGCAAGGGCATTGGCATGGGTGATGTGAAGCTCGCTTTGCCGCTCGGACTTCTTTTGGGTTGGCCCGATATTATTCCTGTCATTATGTGCGCTTTCATATTCGGCGCCTTGGTGGGTATTTTCCTGATCGTCTCAAAAAAGACAACCATGAAAGGAGTACTGCCATTCGGTCCATTTCTCGCATTTGGAGCGGCATTCATCTTCTTTTGCGGCGCACCTGTGGCGCAGTGGTATCTGCATATTATCGGGCTATAGGATTTCCGTCGTTCCCGCAGGAATAAGCTCCGGCGGGAATTCAGACTCTTTTCTGTCATCTTCCGGCTTGGCCGGAGGTCCCGCATTCGCAACGATAGAAAAATAAAACTCGTTTTAAGTGGAATCTGGAGCCGGTGTCGATATCGCGAATCGGCGCCGGCCGGGATGTGATACAATTTAAAAATGGATTCAAGGAACGGTTTTACGCTTATCGAGGTCCTTATCGTCGTAGCGATCTCGGCTATGATGGCGGCGCTTGCGGTTGGCTATAGCGGCGTTGAGCGGGATCAGATGGCGCTTTCCGTCGAGGAAACGAAGATATCCCAGTTCATCCTGCAAGCCCGTTCTCTCGCTATCGCGACCTACAGCAATTCCGCCGGTGCGGCGTGCGGTTATGGTGTTGCCTTCGACACTTCGAACGAAACCTATTCGATTTTCGCTTATGTTCCCGCGACTACGACGTGTAATATCGGTAAGGCGAACATCACCTGGGATTCAGTTTCCAATTCCGAGAAGAAATATACCGATGAAACATGGCTGATTCACCCTCAAAACGGGATCGTCTTTTCGGGGGGTAATATGCCCGCCGTAATTCTTTTTTATCCCCCGGATCCCGACACCCTTATTTTTGACGGATCGGGAGCTCTTATGGATCAGGCTTCGATAGATTTATCGTCGTCCGATGGACAAGCATCGCATACTATCTCGGTCAATTCGGCGGGGCAAGTGAATTTCTAGAAGAAGAACGAAGAAGGGTGCAACAACGAAAGAAAACTTTTATGAAAAACATTCATCCCCAATCTAATCTTTCATCCCGAAGCGGACAATCGCTCATTGAGGTTATGGTCGCGATCACCATGCTTACCGTCAGTTTTTTGGGTATCTCATCTCTCCTCGCGCAATCGCTCGCCTTGAGCAGAGTGACCGCAAATAATGTGACCGCGACCTATCTTGCTTCCGAGGGTATCGAGATCGCAAAGAATCTTATCGATCATGATTTTTATGCTCAGCAGATCGCCAATCAGGGGAACGGTTGGGGTGATTGTTATAATAAATTGTATGCCATTCATCAGGGATTCGAAATCGATTATTCTACGGTCGACTGTACCCCCGGAAATACTCCAAAGCAATATAGCAGTAGTGATTATCTCTATTATCATCCCGATACGACACAACTTTATGACTATAATGAAAGTAATGATGCCAATGCGGTTTTGACGGGCTTCACTCGTGAGATCACCATGACGTTGAACGGTGATGAGATCACGGTCGATTCCACCGTATGGTTTCCTGGCTTTTCCGGAGCCACAGATAACATCCAGCTCGAAGACACATTTTACAAATGGTATTAATCTCGTCTAAAAATCAAAGCCGGTCGTCGGGATTTACGCTCGTGGAACTTTTGGTCGCCATCGCGCTTTTTTCGATTTTGGTCGCCATCGCGGCGGGAGGATTTGTGAGGGCCTTGCGGACGGAGCGCGAAGTCGCTTCAATGATGTCCGCGGAAAGCAACATCAGCATCGCGCTTGAAGAGATGACCCGCGAGATGAGAACAGGATATCTTTTTTGCCACGATCCTGGATCAAATGCTCAATCCGATGCATGTGGCGGTGTGTCGCAGCAACTGGGCGGAGACAACGTCGTAATTACCGATTGCACCAGCGATAATGCCGCCGTGCCGACATGGACCTGCCGCAATGGCGTCGAATTTTATAACGCCTCTCATGATAAGATCGACTATGTTCTGCGGGATGGCGTTTTGGAGCGAGGCGACAGTTCGGAGAATGGAGGAGCGCTTTCACCTCTCACGAGTAGCAATGTTTCGACCACCTACCTTAATTTCACGCTTTTTGGAAATCTTGAGACCGATCCTCAATCAAATGCGACCGACACATGGAATCCTCGCGTCACGATCGCGGTAGGCGTCGAGCCGAACGATAACACGGTATCCTGGTCGGCGGCGAACCTGGAGACGAGCGTATCGGGCCGGGCTTTTGACAGCGCTCCGCAGCAGTAGCAAGTTTTAAAATGACGAGCGTGCGGGGAATTTGAGAGCCCGTTCAAGATACGTGAGGTTATATTTTGAACAGGCATCTAGAAGGAAAAAGAACAAAACATCATCATCCCTTCTCCTTTTTTATGTCGAGATGTCTCGCGCGGCTCGACATGACAAAACAATAAAGATCAAGAACGATTTTCAGATATCGAGCGTTCCTTGCGCGGAGAGGCGGTAGGTTTTTTTGCGAAGACGCGCCATATATCCGGCCGCACCGATCATGGCGCCATTATCGGAATTATAGGCGTTGCTCGGGACAAAAAAAGAAAGTCCTGATTTTTTCGCCGCATGCTGCATATCGCTTCTGAGTTTTCCATTCGCCGCGACACCGCCACAGAGAATGACGGAACGGGCATCATATTCTTCCGCTGCGCGCATTGTTTTTAGAACGAGCACGTCAATGGCGGCTTGCTGGAACGATGCGGCTACATCGCATTTAAACTCTCTCTTCATTCTCTTTTTTTCGTTTCCCTTTAAATAATAGAGCACCGCGGTTTTAAGCCCCGAAAAGCTGAAATCATAATTTTTTTCGTGCAACATCGGGCGCGGGAAGGCTATGGCTTTCGGATCTCCTGCAGCGGCAAGCTTTTCGATCTCTGGGCCGCCGGGATAGGGGAGATCAAGCAGGCGCGCAACCTTATCGAACGCTTCTCCCGCAGCATCGTCGCGTGTTTCACCGAGGCGACGCCATTTCGAAAACGATTCCATGCGGAGAAGAACAGTATGTCCGCCGCTTGCGATGAGCGCCGCCGCCGGGAAGATGACTTTATTCTCCGCCTGCACGGGGGCGACAGAAGATGGCAACAAAAAGCTGTACAAATGGCCCTCAAGATGATTCGCGCCAATGAGCGGTTTTTTGTATTCCTTCGCGAGCTTCTTTGCGAATTCGATTCCGGTCCAGAGCGCCGGTTCAAGTCCCGGCCCGACCGTTACCGTTATGAGGTCGATCTTTTTTATGAATTCCGGATCATGGCCCGAAATTTTTTCCCACAGCAAGGGAAGATTCTTGAGATGCTCACGTTTTGCAAGATTCGGTACGACACCGCCGAAGGGGCGATGGATCGGTATTTGCGATGACACGAGATTCGCGAGAACGGAAAATCGCGGCGCGCGAAGTCCTCCGGTTGCGCGAAGCAGGGCAACGCCGGTTTCGTCACAGCTTGTTTCGATGGCGAGAATGTTCATCCGATGGTCGCATTTTTTTCGCGCGCCTCGATCCGCGCAAGCAATTCTTCGTAGTCCTTGGTTGTGATATGCCAGCTTCCGGGTTTCAGGGGATTATCAAGATCGATCAGTACCAAAAAGATCAAAAAGGCAAGGGATGCGATGCTCGCCGTAAAGAGAAACGCAAGCCCGATATTTTTTACCCCGATGAACATTGAAAGGAAGATAAGCAGAAATGCCGCGTATTCCAGAGTTTGTTTCAAGATGTGCGGCATGTGGCGGGCGCTGTCTTGAACGCGATAAGATCGATATTGCATGACATTTGAGAAGAGCGAGAAGGAGGTGGGCATCAATTCGGGCGCTTCCGTGAAAATGCGATAGATATCGTCATTCAGCGCCCTGAGCGCACGGTCGAGCTCCGGAGTTTTTTCGCCATGCTCTATTGACTGCCAATGCTCAACGACCAATGCCGTATATTTTTTTATATTCTCATGGAACGGCGTTTTTATTTTTTCCGGAAAGTGATCCGACCAGAGATAAAGTTTTTCCAAACTATCAACCTCGCCATTCACCGCTTCCGAAAGAGCGGTCCAATTCTCCCACTGTTTTTGAATGGCGAATGCCGCAAGAAGGCCGAATATGGTGCTGACTGACCCGAAGAGCGTCGGGATGCCGCCAAGGTCCGCAAGAAGGATCCGGGTATTATATTCGTCGTTTGTTCTTACAAAATAAAAAATGAAGGAAAAAACAAGGAGAAACAAAATCACTTTTTTAAGAAGGGCCATGGATGGATTATATCACATCCTGTCTTTGTCTTAGGGTTTGGTATAATAGAGAGTATATTCAAGGTCGAAGCAAGACAAAAATTAAATTTTTTTCATATGGACAATTCAAAATTGGATCTTTTAACTGCCGGAAATAGCGTGTTGTTGCTGGTTGATTATCAGCCTGCCATGTTCAAGGGCGTCGGTTCGGGGGATCGGACGATCATAAAAAACAGCGCCGTTGCCGCGGCGAAAGCCGCTGGCATCCTGGCTGTGCCGACGGTGCTCACGGCCATTCATCCGGAGGGAAATGGGGAATTCATCAAAGAGATCACCGATTTATTTCCGAAGCAGGTGACGATTGCCCGCAAGGTTCCCGGTTTCGACGCCATGGAAGACGAGGCCGTGCTTGCGGCCGTGAAGGCGGTAAGGCGGAAGAAGCTGGTTGTTTCGGGTCTCTGGACCAG
>Ga0255355_1000073_pt1 | contig 65008 bp, 62 predicted proteins | sample HBST75metaG_FD_189943 | JGI IMG/M metagenome (GOLD analysis project Ga0255355, IMG submission 189943) | Peat soil microbial communities from Stordalen Mire, Sweden - H.B.S.T75 | ecosystem: Environmental > Terrestrial > Soil > Wetlands > Peat | place: Sweden: Norrbotten County, Stordalen Mire...
ACTGGATCCTCTGCTCAAGCGTGGGCTTGGGTGGCATCTTGTTCTGCGCGTGCCAGAGCTTGTTCATGGAGTCAATGTACCAAAGCCGGAGCTACCGGGCGATCAGAAACATCAGCCAGCTGAGTACGATCGCCGAGCCCACGAAGAGCACAAAACAATAGATTCCGTAGTGGATCATGCGCCGCGTCGTCGCGCGCTGGGTGATGCCGAAGACAATGGACGCAAAGAGGGCAAAGAGTACCACTGCCGTGAAATGTGAGGGACGAAACACTAGGATTTCCTCCCGGTGCGGAGATTGTGGGCATCAACCGCGGCAATCACGTTGAGCAGGCCGGCCACCACGATGAAGCGTGTGCCCCAGTCGGCGGTGGTCACCTGCACCGGGTCCGCTCCTAGGCCAAGAAGCTTGGCGAAGACGAACAGCAGCCCGTTGCCCAGGTCGCCGGCCAGGCCAAGTATGTGCAGAATGTCGCTGGCCCCCGAGTAGAGGTTGCCCTGCATGGCGATGCCCAGGATAAACATGCCCAGAATCGATGCCGTTAGCAGCGCCCCGCGAGCCCACTTGCGCAGCAGGAAATGCCCGGCTCCGGGCACCAGCCAACCGGCGATCAAAGGCAGGTAAACAAACCCGCTTCCCGCCGCCACGTTCTTGTTTTGTTCGATTGCCATTCCTTTTTGACTATACCGCAAGGGGCCAGGGTTCAGGGAATAGGGAATAGGGAGTAGAAAACCCCGCCCGTCAATGAGGCACGCTCCCATCGATCTATCTGCGGGCTGATCCCTGACCTTGACCTCTACTGTCTACTCCCTATTCCCTATTCCCTACGCCCTACTCCCTGTTTTTAAATTCTCACCAGCTCCCGCTGCATCTTTCCCGTCACCCAGGCCTTGCCGGGCGCGGTCATCATGTCGATCTCGCTGCGCACGCCGAACTCCGGCAGATAAATGCCCGGCTCGACGGAGAAGCAGGTGTTGGCCAGCAGGCGGCGCTCGTCGTGGGTTTCCAGGTTGTCCAGGTGCGCTCCCGCCCCGTGCAGTTCCTGGGCGATGTTGTGGCCGGTGCGGTGGGTAAAGTATTCGCCGAACCCAGCCGCGCGAATCACCTCGCGGGCCGCATCGTCGGCCTCAAAGCCGCGGATGGGCTGGTCGTGGGCAAAGGCGCGCTCCACCGCGTCGATGGCGGCATCGCGGGCGTTGACCACAGTCTGGAAGACCAGTTGCTCGCGCTCGCTGGGTTCGCGGCCCACCACGCCCGTCCAGGTGATGTCGTAGAAGACCGTGGCGGGCTTGTCCTGCCGCGCCCAAATATCGATCAGCAGAAAATCGCCCTCGGCGATGGTCGAGGAGTGCTCGGGGGTGGGGTCGTAGTGCGAGTCGGAGCAGTTGGCGTTCACGCTGACATTGGGGCCGCTCTCCCACACCAGGCCCTCGCGCCGCATGGCCTCACTGAGCCACTGCACATGGTCGTACTCGGTGTAGGGCTGTGCCGCGCCCGAGGCGGGCCGCAGGCGGCGGCCGATCTCCAGCCAGCCCTCGGCCAGAATCGCGTCGATGGCCCGCTGCGCCACGCCGTGGCTGGCCACCTGCTCCTCGCTCAACACGGCTTCAAACTGGCTCACCATGTCGGCGGAGCTCACAACCTGCTTGCCCAGCCCGCGCAGAAACTCGACGGTCCCTGCATCCACCATCGAGATGTACATGATGGCGTTGTTGGGCGAGTACTGCATGGCCACCCGGGTCGCATCGAAGAGCATGGCCTCGATGCCGATGGCCAGTTCCTGCCAGCTCGAATACTGCGTCTTGGTGCCGGGCAAAGAGTCCAGGCGGCCCTGCTCGATGCGATGCACCAGCTTGCGCGGCTCGCCCACGGCGGGCACAAAGTAGAACCACCGCCGCGTAACGTGCGCCTTTGCGTCCAGTCCCAGGATGCGCCCGGCGATGGGGTCGCGGTGATGGTGATCGTAAAACAGCCAGCCGTCGCAGCCAGCTTCGCGGATTGCCGATTGAATCGCCTCTAGGTTCATACCGGCCATTTTACGCGCGCAGGGGAACGAGGGGCCTTTCCGGGTACTCGAGTCGCAGATCGGCAATTCCGGAGGTAGTAGGGGCTTCAACCCCCTGAATAAGGCTCGAGTCGCAGATCGGCAATTCAGGAGGGAGCAGGGGGCTTCAGCCCCCTGAATAAAGGCCAAATATCAGGGCCTTCAGGCCCGGATCGGAGTGCCCCGGAATAAGCGCAACGGCAGTCCTACAGCGCCGCCAGCGCCTCGAACTGGTTGGGGAAGAGCCCGGCGTACTTGGTGATGCCCACCATGGTGAAGACCTTGGTAAAGTGCGCCGAAAGCCCGAAAGCATAGACCTTCTGCGCGGAGTTTGAAGCCTCGATCAGCATCTGGATCACCAGCGCGATGCCGCTCGAATTGATGTAATCCACCTTGGTAAAGTCCAGCAGGACGAGCTTTGCCGACTCTTTGGGCAATCCCTGATAGGTGCCCAGAACGGCGTCTTTCGAAGTGCTGGCGATATCGCCCTCGAAACGGAGGACGGTGACCGGATGACCGGCCGGGGAAGTTAGTTGGTCCACGTGCGCCTTGGTATCGCTTTGCACGATCTTCTTCTCTCCGTATTCCCTTGCGTTAATCCGCTTCTTTATCCAGCCGGATCATCAGCCGGACATAACTGCTTTTTCCGTTTGCGCCGGCCACCCATTCGGCCTCGTCGACCAGCGCCTGGATGAGAAACATGCCCATGCCGCGGGGATCTTCTTCGCCGTGAATCTTGCGGTCGATGTCGGGCTTGTGGGGCAGGCCTTTCATGCCCTTGCCGTCGTCAATGACCTTGACCTCCAGCGAATCCTCGCCCGCGTTCAGCACCACGCCCACTGAGAGCGCTTCATTCAGCCGGTTCCCGTGCTCGATGGCGTTGATGCAGGCCTCGGCCACGGCGGTCTTCAGATCCTCAACGCGGGCCTCGCGAAAACCCATCAGCTTGGCCACGGCGGCCGCGGTGCTCATGGCCACCTTTTCATAGCCGAGCCGTGAGGGCAGCCGCACTTCGACGGTGGTGGCTTTGGCAGCGATCATCCCACCATCTCCCCGGAATTCATGCCGCGGCACAACGCCAGAGCGGTCATGTCGTCTCCCTGCGGGCCGCCTTCAGCAAACTCTTCGATAGCCGCCCACAATGCATCGAGAATATCATCGGCCTTCCCGGGCGAACACTTCAAAAACACGTCCATAAGCCGTTCGGAGCCAAACTCTTCATCCCCTTTGAAGACCTCTGTCAGCCCATCGGTATAAAACAGGAGCCGAGTCCCCGGTGTAAACACGTGGTGCTCGCTTAAGTAGTGCATGCCCGGCAAAAGTCCCAGCGGCGTGCCCGTGGCCTCAAACAATCGCGGCTCCTGGCCCGGCTGGATGAGGAAGCCCGGGTTGTGGCCGGCGTTCACCACTTCCAACTCCCCCGCTTCCGGGTGCAGGCGCAGGAAGATGGCCGTCACGTAGCGCCGCCGCGCCTCTTCGCCCTCCGCCCAGTGGTGCTGGTTCATGCGCGTGGCCAGTTCCCCCAGCGCCATTCCATCGGCCGCCATGGCGCGGAAAGCCGAGCGGAAGCCGTTCGACATCAGGGCGGAAGCCATGCCCTTGCCGGCCACATCCGCCACCACCATCAGCACGCTGCCGTCGGGCTGCTCCACAATGTCGAGATAATCGCCGCCCACTTCGTAACAGGCAGCGGAGCGGAAGGCCAGCGAGTAGCCGGGAATCGAGGGCAGCTTCTGCGGCAGCAGCGAGCGCTGAATGGCGCGGGCTGCCTCCAGATCCTGCTGCACGCGGGCAAATTCGATGTTGCGCTTGTGGTTGCGGGCGTTTTCAAGTGCCACCGCCGCTTGCAGCGCCAGTCCCTCGATGAAGTCGGCCTCGTAGAGCGTCAGCTCGCGGCCCTCGGGCGGCGCCACTACCAGTTCCTCCATGCGCCGGCCCTGGCGGTCCTCAAGCGGATACGTGGGCAGAGCGTTGCCGTCCTTCGCGCCCAGCGCCAGTTCGTCGCCATACGCCAGCCCGGCGCTCGGAAAGGCCGCCGCGGCCATCTCCAGCTCGCGCACCACGATGCGCAGCACCTGCTCCAGCACCTCTTCCTCGCAAACGGTCGAGTGCACCTGCCGCGAAGCCTCCAGCAGCGCCTGCAACCGCGCCACCTGCTGCTGCAAGTCGATCGTTTCGCCGTTGCCGGGAAGCTGAATTCCACCCGCCATCGCGCCTCTCCCCCTGTGGAATTTCACTCTAGCATGAAGGCCGCTCTACAAGCAGAGCCGCCAGCAACCACCTACTCGGAGCCTTTCAGCACGGCGCGTATATCTCTGGTTTCCATCACCTGCTTTGCGTACCCCCGCCGCGCCACCGCGAGCATGGCCTGGCCCATCTCGCGGGTGGTGAGCACCTGGTTGGGCAGCGCCCAGTGGAGCAGCGGCAGCAACGGCTTTGTCAGTCCGTAGAGAAGGCGATAGGCGGGCGTCTTCGAGCGGATTCCGTCCATCGGCTCGATCAGCCCCGGCCGGAACATGTAAGCCTGGAGCGGCAGCCGCAGCAGCGCATTCTCGGTCCGTCCCTTGACCCGCGCCCACATCACGCGGCCTCGTTCCGAGCTGTCGGTTCCCGCACCGGAGACGTAGATGAACGCCATCCCCGGATTGAGCCGGCTGAGCGTTTCGGCGGCGGCCACCGCGAAACCATAAGTCACGCGCTCGTAATCGGCCTCTTTCATGCCGGCCGAGGAGACCCCGAGCAGAAAGAAGCAGGCGTCGAAGCCCTTCAGGTTCTCTTCAATCCCGGCATAGCTCGACAGGTCGGACTGCACAATCTCCCGCAGCTTGGGGTCGCTCATTCCGGTCGGGGTGCGCCCCACGATAACGGCCAGTTCCACATCGGCGGCTTGCAGGCACGCGCGCAGCACGCCTTGTCCCACCATTCCTGTCGCGCCAAAGAGCAGCACTTTCATCGCGGTCCTCTTTCCTCGCAGTTCATCGCCCAACCCAGCATAATCGCCTTGCAGGCTCCCTTGCTCGCGCCTTCCGCAGAGCGCGTAATCCCTCGCCGCTCTCCGCCTCCGAGGCCCGCTGGTTTATCCTTCCATCGATGCCGAAGACCCTTTCAGTCGCCATGATTGCCATGAACGAGGAGGCGAATCTGCCCCGCACCCTTGAGAGCGTCCGCTGGGCCGACGAGATCGTTCTGGTCGACTCGGGATCCAAGGACCGCACCCTCGAAATCGCCCAATCCTTCGGCGCCAAAACCAGTTACCACGACTTCGGCGGCCACGGCGAGCAGAAAAACGTGGCTCTGGACCTGTGCACCTGCGACTGGATTCTGTTGCTGGACGCCGACGAGGTCCTGACGCCGGAGCTGCAACAGGAAATCCGCCATCTGCTCGCCGGCGAGCCCAAATACGGCGCCTACTGGATTCCCCGGCTGAACCTGATCTTCGGCCGCTGGATGCGCCACGGCGGCTTCTATCCCGACCGCAAGCTGCGGCTCTTTAAACGTGGCTCGGCCCGGCTCAGCGAGGGAGTCGGCCCGCACTCCACGCCGCAATTCGAAGGCCCAAAGGGCAAGCTGAAGCACGACATGCTGCACTACGCCTACCCCAACATGGTCGTCTATCTCGAACACATGAACCGCTACAGCTCTGAGATTGCCGAACTGCTGGCAAAAAAGGGCCGCACCAGCAAGTCTCTGCCCTTATTCCTCTGGAACGCGGTGCTGAATCCCTGGGCCACCTTCGTCTACAACTACTTTTTCCGGCTCGGCTTTCTGGATGGCCGCGAAGGCCTGCTGCTCCACCTGAACCACTCCGTCTACATCCACTGGAAATTCATCAAGGCCTGGTGGATGGGACAGGGCAGAGACTAAGCCCGGAGGGAAGAGCCGCAATAGCGCTCACCTCATTCGTCCATGCCCATGGACGAAGTTGAACAGCCGCAACAACAGCAGAAGCACCGCAATCGCCACAATGCCGGCCAGCAGCAGATTCTGATTGCGCGGTTTTGCCTTGCGTTTCATGGTATCGTCCGATCCAAATCGAAATCCATCTTAGTGCGATTCCCCCACACATGCGAAGGCCCTCCGGCTCGCGCCGAAGGGCCTTCAGTCAACAACGATCCATCCTACGCCGTGACAGTCCGCGCAGGTTTGGACCCCCATAGCCCGTAATAGGCGATGAAGAGGTAACAGATGATGGGAATGACGAACGCGTGCTGAATACCAACCTTGTCGGCTGCGACGCCGATCAAGGGCGGAACCACTGCTCCGCCGACCACCGCCGTCATGATAAGTCCCGAACCCTTGCTGGTCATCGGTCCCAGTCCCTTGATGGCCAGGGCAAAGATGTTGGGGAACATGATGGAGTTGAAGAAGCCGCAAAGCACCAGGCTCCAGATGGCGGTTTGGCCGGTCGTGAACATGGAGACGACCATCGCCATGGCCGCCAAAGTACCAAAGGCGCCCAGCAGCCGGTTCGACTTGATCTTGGTCAGGGCCCAGGAGCCCAGCAGACGGCCAATCAGTGCGCCAAACCAGTAGAGCGAAACCAGGAAGGAAGCGGTCTTGGCGCTATCCACGCCCTGGGTCTTGAAGTAGTTCACGGCGATCGAGGCCAGCCCCACTTCCACGCCCACATAAAGGAAGATGCCCACCGCGCCCAGCACCGTGTGCTTGTAGGCCCAGATGCTGCGGCTCAGAATCGGGTCGCCGGCCTTGGCGGGACGGAAAGCCTGGGTTTGCTCGATGTGCGGCAGGTTCATGAACGCCACCGCCAGGCCCAGGATCAGCAATCCCCCGGCGATGGCGATATACGGCCCGCGCACCGTGTCGGCAATGGCGGCCTTGGAGGCCATCTTGGACGGATCGGTCAGGATGTAGGCGCCGGCCACCAGCGGCGCGATGGTGCCGCCCACCGAGTTGAGAGCCTGCGCCAGCGTCAGGCGAACCGGTGCGCTGCTTTCCGGCCCCAGAATGGCAACATACGGGTTGGCCGCCGTCTGCAGCGCGGTCACGCCCGCGCCCACCACGAAAACCGCGGTCAGGAAGAGCGGAAAGCTCACCATCTTGGCCGCCGGGACAAACATCAGGCAGCCCACCACCTGGATAAACAGCGAGACCACCATCGTCCGCTTGTAGCCAATGGTTTCAATCAGCTTCGAGGTCGGCGACGAAAAAACAAAGTAGGCCAGGAAGAACGCCGACTCGACCAGCATGGCCCAGGCGTAGGGAAGGTCGAAGATCGACTTCAGGTGGGGAACCAGCGCCATGTTCAGGTTGGTAATAAACCCGAAGATGAAAAACAGGACGGCGACCGTAATGAACGGTCCAAGATAGTTGGGCGTGTTTGCAGCCGCTGGCGGTGTGGATCGTGTAGCCATAAAGGGTTGTTCCCCGCTTCCTCAAAATTGTGTTGCCCGGTTTGGGCGTTCCTGCCGTGCAGGGCGCGGGACAGTTTCCAGCCCGCGGACAGTCATTTCTTGCCGCTGAGCTTACCCTGGTCCCGGAATCCCGGATTTTTGCTGCACTCAACACTATACGGAAAACCCCGCACTGGGAAAGTGACGGCGGAAACGGCAGTACGCGGGCTACAGCGGTTCTCCAATTGCTATACACCGAAACCACTACGGTCGAGTGGCTTTTTCCCCAAGAAAAAGCCACCTTGCACGAACTGGATCAGTGCACACTCATTGGAGAACCGCTCTAGCAGGCGAAAGGCGCGTACCTTGGGCTGCCGGAAGAGGAGAAATGCCGTATTCTCATAGAAAAGTGAGGAACGACACGTGGCCATAGGAACGTTGAACGGCGCCAGGCTGAAGAAGGTTCTCGCAGCCCTGGAAGGCAACTGGCAAGCCGAGATGGAGGGCCACCACACCTATCTGGCCCTGGCTGACCGCGACACCGACCCGGTGCGGGCCCAGGTTTTGCGCCACCTGGCCGGTGCCGAGTGGGAGCACGCCGCCCTGTGGGCCGGCCGCATCGAGGAGCTGGGCCACCCCGTGCCCGTCTACCGCGGCAGCCCCGGTGGCGAAGCCGATTCCCTGGCCAACCGCGCCGGCGGCATCCGCATGGCCCTACGCCGCCTGGAAATCGAGGAAAGCCGCCAGATCGCCAGCTACGGCGAGCAACTCAAGGCGCTCGGCGACGAGGACTCCGTCGCCATTCTCGATCACGTCATCGAAGACGAGAAGGATCACTACCGCGAGCTCGGATCGCTCCTCCGCGGCCACTACCCCCCCCCGGTCGGCGCACACCGCATCGACGCCAAGGCCGTTCTTGAGGAGATGCTGGCCAAGCGCAGCCAGGGCCGCAAGCAGCCCGGATCATGGATCGGCGACGCCATTTACGGCGTCAACGACGGCCTGGGAGCTATCTTCGGCATCGTCTCCGGAGTCTCCGGCGCCACCGCCGGCGACAGTAAATACGTCCTCCTCGCCGGCCTCTCCGGCCTCATCGCCTCCGCCCTCTCCATGGGCTCAGGCGCTTACCTCGCCGCCAAAAGCGAGCGCGAAATCTATCACGCCGAGCTGGCCCGCGAGCGCGACGCCATCCAGATGAACAGCCCCGAGGCCCGCGAGCTGCTCTCGCTTTACTACCAGGTGAAGGGCCTGCCCGAGGAAGACGCCCACCACATGGTGAATCACATCGCCAGCGACCCGGAACAACTACTCCGCGCATTGGCTAGCGAGCGTCTGGGCACCTCGGAGGAGGCGCTCGCCAACCCCATGGTCTCGGCCAGCTCCGGAGCCCTCTCTACGGCCGTCGGCGCAGCCATCCCCATCCTTCCCTTCTTCTTCCTGCACGGCGTGGAAGCCGTCATTGCCGCCGCCGTCATCTCCCTGGCCGCCCACTTCGCCGTCGGCGCAGCCAAGAGCCTCATCACCGTCCGCTCCTGGTGGTCTTCGGGCATGGAAATGACCGTGGTCGGCGCTCTCGAAGGCGCTGTCACCTACGGCATCGGCGTCCTGCTCGGCGCGGGCGGTATGTAAACGCAACCGCAGCCCGGTGCCGCGCGCAGTAGGACGCCGAGGTCTTACAGGCTGCGGAAAAACTCGATCCGGAGGGAGGCCGGGATCCCCAGCAACGGGTCCTTGTCGCTGGGGTGGAAGAAGGGGGTTTTAACCCCCGCATAAAGCCACCAGAATCAGTGCGGCTGTAAATATCCCCCGGCAGATCCGGCTTTACCGATTGTGGCCCCTCAAAGGGGCTTGGCTTCGTGCCTTGCCAAGGGAAGCGTATCGCTCACCCCGCCTGAAACCCGCGCCGGAGGCGCATTGTTGGTTACAGCGGAATCAGAATAGATGTACCCGGATGCAAGCCCCTCAAGTGGCTTTTTCCTTAAGAAAAAGCCACCTTCAAGAGTCTAACCAAGAGCACGGTTATTCTGATTCCGCTCTAGCCCCGCGCTTCAGCGTGGGGTAAGCGTTCCACATCATGACAGAGCCGGAGTCCCGCAGGGACGGCGCATTCTCCTGGCACCAATCCCATCAACCTCGCCCCTGCTGTTTCTGTTGCCGAAACCATCAAATTGTGGCTATCATGTCTTGCGCCTTTCCTTGAGGACGGTGAGACCCCGTCCGCCCGAATCTCACCGGCCTTTATCCCCACGTTGGACGAGGTCCGCAAATGAACGAAGCGCCATTGGTCCTTTCCGTACATCTCAATCCGCCCGGCGACTGGACCCCCGAGGAGAAGGAAGAGGCTCTCTGCCAGTTGCGGCAGGAGCTTCTGGAGACGGATGCACAGTCGGTGGAGAACCCGGCCAGCGGTTCCGCGCCCCCCGGCGCCAAGGGCTTGCCGCCCGGCATCGATTCCCTTCTGGTCACACTGGCCGGCTCGGGAAGCATCCTGGCCCCTGTCATCGGCAGAATCGCCAACTGGTCCGGCGGCAGAAGCGGCAGCGTGACCATCAAGTGCGACGGGAACGAATTCACCTTCGCCAATCCCACCGCCGAGGAACAACGCCAGCTGGTCAAAGCCTGCGTGGCAAAGCTGTCAGAAAAGAAGGGTTGAATGCCGGCACGCGAGGCACTCATCGTCGCCAGCGCGCAATACACCGACCCCCTCTTGCGTCAATTGCAGGCGCCTGCGGCAGATGCCGCCGGCTTGATCGACGTACTGTCCAATCAGGAGATCGGCGGCTTTCAGACCAAGGCGCTGATTGACCGGCCAAGTTACGAGATTGCCGCGGCCATCGAAGAGTTCTTCAACGACCGGCAGCCCGACGACTTGTTGCTCCTCTATTTCTCGGGGCACGGCATCAAGGACGTGGATGGCCGCCTCTACTTTGCCACCATCAACACCAAACGCTCCCTGCTTCTGGCCACCTCCGTGCCGGCAAGCATGGTCAATGACGCCATGCTGCGCAGCCGCTCCCGGCGAGAGGTCCTCATCCTCGACTGCTGCCATAGCGGGGCCTTTGCCCGCGGCATGGTCGCCAAGTCGGACTCGAGCGTGGGGACCAACGACCAGTTCCAAGGCACCGGGCGCATTGTGCTCACCGCCTCCGACGCCACGCAATACGCACTGGAAGCGGAACAGGCAACAGGATCCGGCGTGCGCAGCATCTTCACTGAAGTTCTGGTGAACGGGCTCAAGTCAGGCGAAGCAGATACGGATTTTGACGGCCGCATCACTCTCGACGAGCTCTTCGCCTATACCGAGGACAAGGTTCTTCAGCGCACCCCCAACCAGAAGCCGATGAAATGGGCGCTGGGCGTCACCGGGTCCATGGTCATTGCACAGAACAAGAACCCCGTGATCCATCCCGCCGAACTCGCGCCCAACCTCATCGAGGCGCTGGACAAGGACAACCTTCCCTCCATTCGTCAGGTTGCGGTCAAAGAGCTGGGCAAGCTCCTCGGCCGCCAGGACCGCGCCCTCGCCCTCGCCGCCGAACTCAAATTGAACGAATTGGTCGCGGATGACAGCCGAACCATTCAGGAGTTGGCGCGCGGCATATTGGCTGAAAAAGCCAGCCTGAAAGATGTGGAGCGCCAGCGCCAGGCAGCCTTTGACGCGGATCGCGCCGCCGAGGAAGAGCGTCTGCGCCAGGCCACAGCCGAGCAGGCCCGTCGTGACCAGGAAGCGCAGGAGCAAAAAGCCGCGGCTGAACAAGCACGCCGTGAGCAGGAACAACGGGAGAAGATGGCTGCGGCTGAGAAGGTGCGACTTGCTGCGGCTGAAACAGCCCGCCGCCAGAAGGAAGAGCAGAGCCAGAAGGCCGCGACCGAGAAAGCTCGTCTCGCTGAGGGAGAGCGTCTACGTCTTGTAGCGGCTGAAAACGCCCGTCGTGACCAGGCTGTGCAGGAACGGAAGGATGCAGCCGAAAAGGCTCGCTTCGCTTACGAGGAGCGTCTGCAGAAGGACGCAGCCGAAAAAGCGCTCCGTGAAAAGGCGATCCAGGAGCAGGAAGTCCACGGCGGAATCGAATCGCAAAAGCCGAAGAGCAAAACCGTGAGAGCCCGCATTCTGGCTTTCGCTCTTGTCTGTGTCCTTCTGGTGCTGGCCCGCCTCTGGATCACCTCTCGCAGCAAAATTCCACAACCCACTCCGGAAGTGGATCAAGCCGCGTCGAATTCCGAATCCACAGCCAATGCTCCTTCTTCTGCCAACCAGCCCCCGTCGCCCCATACCTCTTCCTCTGCTAACGCTCCCCCGTCGCCCAATGCCAAGCTGGCCTTGCCGCAAAAGACCGCCTCTACCAACACAACGGTGCTTCCGTCTGAAACCATCAACCAGTTTCTTCCCGACATCGATAAGTATCGCAAGCAGGTTCAGCAGAACCCGAGAGATCCGGACGCTCGCGATGCGTATGGCAGCGCCCTTCGAGAAGCAGGCGAAGTGGACGCCGCCATCGAGCAGTTTCAGGCTGCCGTGAAATTGCCTCCAAAATTATCTGGGCGCGCCTATCTCTATCGCGATCTCGGAGAGGCGTTCGAGAAGAAGGGCGACTACGATGCCGCGCTGGAGGCCATGAGGAAGTCTGTGACCTTGTGGCCGGTCAAGAATGAGGCGGTTCTGTGCCGCCTTCCCTTCGAGCAAGGCGCAATCGGGCGCATTCTGGAAGAAAAAGGCGACTACGCAGGCGCAATGGAATATTGGACGAGCCTGGTCCCCGTCGCCAAAGATCCTGAGGAATGCCAGAGACAGGCTGACCGCCTTGCAGCCAAGCTCCCGCACGTTGCAAATGGAAATCCAAAATCCAAGCAATACTAGCGCCAGGAGAAGTGAATACAACCACCGAACATGGGTGCCCCAGGTGTCGGGAGAAGTGAGTACAACCACTGAAGATGGGTGCCCCAGGTGCCTCGCTTTTGGGCACCTGGGAAACCACGAAACCATCCCTTTGGCTCTGCCGATCCACCGGTTCGCCCCGAGATCTTCGCCAACTCCGGGCGGGTACCCCATCCTTCCCGCGCTTTTTGGCGGGAAGGGTGGAATTCCCTTGCGTAGAATTAAGCCCCATGCGCGCATAATGTCTTTAGCTAAGGCCTTTTTCGAGGCCGATTCCGGGCAAAAAACCGGCCGAAATTGCCGTTTACCCCCACCCCCCATAGTGATATTATCACTTTTTCAATGATAAAAATCTAGTAAGTCACAAAGAATGAGTAACATACAAAAACGAATAGTTAACTGATAAGTAATGGGAACTGGCCAATTTTGGCCTCTTTTTGGCCGTTTTTGCCCCATTTTTGGCTGATAATGCCGCAATATCGACACCAAAATGACCCCATTTTGCCGCTGTCGGATGGGGTCCATTCCGGTTCGTGGATTCCCTAGACCTCGTGGCCTGAGTCGGGATTGTCGAAGCGCGTGTACTTCGAGATGAAGTTGAGCTGAACGGTTCCGGTGGGGCCGTTGCGCTGCTTGGACAGAATGATTTCGGATTTGGCCTTGTCGGACTCCGACATCTCTTCGCTGCGGTTGTAGTAGGACTCGCGGTGGATAAAGGCCACCACGTCGGCGTCCTGCTCGATGGAGCCCGACTCGCGCAAATCGCTCAGCATGGGGCGCTTGTCGTCGCCGCGGCGCTCGCTGGCGCGGGAGAGCTGCGAAAGGGCCACCACTGGCACGTCCAGCTCCTTGGCCAGGGCCTTCAGCCCGCGCGAGATGGCCGAAACCTCCTGGGTGCGGTTCTCGTAGTGCTTGCCGCCGGCCGAGGGCAGGGTGGCCGTCATCAGCTGAAGGTAGTCCACCATGATCAGGTCCAGGCCTCCGGCGTTCTGCTTGAGCCTTCGGGCCTTGGCCCGCATCTCGGCCAGCGAAATGCCCGCCGAATCGTCGATGAAGAGGTGCGCCTCCACCAGTTGGCCCAGGGCGCTGGTCAGCTTATCGTGGTCTTCGCGGCCCAGGAAGCCGGTCTGCAGCTTGCGCTGGTCCACCCAAGCCTGAGAGGCCAGCATGCGGCGCAGCAGCGACTCCTTGCTCATCTCCAGGCTGAAGACGGCCACGATGGCGTTGGAGCTGACCGCCGCGTTCTGGCAAATGTTAATGGCCAGCGCGGTTTTACCCATCGAGGGGCGGGCGGCGATGATGACCAGTTCGCCCTTCTGCAGGCCGCTGGTCATGCGGTCCAGCTCGGTAAAGCCGGTGGCCAGCCCGGTGACCTCGCGGCTCTCCTTGTAGAGGTTGTCGATGCTGCCAAAGGAGTTCTGGACGATCTGGTCCAGGCTCTGCAGGCCGTGCGTAATGCCTTTTTCGCTGACTTCCATCAGCTGCGTCTCGGCCGCGCCCAGCACTTCCAGAGCCGTCTCGCTCTGGTCGGCCGCCCGGGCTATGGCCGCCGAACAGATGGCCATGAGCCGCCGCAGCAGGCTCTTGTCCTTGACGATCTTGATGTACTCTTCGATCACCGGCCGGCGCGGCAAACCCTCCGTCAGCGACGCCAGGTAGGCCACGCCGCCAATCGCCTCCACTTCCTTGAACCGTGCCAGTTCATTCGAGAGCGTGACGATATCCACGGCGTGCTGCGCGTTCATCAGCTCCGTCATGCGCAGGAAGATGCGCCGGTGCGAGTCGAGCGAGAAGTCGTCCGCGTCGATGCGCTCGGCCGCCTCGGAGTAGGCGGCATTGTCGAGCAGAATTGCGCCCAGGATGGTTTTTTCGGCGTCGATGTTCGCCGGGAGTCCGGCGTCGAGCCGCAGATCGGGGATGGTGGCCATATCTAAAAAGTCTAGGCCGATGGTGAGCCGGCCAGTGCTGTGAAGATTCCGGCGCAGGCGTGGAAAACGAGTCCCGGACCAGGCCGGCATAGGGAATCGCAGATTCGAAGCAACCGGCTTGTTCTGGCCGGGGCAATTCACGCGCTTACCCTGAGATTCGAGGTCTTGTCACCGTTGCCCGTTGCTTGGGTGTGATATGGTTTGTCTCCGAGAGGGGGAAGGATGAAGAAAATACTCTCAATCTTTCTCTGTATCCTTTTTCCAATCAGCGCTTTTGCTGGCGATAACAGTTACAAGATTGTCTACGATGGCGGGTCGATAACCGGCGCGAAGGCCGGAAGCGACATGAAGTTGTATATCGAAGGCACCAACATCCGGATCGTGAAAGACAAGACGGACGTCGCAGTCGTTCCGGCCGCGGCCGTAACTGAAATCAGCTATGGGCAGGACGTTCACCGGCGAGTCGGAGCGGCTATCGGCATCGGGGTCTTCACCTTGGGCATCGGAGCTCTCATGGCATTGACCAAGTCAAAGAAACACTTTGTCGGCATTACTTGGGACGATGGTGGCAAAAAGGGCGGATTTGCGTTTCAGGCCGATAAGAACGACTACCGGGGTTTGTTAGCTGGGCTCGAAGGCATCACCGGGAAGAAAGCCGTCGACTCAGAGACCATGACCGTAAAGAACTGAAATGCAAAAGATACATGAGTTTCTTTGAACGTACGAGTCGCTCAGCTCTTAATCTTTCCAATTGAAATCAAGGTGGCCCGTCTTGCTAGTTATGCCGGTTGAAGAACCGGCATAACAAGTCTGTCGAATTTCCGTTTACTCCGTCGGTTTCCATCGCAGCGTCAGCTTCCATCCCGCCCTCGCCACCCCTTTAGCGAACCAGCTCTGCAACCACTTCGACTTCCTCGTGCCGCGTATTGCCCGGAACATCGAACGATCCAAGAATCTGCGGCTTGCCCGGAACCAGGGCCGACAACCCGTCCAGCACGGTCTGTTGAATCACCGGATCCTGCGCGCCCACGCCCGATTTCTCTTCTGCAAGGCCCGTTTGTTCAACCTTGCTCCGCAATTGCAGGCTATCCAGGCTTCCATCGAGCGAGGCTTCGATATTGAGCCCCACATCGACATACTGCACCTGGGTACCAGGTACGGATGCTTCCGAGGAGCCCGCCGCAGTCATGATGGGAACCTTGTGGCCTTGTTTGAGCACCGTCTTGCCTCCCGCGACCACGATCAGGGCCAAATGCTGCGCCGCCAGCCGCTTGCCGCCGTCGATCCCGGTGATCGTATAGGTGACGCGATAGGTCCTGGGCGCCCGGTTCAAATCCGCCAGCATCTTCTGCGCCAGCTGAAAGTCTTCGGCTGTTCCGCGCATCGTAATGGCGTTCTGCGACCCCACCAGGTAGATCTTGGCCTTCGGAAGCATGTTGCGCAGCGCCGTCTGAATATCCGTCGCCTCGTTCCGCTGGCTGAGGTTGGTCAGGTAAAGGGTTTGATACGTCTCTGTTTCCGGCTTGGATTCCGCAGGAGGCGTCTGCGCGCCCGCGCCAAGTGCGGGCAGCGCCAGTGCCAGCGCCAGTGCCACATGCAACGGGATCATCCTCGCTGCCCGTTTTCCGCTTTCGTCACATCTCATCTCTTGCCTTTCAGAATTGCTTCTTGGGAGATTGTCAGGCGTTTCCAGCCTCGAATGTCCCGGTCTCTTCATCTGAAAAGACGCAGCGGGGTCCTTTCTGCTCGGCAACACAGACAGCCAATGTTGTTTGATCGCCGCAGGAACCAGTAACGCCGACCTCCCGGTCGGCTGTAGCGTGGACCTCCCGGTCCACGCTCTACGCCACCCCAACAGCAGAATTGCTCTATTTCTGATCCGCCTTCTTCCACCGCAGAATCGGCTTCCGTGCCGCCTGCACCTCGTCGAGCCGCGAAACGCGCGTCGAGTGCGGCGCCGTCTTCACCAGCTCCGGCGTCTCCTCGACCTCCCTGGCAATCGACCGCATGGCTGCGATGAACTGGTCCAGTTCCTCCAGCGATTCGCTCTCGGTGGGCTCAATCATCAGCGCGCCGTGGACGATCATCGGGAAGCTGACCGTGTAGGGGTGGAAGCCGTAGTCGATCAGGCGCTTGGCAATGTCGCCGGTTTTGACGCCCAGGGCCGCCTGGCGCTTGTCGCTGAAGACCACCTCGTGCATCGACGCCGTCTTGTAGGGCAGCTCGTAGATGTCTTCCAGTTTGGCGCGGATGTAGTTGGCGTTGAGCACGGCGTCTTCCGTGGTCTGGCGCAGGCCGTCCGGCCCGTTGGCCAGAATGTAGGCCAGCGCGCGGATGAACATGCCCACGTTGCCGTAGAAGGCGCGCACCCGGCCGATGGATTGGGGCCGGTTGTACTCCCAGGTCAATCTGGAATTGCGGCTTTCCACCTTGTCGGTTGAAGAACGCGGAGAGGATGGGGCACGGAACATCGAGGGGGTGCCGGCAGAGGACGAGTCCGCGCCTTCTGATTCCCAGGTCCCAGCGTCCGGGCTCTTCGTGCCCTTCTCCACTCGGACGAGAACTGGAATCGGCAGAAACGGCTCAAGAAACGCCTTGCAGGCCACCGGGCCGGAGCCTGGACCGCCGCCGCCGTGGGGCGTCGAGAAGGTCTTGTGCAGGTTCAGGTGCATCACGTCCACGCCGAAGTCGCCCGGACGCGCCTTGCCCACCAGGGCGTTCATGTTGGCGCCGTCCATGTAGAGCAGCGCGCCCTTGGCGTGCAGGATTTCCGCGATCTTCTCGATCTGGCTCTCGAAAACCCCGATAGTCGAGGGGTTGGTCAGCATCAGCGCGGCGGTTTCTTCATCCACCTGCCGGGCCAGGGCTTCAAGATCGATGCCGCCTTCGGCGTTGGACTTGAGGGTTTCCACCGTGTAGCCGCAGATGGCCGCCGAAGCCGGGTTGGTGCCGTGCGCCGAGTCGGGGATGAGCACTTTGCTGCGGGCGTTGCCATTGGATTCGTGCCAGGCGCGGACCAGCAGGATTCCGGTCAACTCGCCATGCGCGCCGGCGGCCGGCTGCAAGGTGATCGCGTCCATGCCGGTAATTTCCCGCAGACACCGCTCGAGCAGGTCAACGACTTCAAGAACTCCCAGGGCCAGCGATTCCGGCCGGTAGGGGTGAGCCTCGGCCAGGCCTTCGATGCGGGCCACGTACTCATTGACCCGCGGGTTGTACTTCATGGTGCAGGAGCCCAGCGGGTACATGCCCAGATCGATGGCGTAGTTCCAGGTGGAGAGCCGCGTGAAGTGGCGGACAATCTCGATCTCGCTCAACTCGGGCAGTTCCGCGCTCTTCTCGCGATGGGCCGCGCCCAGCAGGGCCGCAGCGTCCACAGCCGGTACGTCCAGCGGGGGCAGCTTGTAGGCGTACTTGCCGGGCGAGGAGATCTCGAAGAGCAGGGCCTCGTTCTGGCTCGGGTGGGGGCGGACTCTTTTGCAGGCTGCGGAAACGGTTGCGTCGTTTTTCATCGGATTCCTCTTACGCCTCCACCGGCTTGGCAGCCAGCACATTGGCCGCGGCGTCGATCTGTTCGCGGGTCACGACTTCGGTGGTGCACCACAGCGTTGCGTTGCCCAGTTCGGGATACCAGCGGCTCAGTTCGATGCCGCCGACAATCTTCTCATCGAGGAGCCGCTGACTCCATGCCGCCGGCGCCTCTTCGGTTTCGAGAACGAACTCGTGGAAGCGCGGCGCGCCGCTAAATAGGAGCTTCGCTCCGTCTTGCGATCCAAGCTTTTCCGCCGCATAAGCAGCCTTGGCCAGGTTGTGTTCGGCCAGTTCGCGGATCCCCTCCTTACCGTAAACGGCCAGGAAGATGGTGGCCATCAGCGCAACCAGTGCCTGATTGGTGCAGATATTCGAGGTGGCCTTTTCGCGGCGGATGTGCTGCTCGCGCGTGGAGAGCGTGAGGCAGAACCCGCGGTTCCCATTCCCGTCCACCGTTTGCCCGACCAGCCGTCCGGGCATCTGGCGCACATACTGTTCCTTGCACGCGAGAACGCCGCAGAACGGGCCGCCGTAGCTGAGCGCGACGCCAAAGGACTGCGCCTCCATGCTGACGATGTCGGCCTCGACCGGCGGGCAAACCACCCCGAGCGAAACCGCTTCGGCAATGGAGACGATCAGCAAGGCGCCCTTGGCGTGCGCGATCGCCGCAATGGCCGGAATGTCTTCGATAATGCCGAAGAAGTTGGGGCTCTGCACCAGAACCGCTGCAGTTTCTTCGGTGACTGCTGCGTCCAGTGCGGAAAGATCGACGCGCCCGGTCTTGGCATCGTAGCCCACCAGCGCCGTGGAAAGCCCCTGGTGCAGCGAGTAGGTGGCCATCACTTCGCGGTACTCGGGATGGACGGTCGTGGCCACCACAGCCTTTTCCCGGCGCGTGATGCGCATGGCCATGCGGACGGCTTCCGCGGCGCCCGTGGACCCGTCGTACATGCTGGCGTTGGCCACGTCCATGCCGGTCAGTTCGGCGATCATGGTTTGGAACTCGAAGATGGCTTGCAGAGTGCCTTGCGTGATCTCGGCCTGGTAGGGCGTATAGCTGGTCAGGAACTCGCCGCGCTGTACCAGAGAGTCGATAATCACCGGGCGGTAGTGGCGATAGGCGCCGGCGCCCAGGAAGCTGGCGTAGTCGGTGGCGTTTTTCTGGCCGGCAGCCTTGAAGTAGTCGATGATCTCGCTTTCCGCGTGGGCGCGGGGCACATTCAGGTCATGCTCGATGCGATGCGCGGCGGGGATGACGGAGAAAAGGTCGTCGATGGATGCAGCGCCGATCTCGGCCAGCATCTGCTGGCGTTCGGCGGGAGATTTGGGCAGGTAGCGCATTTTAGCTGCTAGCTCCTAGCTTCTAGCCACTCGCTAAAAGCCCGAAAGGCGAGCCGCCAGGCAACTCGCCGTGAGAGATTGCTGGTCGAGACGATCGCGCCGTCAGCTTCCAAAAAGAAGCTGAAAGCTGACTGCTGACGGCTGAAAGCTGTTCTCCTAGCTCTCTTCCGCGATGAATGCCTCATAGGCCGCGGCGTCCAGCAGCTTTGCGACCTCGGCGAGGTCGGCGACCTCGACCTTGATAATCCAGGTTTCGTGAGGCTTTTCGTTGATCTGGTCGGGGGCGTTCTTCAGTTCCTCGTTGACGGCGGTGACGGTGCCGGTAACAGGCGAGTAGAGGTCGCTGACGGCCTTCACGCTTTCGACCGAACCGAAGGTTTCGTTGGCCGTGACGGCGTCGCCCACCTTGGGCACGTCCACATAGACGATGTCGCCCAGGGAGTTCTGCGCGTAGTCGGTGATGCCGATGGCGCCGATGGAGCCCGTGAGCTCGATCCATTCATGTTCGCGGGTGTAGCGATAGTTGGCAGGGTAAGACATGGCGTTCCGGTCCTCCAAGGAAATGAAACCCTAGTGTACGACCTGGGGATGCTGAGGGAAAACCCAAGTTGCGCAGGATGAAAAAGCAGGGAACAGTTGGCGACTTGGAGCGGGAGACGCCTTTATGCCTGACAGAAGCCGGGGTAAGGCGCCAGGGGCACCACAAAGAGGATTTCCATCATCCCGGTCTGGTTGATGGGCAGGCTGGCCAGTGCGGCGCGGACTTCCGCCTCTCCGAGAGCCTCCCACAGAATGGCCGCGCCGGGCACGTCGCCCCGCTTCCAAATCTGACGAATAAGACCGATCGAGTAGAGATCCCTCACCCGCTGGCTCTCGCGGGCAACCAGCTCAGGGGTAAAAGCTTCCGGTGGAAAGGCATCGACGCGACGGCGGGAAAGGGTCAGGATTTGCATGAGGAAATAGTAAGGGCAAAGCCTACAGCGAAACCAGGATGGATGTATCCCGAAGTCAAGCCTGCCAAGTGGCTTTTTCCTCAAGAAAAAGCCACCTTCAAGACTCTCTGTAAAGGCACCGTTACTTTGGTTTCGCCCTAGTTGGGCGCACCCGTAGTCTCTTCCGCGGCGAATGTGCACTCCCGGCACTGGCAGACCCGGCGCAGGTACTCCCAGGAGTAGATGCCGCCGTTGTGGCCGTCTAGCCAGTTGAACTGGAGTGCGTAGCGGCCCACGGGGTGCACGCTGGCCGGCTTGGACGGCGGCGTGTACATGGGGAGCAGTTCAGCCGGCTTGGCCTTGGGCTGTCCCGCCTTGCGCCCCTCGGCTTTGCGCTCTTCAATGCAGGTGGCGCAGGGGCAGGCTTCGCGGAGCCAGGCGAAGGTCCATGCGCTGTGGTGGCCGTCGACCCAGTCGATCTCCAAGCCCTTGCCCGTGGTCAGCAGCACACGAACCTTTTCCGGGGTAATGGCGATGCGCGGCAGAGGCTGGTTGGCCTCCTCCTCGTGTGCTTCCTGCTCTTTGGGGACGATGCGTATGCCTTCGTGGCTCATGGCTCTATTTTAGAGCGGTTCTCCAATGAGTGTGCTCTGATCCAGTTCGTGCAAGGTGGCTTTTTCTTGGTGAAAAAGTCACTCGACCGCAGTGGTTTCGGTGTATAGCAATTGGAGAACCCCTGTAGTGGGAATCTCGGGTTCACGCGGCGATTCCGGTAGAGTGCAGGGCGGCTTGTTCCTGAAATCAAAAGCCGCCTCGTGCTCTGCGGGTGCAGATCCTTCATCAGATCGCGAAGGCCACTTCCTTCTGCGCGGCCGCTGACTCGATCAGCTTCACCGGGTAGTAGGCGTTGCGGGTGTACTGCTTCACCATGCGGTTGGTGTTGAAGTAGGAGCCGTTGAAGGCCAGCGTATTGCGCATCACGCGGGCCCACTTCTCCGGCGCCGCCAGGTAGAGCGGAACCACAGCAGTTTCAAGCTTGTGGTAGAGCGAACTGGCCTCCTCGGCATCGTCGGCACCGTCTTCAATAGCCCAGCCGGTCACGCCCTCGATGCAGCCTTCAATCCACCATCCGTCCAGAATCGAGAGGCTGGGAACGCCGTTCAGCGCGGCCTTCATGCCGCTGGTGCCAGAGGCTTCATAGGGCCGTTTGGGCGTATTCACCCACACATCCACCCCGGCCGTGAGCAGCGCGCCCAGGTCCCATGCGTAGTTTTCCAGATACACGATCCGCAGCACGTCGTTCGACATTTTGGCTGCGTCCTCGATGACTTGCTGGATAAGGGCCTTTCCTGGCTCGTCCTGGGGGTGCGCCTTGCCCGCGTACAGAATCTGCATTCCGCCAGCGGCGGTGGCGATCTCCAACAGTCGCTTGGGGTCGGTAAACAGAAGCGTGGCGCGCTTGTAAGTGGCGGCGCGGCGGGCAAAGCCCAGCGTAAGCACCTTGGGATTGAGCACCAGACCGGTGCGCGTGGCCACTTCGGTCAGCAGAGCCTCTTTGGCGCGGGCATGCGCCGCCAGAACTTGCTGCTCCGGCACGTCGATGGCGTTGCGCAGGTAAAGATTGTCGCGCCGCCAGGCCGGAATGTGCTCGTCCAGCATCTGCTGGATCGGCTCGGAAACCCAGGTGGGCGCGTGCACGCCGTTGGTGATCGAGTCGATGGAAAACTCGGGAAACATCTCGCTGGAAACCTTGCCGTGTTGCAGGGCCACGCCATTCGCACAGCGCGAGAAACGCAGCGCCAGCAGCGTCATGTTCAGCATTCCGTCGCGGAAACATCCGGTCTTCTCAAGCCGCGCCGCCCGGTCACCGCCGAGAATGCGAATGGTCTGCTCAGTGGAGAAGCGGTCGTGTCCGGCTGGAACAGGAGTGTGAGTGGTAAATACGCACTTCTTGCGCACCTGCTCAATGTCCGTCGCCGTGGCGGCGCCCAGAGGTCCACCGCCCAGCTGGCTCTCCAGCAGGCCCAGCGTCAGCAGCGCCGCGTGGCCTTCGTTCATGTGGTAAACATTGATGCGGTGGCCCAAAGCCTTGGCCATGCGCACACCGCCCATGCCCAGCACGATCTCCTGCTGCAGCCGGTAGTTGCTGTCGCCGCCATACAGGTGATCGGTCAACCCGCGATCCCATCCCGAGTTTTCTTCCAAATCGGTATCGAGCAAATAGATCGGCACCACGTGCCCATACCGGCCCACCAGGTCATAGCGCCAACAGCGCACGGTCACAATGCGGTCTTCCACCGAAACCGTAACCCGCGCCGCTTCCGGCGTGCAGAAATCCGCCGGATTCCACGGCTGCACATCCTCGCTCTGTATGCCGGACTTGTCCAGATGCTGCTGGAAGTAGCCCTTGCGATGCACCAGCGTGAAGGCCTCCAGTGGAACGCCCAGGTCGGCTGCCGAACGCAGCGTATCTCCGGCCAGAACACCAAGGCCGCCAGAGTAGGTAGGCATCTTCGGGTTGATCGCGATCTCCATCGAGAAGTACGCTACCAGACCGGAGATGGGGAAAGTTTCATATGAAAACGGCTTGGATGATGTTGGTTGCATTGTCCTTAATTTCTCCGCCGCGCTCCTTCATTCGGGAACGACGATCTGGGAATCAGAGTCTTGCGCTATTTGCCGGGAATTCACGGTCACACCCGGTCATTTTCTGGGCAAACTGCTGCTCATTTTAGCAGGATTGTCGATCCTGACTGTGGCCTTTTCGGCACATTTTACCGTTCGGGGAACAGTTTCAGAAATGAAAACGCCGGGACTTTGGTGCGGCTTTCACCGCAATCCAAAAGTCCCGGCGTGTCCTTTCCTTGCAGAACGCTGACCGGATTCGAGTTACCCGCGCACCGATGAGCTACGCCAATCGGTGAGCGCCTTCCGAGGCGTGGCAGATGTGAATCTGGGGCACAATACCGGTTTTGGCAGCATAGCGCTTGCCAAGCTCCTCGGCAAAGGCCTTGGCCTGGCTCTGCTCCACCAAGTTGATGGTGCAGCCGCCGAATCCGCCGCCGGTCAACCGCGCACCGATCAGGCCAGGAATGTCCTGAGCCAGCTCGACCATCGTGTCGGCCTCCGCGCAACTGCCCTCGAAGTCCTTGCTATAGCTCCAGTGCGCTTCGGACATCAGCCGGCCTACTTCGGCCAAGTCACCCTTTTCCAGCGCCTTTTCCGCGGCCACCGTGCGCAGATTCTCGCTGATCACGTGACGCGCGCGCATCAGCGACTTGGGATCCATCTCAGAGCCCCACTTTTCCAGGTCTTCGAGCGTGGCATCGCGCAGAAAGGGAACATTGCCGCGGTGGCTATTGATGACCGCGCAGGCCGCCTCGGATTCACGGCGGCGGGTCGGATAATCGCCCCCGGCAATCGAGTGCTTGACCATGGTGTTGGCAATCACCAGCGCCACGTCGGCCGGAATCGGCGCAAGCTTGAAGCTCAGATCGCGGCAATCCAGCAGCAGGGCGTGGTTCTCTTCGCCATTGGCGCTGATGAACTGGTCCATGATGCCGCAGTTGGCGCCGACAAACTCGTTTTCGACGCGCTGGCAAAGCCGTGCCAGCACCGGCCCCGGATAGCTGGCGCCGATCAATGAGAGGACCGCCAAGGCTGTAACCACTTCCAGGGCCGCCGAGCTCGAAAGCCCCGACCCCAGGGGCACGTCGCCCCACAGGCTCAGGCTGAAGCCGGGAATCTTGTGGCCTTCGCCGGTCAGGATGGCGACCACGCCCATCGGATAGTCGGTCCAGTGCTTGCTGGCCTTGGTCGGCAGCGCCAAAGCGTCGAAGCTCCGTTCCTCTTTGTAATTTTCTGAATAAAGGACGATTTTGCCGTCGCTGCGCGGCGAAATGCCGGCCAGGGTGGCAAAGTCGATGGCCGCAGGCATCACGAAACCCTCGGCATAGTCGGTGTGTTCGCCAATCAGGTTGACGCGGCCCGACGCCACAAAAATGGCCGGTTCCGCCTGGAAGCGGGCGAGATGAAAAGAGCGCAGTACGGCTGGATCATGCATGTGGGTTCACATCCTGAAGGGTTTCAAGATCAACAATCACTGGCCAGGAGTAGCTCTCTCCCGGCGCCAATACCAGCGACCACGGCCCGCCGATCGCCAGCGAATCCACCGGCGCAGTAGAGGGCTCCATGGCCACGCAAACCTGTTTTGGTCCCGGCTTGTCGGGCCATCCGCCGTAGCAAATCCAGAGGCCCAGATACGGAGTCACCGCTGGGTCAAAGCCGAACCGTATGCGGAGGCCGGCCCTTGGCCGCTCCAGTGCGCAGAAGTTCTCCGCGGCAGTGAGGCGGCCGCTAAAGAGCTTGTCGCCAATTCCGGTCGTAGGCTCTTCAGCCACGCTCAGGTCAGTCTGCCCGCCCTTGGCCAATTCGGCTACCGGCCAGGCGACCTTGTCTCCGCCCTGTCCCAGGCGGTTGCCACCTGAGCCTTCAATGCGCAACTCGCGGATCGACTCCGGAAGAACGATCCTGTCTCCCGCTTCGGCAGTAAACAGAGGATGCGCGGCCCAGGACCACGGCGCCGGAGAAGCGCCCGTGTTGGTCACCTTATACAGAAGGCTCAATCGCCAGCCATTTTTCGTCTCGATCAGGGTCGCGGTCCGTTCCACCGCCAGGGGCAGCGAAAAGCACTCGGCGCGCATGGTCGTGGAGTTTGCCGTCTTCGCAGTCGTCTTCCACACTTGGCGCCACAGGTCGCCGTGGTCGGAAACCGGAACCTTGCCCGCGGTCGTTTCCACGGTGCAGGAGGCGACGGAAGGCAGGCACTCGTCCCATCCGCTGGCGTCGCCCTCGTCAAAGCCCATGGTTTGTGTGCGCGGCCCGTAAGGGGCCAGCGGCGCCTGCAACAGTTCCTGGCCGCGGACGCGAATGGAGGCGATCTTCCCGCCCATATCCGGAAAAATGGTAACCTCGCAGCCTCCTGCCTGGATGAGAACGTTTTCTTCCTTCGACCCAATAGCACTTTGATCCGACATTATTCCTACTTTCCCATGACCTCCGCCGTGGCAGCAGTCAGTCGTTCCCAGATCCTGTCGAGCCAAGCCTCGTGTTCAGGCTTCATCATCACGGATCGGAGGCACGTGACAAGGCCGTTTCTCGTCCCGGGCTCCGCACATCCCTCCGGCTCAAACCACAGTTGCGGCAATTGTACAAGAGCCAAGTGCAAATCCCTTGCGGCGCAAGCCACAAAAACCTTCTGCGCCAGTTCCGACGCTTGCTCCGCCGTCTTTGCCCGCAGTTTCCACACCACAATATCCAGGTCCGGACCGCCGCCCGGCAGCGCCTGGAAGTACCCGCTCTCATTCCGCCGCAGACGCCGGTCCAATTCCACGGCCGCCCGCCGACCGGAAGCCAGCCCCCTGGCAAATTCGCCGCCCGGCACCAGCGGCAAAAGCCTCTGCGTGGCCCACAGAGCCACCGCCGCCGCCCCGGCGCGCGAGCACTCCAGGCTGATCTCGCCCAGGTGAAGCTCTTTTGAGGTGAAGTAGGTGTACGGCGAATCATGCTTGTAAAGCCGCCCCACGCTGGGGTCGCGGAAGAGCACGCATCCGCAGCCATAGGGTTGAAGCCCGTGCTTGTGCGGGTCGATGACGATCGAGTCCGCCTCGCCCATGCGCTCATAAGCCCGCTGCGCCGGCTCGTCCAAGGCTTCCGAAATCAGCCGGAAATAGCCGCCGTAGGCCCCGTCCACATGCACCCTGAAGCCGTACCGCTCTTTGAGCGCCAGAATCTGGTCCAGCGGATCCACCGCGCCAATCGCCGTCGAGCCCAGCGTCGCTACCACCGTTCCCACGTCGCCCTTGCACAGTTCGGCTTCCAGCGCCTCCAAGTTCATCCGGCCGCGGCTGTCGGCCGCAATCTCGGTATAGTCCAGCTTCAGCACGCCGGAGATGCGCCGGTGGGTATAGTGCGCCTGCTCGGAGCCCACAATCCGGCCGCCGCTCTTGCCCGCTTCCGCCAGTTGGCCCGCCACCCACAGAGCTTCCAGATTGGCCAGCGTGCCGCTCGATGTCAAATGGCCCAGGTATTCGCTCCAGCCGAAGATGCCCGCAATCTCCAGGACCGCCTCGATCTCCATCACCGAGCTGGCCCGGCCGCCGTCGCGTGCGTGGTTGTTGGGATTGATGGTCATGGCCAGCGCATAGGCGGCCCGCGCCATGGGATGCGGCGACTTGAGCATCTGCCCCGCATAAAGAGGATGGAAATAGGGATAATTGTCGGCCAGGCGCTCGGCCACCGTACCCAGAACCCGCTCGATTCCCTCCGTATCTACGGCCGGGGTAAAGGCGGCCAGAGAGCTGAACTGCTCTTCAAGCAGCGCCGTAGCGCGCTGTAACAAAACCGGTACTTGGTCCTGAAGCATGGAAACATCCCCTCCGTTCTGTGGGAGAGTTCCATTATAAAACCCTATCTTTCAAGAGCTTCCGGAAACAGGAATTACGTTTCCCCCGTCAGAGCAACAATCTTGCGCCCTTTTCTTGCGGGGGATGCTACACTACTGCCAGCGTTAGAGTCGAACCGGGCGTGAGCAGCGCTCGCCCAACCAAGCAAGATTCTGCCAGTGGTCGCTCCGATTCATCCAGCGCAATTCAATCCAGGAAATTCGAGCACAATGGAACAAGGTACTGTGAAGTGGTTTAATGACGCGAAGGGTTTCGGCTTTATTTCGCGCCAGAACGGCGAAGATGTATTCGTGCACTATTCTGCAATCAACTCAAGTGGTTTCAAGAGTTTGCAGGAAGGGCAAGCCGTGCAATTCAACGTGGTGAAGGGGCCCAAGGGATGGCAAGCTGCCGACGTGCAGCCGCTTTAAACCCATAGGCCAGATTCCGGCAGAATCTAGCTGAAACAAGCGAAAGGGCAGGGAGCGATCCCTGCCCTTTCGTGCGTTTACCGGGGCTCCGCGGCGGACCGAGCGGCCTTGAAGCGCTTTCTCTCTTTCACCTTGACCGCCGGCACACCCGCATAAACTCCCCAGGGCTCCAGATCCCGGGTCGCCACGGAACCCAGCCCCAGCACCGCTCCTTCGCCTACGTCCACCCGCGGACCCACCGCAGCCCGCGCGCAAATCCAGGCATAGGCGCCGACCTTCATCGGATAAGCCAGCAGCGGAAAGCCCGGATCGTTGAAGTCGTGTGTCGAGGCGCAAAGGTAAGCCCCCTGCGAAACAATCACATGGGAGCCAAGATGGATCGGCGCCTGATTATAGATTTCTGCTCCGTCGCCGACCACTACCAGGTCTTCGCAGACCAGGTTCCAGGGCGCCCACACCTTCGAAGCCGGATAGAAACGGCAGCCCGGCCCCAGCTTGGCCCCAAAGACCCGCAGCAGCAGCGCGCGCCAGAAGTGCAACGGGCGTGGCGTGGGGCGATAAAGAAAGATCCAGCAAATAGTCCAGATCAGACGCATAATCCGCTGCCGGCGCGAAAATGACGGGCGAAGGTAGGGATCTTCCGCAGCTTCTCCACGAACATGTTCAGCCGCGTTGTAATAAGTCTGTTTGGCCATTCTGCATCCTATACATATGGTTGTGTTTTCAGGTCAAGGCCTGTTGACTTATCCAAGCCGAAAGGCCGCTGAAGCGGATCCTTACAGATTTGTGCAGCGAGAATGATCCAAAAGCACAGCCGAAAAGGGGAAGACTGAGGAAACAATCGATGCCGCTCCCTCTTTGCACGCTGGCGCGGGTCGTCTGGGGTCTGAGCATGGTCCCGTGGCGCTCTCGCTCATTGTATTGCAGATAGGGCCTAAATAGAGAGATGCCGGCGGCGATGACCTCAAAGGGTAAAGTCGCCGGCCGGCATCGGAAGAGAAACCGCCAGGTCGAAGCCCGGGTTGGTGCCGTGAAGCTACGCCCGGACTCCTGAAAGCCCCATGCGATCGTGGGTTTGACCAGCTTTCCTGGTTCTTTTCAGCATCTTCAGCAGATTCTGGGGATAAGGCCGATTTGGAAAACCAGCCCATTCCGGCGCCGCAGCCTCTGCTTTCACAGAGGCTGTTCCCCTCGCAGAGCCGGAATGGGTAACTCTTTTATCGGCAGTTTGCGCCCAAAACACTACCTGGAAAAATCGACCCATGCGCGTCAGGGAGCGGCTGGCGCCCCGGTCAAAACCGCCTGGGCTTCTCCGACGAAACTCGGGCGCTCGGGACCACCCCGTTTCCGTTGCCGGTACAATGAAAGCGTGATGGAACTGGTGCAGATCGAGCCCGCGCGCAAATCCCCGGCGCCCAAGCCCGAGTGGCTGAAGGCGCGCGCCCCGGTGGGCGAAAACTACCACGACCTCAAGCGTCTGGCCCGCTCGCTGGCGCTCAACACCGTCTGCGAAAGCGCCCACTGCCCCAACATCGGCGAGTGCTGGCACCACAAGACTGCCACCTTCATGATGCTGGGCAACCTGTGTACGCGCCGCTGCGGCTTCTGCGCTGTACCCAAGGGCCGCCCCGAACCCATCGATTTCGATGAGCCGCGCCGCGTCGCCGAGGCCATCGCCACGCTGGGCCTTGAATTCGCTGTCATCACCAGCGTCAACCGCGACGACGATCTCGCGGGGGGCGCACGCGCCTTTGCCTTGGTCATCGAGGAAGTTCGCCGCCAGGCCCCCGGCTGCCGTGTCGAGGTTCTCATCCCGGACTTCCAGGGCAACCCGGAAGCCATCCGTACAGTGGTCGAGGCGCGCCCCTCCGTGCTCAATCACAACACCGAGACCGTCCCCCGCCTCTACCGCGCGGTCCGCTCCGGTGCGCGCTACGAACGGAGCCTCAGGCTCCTTGAACTCTCAAAAGAGATTGCTCCAACAGGGCTCACGAAGTCCGGCGTCATGGTGGGCCTGGGCGAGGAAACAGCTGAACTGCTCCAGGTCTTCCGCGATCTGGCTCAAGTCCATTGCGACATTCTCACCATAGGCCAGTACCTGCGCCCCTCGCGCGACCATCTGCCCATGGCCCGGCTCTACACCCCGCGCGAATTTGCCGATCTGAAGACCGAAGCGCTCAAGATGGGCTTCCGCCACGTCGAGTCCGGCCCCCTGGTCCGCTCCAGCTACCACGCCCACGAGCAGGCCGCCTCCACCGGGCTGACGGTGGTTGCGTAACCGATTGCGGCCACAATCCCCCATCGCACCGTGCTTTTAGTAGAATTACCGTTGGCAATTTGGTTTAGCGAGGACGAACCCCATGGCAGTCTCGATAATGGCCGGTATTCCGGCACTCAAAGAACTCAACAGCGACCTGAGGCGGCGGATGGAGCAGGCCGTGGCCACCTTCCAGGCCAACCTGGCTTCCACGCGCACAGGCCGCGCCAGCGTCCACATGCTCGACCAGGTCAAGGTGGACTATTACGGCACGCATACGCCCATCAGCCAACTGGCGCAGGTCTCCACGCCCGAAGCGCAAATGATCGTGGTTGCGCCCTGGGACCCCACCATCCTGAAGGAAATTGAAAAGGCTCTGCGCACCTCCGATCTGGGCTTCAATCCGCAGTCCGACGGCAAGCTGCTCCGCGTCCCCGTCCCGCCCATGACCGAGGAGCGGCGCCGCGACGTCTGCAAGCACCTGAACAAGGTGCTCGAGGAGCACCGCACCGCCATCCGCAACGTGCGCCGCGACGGCAACGACATCCTCAAGAAACTCGCCAAGGACAAGAAGGTCAGCGAGGACGAGGAAAAGCGCGCGCTTGAAGAAATCCAGAAGATGACCGACGAGGAAATCCGCCGCATGGAAGAGCTTTCGCAGAAGAAGGAAGCGGAAGTCATGCAGGTGTGATCGAGCACCAAAGGTTTCTCTTTGAACCTTTGGCAATGAATCAAAAAGTCTCAGTCGAAAGCTGGAATGCCCCATCTGTGCCCTGGAAACAGGCCGCAAAGATGGGGCATTTGGCATAGGTCAGCTAGATCGAAACCGGCATGGTTGTACCCAGACGCTGAACGATCCTCCATCGACACCGCGCCGGAGCGGCAAAAAAGGGAGCAATTTGGCGTCGATTTTGCGGCATAATCAGCCCCAAAATGGCCGAAATCGGCCAAAAAGGGGCCAAAATCGGCCCGTTGCAGTTACTTGTCAGTTAACTATCAAATATTGTATCTTGTTCATTATTATATACTTATACGATTTCTATCGTTGAAAAAGCGATCATATTACATAGGGGGGTGGGGTAAATGGCAATTTCGGTTGGCTTTTTGCACGGCATCAGCCTCAAAAAAATCTTCCTAGAAACATCATGCGCTCATGGACCTTAATTCCATGCAAGGGAAACCGCACTCCGTCTCCCTCATTTTTCGGAGCGATGGCGGCGAGGTTCGTTCCCCTGGGAGACAGGCGGGGAGCAGCCTTTTGCCGCGGTGGTTCCGGGGGACAGCAATGGTGGAACCGCTCTAAGGTACTGCCTCTGAAAGTATGTCGAAAATAAAGCTGTCGTCCTGAGCGGAGTTTGGCGCGTTTCTTGCGCCGAACGAAGTCGAAGGATCTGCATTTGGGGGCTTTCCTATCCTCCCGCAGCTTAGCTACGGAAGGACGGAAAACCTTCGCTCTACTTCTTCGGCCGCTTATAAAACGGAATCGCCACCTGCCTGGCCCGCACGCGATTGGCGCGTACTTCAACCAGCACATCTTCCCCGCTGGCCGCCACCGCCGCCGGCACCAGCGCAAAGGCAATGTTGGTCTTCAAAAACGGCGCGGGCGAGCCGGACGTAATCGCACCAATCCGCTCTCCGTCCAAGGACAGTACAGGGTACCCATCGCGGCCAATGCCCCGCTCCACCATTTCCAGGCCGATGAGTTTGCGCTTCGGCCCGCCCGCCGCCTGTACAGCCAGCAGAGCTTCCCGCCCAATAAACTCGCCCTTGTCGAGCTTCAGCCAGCGCTCCAGCCCGGCCTCCAGAACGTTGATCGAGTCGGAGATTTCGTGCCCGTAGAGCGGCATTCCCGCCTCCAGGCGCAGCGTGTTGCGCGCGCCCAGCCCGCAGGGCCGGATGCCGAATTCCTGGCCCGCCTCCATCAGCGCTTCCCACATCTTTACCGTGGTCGGCTCGTCCGAGGGGATATACACCTCGAATCCGTCCTCGCCCGAGTAGCCGGTGCGCGCGATCATCACATTGGGCACGCCCGCCACTTCGCCAAAGGTGAACCAGTAGTTCCTGATCCCCGCCAGCTCCACCTTGGTGAGCTTTTGCAGGGTTTCCAGAGCCCGCGGCCCCTGCACGGCAAGTTGCGAGTAGTAGGACGAGTAATCGCTCAAATGAATCGACGGGAATCCGCCCACCTCCTGCCGAATCCAGGCATAGTCCTTATCTTTCGTCCCGGCGTTGACAACCAGAAGATAATCGTTCTCGCTCAGCCGGTGGACCAGGATGTCGTCGACATACGTCCCTTCCGGAGTCAGCAGCGCGGAGTAGTGCGCCTGGCCGTCCTTCAGCCGCGAGGCGTCGTTCATGGTGATGTGCTGCACGGCGGCCAGTGAGCCAGGCCCGCGAAACTGAATTTCGCCCATGTGGCTCACGTCGAAGAGGCCCACACTGGTGCGCACGGCGATGTGCTCGGCCATCACGCCGCCTCCCGGTCCTGAATACTCGACCGGCATATCCCAGCCCCCGAAGTCCACCATTTTGGCCTTCAGCGCGCGGTGCGTGGCGTTCAGTGCGGTCTTTTTCAGCGGGGAGGCGATGGCGGCGGAGTCGGTCATGAGAATTCCTTTCAAACTGTACAGTTGTACCCTGTTCACGATAGGCACTTGGCAGGGGCGGGGTCAAACTTGGGGCGCCCCCGCGTTAGGATCAAAAGAAAGAACTCCAGTGGGAAGGTAAGACGAATGAATCAGGTTCGCGGCGTCATCATGATTTTGTTGGGAGGTTTTGCCTTCTACCAGGGATGGATCCTCCACACCGGCCAGCGTGCGCTGCTGGCCTATGCCCTGGGCGTAGTGGCGGTTGCAGTGGGCGTCTGGCGGCTGACTCGCAAGCCGCCCCAGCGGCTGGTTTAGAGCGGTTCCACAATTCACATGCGCTTACAAGTTTCTTGCAAGGTGGCCTTTTTTAAGGAAAAGGCCACTCGGCGGAGGTGGTTCCGGAGTACAGCAATTGTGGAACCGCTGTAGCCGCCCCAAACCGCAGCCCCTTACTTGCGCCGCGCTCGCCAGAACGACGTAGCTCCCAGGTAGAAAAACACCACGATCACCGCGGTGGTCACCAAAAAAGTGCGGTGGTCGGGGCCCTGGGCGTAGCTGGCCCGCACCTGCCAAAGCTTCGGGGCAAAGACAATTACCGGCAGAAAAAAGAAAACCCCGGTCACCTCCAGCCACAGAATGCCGCCCACCCGGCGGAAAGGTCGCAGAAAACCGCCTACGCCGCGCGCCACGCCGGCAGTCGCCCGCCCGGCAGCCTGACCGCCCGTCCGGCCGCGCACGCCTGCACCTGCAACCACCTGAGGCGTGGGAGCTGTCGTAGCATTTTGTGCGCTTGCGGCCATGCGCTGGCCGGCAATCCGTACGCCAACCCGCAGTCCGGTCCCGAGCACTCGTCCAATCGTTTGAGCTCTCACTTCGATATGATGGTAGCAGCGGCGGTGGGCGATCCGCATTTTTCTCACATTCCATGCGCTTCGCTGTTGCTCCAAAACCGCGTCCGAAGTAAGGTAGATAAATCTCACGACGCTCCCCGCGCAATTTCTCGCGCAGGCCGCCCTTGGAGGTACCCCGTGACATCCCGTCTGCGCGAACTGATTCAGCAACTCGGCGAAGCGATTCATGAGTCGGTCATTGAAAGCGAGCAAATTGCCGGGGTGGTACAGGACATCCGGGAGCACGGTTTCGACGTGCTGCTGATGCTGGAGGCCACCATCGGCCTTAACGATGTCGCCGCCAAAGAAGCTGAGGAGGCCGGTGAGGCTGGGGAAGACTCCGGCGCCGAGGCTCCCTTCACCAAGAGCGACTTGAGCTTCCTGCGCTCCCTGCGCATCGCCGTTGAAGGCGACGAAGGCGAAGCCAACGACGAACCGGACGAATAGCTTCTTGGGCGATGCTGGCGAGAGAAAGCTGTCCGCCTACTGCTTCTCCGACGCAAAATAAACCACCACGCCGCTCAGCAGGGCCAGCAGTGCCAGAACCGGCACCACCAGCCACAGGTTGCCATCTACGCTCGTCGGCATACTTGGCCACAGCGCCTCAAAGTGCAGCGTCCGGGGCAGATCCTCGAACCACGAAAGCCAGCCGTACACCTTGCCGGCCTGCGATGCCAGAAAACCCACCGCAACCAGCAGCGTGATCGTCAGCGCAAAGATTTCCGCGCCCAGGATGGGCTTGCGGATGCGCTCGATGGCAGCATTGCGCCGTCGCAGTTGCGCCCGCCACCAGAGCGGCCCCGCAGCCTCCAGCCGCGCCGCTGTTCCAGCTTCCGCCCGCGCCCTCTGGAAAGCCCCGCTCACCAGCGCCACTTCTTCGCAAACGCGGCAGAGGCTGACGTGAGCGCGCAACTCCGCCGGGCAGGCCTGGGGCCATTGCCCGAGCCTTACCAGTGCCGCCACTTCCTTTTCACGCGCGCACCCGAAAAGTGTCATCGCCGCCTCCCGTCGTTCAATTCCTGTTCCCGCAGCAGGCGGGCAATCTTGTGCCTGGCCCGAAAGAGCAGCAGCCGAATGCTGGCCGACGCCAGCCCGGTAATCTCCGCAATCTCCCGGTGAGAATAGCCCTCGGCATAGGCCAGCCAAAGCAGTTGGCGATCACGCGGGCGCATCAGCTTCATGGCCGGGCCCAGCATAGCCTTTGAGTCCGCGTGGCCCGACTCGTCCGGCGCCCCAAAAAACTCTTCCGGAATCTCCTCGATGGAGGCTTGCCGGGGGCGGCGCCAATGGTCGCGCAGCAGGTTGGTGGCGATGCGGAAAAGGTAGCGCCGCGCCGCCACTTCGCCTTCCTCCGACCGGCTGGCGCCCAGGAAGCGCACGTAGCTCTCCTGCATCAGGTCGTCGGCCAGAGCGGGATCGGTGGAGACGCGCGCCAGATAGGCCCACAGCGCCTGCGCCGAGCGCTCGTAGAACCCGGCGAACTCCTCACTCTCCATAGGCGGGCAGGCGACCGCCTTCGCGTCGCCTGCCAGCACATTCGGAATGACTGATTCCCAGGACATGGGCCTTGGTTTCCTCACCGTCGTAGGGTCCCTTCCGGCTCACTGCTGGTCCTTGGGGCCGTAGGGAGGTTCGTTTCTGTTCGAACCGTTGGGATTCTCCGGCATGAGGCCAAGACGGGCGGCCAGAATCCAGGTGATCCCCGCGGAGATGATAAATCCCAGGCCGGGCATCAGTACGACTGTACCGAAAACCAGCATCGGAATGTTCATCTCGGCGCTGACCTGGCGAAGGGAGAGCAAGCCCATGCCGAGCAGAACCAGCACAATGCCGATCTGGATCGGTGTCAGCACGCGGGCCACGGCATTGGGCATCTGTTGCTGCTGCTCAAAACCGACCGGAATCGGCGACGCTTCCAGAAAGCGCTTGCCGGCTTCCGTCTCCATGTAGAGCGCCAATTCCTGGTTGGTGCCGAACTTCTCGATCAGTCTTCCGTGCACTTCGCTTTGCAGCTTAAAGATGCGCCCCCAGCGCCGGTTCTCCAGGAAGACGCGAACCAGCCAGACAAGAGCGACAAGGAAAAACGCAAAACCCAGCATGGGTATCAAGTCATTGATAAAATTCTGAAACGGTGAGGGATTCTCACGCGAACGGTCCATGTCCGGCCACACCTCGCGTCGCAGAGCTTCATCGGAGCCTCCGTCCGCATGATCCATGTGCGAGAAGAGGTAGAACTCCGGGTTGCGGGCGACCTCGGGGTGGCGGGCAAGAAACTCGGCCAACTGCGGATTGTTGTGGCTCACGTACTCCTGGTTCGAGAGCAGCGACGGATCGTGCGAAACCACGGTGGTCAACGTCGGACTCAGCCGCAGCAGCTTGATCATCTCGGTCTGGGTGGCGGCCACGTCCTTTTCAGTGGGAGCCGGCGCGGCGTAGGCGGGCGCCTGGGCTGGAGCCGCAGGCCGCGCGGGCGTTTGTGCGCCAACGAGTGAAGAAAAGAGCAGAACAGGCGCCGCGGCGGATAGAACCAGCCGGGCCAGGGTGCGGCAACGATTGTGCATTTTGTTTTCCCCTCAATCGAAGCGAACCTTCAATCCGCTTCTGCCTATACAACGAATCAGCAGGGGAATCGGTTAACAGAATTCTTCGGAATGAGGTGAAAGGGAGATCTTGGCGGGATTTGGAAAGGCCGGAAACGCTGGAAAAGCCGCAAACGGAGGTGTCCCGTCCTCTCCACCTTTTCTCTGGAAAGGATGGGACATCTCAGTCTCAAAAACCTAGCTGATTCCCACTTTCAGCCGTGGCCACAGCGGGCGTTTCGCGTCGTGGTCGATGATCGGGTCTCCATCACACTCGACTTCAATCACCGTCGAAGGCTGGTCGGGCGCCTTCAAGGGCAATCCCGTCAAACGCAGGCAGAACTCGTCCTGCGTAAAGGTGACGCTCTCGCCGGTCTTCACGAGCCGCGCCGACTTGACCTTGGGCTTGAGGCCGCCGATGGCAATCACCGCCTCCGGCTGGTAGAAGCTCAACCACTCCGCCGCCGGCGTGTGCCCTGGCCAATACTGCTGGTGGATGTAGAGCGTGTTGCCGCGCCGCGTGTAGTTGGCATTCACGTTCCATCCGAACGAACCGCGTTCCGCGCCGTAGATCGACTTGCCGTTGGTTTCCAGCCACTTGCCTACCGCTTCCAGAACGGTCACGGTCTCTTCCGGAATCGAACCGTCCGGTTTGGGGCCGATATTCAGCAGGTAATTGCCGCCGCTGCGCGCGCAGTTGGTCACGTTGGCCACAATCGTCTTGGGCGTCTTCCAGGCGTCGTCGCCGCGATTGAACCCCCAACTGTCGTTGAGGGTCATGCAGCTCTCCCAGGCGCGGCCCTCGGGCGCTGCCTCGATATTCTGCTCCGGCGTGGAGAAGTCGCCCTCGAGGCCGTTGCGGTTGTTCACAATGATCTCCGGCTGCAGTTCGAAGACCATCTGGTTCATGCGCTCCGACTCCCACTCCGCGGCCGTCAGCGGCCAGTCCACGTCGTACCACAGCACGTCGATCTTGCCGTAGTTGGTCAGCAGCTCGCGGATCAGCCCATGCGTGTACTCGACAAACCGCTTGCGCGCTTCTTCGTCCGTCTTGCACCTGGCGCCGTCCGGGTGGTGCCAGTCCATCAGCGAGTAATAGAAGCCCACGCGCAGACCCTCCGCCCGCGCCGCCTCCACAAACTCGCGGACCAGGTCGCGTCCAGGTCCCTGCTTGGCCGCGTTGTAGTCGGTCAGCTTGCTGTCCCAGTGGCAGAATCCCTCGTGATGCTTGGTGGTCATCACCATGTACTTCTGGCCCGCTCGCTTCGCGAGGCGCGCCCACTCGCGGGCCGCATTGGGCTTGGGGTTGAAGTGCTTGGCCAGCAGCTCATACTGCGCCAGCGGAACGCCCTCCACCTCCTTGGCCCACTCATGCTGCCCGATCACGCTATAGAGGCCCCAATGAATGAACATGCCGAACTTGGCCTCATGCCACCACGCCATCCGTTGTGCCCGCGTGGCCGCTTGTTTGCTCTGCGACGCCGAACTCTGACCGTCGACGACTGCGCCCGGCAAAGCCAAAGCTTCGGAATGCGCCGCGCTCACCGCCAATGCTCCCGCCGCGCCCAGCCCCTTCAAAAACGAACGCCTCGAACTCTCATTCCAATCCACTGTTGTCTCCCTCTCCTCATACGAATTCGCAACCGCGAAAACGGTCCAGTTCACGCCGGCGAAAGTGTAGCAGACCTAAGGAAGGAAGACTGAAAGAGCAAATCCGGACTGCCAAGGAGGGAGTAGGGAGGCGGGAGTAGGGAGTAGGGAGTAGGGAGTAGAAAACAAAAGCTCCGTGGCCCATCCTTTCGCCGGCTTTTCGAGATAGAATCTGTGCTCTCCCAAGTGCCCAAATGCGAGGCACCGGGGGCACCCATCTTCAGTGGTTGGGATCGCTTCTGCCGGCGCCTGGGCCAGCAACCGGTTTGACTTCCCCACCCCGGTTTGCTCAGATAACCTTTCGGGGCTTCGTAACATCAGGAAATGCAGGTAAACAAAAATGAAAGTTCTGATCTTGGGTTCTGGGGGCCGGGAACACGCCCTGGCTTGGGCGGTAAAGCGGAGCAAGCGCGTCACCGAGGTAGTGTGCGCACCCGGCAATGGCGGCATTGAGCAAATCGCCCGCTGCGTTCCGGTGGACCTTCGCGACGTGGACGCCATGGTGCGCCTGGCTGAAGCCGAGCGGCCCGGCCTCACCATCGTCGGCCCGGAACTGCCTCTCTCGCTGGGCGTTGTGGACGCCCTGCAGGAAAAGGGCTTCCGCGTCTTTGGCCCCTCGCGGGCCGCCGCCATGCTGGAATCCAGCAAGAGCTTCGCCAAGCGCTTTCTGCAGCGCCACAACATCCCCACGGCCAACTACGCGGTCTGCACCACCGCGGCCGAGCTCGAAAAAGCCATTGAGTTCTTTCATCCACCCATCGTGGTCAAGGCCGACGGCCTGCACGCCGGCAAGGGCGTCGTCATCTGCCAATCCCGGCAAACCGCCATCGAGGCCGCCCAGGGCATCTTCTCCGGCGCTCTTCTCGGCGAGACCGAGCACCAGGTGATTCTCGAGGAGTTCCTCAAGGGCGACGAGATCAGCTTCCTCTGCCTCAGCGATGGCAAGCACGTCACGCCGCTGGTCCCCGCGCAGGACCACAAGCGCATCGGCGAAGGCGACACCGGCCCCAACACCGGCGGCATGGGCGTTTACTCCACCGACAAAATGCTCGATCCCGCCATGACCGAGTGGATTCTCCGCCACATCGCCGCGCCTACCATCTACGGCATGGCCAGTGAGGATGCGCCCTTCAGCGGAGTGCTCTACGTTGGCCTGATGATGACCGCGCGCGGACCGCAGGTGCTGGAGTTCAACGCCCGCTTCGGCGATCCTGAAACCCAGGCCATCCTGCTACGCATGGAAAGCGATCTGGTGGATGCGCTGGAGGCCTGCGTGGACGGCCGCCTCGCCGACACCGAGCTGCGCTGGAGCCCGGGCGCATCGGCCTGCGTCGTCGCCTGCTCCGCCGGCTACCCCGGCAGCTACAAGACCGGCATTCCCATCACCGGCCTGGACGAAGCCGCCAAGGTTCCGGGAGTGGAGATCTTCCATTCCGGTTCGGTGCTGAAGGATGGGCAACTGCTGACTGCGGGAGGCCGCGTGCTGGGAGTGACCGCCGCCGGGTCCACGCTTGAACAGGCCCTGGCCAGCGCCTACCAGGCCATGGCCCTGATTCACTTCGACGGCATGTACTACCGCCGCGACATCGGCCACCGCGCCTTCAAGAGGAAGCCATGAGCGTCGGAATCACGATGGAAGAGTTGCTGGCATGGAACGAGCAGGCCTCGGACTTCTGGAAGGCGCACCTTGAAGCCAACCCGGCCCTGCTGGAGTTGCCCTGCGGCATCGGCGGAGCCGCTGACGTGCAGCAGTTTGTCCGCCATATCTGGGGCGTGGAACTGCGCTGGGCCCAGCGCATTGCCGGCCTGCCTGTGATTACTATCAAAGAGATGATTGCCGGACCGCTGGAAGCACTCTTCGAAGTCCATCTCAAGGCCGTCGAGATCTTCCGTGGATTGCTGTCCGCTCCCGATCAAAGCTGGGAAGAGACCTTCACGCTCAATTTCGATTGGCTTCCGCCGGAAGCGCAAACCGTATCCCGGCGCAAGGTTCTTGCGCACACGCTCCTCCACAGCCAGCGCCATTGGGCTCAGTTGGCCACGCTGGTCCGCGCCGCCGGGTTCCCATCAGGCTTCAAAGGCGACCTGCTCTTCAGTCCTGCGCTACGCTAGTGTGGTGTCCCAGATGTTCATTGAAAAACAACAGCAGATCCTTCGACTCACCACCCCCAAGCTGAAAAGCGCTTGGGGCCCCGTTCGCTCAGGATGACAACCCTAGTTTTGTTGCGAACTTTAGAGACAGGACACTAGAGCGGAATCAGAATAACCGTGCTCTTGGTTAGACTCTTGAAGGTGGCTTTTTCTTAAGGAAAAAGCCACTTGAGGGGCTTGCGTCCGGGTACATCTATTCTGATTTTGCTGTAAGAACCGGAACAGGCGTTTGCCTTGGCTGGACGTCGCTTTCCTGCGTCTGTTTCGCGGGCGTCCTTTGCTGCTTGAAGCAGACACGGCACAGCACAGGTCTGCCCTGGGTGGGCTTGAAGGGGACCGTGGTCTCTTCGCCGCACTGGGCACACCGGGTCCGGGTCTCCGGACGTACCTTGGAGCCGCCGCTGGCGCGCTTCGCCTTGCACTGCTTGCAACGCTTGGGGTCGTTCTTGAACTCTTTGTCGTGGAAGAATAGCTGCTCGCCTGCGGTAAAAACAAACTCTGCGCCGCAATCGACGCACGTCAATACCCTGTCCGAATAGTCCATGTCCGGCTTCCCTAGGCAGGGAGTCAGTTTGAATCGGCCATGACGCTGAAACTTGCCGGTCCCGTTTCCCTGTCTACGTGCTGCGATCAACAACTAGAACTAGGGCCCGGGCCGCAACAAGATCTGCGGCGAAAACACTATGTCTATCCGGCAGGCCGGAGAGACGCAGATAACAGTACCATGCAAACCAGATGCAACGCGATAAAGCTCAAAAATAAAAAATCACGACTGACCGCCCCGGCCTTGTCTTACGGTCTTTGGTCTGCTGCCCGCATCTTCAGCGGGAGCAACCGGGGCGGCACATGTCGTGATTGTCTTGTGACTAGTCCTGCTCTTTACGAGCCTTTTTGCGATTCCGCTTGCGTGCCAATGCCGCCTTCACGCGCTTCTTCTCACCGGGCTTCAGATAGTAGGAGTGACGTTTGACTTCCTTGATGATGTCCTCCTGCTGTACCTTCCGCTTGAACCGGCGCAGCGCATTCTCCAGCGGTTCGCCTTCCTGTACGCGAACTTCCGCCAAAATGGAAACACCTCCAAACGTGCCAAGTGGCAACTCTTATGATACGGGAAACATTGGACGTGCGGTCAAGCCTGTTCCGCTATTTGCGCAAAGTCTGCCCTTGTTTCGGTTCAAATCGGGAAAGATTCGTACTCGAGTCACACTTTGAGGGTATGAATTCAGGACACTTTCTTCTTTTCACCGGCATTTTCCCTCTCCTTTATTTGACACGGTCCCTCGCTGCCGCGGAAGCCCGCATCCCCTAAACTTGTCCCAGAGGCCTGTTTTTCATGATTCGCAGCTACCAGGGGCGTCGGCCCCAATTCCCCGCCAGTTGCTACATCGATCTCTCCGCCCAGCTCATCGGCGACGTCACCCTGGGCGAACACTCCTCGGTGTGGATGAACGCCGTCCTGCGCGGCGACGTCCACTCCATCCGCGTCGGCGCCAACTCCAACGTGCAGGATTGCGCCGTCCTCCACGGCCAGCGCAACACGTACCCGGTCCTGGTCGGCGACTGGGTCACCATCGGCCACAACGCCACGGTCCACGGCTGCATTGTCGAAGATGAGGTTCTCATCGGCATGGGCGCCACCATCCTCAACGGCTCCCGCATCGGCTCCGGCTCCATCATCGCCGCCGGCGCAGTCGTCCCGGAAGGCACTGAAGTGCCTCCGCGCACGCTCTGGGCCGGCGTCCCCGCCAAGCTGCGCCGCGAACTCTCAGACAAGGACCGCGCCCTCATCCTCGAATATGCCCAGAACTACCTCGACTACACCGAGATCTACCTGAATGAACCTGCCGCCAGGAAGGCGGAGGTCGATCGCAGCAGGAACCAGTAACGCTGGCTTCCTGGCCGGCTGTCGCGTGGACCTCCTGGTCCACGCTGTTCGCTACACCAGGAGAATTGCGTTACGAAATACTGCGGAAGAGCCAGTACAGCAGACCGGAGAGCAGGGCTGCAGCGGGAAGGGTGAAAACCCACCCGGCGGCGATGTTGCGGACCGTGCTAACACGCAGTCCTCCTCCATTGGCGACCATGGTGCCGGCCACTCCGGAGCTGAGGATGTGGGTGGTCGAAACGGGCAAGCCGAATTTGTCGGCGGCGAAGATGGTGCCCATGGCCACGATACCGGCGGCAGCGCCCTGTGCGTAGGTCATGTGCTCGTTGCCAATCTTCTCGCCCACGGTGACCACCACGCGCTTCCAACCCACCATGGTGCCCAGGCCGAGCGCCAATGCAACCGCAACCTTGACCCAGTTGGGAATGAACTTGGTGGCTTTGTCGACCTTGCTCTTGTAGTTCTTGAGGGATGCATTCTCTTGCGGTGTGAACGACGGGTTGCCGCTCTCCTGCATCAGGCGGATGGCTTCGCTGGCTACATACATGTCGTTGCGGACATTGGTCTGGTCCTGCGCCGGGACAGACTTGAAGACCTTGTAGAGGGCGACTTCGTGGTTCAGGTCTTCTACCAGTTCCCTCAGTGCCAGGATGGTGTCCGGCTGAATCTGCTTGGTGCGGATGTAGTCGGTGACTTCGGCGCGGGCGTCGGGGCCCAGGATCGCGTTCTTGTCCACGTGCCGGTCCAGGATGTGGCCGGCCTGCTCTGAGGCGGCGATGAACTCCTGCATATCCTGTGCGGTGACAGCGTGATTGAGCGCGTAGGCGGTGGGGACGGTGCCGATGAGAATGAGCATGATCAGTCCCATGCCCTTCTGGCCGTCATTGGAGCCGTGGAAGAAGCTGACGCCCGTGCAGGTGAGCAACAGCAGGGCGCGCACCGGCCATGGTGGCGGCTGATTGTTCTTGGGCGCCTCGTACAGCGACGGATACTTGACCAGGCGTTTGGCGATCAGAATCAGCACGCCGGCCAGAACGAAGCCCATCACCGGAGAAATGAGCAGCACCTTGAGGACTTTGAATGCCTGCTCCCAGTCCACGCCGGAGGTGCCGTTGTGAACGTGCATCATCTGGTTGGCCACGCCCACGCCAATGATCGAGCCCACCATGGTGTGCGAACTCGAGGCCGGCAGGCCGAACCACCAGGTGCTCAGGTTCCACAGAATCGCGGCAATCAGCAGCGCGAAAACCATGGAGAAGCCGGCGCCGGAGCTGACCTGCAGAATCAGTTCGACAGGCAGCAGCGTGATGACCGCGAAGGCCACTGTGCCTGTGGAGACCAGTACGCCCGCCAGGTTGCAGATGCCGGACCACACCACGGCAATGTCAGGTTCGAGAGAGTGGGTGTAGATCACCGTGGCGACGGCGTTGGCCGTGTCATGGAAGCCGTTGACGAACTCAAAGCCGAGGGCGATGAAAAGCGCCAGGGCGAGCAGCACATACGGCCAGATGCTGGTGATGGTAACCGTGTCGAGATCGCTGGCAACGTGAAATGCGATGTAGCAGAGGCCAGCCGTCAGGGCCAGCAGGAAGACTGCGATGCCCGTGCGGCTCGAGGTACTCTTCTGCTTGCGATCGAGCAGCGATGTGCTTGGCGAGAGGGTCTCAACAACAGCTGCCATGTCGGCCATTAGATTTCTCCAATGCGGCCGAAAGTAGTCGTGGAGAAACGGGTCGTACTCAATCCAGGCTCAACAACGGAATTCGAATACCAATAGAAGAGAGACGCCTTGTGACAGGAACGTGAAGCGCCGTATAAATGGACGTCCATAAAACCCCAACAACCGCATTATTGCGCAGTTGTTTGCGTAGCCGGCTGGGAATTCACCGCGCTGTAACGATTTTACACGGGGATAGGGGGGGGTAGGGAAGGGGAAAAAGCGGCGAACCGGGCCGTCGCATCCACCTTTCCCGAAGTATTTTTGCCGTTTCTTCCCTGGGAACCAGATATCTGTGCGGCGCGAAGCGCAGTCCCCACCCCCGGCAGAGTGTCCCACATCACCGATTCCCGCGCCTTTTTTCTGGCGCGGACCGGCCGAAGGCAGTTGGCCGCACCGCAGGTGCTTGGCCCCACCGCAGGTGGTGGTTAGCGCCAGTCGTCGCCGCCGCTGGCCAGGCCCTGGTTCATGACGGACTCGAAGCCGACGTGCTTCTTGATGAAGATCTCGCTGAAAGCGCGGTCCTGGCGCAGCAGGATGGCCTGGACTCGAACCAGTTCCAGCAGGGCCAGGAACATGGCGATGAGGGCGCGCTCGGAGCGGGTGTGGCTCAGCAGGCGGCGCAGGGCGATGGGCTTGTCTTCCATGGTGAGGCGGCGGGCGAGGAACTGGACCATTTGGCCCACGGTGACGGAGTCCTCTTCGAGATCGAAGGAGGGCCGCTTGCGGGCGCGTTCCAGAATGTCGCGGAAGATGCGCACCAAGTCCACGGTGTCGGCGGCAATCTCCGGCTCGGCTGCGGCGTCGTCCTTGAACTCGCGGACGCCGGGGTTGGTCCAGCTCGCCGCTTCCAGCATCTGCTTCTGTTGCAGCATCTGGGCAGCGTTCTTGAAGCGCTCGTGTTCCAGCAACCGCTCGACCAGCTCGCGGCGGGGATCCTCGGCCGCATCGTCGGGCCCGGAGGGCGAACGCGGCAGCAGCATCTTGCTCTTGATGTGGATCAGCAGCGAGGCGGTGTAGATGAACTCGCCGGCTACGTCCACGTCCCCAGCCTTGAGCTGGTTCACATAGGCCAGGAACTGCGCCGTGATGGTGGCGATGGGAATGTCGTAGATGTCGATGTCCTGCTTGCGGATCAGGTCCAGCAGCAGGTCGAGGGGGCCGTCGTAGACCTGGCCCACGATGATTGAAAACGGTGATTGCTCCGCACTTTCATTCAGCTTCTTCTGACGGGCGGCGAGTTTGGCGGCAGACTTCTCCTCCGCGGCAGCGGACTCCGCCTCGGCTGCGTCCTCCGGGACTGAATTCAAGTCAGTCTGCTCTTGCGGAACTGCTTCAGCTTCAGGCTCAGCCTCAGAAGGCGCGGACGGCTCGGGGAGCGAGGCAGCGGCTGCCGTCTCTGGCTCGGCCGTGGCCTCGGCTGCGCGCTCTGCCGGAGCGGCTTCGGCCGCCGGCTCAGCCGGGGCTGCCGGAGAGATGGGAAGAACGTCGGGAGTGGGGGATGAGTCGGTCAATGCGGTTTCTTCTTCCAGAGTTTCTTCGAGTCTTCCTGACGATTCGGCCATTCTCATTGCTTCGGCGGCTCAGGCTCAATCCCGTTTTCTCTCGATCTTCAACAACGGGTCGGGTACGGAGCAGCAGAAACAGGAAGCGAATCCCCGAAAAGCATACCTTAGAGGCCAAAGCCCCCGATGGCCATGTTGAGCTTACGGCACGACGGTTTATTGGCCGATGACGCCGGAAAGGCCCATTTGCATGGCGGACCGGACTTCGCGCATGGTCTGCTCGGCGCGAACCCGAGCGCGGTTCGATCCATCTTCAAGAATCTCCAGGGCCTGAGGCACGGTAAAACTGGCGCGGCGGTCCTGAATGGGCTGCAACACCTGGACAAGGCCGTTGGCGGCCCAGCCCTTGCACTCGATGCAGCCGATACCGGCCGACCGGCAGCCTTCGTAGACCTTGGCCATGGTTTCCGGAGTCGAGAAGACCTTGTGCAGGTCGCCCACCGGGCACTTGTCCGGATCGCCGGGGTCGGTGCGGCGGATGCGCGCCGGGTCGGTGACCATGGTCTTCAGCTTCTGCCGGACGATCGGCTCCGGATCGGTGAGCTGAATGGTGTTCCCGTAGCTCTTCGACATTTTGCGGCCGTCGGTGCCGGGCAGCTTGGGAGAGGGCGTCAGCAGAACCTGCGGCTCGGGCAGAACCTCCCGGCCCTCCAGTTTGTAGAACTGGTTAAAGCGCCGCGCCACCTCGCGCGTCAGCTCCACGTGCGCGGTCTGGTCGTTGCCCACGGGAACGAACTTCGGCTGGTAGAGCAGAATGTCGGAAGCCATCAGCAGCGGGTAGCCTAAAAAGCCGAAATTCGACAGGTCCTTGCCCGTGATGTTCTCCTGCTGTTCCTTGTAGGTAGGCACGCGCTCCAGCCAGCCGAGCGGCGTAATCATGCCCAGCAGCAGGTTGAGCTCAGCGTGCTGCAGAATCTTGCTTTGCAGGAAGAGCACGCTCTTGGCCGGGTCCAGCCCGGCGGCCAGGTAGTCCAGCAGCACATCCAGCGTGTTGCGCCCGACCATCGAGGTATCGGCGTAATCCGTCGTCAGGGCGTGCCAGTCGGCAATGAAAAAGTAGCACTCGTACTGGTCTTGCAGCTTGACCCAGTTGGCCAGGGCGCCCATGTAGTTGCCCAGGTGGAGCTTGCCGGTGGGACGCATGCCGCTCAAAACGCGCGGACGAGAGGACTGGATTGCGGATTCTTCCATTTTTATTATCGATTCCGGAGGAGTGCCAAAAGAATGCGGCCGTCAACGGAGGGCCTGGTTCCATTGTAGCGGCAACCTGGAACCTGCGCCCTTTGCTGTCTAGACGTGCAGCAGTCCCCAGACCACCAGTCCGAGCATGGGATTAACGAATGCCCTGATGATCGTTCCGCCCACAAAAATCATCAGCATGTAACTGACCCAGATGGGAATCCGGTCGTAGACCTGAACGGCGTTGTAGGGCAGCATATTGCGCAACAGGCGGCTGCCGTCGAGCGGCGGAATGGGGAGCAGATTGAAAATGCAGAGCGACAGATTGATCTCAACGGCCAGGATGGCCAGCAGAACGAGCGCCTGTAGTCCGGAGGGCGCGCCGATGGCGAGACCGCCGCTTAAAGTGGAGAAAACCACCAGGCGGCCATTGGGCACGGCAACGGAAATGAGCGCCAGCGCGAGAAAGGCAACCGCGACAATCAGCAGATTTGAAACCGGGCCGGCCAGGGTGGTCAAGTTGTCGTCGCGGACGATCTTGCGGAAGTTGCGGGTGATGACCGGGGTGGGTTTTGCCCAGCCCACCAGCATTCCGCCAAACATGCCGAATCCAAACAGGGGCCCGAAGATCATCAGCGCGGGAAACAGCAGGGTGCCGATGGGATCGATGTGGTACATCGGGTTGAGCGTGATGCGGCCCTGCAGGCGCGCGGTCTGGTCGCCCAGGCGCGAGGCCATCCAGGCGTGGGCGCACTCATGCACGCTCAGCGAGAAGATGAGCAGAACAAACTCGAAAATCGCAATAATCAGGCTGCTGGGTTGCAATCAAAATCTCCATGGGAGGAAATCTCAGGTTAGCATGATGTGGCGCTGGGATTCGAGACCGACAGCACATCTCATCTCTGTTGCTGCGACTTTGGCGTCTTGGCAGGAAATGCCGCAATAGGGTAATGCTTAAGCACTCCGCGGATTATCTCGGAACAGGTCGAGCTGCTCTCCGAAGAGAGTATGAAAATGGCCCTCATATTCCTCTTGCGATTTTGAGATTCGCGCTATGCCTAGCAACTGGCCAAGTTGGGTGCGAAGAGCTTTCACGCCGATTTCAGAGAGAAACTGATGCAACTTCTTGTAGCGAGCATGACTATTCTCACGCTGTTCCTGTGTCATCTGGAGAATCTTGCCACTGCTTTTTGCCAACGGCCTATAAACCTGATCCACCGTGAGGTGCATGAATTTCCAAGGACGATTCTTCTCCGGGTGAGGTATCTGATACAAGCGATACCACTCTTCGTAAAGCTGCTCAGGAAACTCTCGTTCGTAGTCTCGAGCCTCTTCCTGTACATAAAATTTGAATGCAGCGATAACCTCTTCTTTCGTTGCATCGTAACCAGCAAGTGCGTAGACCAGCCCCTTGATTCCAGCCTTTGCAGAGGCATTCAGAATGATACGAGCCTGTTTCGCAACGTTGCCCTGATGGGGTAGGAGCTTTTTCTCACTTTCTGCTAGAGTGACAGCTTTGCAAAGGTCAATGAGAATAGTTACGTCGTATCCATGCACCTGGCTGAGAGTTTCTGGCCCACCGACTTGCGCTTGAAAAATAACGGGTTGCTCCAGTTTTCCCCGAAGTTCCGGCCCGACAAAACTAGAGATTACTTTTCCTCCCACAAAGCGCGGGAGTCGGCTTCCGCCTTTGCCAAGCCCCAATGCCTCCCCCATCCCGCGCTGGCTGATTACGGCCGTCTTAGCATCATCATTCAGCACATAGCAATCGACATCGATGCCAAAATCAGCTTTGAAGTTTCCTTTGTGAGTAGCCCGCGGGAGTCGAACCTTCCCGGCTTTTTCCCATCTCGCTTCAATAGCTGCTCGTGCGATCTCACTACGTCTTTCCGGCGTAAGGTTGTGCGCCCGCGCTGCCCCACCTTTTGAAGCGCCAAGGCGCGACAGTTTCTTTGCCGCTTCGGAAGTCAGGTTGAAGGTTTCATCTGTCATGCTCGTCAAATTATACTTGCCCGAGAAAGAAGTCAAGAATAATATCGAATTCTTAGCCGACCAAGTAAGGGCGGGTTGCCCAAATCTGAATCTGCCATCGAAGATGGCTACCCAAGGTCTGGATTTTCAGACCTGGGATGACTACTCCCTATTCCCTACTCCCTCGCTCAACAACTTGGTCTCCGCGCAGGTTCTCAGATGCGGCCCGCGGGGAAGCTGCCCACAATCTGTCCGGCTGAGACGGTTTGCCCCGCAAGGACAATCGCGTGGCTGCCGATCCGTGCGCCGGGCCCGATGACGGTGGGCACCAGCGTGACGCGGTCGTAGTTCTCCGGCGAGTGAGTGTGGGAGTAGACCCGCGCGAACGAGCCGATGATGGCGCCCTTGCCGATGGTGATGCCGCCGCGGTCGTTCAGCAGAGCGCGCTGGCGGATGGTGGCGCCTTCTTCAATGGAAAGGTTGTAGCCGTAGGTGAGATCGACACCGTGATAGATCTTGACCCCGGCGCCCATGCGGGCAAAAATGTGGCGGCCCAGCATGGAACGGAAACGGATGCCCAGCCAGTGATTGGTGCCGATGGGTGAGCGGTCGAACATCTGCCAGAACCAGAGCAGCGGCTTGCGCATGGCAAACTTCTCGGGATCGGCGTCGTGAAAGTGCTCGGCTTCGAGGGTCACGTTCTCCGGGTCCAGCGACAGCGAAAGAACGTTGCCCGGCAGCTCGGAGGTCAGCTCGAGGTTGAGCTTGCCGCCGTGCGGCCGGCCCAGGTAGAGCTGATAGAGCTGGTCGCGCACAATCTCCGCGCGGCGCTCGGGAGAATGGTGGCGGGTGAACTCCTCGTCGAGAAACTTCAGCCAGCGGCGATAGACCTCTTCGGCCTCGGGTGCGGGATGCGGAACACTGTTCGCGGTGTTTTCCATACGAAATGGACGATACACCACGAGGGTCAGGTGGATCGAATGGGCGTCCGGATGGCTCGCCAAATGGAAACGGGGACTGGCCGCATAGCCAGTCCCCGTTTCTGTATTTCGAGCATTGCATTCAAAAAGATGCGGGTTACCGCCGGCCCTGGATCACCTTCGGATTCACGCCGGCCTTCTTGAGGGCGCGTTTGGCTGCGATGGCGTGCATCTCCTTGCCGATGCTGGACTGGTTGATGCCAATCTGAATGGCCAGGTTGATGATGTTGCCGGTGCCCCAGTAGAGGGCCAGGCCCGAGGCGAAGTGCCACATGGAGAAGCCGAAGATGACCGGCATCATGATGGCCATCATGCGGCGCTGGGCGGGGTCCATGCCCGGTGAGGGCGTGATGAACTGGACCAGGAACATGCTGCCGATGATGAGGATGGGCAGGATGTGAAGCGGGTCCGGCGAAGAAAGATCTGTGAGCCAGAACCAGTGAGCCTGGCGCAGTTCGACAGCGTTCAGCAGCACGCGATAGTAGGCGAAGAAGAGCGGCATCTGCAAGAGCATGGGCAGGCAGCCGCCGTACATGTTCACGCCTTCGGTCTTGTACAGCGCCATCATCTCGGTGTTCATCTCGGCCCGCTTGGGGTCGTTCATCTTGAGATGGGAGTAACGCTTTTTGAGAGCCTCGACCTTGGGCTGGATGCGCATCATCTTCAGCGAGGAGCGCATCATCATGATGCGCGTGGGGAACAGGGCCACGTTGAACAGGACCGTGACGATGATGATGGCCCAGCCCCAGGTGTAGTAGCCGGCGCCGAGCGCGGTGTAGAGGAAGCGGAGGGACAGGTAAAGGGGCTTGGCGATGACGGTGAGCCAGCCGAACTGGATGAGCGATTCGAGCGTGGGTCCGGTGGCCTTGCCGTCGGGGCCGGAGGTGTGGATGGTCTTGAGCACATCCATCTGCTTGGGGCCGGCGTAAAGGCGAATGCGGGTGTAGCCGCTGGTGTCGCCCGCGGCCAGGCCGAGCACCGAGGTGGGCGACAGCTTGCTGGTCGGGTCGCTCAGATCGACGGGCAGGTCGATGGTGTTGTGGAAGGTGACCACCGAGGTCCCGGCGGGGGAATCGGGCAGGAAGGCGGCGGTGAAGTAGAGGTCGGTGATGGCCGCGAATTCGTAAGGTTGCTCGATGGTGGCGTTGTGGCTTACCTTGGCGGCGGCCGTCGAGTCCTCCTTGCCATTGAGGGACCAGGAGAACTGCGAGGGCTGCCGCTGAACGGAAAGACTCAGGCCGTGGGCGGAGCCGAACTCTTCCATGTCGCCGAGGCCGGCCGGCCACTCGACCAGCGCACGCACCGGCACGCCGTTGCGGCGAACCTGGGTCTCGATGGTGAGGACGTAGCTCGGGTCGAAGCGGACGGTCTTCACCACATCCAAGCCGTTGGCGGCGTAGTGGAAGGTGAGTGCGTTGGTGGCAGGGGCCACCGCGTGGCCGGTCGCCGAAAGCGGCGCGCCGGAAGCTGTCACCTGGTAGAGCGCCTGGTTGAGCTGCGTGGTGAGGGCCGGCTCATAGGTGAAGAGCGAAAGGGGCAGTCCGAAGCGCGCGGCGGCCTGGGCCTGCACCATGTCCAGAGGCTTGCCGGCGGTGTCGAAGTAGTGCTTAAGTATCCAATGCTTCACCTGCGCGCCGCGATTGGTGAAGACGAGCTTGTAGCTGTCGTTCTCGACCGTAGTCTCGGTTTCGACTGCGGCGGTGATGCCGGGAGTGGTGGAGGGCGCCTGCACGGAACCGACGGCCAGTTGTGGCTGCCCGGCGGTGGCCGCCGGTGCGGGCTGCTGAGCCTGATTCTGAGCCTGTTGCTGCGCGGCCGGGGTCGGCGGGGCCGGCTTGGGCTTGACGAAAAACTGGTAGCCGAGCAGGAGAACGAGCGCAAGAAAAGTGAAAGCCAGCAAGCCGCGCGAATCACCGCCGCCGCTGCCCTGGCCTGAGCCTTGCGTTTGAAGATTGGGATTCTTGAATTCGGACAAAGGTTACTTCCTATTCGTGAAGGGGCAATGCCGTCAGGCCGCCGCTCTTCCTATGGTAACGGTTCGTGCGGAAAATGGGATGAATTCGCGTCCGCCAAGCGCCGCGGCGGAACCTGGTCCAGACCGCCGCGCGCAAAAGGATGGCAGCGCAAAAGCCTCCAGAGAGCCAGGCCCACGCCGCGAAAAGGGCCGTGGATGGCAATCGCCACCTGTGCATACTCCGAGCAGGTAGGCTGGAAACGGCAGCCGCCAGGGCTCAGCGTATGCACCGCGGGCGAAAGCCAGCGGCGATAGAAAGCAAGCACGGCGAGCAGAATACGGGTCAACATACGTTTTTGGGTAGCGGCCTGGCCACAGGCGCGTGCGGTGCAACTGGCGCCAATCCCTGCGCCGCGGCGGGCCGCCCGGAATTCTGCCCCCAGCGGGCAGCATCGGCGTTTGCCTGCTGAAGGATACGCACAACCTCTGCCTCAAGTTTCGTGAAATCGATGGTGAGCACGGAGCGGCGGGGATGGAGGATCAAGTCACAGCCCACGGGAAACAGATCCACGTGGCGGCGTAGAGCCTCCTTCATCCGGCGCTTGAGGCGGTTGCGCTCATGCGCCTTGCCCAGAACTTTGCCAGCGGTCAAACCCACGCGCGGACCGGCCGGGAGTTTGATCCCGGGCGAGGACTGCGGCTGCGGGGCCAGAAACCAGCTCATGGACGCGGACTGGCGCTTGCGGCCAGCAGCGTAGGCGCGCTGATAATCGGCGTGCTTCTGCAGGCGCGCGCGCGCCATGGACTGGCGGTCGGCAGGCTTGGGAGGGGTATTCATGGTTATGCCGGGGAGAGCTCGATCCGAAACGGCCACGGAGTGCGGCGCATTCCGGATCAAACCAGACGGCAGGGAGGGGTTAGTCGCGGAAACCTGCGCTGACAGCGACGCGCTTGCGCCCGACGGCGCGACGGCGGTTCAATATGGCTGCGCCGGCCTTGGTCTTCATACGCGCGCGGAAACCATGTGTCTTCACACGGTGGCGGCGATTGGGTTGAAATGTGCGCTTGGGCATGGAAGTGCGCTCCTGTTTCCTGAAAGAAATCTAAGCCTTGACGGCAAGTTTCAAGTGTAGCGCAGGTTGGGCCAGGAATCCAGCAAAAACGGCCACTCCGGCGGGAACGTGCCTGCCGGACCGGGCCTCAGGACGCGAAATCGAGGATTCAAGACGGAAGAAAAATCCCGCATGGAGACCCGCTGTCTGTGACGCCGGTAACATTTGCCGATAGTTTCACCATCAATGGTGCAACCCCCGATGAGTGACCTAAAGTTACGTGAACGAGTGATTGCAATAACCCCGAAATGTGCTACTATCGGGACCGTTCAGAAAGTTTTAAAGCGTCCCACGGAACCAGGTTTATCCCGGGGCCCCGAGGTCGTATTCCAGGGGCCGACCAGCGGCAATCAGGTAGTCGGCAAGCAGGTATCGGATGCAGGGCGAAATACCCTGCGCCTGAAGAGAGTCATTGCCAAAACCCGCAGATGAACAGGACCGGCAACGAACCGGCGGCGCAGTCAAGGATTTATAAGATGTCATTCGCATTTTCACCGACTTCTCCCCTCAACCCGTGGCTGCAGATTCTTGCGGCCCTTGAGAAGAAGGTCATCCGTCAGTCTTTCGAGACCTGGCTCAAGCCGACTCGATATAGCCATGCGGCCGGCCGGAGGCTGTACGTACGCGTACCGTCGCCGGAGTTTCTGCACATCGAAGACAAGTACGGCGACCTGATTCAGGAAGCCATCGATCTGCAATCGCTGGAGTTCGACGACGTGTGTTTTGTCACCGCCGAGGACGACCCCTCCATTCCACCGCAGCGCAGGGACGGGGGGTTTGGCCCGGTGCCGGCACACGCGCCCACGGCGCCCACCGCTCGGACGCCCGAACAGGGCCGCTTCGACTGGTCCTCCGCCGCGCAGCTCAACCCGCGCTACACCTTCGATGCGTTCGTCATCGGCAATGGCAACCAGTTTGCCCGCGCCGCGGCCCTGGCCGTGGCCGAGCGCCCTTCCCGGGCTTATAACCCCTTGTTTCTCTACGGCGGCGTGGGTATGGGCAAGACCCACCTGATGCACGCCATCGGCCATGAAGTGAAGCGCCGCCAGCCGGTCGCCAGCATCTGCTACGCCTCGGCGGAAAAATTCACCAACGAGATGATCACCTCGTTGCGCAACGACCGCATGACCACCTTCCGCGACCGCTTTCGCTCCGTGGACGTACTGCTGATCGACGACATCCAGTTCATCGCCCAGAAGGAACGCACCCAGGAAGAGTTCTTCCACACCTTCAACGCGCTGCACGAGAGCATGAAGCAGATCGTGATCGCCTCGGACCGCCCCCCCAAGGAATTGGCGGAGATCGAGGACCGGTTGCGCTCGCGCTTCGAGTGGGGCCTGATCGCCGACATTCAGCCGCCCGACCTCGAAACCAAGGTCGCGATTCTGCAGAAGAAGGCGGAAAACGAGCAGGTTCTCCTGCCCACCGACGTGGCCCTGTTTATCGCCTCGAACGTGCGCACCAACGTGCGCGAGCTCGAGGGCGCCATGACGCGCCTGATCGCCTGGTGCGGGCTCAACAAGATGGAGATCTCGCTGGCCTCCACGCAGCAGTGCCTGAAGCAGTTCATCGACATGCAGGTGCGCAAGATCACCATCGAAGCCATTCAGCGCGCGGTGGCCGAGCAGTTCGGCATGAGGGTGAGCGACCTGAAGCAGAAAAACAACTCGCGCAACGTGGTGGTGCCGCGCCAGATCGCCATGTACCTGGCCAAGCAGATGACCGAGGCAAGCCTGCCGGAAATCGGCCGCCAGTTTGGCAACAAGCACCACACCACGGTGATGCACTCGATCGCCAAGATCGACGAACTGCGCCGCACCGACAAGGACCTGCACCGCACCCTGAACAAGCTGCAGGAACAGTTGAACGGATAACTCGGAAAAGCGAGTTAGTAACGACAAAGGCCGCGCTCAGCGCGGCCTTTGTCGTCTCTGTCAGTCTGAGAGTTACTGCGCCGGCTGCACCACCAGAGTGCTCGCCAGCTTGAAGTGGATAATCGACTCGGCCGGGATGTCGATGTCGCGATTGCCGGTCAACCCGGCCAGGGCGGTTCCGCCGCCGCCGCCGGCCAGGCCACCCACCAGCAACCCAACGCCGCCGCTGGCCACACCACCCACCAGCATGCCCAGGCCTGTCCCTCCGCCAATCATGGCCGCTGAGCGCCTGCCCTTGCCCTTCTTCGTGCTCACCATATCCGCCGTCGTCAGGGGGTACCTGATTCCATCCAGCGTGAGAGAGGTCAACCGCAGTTCCAGAATCGATCTACCCTTGAAGTGTCCCCGCCGGTGCGCGGCATCCACTACCCCACCCACCTGCGTGAGCTTCGGCAGCAGCACACTGTCGTCGCCGGCCAGCACCGGTTCGACCAGCTCGCCCGTAAACCTGTCTCCAACGCGGCTGCTCTTTACGCTGATGCGCTGATCGATGCGGATGGCCAGCGTGGTGCCGGCCGGGATGCGCACGTTGGCGGGAATCACGGGAGGCGGCGGGGGCGGGATCGCGGAAACCTTGGGCTCCGCAGGCGCCGGAGCTGGTGCGCCGGCAGCGGGCGGGGTGGTCGTCGTGGTCACGGCCTGCGCCTTCTGCCCGGGAGCCGGAGGCTGCACCACCGTTGTGGTCGTCGTCCCGCTCTTGTCCACGGAGACCACCTGCTGCGGCTGCCCGGTTGCCGCGGCCTGCTTCTTGGCCTGATCCAGAGCCTGGTCCTGTTGCGATTTGCATCCGGAAAGTATGGACGCGGCCAACACCAACACCAACACCGGCACTCGGCCAATGCGAATCAAAGAGCCTGTATGGAACATGGTTGAGCCTCTTCCGCTGTGCTTTTGAAGCCGACACAGCTCGACCCCAAGTGTGAGCCCCGCAGGGGAAGAAATCTGTATCAACTTGCACACGGTAGGATGCGCGAACCCGGGCGATGGGTCGCCCGGGGCGCAATTCCCATGGAGGAATTACCTGCGGCCGAAGCTCCTTGGCTTGGCGGGCGGGGCAACCGGCAGGTCGGTCTTGCCCGCGGGGAAGACTGCCAGAAAGCGATCCTGGCCTTCGCCGGAACTGGCCGTCTCTACCCCAGGCAGAGCGCGAAAAGCCAGGTGCAGCAGGCGGCGTTCGCGGCTGTTCATGGGCGGGAAGGCGTAGGGAATGCCGGACTTGCGCACCTTTTCCGCCGCGGTCTCGGCTTGCAAACGCACTTCCTGGGCGTGCAGGGCCTTGAAGTTGGCGGCGTCAAAGCTGACCAGCTCGTGCTCGCGCTGGTCCAGGCGGAGCATCTGCGCGGCAACGGTTTCCAAGGCGCGCAGCAGTTCGCCATTGTGCTGGGTCACCAACGGCACATCCGGGCCGGCCAGTTCCACGTAGATCTGGCGGGCTTCAATACCCTCGGGGTCGCGCGCTCCATCCCCGGCCGTGATGCGGTATTTGAGGCGCATGCCGCCCAACTTGTTGAGGGTGGCGAGGAATCCGGCAATTTTCTGTGCAGCCTGTTGCAGGTCGGCTATTGGCATAACAAAACAGTATCGCAGAGCGGAGCGAAGGATGCGCGCGGAAAGTGGGGAGAAAACTCCGGCGCCCGACACAACCACGGTCAGCGGCGCAGGAAGCAGACACGATTGATCCAGTCCAAGACAGCGGTTTCCTTTGCCAAAGCGGCAAGGGCGCGCACCAGGCCGCCAATGTCGGAAGGGGGAATGGTCTTCTCATCCACAAAGATCACGCCGCCGTGATGCTGTTCCGCTTCCGCCCAGGACTTGAGCAGCGGCGGGATGGTGCGGCGGTCGTAGGTAACCATTGTCCAGCGGCGCGCTGCGGCTTGGCGCAGACAGGAAGCATCGTCCTGGCCCAGAAAGCTGCCGCCCTCCCACTCGGTCAGGGCACGGACCTGGAGAGAGGGATTGCGGCGACTCAGGCCAGCGGGCACGCTCGGAGAGATATGCTCGTCGAGCAACAGTTTGAGCATTTCAGCGTTTCTTCTTTTTGGCGGGGACGACGAACTCCTCAGCCTGCGGCAGCATGCGCTTCAAGGCTTGGAAATCGACGCCGTCGTTCTCGGCCAGGGCTTCGTCGATTTCTTCGGGAAAGGCCTCTGCATAATGAAGGGCGGCGCGAACCTTGGCCTCGGGCCAGCGCAGATGTTCGGCGGCAGCGGCGGCATCGCCTTTGTAGCCGCGAACCAGCAGTAGAATCTCCCATACCGCCAGCGTGCTGCCCTGAAGGCAGGCTTGGCGGCCGGCCTGAGAATCGCGAAAGTCGATGAAAGCGAACTCCGAGCGGCGCAGGCCCTCCTCAACCAGGCGGGCGCCGGCATCGCTGGCGGTCCACCCATGACGACTGGCCATACGCTTGAGGCGACGTCCGCTCTCCGCCGGCAGGCGCATGCTGACGACTATGGACTGGGGTGAACTCATGGCATCCTCCACAATGTCACTCTTGTAAGCATTGTAGCGAAAAAGTCAGACCTTTCCTTTTCCGTTCATTTTTTTCGTACCCGAGGCGTCAGATATTCCGGCCCCACAGGGTCGGTAACCGATTCTGCGACGATGCGGTCGATCTCCGCCATCGCTTCCCCGTCCAGCTTCCAGCCGAAGACGCCGCCAACAGCATCGAGCTGTTCGGGCCGCTTGGCGCCCCACAGCGCCACGGAGACGCCGGGACGGTCCAGAACCCAGCGAAGAGCCAGTTCCAAAACAGATTTTCCGTAGCGCTCACGGGCGAAGGCGGTGAGCCGCTCGACGGCGGTCATGTATTCGGAGAAACGCGGCTCCTGAAACTTGGGATCGACGCTGCGAATGTCACCTACCTCAAACTTCATGCCGCGATGGACCCGCCCGGCCAGAAGACTGCGGCAGAGCGGGCTGTAACAGAGCACGGCCACGCCATTGACCTTGCACCAGGGCAGAATAGCTTCGCCGTGCGGAGTAGCCTGGTCGATCTTGCGATCAAAAATGTTATAGGGCGGCTGGTCCGAAGCCAGCGGGGCCGCAGAGCGAAACTCCTCCATCTGGGCGACGCTGAAGTTGCTCACGCCCAGGGCGCGCACCTTGCCTTCGCGCTGAAAACCGGCCAGTAGTGCGGCTGTTTCTGCAATCGGAACGAGAGGGTCGGGCCAGTGGACCTGGTAGAGGTCGATGTAGTCTGTTCCCAAGCGGCGCAGGCTGGCTTCAAGTTCCTCGCGAAGCCGTGCCTCCGTCGAGTTCGAGAACACCCCAGATGCGTTCCGTTCCAGGCCCGTCTTGGTGGCGATGTAGAAGTCCTGGCGGCGACCGTGGGCGCGGATGGCCTTGCCGACAATCTCCTCCGAGCGTCCGTGGCCATAGATCGGCGCGGTGTCGATGAAGTTGATGCCGCGCTCGAGCGCACTGAGGCAGGTGGCGACGGCCGCTTCGTCGGAGACCGCGCCCCATTCCTGCCCGCCGATGGCCCAGGTGCCCAGGCCGATGCGGGAAACTTCTGCGTTGGCAATCTTCGTAGTTTCCATGCACCCGTATCTTAAGCGGTACAAGGGATGCGAGGTGGGCAGCTAGTGTCCTGAGTCTGAAGTTAACATCAGAATTGCACTGTCATCTTGAGCGTAGCTTGGCCGGCTTTTTGGCCAAACGGAGTCGAAAGATCTGCAGTGGTTCTTCAACGAACTTCGGATTCACGACACTAGCGTCCTGTCCCAGAAGTTCTTACCGGAAATCAGGAGATACAAAAACAGATTCTTCGCTCACCACCCCCGAACTGAAAAACGTTCGGGGCCCCGTTCGCTCAGAATGACAGCGGCAATTTTGTCAGGAATTCTTGGGACAGGACACGAGCGGGTTTTGTCGGCTACGGATGCGCAACGCGTGAAAAGTCGAAGCACGAGCCTTCCGGCACTCAGTTCAACTTAAGGTTCCCCTCGTATGCTTCTAGGTGTGAAGATGCGGCAAAGAATCGGCAAGAACCAGAAGGTCCGGCGTTTCGACCTTCCGGCAGGCGCACAACTTGTTTCGCTCCTCCTGCTGCTGGCGATGGGCTCTCAACTTCCCGCACACGGCCAGGCGGTGTCCTCTCCAGCGGTTGCGGACGCTCCGGCGATGGTAACTCTGGAGGAGGCGATCCGGCGGGCTGAGGCCAATGAGCCTTCGTTTGCCGAGGCGCGGGCTGAGAGCGGCTCCGCGAAGCTCGACCGTTCGATTGCGCGGGCGGGCCTTCTGCCCAGCGCGGTCTATCACAATCAGGCGCTCTACACGCAGTCCAACGGGCAGTTGAACCAGGCAGGACAGGGCGTGGGCTCTCAGTCGGCGCCGAAGTTCATCGCCAATAACGCGGTCCGCGAGTACGCCAGCCAGGGAGTCTTCAATGAGACCTTTGGCCTGGCGGGGGTGGCTGGCGTCCGGCGCGCGAATGCCGGAGCGGCGCGGGCGGCAGCGGAACTCGAGGTGGCGCGGCGCGGCCTGGTGGCTGCCGTCACCGGCCTCTACTACGGCGTGTTGGCCGAGGAGAACAAGCTGGCAATTGCCGATCGGGCTCACGGCGAAGCCTCGGAGTTTACCGCGCTGACCGGAAAGCGGGAAGAGGCGCGCGAGGCGGCGCATGCTGACGTGGTGAAGGCGCAATTGCTGGAGCAGCAACGCGGGCGCGATCTATCCGATGCGCGCGTGACGGCGGAGAAGGCACGGCTGGAACTGGGCGTGCTGCTGTTTGCCGATCCCCGCACGCCCTACAAGGTTGCCGCGGAAGACACTGCAGCGCCCTTGGCCGATCGTGCGGCGGTGGAAGCGGCCGCGGGAAAGAACAATCCTGAATTGAAGAGCGCACTGGCGGCGGTCAGCATGAGCAACGCCGATGTGCTGACGGCGCGAGCGGCCTATCTGCCCGACCTGGGGTTGAACGTCACCTACGGCATCGACGCGCCGCAGTTTGCGGTGAACGGGCCCGACCATGTGCGGAATCTGGGCTACTCGGCGAGCGTTACCGTGGACATTCCGGTGTGGGACTGGCTTTCGACCGCGCACAAAGTGAAGCAGAGTGAGATTCGGCGCGATGTAGCCAAGGTGGCTCTGACGGCGACCGAACGAAGGCTGATTGCGCGGCTCGATGAGGCGTACAGCGAGGCCCAGGCGGCGCGCGATCAACTTGCCTCACTGGATTTGAGTGTGACCACGGCGGCGGAGAGTTTGCGACTGACCAAGCTGCGCTACGCCGAAGGCGAGGCCACGGTGCTGGAAGTTGTGGACGCACAAACAGCCTTTGTGACCGCCGCGAACGCGCGCGAGGACGGACGCACGCGCTACCAGGCTGCGCGCGCGGATTTGCAGACGCTGACGGGGACAATGAAAGCCGATGACCAAGACAATATCGAAAACAGATAGGAAGACAGACGCCCGTCGAGGAGCCATTTTGCCGAAGAGCGGAATTGAATTGCGCTGGGCTTTGCTTGCAGCCGTGGCATTGCCCCTGGTCTTGTTGGCGGGCTGCAAGAAGGATGCTGTGCCGGAGACCGAAGTGACGGTCCAGGCCGAGCATCCGGAGCAGGGCGCGATTGCGGAACACATTGTTGCCGACGCGGTTCTGGCTCCGCTTGCGCAGGCGGCGATTACGCCCAAGATCACGGCGCCGGTGCGCAAGTTCCTGGTGCAGCGCGGATCGAAGGTGAAGGAGGGCCAGTTGCTGGCCGTTCTTGAGAATGCCGATCTGGCCGCCGCGGCGCAGGACAACAAGGGCTCCTACATGGCGGCCGAAGCTGCCTATGCCACGGCCACCAAGGCGCAGGTGCCGGAAGATACGCTGAAGGCCGAGTCGGATGTGGCGCAGGCCAAGGCCAATCTCAATCTGAACCTGAGCATCGTGAAGGGGCGCAAACAGCTTTTTGCCGAGGGCGCGATTCCGGGGCGCGATCTGGATACGGCGGAAGCCGCGCTAGTGCAGGCGCAGGCGGCGTACGATGCGGCAGCCAAGCACCTGGAGTCAGTGCGCAGCGTGAGCCGTGCGGCGGCGATGAAGTCTGCCGCAGGACAGTTGGCTTCGGCCGAGGGTAAGTACAAGGGCGCGGCGGCGCAGGTCAGTTACTCTGAGATTCGCAGCCCCATCAACGGCGTGGTCACGGACCGTCCGCAATTCGCGGGAGAAACGGCGGCCGCGGGCGCGCCGCTGGTCACGGTGATGGATACGTCGAGCCTGCTGGCCAAGACGCACCTGGCGCAGAGTGTGGCGCAAAGGCTGAAGGTGGGCGATGCGGCATCGGTTGCTGTTCCGGGCATGGCCGATCCTGTGGAAGCGAAGATCGCGCTGATCAGTCCTGCGCTGGACCCCGGCAGCACGACCGTCGAGGTGTGGCTCAAAATCGACAACAAGAGCGGCGCTCTGAAGGTGGGAACGCCGGTAAAGGTCTCCATCACCGGACGCAGCGACGAGCACGCGTGGAAGATTCCCTTGAAGTCAATCTTGACCGCGCAGGACGGCAGCAAGTCCGTCATGGTGGTCGGCACGGACGGAGCGGCGCACCGCAAAACGGTGACGCTGGGCCTGGAAGACGCGGAAGATGTGCAGGTCACCAGCGGCCTCGCGCCCACTGACCAGGTAATCACCGGCGGAGCCTACGGCCTGGACGACGGCGTCAAAGTAAAGGTGGGCGCGGCGGCGGATGACGACGCCAAGCCCGCGGCGGCCAAGGGCGGAGGCAACGACTGATGCCGAACCCTCCCGCCGCCCCGCAGCACTTCTGGCTTTCCCGCTCCACGCGCACCATCTTCTTCTTCGCGGCGGTGCTCACCATCGCCGGCATCTACTTCACTTTCCAGGTGCCCATCTCGGTCTTTCCGGCCACGGACTTTCCCCGTGTCGTCATCGGCGTGGACAACGGTGTAATGCCTGTCGAACAGATGCAGGTCACCATCACCAAGCCCATTGAGGACGCCGTGAACTCGGTGCCGGGGCTCAAAACAGTACGCTCCACCACCAGCCGCGGCTCCGCGGAGATCAGCCTCTTCTTCGACTGGAACCAGGACATGTTCCACTCGCTGCAGTTGGTGGATGCGGCGCTCAGCAAGGTCGAGCAGACGCTGCCCTCCACCGCGCGGGTCACCACCAACCGGCTGACCTTTGCCACCTTCCCGATCCTCGGCTACAGCCTCATCTCGGACACGGTGCCGCAAACGCGCCTCTGGGAAATTGCCACGTACGATCTGAAGCCGCCGCTGAATCGCGTGGACGGCGTAAGCACCGTGACCGTGCAGGGCGGCCAGGTGCCGGAGTTCCACGTGGTTCCGAACATGGCGCTGCTGCAAGTCTCCGGCGTCACGATTGCGGACCTGGTGAATGCGATTCAGGCCTCGAATATCGTTGAATCGCCGGGCCTCTACGAGGCCAATCATCAACTGATCCTGAGCCTCGTGGGAGCGCAGGTCCACGACGCCGCCCAGCTGCGGCAACTGGTCGTGAAGACCACAGCGGCCGGAGCGCCTGTGCGTGTGGCCGACGTGGCCACGGTGGAATCGGGAACCATGCCGATCTACACCACGGTCACCGCCAACGGCAAGCAGGCGGTGCTGGTGAACATCACGCGCCAGCCCTCCAGCAACACGGTTGCGGTGGCCGATGCCGTCGCCGCGCAGGTGGTGGAGCTGCGCCACAAACTGCCTGCCGGTGTGCGCCTCGTACCCTATTACGATCAGTCGCAGATCGTGCGCGACAGCATCTCCAGCGTGCGCGACGCCATCTTCATCGGGCTCATCCTGGCCTGCATCATTCTCTTTCTCTTCCTGCGTGACTGGACCTCTTCGCTGATTGCGGGACTCGTCATTCCCGTCACGGTCGCCATCACCGTGCTGGTGCTGTGGATGATCGGCCAGAGCTTCAACCTGATGACGCTGGGAGGACTGGCCGCGGCCATCGGTCTGGTCATCGACGATGCCATTGTGGTGGTGGAAAACATCGTGATGCACCGCGACGCGGGCGAGCGCCGCGCCGATGCGGTGCGCAAGGCTCTCAAGGAAATCACCACGCCGCTGGTCTTCTCCACCATCACTCCGGTGGTGGTCTTTCTGCCGCTGGTTTCGGTCAGCGGCGTCACAGGCAGCTTCTTCCGCGCGCTGGCCATCACCATGACGGCCGCGCTGCTTACCTCTCTGGTGCTGGCGCTTACCTGGACGCCGGGGCTGAGCCTGGTGCTGTTGGGCGAACGGGAGAACGAGGCAGAGCGCGAAAAGCACAAGACCGGGAAGCTCATGAGCCGCGTGCTTCAGTTCCACAAGCGGGCGCTCGACTGGGCGCTGGCCAAACCGTTGTGGGTGGGAACCGCGTGCCTCTTGCTGGTGGTCGGCACCTGGGCCGGCTATCAGGCTCTCGGCTCCGACCTGCTGCCGGAGATGGACGAGGGCGGCTTCATTTTGGACTACATCATGCCCGCCGGCAGTTCCCTCAGCGAGACCAATCGGGTTCTGGAGCACGTGGAGCGCATTCTGCACGACACTCCCGAAGTCGAGAGCACCTCGCGCCGCACTGGAATGCAGATGGGCCTGGCCTCCGTGACCGAGGCCAACACCGGCGATTTCACGGTGAAGCTGAAGGCCAAACGCAACCGCGCCATCGACGACGTGATGGCCGATGTGCGCGCGCAGATCAGGGCCACCGAGCCGGAGCTGGACATCGAGTTTACCCAGGTCTTGCAGGATATGATCGGCGATCTCTCGAATGCGCCCGAGCCCATCCAGATCAAAATCTTTGCCGACGATCCAGAACTCCTCTCGCAACTCGGACCCAGGGTCGGCGACGCCATCGGCAAGATTCCTGGCGTGGTCGATGTGCAGGACGGCATCGAGAACACCATCAGCGGCCCGGCTACCAACTTCAAAGTCGATCCGGTCGTCGCCGCGCGCATGGGCTTTACGCCCACCGAAGTCTCCGAGGACGCCACGGCGATTCTCGACGGCGTCACCGCCGCTGATCCGCTGATCGCGAACGGACGTCCCTACACCATTCGGGTGCGTTTGGGCGAAGAGCATCGCACCTCGCTCGACGCCATCCAGAACACCGTCTTCAATTCCAGCGCGGGCCACATCGCCTCGCTGGGTTCGCTGGCCGACATCGAGCAGTTGCCGCCGCAGAACGAGATTCGCCGCGAAAACCTGCAGCGGCTGGTGGTGGTCACCGGCCGACTGGAGGGATCGGACCTGGGCAGCGGCATGGCCAAGGTGCGCCGGACGGTCGAGGGACTGCACCTGCCCGCTTCGGTGCGCGTGGAGTACGGCGGCGCCTATGAGGAGCAGCAGAAATCGTTCCACGACCTGCTGCGCGTGCTGCTCTTGGCGCTGGCGCTGGTCTTCGGCGTGCTCCTCACCGAGTTCCGCAACTTCCCTGCTCCCATTGCCATTCTCACGTCGTCCGTGCTCTCGATTTCCGGCGTGATTCTGGCCTTGCTGGTCACCAACACCTCATTCAACGTGGCCTCGTTCATGGGCCTCATCATGGTCATCGGCATCGTCGCCAAAAACGGCATTCTTCTCCTCGATGCGGACGAGAAGTTCCGCGCCGAGGGCGTGCCGCCTTCGGAGGCCATGCTGCACGCGGCACAGCGACGTCTGCGGCCCATCGTCATGACCGCCCTCGCCGCCGTCTGCGGAATGCTGCCCCTGGCCTTTGCTCTGGGCGCGGGTTCGCAGATGCTCCAACCGCTGGCCATCGCGGTGATCGGCGGGCTGGGCATCTCCATGGTTCTGAGCCTGGTGGTCACGCCACTGGTCTACTACCAGCTGACCCGTTCCCGAGTCACGCCGGCGGAAGAAGCGGCGGAATAGCCGCCCGCCTGCCGGAAATGGGAGAATGAACGAATGCCACCGACCGAACCGATCGTTTTGACAACCTCCGAAGCCCGTGTCCTGGGCGCCCTGATGGAAAAGGAAACGACCACGCCGGATTACTATCCGATGTCGCTGAATGCGCTGGTCAACGCCTGTAACCAGCGCTCCAACCGCGAGCCGGTGATGGACCTGGACGAGGAGACTGTGCGGCAGGCGCTGCACGGGTTGGAAGACCGTCACCTAGTCGGCCGCGCGCGCTCGGCCGACGGGCGAGTTGCCAAGTACGAACACTGGCTCGGCGAGGTCTTCAACTTCAGCCGGGCGGAGTCGGCGCTGATTTGCGTGCTGCTCTTGCGCGGGCCGCAAACTCCGGGCGAGTTGCGCGGACGCACCGAGCGGATGCACCGCTTTGAAGAAATTGCGGATGTTCTGGCAGGCCTAGAAAAGCTGATGGAGCGTGAACCGCCGCTGGCGGCCGTCTTGCCGCGCCAGCCGGGGACCAAGGAGTCGCGCTACGCCCACTTGCTCTTGAGCCGGGTGCAGACTGCGGCGGCGGCGGCGGCCCCGCTATTTGCTCCGGCGTTTGTCCCCACTACCATCCCTGCGACCATCCCCGAAGCTACCCCCGAGGCGATCCCCGAAGCGACCTTGGTGCGGCGGGAAGCTGCGGCCGGGGTCCTTGGCGCGGATGCAAGCCCAGAGGAGCGCATCACGCAGTTGCAGGCCGAGATGGTCGAGTTACGTCGCGAGATGGCCGCCCTGCGCCAAAAGATCGACGATCTGTTCGGGGATTAAAACTGATCTCGGTGAAGGGTACGGGCTTCAGCCCGTACATAAACCCAGCAGAATCAGTGGGGCCTTTAGGCCCTAAGGGACGGATTTCCCGGGTTTCACCCAAAAGCTGACCCTTTTCCGCACGAATCCGCGCAGGATTCTACCCGCGGTTCCACATGAACTTGAAAAACACCAGGGATGTATTTTCTGCCTCTACCGGGAGGCGCGGACGCCGTGCGGGATCAGCTTTACAGTACTTGGTGACGGCGGAAAAGATCGTCCTTTTCGCGGCACGGGCAATGCGTGCACTCCAGACAGCAGACCAGCAGCACCGCAACACCCACTGTGACCACCAGGGCGAGAATGCTTTCGTTCGTCGCGAACCAGTGCATCAGGTTGTGCATACTCAACAAGACCATACGATCTGCTCCAAAACCTTGCTGTGTCGCATTGCACACAGTCATTCGTATTCAGCTTCGGAACACCGGAGTCCCGGCGCCATAAGTGTACCATCGGAAAAATATCCCTGTCATTCAGTTCTTTCTGGATGAATTCTTCTTGCCTTTAAGCGAATAAAAGACGAAACTATCTCCGCATGGCTTCCTGCACCAACCCGGAACCCGCCCCGCCAGATCAGTCCTCCACGCTCAACTGGCTCTTCGTCGATCTGAACTCCTACTTTGCCTCCGTCGAGCAGCAGGTCCGCCCCGATCTGCGCGGCCGCCCGGTCGGTATCGTCCCCATGATGGCCGATACAACCTGTTGCATTGCCGCCAGTTACGAGGCCAAGGCCTGCGGCGTCAAAACCGGAACCATCGTCGCCGACGCCAAGCGGATGTGTCCGGAGATCGTTCTGGTCGAAGCGCGCCACGAGATCTATGTCGACTTCCACCACCGCATCGTGGAAGCAGTCGAGAGCTGCTTGCCAGTCACTGCGGTCCTCTCCATCGACGAGATGGCCTGCCGCCTCATGGGCCGTGAGCGGCCGCTGCTGGCCGCCATGGAACTGGGCCGCCAAGTGAAGAAGCGGATTCTGGAGCGCGTCGGCCCCGTCATGCGCAGCTCCGTGGGCCTGGCCACCAACCGCTTCCTGGCCAAGGTGGCCAGCGACATGGAAAAGCC
>Ga0255355_1000075_pt1 | contig 64434 bp, 50 predicted proteins | sample HBST75metaG_FD_189943 | JGI IMG/M metagenome (GOLD analysis project Ga0255355, IMG submission 189943) | Peat soil microbial communities from Stordalen Mire, Sweden - H.B.S.T75 | ecosystem: Environmental > Terrestrial > Soil > Wetlands > Peat | place: Sweden: Norrbotten County, Stordalen Mire...
GCGCCGGCGGGATTTCTGCGCTTCTATTACCAGGGGCAGGAGTTCGAGGTTGCCGAGCCGGAGTGGAAAGAGGTTTACCGGGTGCACGCCGAAGCGGCGCGCGCGGATCACGAGAAGGTGATCGCCGCCGGGGGCCTGTTCATCCTGGGCACGGAGCGGCACGAGTCGCGGCGCGTGGACAATCAGCTCAGAGGGCGCGCGGGCCGTCAGGGCGATCCGGGCGAATCGCGCTTCTTTCTGTCGCTGGAAGACGATCTGATCCGCATCTTCGCCAAGCAGTGGATGAGCGCGATGATGCAGAAGATGGGCATGGTCGAGGACGAGCCTATCGTGTCGAGGATGATCACCAAGCGCATCGAGGCGGCGCAGAAGGCGGTGGAATCGCAGAACTTCGAATCGCGCAAACACCTGCTGGAATACGACGACGTGATGAACAAGCAGCGCGAGGCGGTTTACGGGCTGCGGCGGCAACTGCTGGAGGGCATCGAGCAGCGGGATCTGATTCTGGACGATTACGTCGGTGGGATTCTGAGCGGGATTCTGGATGAATTTGCCGGCGAGAAGGTGCGCGCGGATCAATGGAATATGAAGGGGATGAAGGATCAGCTCATCGACCACTTCGGGTTGAATTATGACACGCTGAATATCGGCGCCACCGGAATCGATTTGCACCAACTCAGCCGGCACGAACTGGGCGACACTATCTTCGCGAAGCTGAAGGAAGAGTACGAGGCCAAGGAGAAGATTCTGACCCCGCCGACGATGCGCTATCACGAGCGGATGGTGATGCTGAGCGTCATCGACGGGCTGTGGAAGGATCACCTGCTGGCGATGGACCACCTGAAGGAAGGGATCGGCCTGCGGGGCTATGCGCAGCGTGATCCGCTGGTGGAATACAAGCGCGAGTCCTTTGACATGTTCGAAGCGATGATGCAGAAGTTCCAGGAGGATACGGTCCGCTTCCTCTTCCGGATGCAGATACTGGGACCGGACGGGCGGCCGGTGAATGCCGCGCCTGATGTGCGCCGGGAAATTCCGAAGGCGCCTCCGGTAGCCAGCGCGGCGCATCCTCTGACGCTGGACGAGGAGCCGAGGGAAATTTCGTTTGCGACGCGGCAGGCCACGACGACGATCGACGCGCTGGAGAAGGAGTTCCACCGCAAGAAGCAGCGGGATCTGGAGGCGGCCAGCATGGCGGGCTCCGGAGACGGAAGCCAGCCCGCGCAGCGCCGGACAGGCGAGAAGGTGGGCCGCAACGATCCCTGCCCCTGCGGCTCGGGGAAGAAATACAAGAAGTGCCACGGAGCGGGGCTGTAAGGAATGCGCGAACAGGTGTTTGCGCGACAGCATTTCAGAGTATTTTCACTGTTCCTGTGGGGCTGGATTCGTGGTTTCCCACCCATTTCACAAAGGACGTGAAATGGATGGGGCACGGAGCTTCTTGCACACTCCGTGAAAATGCTCTACCGGCTTGCCAGCGGAACCCGCACCACGACTGCATCGTCCACGCGCGCAATCAGCCTCGAAAACTTGTCTTTCCCCGCATTTTGCATGGCCTCGTAGCGCGGGTTGAGAGATTCGACGTTGACGCGCAGCGGAGCCTTTGGATTGCCGGGCACATCGAAGCTGACGCGGATATCCGGCCGGCCGTCGCCATCCACATCCACAAGATCGGAGACATGCCGCGGCAAAGCGCTCGCGGGAGTCCAATCCAGTTGCACGAAGGTCTTTCCACTCTGAAGCATGTGCGGAGAAACAGGCCGGTGAAGGACGATGGAGTAGGAGCCCATCGGCACGGCGCGGAGCTTCGGGCCGCCGGAGTAGATTTCATCCACATGGAGGGGGAGAGCCGCAAAGCCCTTGGCGAAGCTCCCCATCAGCAGAAATGGCGTCAGCAGCGCCGCCAGCATGGTCAGCGCCGCCGCCGTGTAACCGAGTTTTGCGCGCATGGTCATCGATGCCCTCTAGAGCAAATTCAGAATTACCGTGCAGTCCGAAAAGTTGTAAAAGGTGCCGTTTTCTTGAGGAAAACGGCACTTGGCAGCATCAACTCACTCTACACCAATTCTGCATTTGCTCTAAGCGAGAAAGTGAAGAATGGTGACGAGTCCCTGAGCGATAATGCTGCCGCCGAACATGACGGCCATGGCCCAGGCGGCATACAAGAACATGAGCCGCGCGCGCTCGGGCTTCCAGGCGAGTTCGGTTCCCTTGATGTGCCAGACAGCCGCCTGATGCGGGCAGGCATCCACGCATGCGCCGCACTTCATGCAGGAGAGCAGCGTCTCGCCCTGCGCGATGGATTCCTTCGATAAGGAAAGATTCGGGCAGGCATTCTGGCAGACCCCGCAGGACTTGCAGCGCGTGCGGTCAATCTTCACTTCAAAGGCGCTGATCTTGTTGAAGATGGATTGGAAAGCGCCAAACGGACAGAGAAAGGAGCATTGCGTCCTCTTCTTTGTCAGCAGCGGCAGCACGACGACCAGCGCCGCAAACAGCAGGATAAAGACGCCGTTCTGGATGAGGCCCAGCGTATTGCGGGCCGTAACGTATTCCGTGACGGCCTTGAAGGGGCAGAGCCATGTGCAGTAAACCGAATCAAACAGCGCCAGCGAGAGCAGCATCGTGGCCAGCAGCACGGCCCACGGGCCATAGCGCAGGCGCGGGTCGATCTTGCGAATTCTGGCGCGCTTGGGAATGGCGGCCATGCCCTCTTCAATTCCGCCGAAGAAGCACGCATAGGCGCACCAGCCCTTGCCAAGCACCAGCGTAATGGCCAGCCAGAGGCCCATCATGCCGGCAATGGCGTACCTGGACGCCGCGATGGAGCCAGGAAAGATAATTGTCTTGGTAAGCGCGGCCGGCAGGATGAGGAGCGGAATCGGCAGGAAACAGAAGGGCGTCCGGCCGGCAATCATTTCTTCAATGGGAATGCCCATGGTGCCGCGCACGAGAATGAGGTTGTAGATAAAGCCGACAGGAAACAGGAATCCCAGGCTGACGAAAAAATAGCGGCGCCAGCGATAGGTCTTCCCGGTCCGCATCATCATGAAAAACAGAACCGTCATGAAGACGGCAGTCATGGCGGCGGCGATCCGCGACTTCGGGTCGGTCGGCGTGCCCGGGTGAAAGAGCATGAGCAGCGACCAGATGGCAATCGGCAATGTCAGCAAAAGCGCCCGAAAAGTGCTGCGCGGCGTGGCGGGGGCCAGCCGCGGCATACAGGCCTTAGTAGCCATAACCTTTTCTCCCCATCAGCATGGCAATTCCCAAAAAGAGGTAATAGAGGGCAATGAGCGCCATCGTCATCCGCGCGACGGTAATCACCGCATGGTTGCGCGCGACGCAGCTTATACCTATAAACGGAACAAACCAGACAGATGTTCCAACAAAAAAGAAAATAAAAAAAAGAAGGGCCTGCGTCACGCTTCCCAACTCGGCCGCCCTCACGCCGGCGGCTACAAAAGGAGGGCACAGGCTGAAACCGGTGAGGAAGCCCAGCACGGCCGCTCCGGGCACTCTGCTTTCCTTCGCCGTGCCGATGTTCACCAGTTTCGAACTCGAACACGATGAGCCGCAGATCTGCCTGGCGGAATACGCATACCAGAACAGCACACCGGCGAGCAGCACATTGACGGCGCCCATCACGAGCACACGCGACGAGAGCGGCATCGATACCAGCGCGCCAATTTCCCAGGCCACGGCGGCAAACAGCAGGTATCCCAGAAGACGCGCTCCCAGAAATGTTGAAAGAAAGCGAAGATGATGCCTGAGCCCAGTCTGCTCGGCAAGCAGGGGGGAGACCAGCACGGGGCCGCAAGCTGCCATGCAAGCAGGTCCCGACACCAAGCCCAGGGTCAGGGCCTCTCCAAATACGGCAAATGCAAGCATGGAAGAATGTTCAATGCGGCTCAATTTTCTTGTCTGTGATGAATAACACGCGGCTCCCGAACTATTCTTGCCGTCCATCATTCGAGCTGAGATCGAGTCAGCAGTTGGCCAACGGCCTGAATGTTACCCCGATCTTTACCGGACGATCCGGCATCGCTGGCGCGGAATCACCCCCTGGCACGATAAAATAGTATTAATCGGATGACTCAGTCCTCTCCAGCGGCGGCCAAGCAGAAAACCCGCACCGCGCGGGAGCCGGAAGTGTGGGCCAAGAGCGATTCGCAGGGCGGCAAGCCTCCGATCCTTCAAAGCAGTCAGGCCCCCATCATTCAGGTTCAGAATCTGGAGAAGACTTACTCGACGGCGCGCGGCGAGCTTACGCTCTTTCGCGGGCTGAGCTTTGAAGTCCAACCCGGCGAAATGGTGGCCATCGTGGGCCAATCGGGCGCCGGAAAGACCACGCTTCTGCACATTCTGGGCGCTCTGGACGCGCCCACGGCGGGCACGGTCTGCTGCGTCTCGACCAGCGTGGCCCAGCTTTCGCCGCACGAGGCGGCGGCCTTCCGCAATCGCGAGATTGGCTACGTCTGGCAATTTCACTATTTACTGCCGGAGTTTACGGCTCTGGAAAATGTGGCCATGCCGCTGATGGCCCGCGGCGTTCGCAAAGCCGAAGCATTGGCGGTGGCGGCGAAGTGGCTCAGCGAGGTTGGCCTGGATGATCGCGGCGAACATCGGCCGGGCGAGCTTTCCGGCGGCGAGCAGCAGCGCGTGGCGCTGGCCCGCGCGCTGGTCAACAATCCCCGCCTGCTGCTGGCCGACGAGCCCACAGGCGACCTGGACGAGACCACGGCCAACCGCGTCTTCGAGATGGTTGAACGGCTACACCAAAGTCACCATCTCACCTCGATCCTGGTGACGCATAATCTTGACCTGGCCGCGCGATGTACGCGAATCTTGCGCCTGGAGAGTGGCCGTTTGGCCGCGCTGTAGCTGCTCTTCAACTGCCTTGCCCACAACCGCGGCTTCAATAGCTGGTACGGGCAGGTGAACGGGAGAACCTCCGTGGCGTATACTCCCCAAACGGAACGGAAAGCGGGCAAGGGTAACAGAAATAGCGCCTTTCCTGACGGTTCCAGAGTCTAATCAAGTAAGCATCTGGAAGATGGGATGAGTTTTCATTTTTCTCATCCGGCTGAAAAGAGGCAAAATGGGGGTCTTTTCGGCAGCTTGAACGCCCGGGGGGCCTGGCGGAACGAAAGAAAGATTCAGGCCATTTCAGAGAGGTTGTTCAGGACCGGGAGCGAATGGTTCACGGTTTCTGGCGGTGAAGTTAGGCGGAAGGCGCGCGGGTTGGGCCGCAGGCCGGCAATTGATGCGGACGGACCCGCAAGCCGATAGCAAGCACGAGGGGAGACGATTATGTTCGAACGCTATACGGAGAAGGCACGGCGCGTAATTTTCTTTGCACGCTATGAGGCCAGCCAGTTCGGCTCGCCTTATATCGAGACCGAGCACCTGCTGCTGGGCCTCTTGCGCGAAGACAAGGCGTTGACCAACCGCTTCCTGCGCTCGCACGCGTCGGTGGACTCGATTCGCAAGCAGATAGAAGCGCGCACCACTGTGCGGGAAAAAGTCTCCACCTCCGTGGATCTGCCCCTCTCCAACGAGTGCAAGCGGGTGCTGGCCTATGCGGCTGAAGAGGCCGAACGGCTGGGGCACAAGCACATCGGGACGGAACATCTGCTTTTGGGCCTGCTGCGCGAGGAAAAGTGCTTCGCCTCAGAGATTCTGCAGGAGCGTGGCCTGAAGCTGGCGCAGATCAGGGAAGAGCTGGGCCGCGTCACCCAGGAAAAGACTCCGCCGCAGCAGCAGCGGCATGATACCAGCCTGCTGGCCGAATTCAGCCGCGACCTGACCCAGGCGGCAACGGACGGACAGCTCGATCCGCTGGTTGGGCGCGACAGCGAGCTGGAGCGCGTCATTCAGATCCTCTGCCGCCGCACCAAGAACAATCCCGTTCTCATCGGCGAGCCGGGCGTTGGCAAGACGGCCATCGTCGAGGGCCTGGCCCAGCGCATCGCCGACGGCGAGGTGCCCAGCTTCCTGGCTGAAAAGCGCATTCTCGGCCTCGACCTCTCGCTGATCGTGGCCGGCACGAAGTACCGCGGCCAGTTCGAGGAACGGCTCAAGACCATCATGAAAGAGCTGATGGAAAATCAGAACTCCATCATCTTCATTGATGAACTGCACACGCTGGTCGGCGCGGGCTCGGCCGAGGGCTCGCTGGACGCGGCCAACATCCTGAAGCCGGCGCTCAGCCGCGGAGAAATCCAGTGCATCGGCGCCACCACTCCGGCCGAGTACCGCAAGTCCATTGAGAAGGATCGCTCGCTGGAGCGCCGCTTCCAGGCCGTCAAGGTGCCGCCGCCCAACGAGGCCGACGCCATCAAGATCATCATGGGCATCAAGGACCGCTACGAGAAGTTTCATGCGGTCAGCTACACCGATGCCGCCGTCGAGTTCGCGGTTTCACACTCCAGCCGGTACATCCCCGACCGCTTCCTGCCCGACAAGGCCATCGACCTCATCGACGAGGCCGGCGCGCGCGTCAAGCTGCGCCAGACCTCGCTGCCCGAAGAGATTACCGAAGTCCAGAAGCGCATCAAGTTCATTGTGCACAGGATGGATTCGGCGATTGCCAATCACGAATTCGAGAAAGCCCGCTTCTACTCCGACGAGGAGCGCAAGGAGCGCGAAGGGCTGCGCGACCTGCGCGACAAGTACCATCTGGACGACACGACCGCCGGCATCGTGGACCGCGAGGACATTGAGGATGTGGTCAGCCGCTGGACGGGCGTGCCCGTCACCAGCATCAAGGAAGAGGAGACGCAGAAGCTGATGCGCGTCGAGGAAGAGCTGCACAAGCGCATCGTCAGCCAGGACAAGGCCATCAGCGCCCTGGCCCGCGCCATTCGCCGCTCCCGCGCCGGGCTCAAGTCGCCCAACCGGCCCATTGGCAGCTTCCTGTTCCTGGGCCCCACCGGAGTGGGCAAAACCGAGATGGCCCGCACCCTGGCCCAGTTCCTCTTCGGCTCTGACAAGGCGCTGATCCGCTTCGATATGTCGGAGTTCATGGAAAAGCACTCCGTCTCCAAGCTGATCGGCTCGCCTCCGGGCTATGTGGGCTACGAGGAGGGCGGCCAGTTGACCGAGCGGGTCAAGCGTTCGCCTTACTCCGTGGTTTTGCTGGACGAAATCGAAAAGGCGCACCCGGATGTCTTCAACATCCTGTTGCAGGTCTTTGAGGACGGCCAGTTGACTGACGGACTGGGCAATACCGTTGACTTCAAAAACGTCATTCTCATCATGACCTCGAACATCGGCGCGCGGCACCTGCAAAAGAAGCAGGGCATGGGCTTCCAGAGCGACCGCGAAGAGATGGTCAGCGAAAAAGTCGAGGAGCTGGTCAAGCAGGAGGTCAAGAAGACCTTCAACCCCGAGTTCCTCAACCGCCTCGACGAAATCATCATCTTCCAGGCGCTGTCGGACGCGGACCTGATTCAGATCGTCGAGCTGATGGTGCAGCAACTCAACACCAATCTGGCGCAGAAGTCCATCACGATTTCGGTCACCGAGGAAGCCAAGAAGTGGATTCTCGACAAGACCCTGACGGATCGCAGCTACGGAGCACGGCCCCTGCGCCGCGCCCTGCAGCGCTACGTCGAGGACCCCTTGAGCGAAGCTCTGATTGCCGGAAAAATCACCGCGCGCCCAGCCTTCCTCGAGGTCTACCTGGCCGTCAACCAGCTCTTCTACCGCCCCGTCAGCAACGACGAGGCCGAAAACGAAAGCACCGAGGAGAAAGCCGCAGGCGTGCTGCTGTTCAGCAACTGACGCCGGTTGCCGCCACTCAGGCGGCGGTCCAACAGAAAAGCTCCCTGCCGAATGGCAAGGGGCTTTTCTGTTGCAAAAAACAGCAATTAGAGCGCGAAAGTTGAATTCGTGGTTTCCCACCCATTTCACAAAAAACGTGAAATGGATGGGGCACGGAGCTTCCTTATACCATCCGCGAAAATGCTATAGGAGCCTTTTTCTCTGTTTTAGTACGGTTGCAGCCGGAGTTTCGCTGTTTTTTAACGGCCTGCAAGCCCACTGACTTGCCGACCTGCTGACTGGCTGTTCCCTGTTCCCTGTTCCCTAGTCCCTGCCTTCCGCCCCGTACAATAAAGACTGAAGCCGTACCCCACCCAACCGATGGCCGACGAAAAACAAAAGAAGTCCAAAAAGCCCGACGAAGATCCGGTCGGCAAGGTCTACGACTCACGGCTCATCCGCCGGCTCGGCCACTATCTGCGCCCCTATTGGCTGCAAGCCGCCATCTCCACCCTGGCCATCAGCCTCAAGTCCTTCAGCGACGTCACCGGCCCCTACCTGGTCATGGTGGCCATTGACCGCTATCTCGCTCCCGGCGCGGCTCCGTCTCATTCCAATACCCTTCTGGCCCGCTTGCTCGGCCGCCTGCTTCCCAGCGATCCATATCAGGGCATTACCCGCCTGGCCGCCATCTATGTGGTCGCCCTCTGCTCCGCCTATCTCTTTGAGTTCATCCAGATCTACCTGATGCAGTGGACCGGCCAGAAGCTCATGTTCGACCTGCGCCGCGACATCTTCCGCCACATGCAGCGCATGCACATCGGCTTCTTTGACACCCACGCCGTCGGCCGCCTCGTCACCCGCATCACCTCCGATGTGGACGCCATCAACGACATGTTCACCGCTGGCGTGCTGGCCATGATTGACGATTTTTTTACGCTGTCAATCATGGCCGTCATCATGCTCACTATTAATTGGTGGCTGGCCCTGCTGGCCTTCAGTGTTCTGCCGCTGATTCTCATCGTCACGCGCATCTTCCGCGACCACGTCCGCGAGAGCTTTCGCCGCGTCCGCGCAGCCATCGCCCGCATCAACAGTTTTGTTCAGGAACATGTGTCGGGAATCAGCGTGGTGCAACTGTTCAACCGCGAAAAACGGGCCTTCGACGATTTCGAGGCGGTCAACGAGCAGCACATGATCGCCTTCAAGGACACGATCTTCGCCTACTCGCTCTACTACCCCGTCGTCGAGCTGCTCTCGACCATCGCCATCGCCCTGGTGATCTGGCGCGGGGGCTTCGGCGTGCTGCACGGCGTGGTCTCCATCGGCGTGCTGGCCATGTTCATCCAGTATTCGCAGCGCTTCTGGCGGCCCATCCAGGACATCAGCGACAAATACAACATTTTGCAGTCGGCCATGGCCGCCAGCGAGCGCATTTTCAAGCTGCTGGACACCGAGCCGGAGATTGTCAGCCCCGCCCTTCCGCTCCCCGGCGACGGCTCCAACCGAATCGAGTTTCGCCACGTCTGGTTCACGTACCAGACGCTGACGCCGGAGCAAAAGGCCGCGGTTGACGCGGCCAACGCCGAAACGCCAAGCGCAGCGGCTCTGGCTGCGATTCCCGGCATCGAGTGGATTCTGAAAGACGTTTCCTTCACCATCGAACCCGGCCAGACGGTGGCCATCGTGGGGCACACGGGGGCGGGCAAAACCACCCTCACCAGCCTGATGATGCGCTTCTACGATGTGACTGCCGGCCAAATCCTCATCGACGGCATCGACCTGCGCGAACACGATCTGACCGAGCTGCGGAAGCACTTCGCGGTTGTGCTTCAGGACCCGTTCCTTTTTACCGGCACGCTCAAGGAAAACATCCGCATGGACAACGACGCCATCACCGAAGCGGCGCTGCGCCAGGCGGCGCGCGACGTCAACGTGCTGGACTTCATCGAGAGCCTGCCGGGCGGCTTCGACGAGCCGGTGCAGGAGCGCGGCAACTCGCTTTCGACCGGGCAGAAGCAGCTCATCAACTTTGCCCGCGCGCTGGCCTACAACCCGCGCATTCTCATCCTCGACGAGGCCACATCCAGTGTGGACACCGACACGGAACTGCGTATCCGCGGCGCGCTGGAGCGCATGGTCGAGGGCCGCACCAGCGTCCTGATTGCCCATCGCCTCTCGACCGTGCAGCAGGCGGGCAACATTCTCGTGCTGCACAAGGCCCAGTTGCGCGAAAGAGGCACACACCAGGAACTGCTCGCCCAGCGCGGCCTCTACTGGAAGCTCTACCAGCTCCAGTACAAGGACCAGGAAGTCAGTGGTCAGTGAACAGGGGTCAGTGATTAGTGGTTAGTGATCAGTGGTCAGTGAGTCAGCGAGCCGGCAAGCCAAAGGCGACGTGGCGTATTTGCCGCTTTCCAAGGCGATGGCGCGTGTAGGCATGCAGGCATAGTTAGAACGACACTCTGTCGTGCTTAGGGAGATCAGGTGAAGAGAGATTTGTTTCGGCTGAAGGCTTCGATCGTTGACATTTTTCTAATGGCGGTAGCGGCTGGACTGCTCTGGCAGGCTCAGCTTTGCGCGGCGCAGGCGGCCAAGGACGCGTTCGTCGCGGAAACTGCCAGCGGGCAACTGCGCGGCGCGGCGCGGGCCGATGGCGGCGCGGAGTTTCTGGGCATTCCCTATGCCGAGCCGCCGGTGGGCGAACTGCGCTGGCATGAGCCTGTGCCCGCCAAGCCATGGAGCGGCATTCGCGACGCCAGAGCCTTTGGCGGCGCATGCGCGCAGCCGCTGCTGGGCGGGGAGTGGAACAAGTACGACGCCAAGGCAGGAAAGGAAGATTGCCTCTATCTGAACGTCATGACGCCGGTCTGGCCGGCGAAGAGGCCCTTGCCGGTGATGCTCTGGATTCACGGCGGCGCGAATGAGGGCGGCTCGGCCTCCAGCTCGCTCTACAAGGACGGAACGCTGGTTCATCACGGAGTGGTGCTGGTCACGGTCAACTACCGGCTGGGCATCTTCGGCTTCTTCAGCCATCCGGGGCTGACGGCCGAGTCGCCGCACCATGCCTCGGGCAACTACGGATTGATGGACCAGATTCTGGCCCTCGGCTGGGTGCGCGAGAACATCGCGCGCTTCGGCGGCGATCCCAACAACATTACCGTCTTTGGCCAGTCGGCCGGCGCGCTGGACACGGGCCTGCTGATGGCTTCCCCGCTCTCGAAAGACCTCTTCCAGCGCGCCATTGCCGAGAGCAGTTCGTCGTTCGTCCAGATCGCGCCTTCGCTGGCCGAGGCGGAAGCGGCGGGAGAGAAATTTGCCGCTACTCTGAAGGCCCCTGCGGGCGCTGATGCCGTGAAGTTCCTTCGCCAGCTATCGGTGCAGGAGCTGTTAGCAGCCCGGGAGAGCGTGACTCCGCACCCGGTCTTTGGCCCATCGGTCGACGGCTGGGTGATTGCGCGCTCGCCCGCCGCGGTCTTTCAATCCGGGCAGGAGGCCGGGATTCCGTTGATCTTTGGCACCACGGCCCGGGAGTTCGATGCGAAGGTTTACGGCACGCCCACCGCGCCGGAGGAGTTGCGCAAGGTTATTTCGAACGCCATGGGAAGTTTTGCTCCGCAGGCGCTGGCGGCCTATGGACTGGCTGATGGCGGCCAGGGCCAGGACGATCCGCTGTATGGCTCGGCGGCCGACCAGTGGACCGCCGACCTGAACTTCCGCTGCCCCGCCACGGCGCAGGGAGTATGGCACGCGGCGGCACATCATCCGACCTGGGAGTACGAGTTTGCGCACGCCATTCCCGGCCAGGAAGCGCAGGGCGCGGTACACAGCTCCGATCTGCCTTATGTCTTCGGGTATTTCCCCAAGGAGGGAAACATCGCGGGAAACTTTACGGCCACGGACGAAAAGATTTCCGATCTGATGGTGAGTTACTGGACGAACTTCGCCAAGACCGGCAACCCGAACTCCGCCGGGCTGCCGGAGTGGCCGCAGACTGGCACAGCGCGGAAGTACATCCAGTTTGCGCAGGACGGCAGGGTCGTGAGCTCGGCCGGCCTGCGCGGCGCGGCATGCCGAGTGTACCGGGAGATGCTTGAGGAGCGGACGAAGCAGGGCAAGTGACCCTAACCCACAGCCTGAGTCTCCCATCTCCGGATTCTCGAACCTGGGAGACCAGGAACCTCAACCAGCGCATTTCTGATCCCTGTCGAGTAGCCACCAACCCCTGCGAGCGAATAGCGAGCAGGTGGCCCCACCGCAGGTGCTTGCAGATTATTTCCTTGCTTCGTCGCACAATGATCTTGGAAGTCTTCCTGCCGCCTTTCAGCCGGAAGCTGCCAACAGAGGCCGAAACGTCCCGTAACTCCTTATCCTGGACGATTTTGCAGGCAACTCCTTTGTTATGACGATTTTGCAGCGCAACACTGCCTGTAAGCTCAAGAAAACAAGGAATTTGTTTACAAAATACGGGTGGGGGGGTAGCCAGGAATGGGGATACAGTTCGTTCTCCATGCCGAAGACAGATGGCCCCGCCGCAGGTGGTTTAAGCTGAAGAAAGTATGAAAGAATCCGCCGTTCTGCTTATCGACTGCCCGGACCGGAGAGGTTTGATCTCTCGCGTATCCACCATGCTCTACCAGCATGGAGCCAACATCCTCCACGCCGACCAGCACCAGGACCACGAACTGGGCCTGTTTTTCATGCGCGTGGAGTGGGCGCTGAAGGGGGCAAGCGACGACACAACCACGCTGGGCGCCAACCCGAAGGCCTTCGATCTGGAAGGCTTCAAGGCGGAGTTCGCGCCGATGGCCGAGGCTCTGGACATGCACTGGCAGTTGACCTCGAGCGACCGGCGGCCGCGAGTGGCCCTGTTCTGCTCGCAATACCTGCACTGCATGGCCGACCTGCTGCACCGCTGGCGTACGGGAGAACTGCTCTGCGAGATTCCAGTCATCATTTCGAACCACCGCGAAGTCGAGAGCCTGGCGGCTTTCTACGGCATTCCCTTCGAGCACATTCCGGTGACCGCGGCGACGCGCGCCGAGGCCGAGGCGCGGCAGATCGAACTGCTTGAGCGGCACAAGATCGAGCTGGTGGTGCTGGCGCGCTACATGCAGGTGCTGTCGCCGGCCTTCGTCGCGCGCTACCCGGCCGCGATCATCAACGTGCATCACTCGTTTCTGCCTGCCTTTACCGGGGCCAGGCCCTATCAGGCCGCCCATGTGCGAGGAGTAAAACTGATTGGGGCCACCAGCCACTATGTCACGGCAGCGCTCGACGACGGCCCCATCATCGAGCAGGACGTGGCGCGCATTTCGCACCGCGACCAGGTGGAAGACCTGGTGGAGCGCGGCCGCGACCTGGAGCGCGTCGTTTTGTCGCGCGCCGTCCGCTGGCACCTGGACCGGCGCATCCTCTGCTACGACAACAAGACGGTGATCTTCGACTAAAGACAGGGGTTAGGGGTCAGGGGTCAGAGCGCAGAGTGCGGCGGGCGGGAATAGGTATGTACGATCATCCCGGAGCGGCCGATAATTAAGCGTGTGGTACAAAATGCACCTGACGTTCTTGCGGTTCGCTGATTTTCTGCGCGAGATTTCCCCGCGGCAGGACTTTGATCTGCGATTTCGCCCTCAATTAGACGAGGCGTTTGGGCTGGAGTACCGCCAGGAGCGCATCGACCATTTCCGCCTTTCGATGCTGTACGCCTTCCCCCTCTATAACGCCTTTCTGTTGTCGGACTATCTCTGTTTGCGGCAGAGTTTTGGCCTTTGCGTGCTGGTTCGTCTCGGCATTGTCACCCCCCTCGCCCTGCTTTGCTTCGCGGTAATCCACCGCGTCAGCCGCCGGGCTCGCGAGATCCTGTTCGCAGTCACTCCGCTGCCCGGCATGGCCGGCATGCTCGTTCTCTACCGCGGGCGCGTGGATTTGATTGCTATCGGACAAATTGCTCTGATCGTCATCCTGCTGTACTCCACATACTCCATGTGGCCGGATTTCAGGTACGCTTGCGGCGTAGTCCTCGCCGTGGCGCTGGGCGATTCCGTTTTTCTGCTAAACAGCAGCGCGCTGAATTCTGCTCAAACCGTGACCTTCATCAGCCTGCTCTGGACCGCGGCCTTTCTTTCGCTTCAGGCCAACTATTCGATGGAGTCCCAGACTCGGATTAGCCGCCAGCTCCGCCAGCAGTTGAGCGCCCAGAACACGGAACTGCTCCGCATCTCGAATATCGACTCGCTCACCGGAATTCCCAACCGCCGGTACCTCGACAGCGAGCTTCGCGCGCAGTGGAAAAAATGCCTGCGTGCCGGCCAGCCTATCTCGGTTCTGATGATCGATCTGGATCATTTCAAGAATCTCAACGATCAGCACGGGCACGCCTATGGAGACAACGTCCTCAGCCTCGTGGCAAATGCTCTTCGCCAAGCACTTCGCGACAAACAGGACATTGTGGCGCGCTACGGCGGCGAAGAGTTTGTCGTCATTCTGCCCAACCGGCTCCTGCCCAGCGCCATCAGCATCGCGCAGCGGCTTTGTGACGCTGTCCGCGCCACCGCGCTTCCGCCTGACAGTAACGGGCTCCCGGCCCACATCACGATCAGCGTTGGCGTGGCGTTCGCACGCCCCTCCTTCGGAAGCGGTTCCACGCGCCTGCTTCGCGCAGCCGATACGGCGCTCTACAAAGCCAAAGCCAATGGCCGGGATCGAATCTGGCCCGTGGCAGGGGACAGAGATCAAGGATCAGAGATCAGGGACCGGAAAACGGAACCACGCAAATAGAAGATCTGTAGCTGGATTCAACATGGAAGTGCAATCAGCTTTGAGCGATCGCTTTCAACATCCAACCGCACCCGCAGCAGAGAATCTCTGATCTCTGTTCCCTGCCCCCTGTTCCCTGCCCCTTCCATGCCGTAGAATCGGCCTAGTATGAAGTGTCCCTATTGTGGTTTCGCACAGGATCGGGTGGTGGACTCGCGCGAAAGCAAGGATGCCGATGCCATCCGGCGGCGGCGGGAGTGCGAGCGGTGCAATCGCCGCTTCACCACCTATGAGCGGATCGACGAAATTCCTTACATGGTGGTCAAGAAAGATGGCCGGCGCGAGCGCTTCGACCGCCAGAAGGTGCTGAGCGGCCTGCTGCGCGCCTGCGAAAAGCGGCCCGTGCCCGCCAACAAGCTGGAGGCAATCGTGGATGGGGCCGAGGCCTTTCTGGTGGATGCGCCGGAGCGCGAGCGGACGACCGCCGAGATCGGCGAGCTGATCATGAAGCAACTGAAGGGGCTGGACACGGTGGCCTACATCCGCTTCGCCTCGGTCTACCGGGACTTCAAGGACGTGCGCGAGTTCAAGGAAGAACTGGAAGAGCTGCTGGGCAGCCATGGGGTCCTCAAGAGAAAGAAGAAGTAGAGCGTTGGCTGCTTCGGTTCAGCGCATTCCGAGGAATCCCGATTTGCTTGCGCTGCTGGACGGGCTGAGGTTCGGCGTGGAAGCAGCCCCGCAGGGGCTGAAGCCCTTTGTTTTTCTGGCCCTTAACGGCCCCGTTCGACTGCGCTCAGGGCAGGCTATTAAAGTCGTGCCCATGAAACAGAGCGCTATTGATTTGCAGATGTAGTTTCAGACCCTTCTGAAAAGTCGCACATGGCTCTTCTGAGCCTCTCTTTACCGCGCGGCTTAGCCGTGGCCCTACTGTCCGAAATCGGACAGTCCACGCCGCAAGCGGTCACCGGCGGGCGTTTCTCTAGCCGCGAGTGCTGATCTAAGTGGCTTAATTTCAACGATAAAAGCGAATGGGTGTCTGGCATGGCAAATGCTTTAGTCAGGGCATGGATATCGCACGCCCGGATTTGAAGCAGAAGAGGAAACGCCAGTTGCAGATATGGATTGGCGTCGCGGCGGTGGTGCTGGTTTTGGCTGTGATCGCTGTGTCGCGGCTGAAGCCGGCAGCGCCGACGGTGGATCGTTCAACCGTATGGACGGATACGGTCCGGCGCGGGCCGATGGTTCGCCAGGTGCGCGGCTCGACCGGAACGCTGGTTCCACGCGAGGACAAGCTGCGGCTGATTCCCGCCGAGACGGAGGCGACGGTGACTCGCATCCTGGTGCTGCCGGGCGCGCACGTCGAGGCTGGCACGGTGCTGATGGATCTGGCCAACCCGCAGCTGGAGCAGGAGGCCATGAACGCCAGCCTGGGGCTGAAGGCCGCCGAGAGCGAGTACCACAACACACAAGTCAAGCTGCAGAACGACCTGATGACCCAGAAGGCCGGCGCGGCCACTGTGGGCTCGGACTATCACCAGGCGCAACTGCAGGCCGAGACCGACAAGGCGCTGCATGATCTGGGCGTAATCTCCGGGCTTACTTACAAGGCCTCGCAGAGCAAGGCCGACGAGCTGACCATGCGCAACAAGATCGAGGGCGACCGGCTCACGATGAACGAGAAGGTCATTGTCTCGCAACTGGCCGTGCAGCAGACGCAGGTGGACCAGGCGCGCGCGCTTTACCAACTGAAGCGCCAGCAACTGGCGGCGCTGCACGTGACGGCGGGCATCAGCGGCGTGCTGGTGGATCTGCCGCACCAGGTGGGCGAGCATGTTGCGCCCGGCATCACGCTGGCCAAGGTGGTGCAGCCCGATCAACTGAAGGCCTCGCTGAAGATTGCCGAGAGCCAGGCGCGCGACATCCAGATCGGCCAGCCCGCCTCGATCGACACGCACAACGGCGTGATTCCGGGCCGGGTGCAAAGAATTGATCCCGCGGTACAGAACGGAACGGTCACCGTTGACGTAGAACTAACCGGGCCCCTGCCGCAAGGCGCGCGGCCTGACCTGAGCGTGGACGGAACCATCGACCTGGAACGCATGACCGATGTTCTCTACGTGGGCCGGCCGGCGCTGGGCAACGAAAACTCCACGCTGAGCCTGTTCAAGGTGGATGCGGACGGCAAGGGAGCGACGCGCGTGCCGGTGAAGGTGGGACGCGCCTCGGTCAACAACATTCAGGTCATCGAAGGGCTGAAGGAAGGCGATGCGGTGATTCTCTCCGATATGTCGCGGTGGGACAACGTGGATCGCATCCGGCTGGAGTAAACGCAGTGGACAGTGGTCAGTGATCAGTGGTCAGTAACGACGCAGATCACGGGCAACTGAAGACTGACCACTAACCACTGATCACTAACCACTACCGAGGGGGAAAAATGGGAACGAACGGAACGCTGATTGAAATCGAGGACCTGACCAAGGTCTTCTACACCGACGAAGTGGAGACGCACGCGCTCTCCGGCATTCACCTGAGCATTGCGCGTGGCGAATACGTCGCCATGTCCGGACCTTCCGGCTGCGGCAAGTCAACGCTGCTGTCGATTCTGGGCCTGCTGGATACGCCCACGGGCGGCAAATACCTGCTGAACGGAAATCCCGTGGAGAACCTGAGCTTCAGCGAGCGCTCGCGCATTCGCAACCAGGAGATAGGTTTCGTCTTCCAGAGCTTCAACCTGATCGGCGACCTCACGGTGGAAGAAAACGTGGAACTGCCGCTGACTTATCGCGCGGGCATGAGTTCGGCGGAGCGCAAAAAGCGCGTGAAGGAAGCGCTGGAGCGGGTCAACATGGCGCACCGCATGGGGCATTATCCGGCGCAGCTCTCGGGCGGCCAACAGCAGCGCGTGGCCGTAGCCCGCGCCCTGGCCGGTTCGCCTTCGATCCTGCTGGCCGACGAGCCGACCGGCAACCTGGACTCGAAAAATGGCGAAGCGGTGATGCACCTGCTGGCCGATCTGCACCGCGAGGGCTCGACGATCTGCATGGTGACGCATGATCCGCGCTTCGCCAAGCACGCCCAGAGAGAAGTGCATCTGTTCGACGGCAAGGTGGTTTCCGAAGACGAACTGAAGAAGCTCGAAGAAGAAGTGGAGGCCTAGCCGTGCTGCTTCAGGAACTGCGTTATGCAATTCGTCAATTGCGCAGAACGCCTGGCTTTGCCGGTCTTGCGATCCTGGTCATGGCGTTAGGCATCGGAGCCAATATCGCCTTGTTCACGGTGGTGCGCAGCGTACTGCTGAAGCCGCTGCCCTTCGAGGAGCCGAACAAGCTGGTGGAGCTGTATGAACACAGCAACGACGGGGAATTCGCATTCAACACAGTTGCCGGGGGCGTCTTCGCGGAGTGGCGAAAACAGAACCGGAGCTTTACAGACCTGGCGATGCTCGGCGAGGAGGAATTCAATCTGGCCGGAGCAGGCGGCCAGCTTCCTGAAAAGCTGCGCGGAAGCGACTGCACGTGGAATCTGCTGTCAACTCTGGGCGTGCGGCCGGCGCTGGGACGCGACTTTACCGCGGCAGACGATCAGCGATCGGCCGCCGGCGCGGTTCTGCTCAGCTGGAGCCTGTGGCAGCGGCGCTTTGGCGGCGATCCGGGCATCCTGAACAAGAGCATTCATCTGAACGGCCATTCTTATACCGTGATAGGAATCCTGCCATCAGGATTTGCCTTTCCAGACGCGGCGACGCAACTGTGGGCTCCGTTGTATTACGACAAGCCGGTAAGCTGGACGTCGGCCCTGGACAATCACGTTTTCCAGGTTGTGGGCCGTTTGCGGCCGGGGTTCTCAGAGGAACAGGGCAAGGCGGATCTTTCGGTGATCTCCCGCCGCCTGCACGATCAGCATCCGGAGAATGCGTTCATCTCCAGCTCGGCGGCGATTCGTCCGCTGCTGGAGCACATGGTGGGCGAGGTGCGCAAGCCGCTCTACGTGCTGCTGGCCGCCACCATTTGCGTTTTGCTGATTGCCTGCCTGAACGTGGCAAACCTGCTGGTGGCTCGCGCGGCCTCGCGGCGCAAGGAAATGGCCATTCGCGTTGCGCTGGGCGGGGGCTTCTGGCGCCTGCTGCGCGAGCGGCTGATGGAGAGCTTTGTGCTGGCGGCGATGGGCGGCGGGGCGGGCCTGCTGCTGGCCTACGGGGCTCTGCAGTGGCTGGTGCACCTGCGCACGGATATGAGCCGGGTTGAGGCGATTCACATCGACGGAACGGTGGCTGCGTTTGCCGTCGGGCTGATTGCGCTTTGCGCGCTCTTTGCCGGAATGATTTCTTCGCTGAGTACAGATTCGAGCCGCCTGCTGAGTGCGTTGCAGGATTCGGGACGAGGATCGAGCGCCGGCCAAAGCAGCACGCGGCTGCGCAAATCGCTGCTGGCGGTCGAGGTGGGCCTGACGGTTGTGCTGCTGGTTGCGGCGGGCCTGCTTTTGAAAAGCTATGCGCGCCTGCGGTCTTCCGAGATGGGCTGCACGACGAAGAACGTGCTGACCATGCGCATCGGCTTGTTTGGCGGGCGTTACAATGATCCCGCGCAACAGGTAAACCTGTACCGGTCGCTGCTGGAGCGCGTGCGCGCGCTGCCCGGCGTGCAATCGGCGGGCTTTGTCCAGGCAGTACCCGGCCAGGGCTATTGGGGCGACTCCAGCTTCACGATCGGCGAGCATCCGCCGCTGCCGCAGGGTCATGCGCAGTTTGCCATTTCGCGCTTCGCCGATCCCGGCTATTTCGCGGCCATGGGCATTCCCATCCTGCGCGGAAGAAGCTTCGATCCGTCAAAGCAACTGGAGCGCGCGGATGAGGCGGTTGTCAGCAAATCATTTGTTGACCAGTACCTTCAGAGCGAAGATCCCATCGGCAAGCACGTGGTGGTGATGGGCCACAGCATGGAGATTGTGGGCGTTGTGGGAGACACGCGCTACCAGGCTTCGGAGCTTCCCGGACCCATGCAGTATTTTCCTCTCTTCTCGGGCGCTCAGAACAACGGAACGCTGGTGATTCGCTCAAGCGGCGATGTTGGGCAATTCGCGCTGCCGGTGCAGCGCCTGGTGGCGGAGCTGGATCATAACCTTCCCGTCTCCGATGTGCTGACCATGGAGCAACTGCTGGGCAAATCCACGCTGGATGCGAGCTTCAACGCGACGCTGCTGCTGGGCTTTGCGGTGTTGTCATTGCTGCTGGCCGGGGTGGGGCTGTTCGGAGTGCTCTCTTACATCGTTGCGCAGCGCACCAGCGAAATCGGAATCCGCATCGCACTTGGCGCCGAGCGCAATCAGGTATTGCGCATTGTGCTGTTCGACGGGATGCGTCCCGCGCTTATCGGCTTGGCTTTTGGCCTGATCGCCAGTTCCGCAGTTGTCCAACTGATCCGCGCGATGCTCTATCAAACGCAGCCTCTCGACCCGCTGGTCTTTGCGGCTGTGGCCGCAGCGCTGCTGCTGGTGGCGACTTTGGCCTGCATGATGCCGGCCTGGCGCGCTTCGCGGCTAGATCCAATGCAGGCGCTTCGCGCCGAGTAGCAAGGAGATTGAAAATGAATACGCTCGTTCAGGATGTCCGCTTCGCGCTGCGGCAGTTGCGCAAGTCGCCGGGGTTTGCGCTGACGGCGGTGCTGACGCTGGCTCTCAGCGTGGGCGTGGCCACGGCGGTTTTTTGCGTCATCGATGCGGTGATACTGCGTCCGCTACCCTATGCGCACCCCGAGAAGATCGTCGTCGTGAGTGGCCACAGCCAGAGCGGTTACCAGCAACCGGCTTCGTGGCCGAGCTATCAGGACGAGCGCGCCCAGGCCAGCACCTTCAGCGCCCTGGCGGGATTTATCAACTACTTCAAGGCCACGGTGGAGACGCCGGGCGCGGGCGCGGCGGCGCTGGAGAGCGTCCGCGGCACCGACAATTTTTTCCAGGTCTTCAGTGTGCAGCCGTTGCTGGGGCGCACCTTCCTGCCCGGCGAAGATCAAGATGGCAAGAACAATATCGTGGTGCTGAGCTATGACGTTTGGCGGAGTTACTTCAATGGCGATCGCGGCATTCTTAATAAGACTGTCAAGGTAGACGGCGCCAACTTTACCGTGATCGGCGTCATGCCCGCGGGCTTTCGCTTTCCGCTCGGCGCGCACAACGCCATCTATATGCCCATGCGCCTCGATCAGAGATGGATGTCCGGGCGCGGCAACCACTGGCTGCAAACCGTGGGGCGCGTGAAGGACGGGATAAGCAACGGGCAGGCGCAGGCCGACATGACGCACGTCTTCGAGAACCTGGGCCGGGCTTATCCAGATACGGATGGCGGGCGAACCGTCCATCTGCAACTGCTGGCTGAGAGCGTAACAGGCAAAAGCAAAGGGCCACTGTGGACGCTGCTGGGCGCGGTGCTGGCGGTGCTGCTGATTGGCTGCGTCAATGTGGCCGGACTGCTGCTGGCCCGCGCCGTGAAGCGCGAGCGCGAAATGGCCATGCGCGTGGCCATCGGCGCGGGGCGCAGCCGGCTGGCGCGGCAGGTGCTCACGGAAGGACTATTGCTGGCCTTGCTGGGCGCGGCGGGCGGCGTACTGCTGGCCTGGACCCTGCTTGGCGGGATGCGCGCCTTTCTCATCAAAGCCCTGGCGCGGGGCGCTGACATCCATCTCAACTGGATGGTGCTGGCCGCGGCCATTGCGGTGGCCGTTGTGGTCAGCCTGGTTGCTTCGCTCATTCCAGCGCTGCATCTGTCCGGCATCGATCCCAATCGCGCCCTCAAGGCCGGCGGCAGCGCTGGCACCGGACGCGGACAATATCGCCTGCGCTCGGGCTTTGTCATCACCCAGGTTGCGCTCACGCTGGTGCTTCTTGTGGTGGCCGGACTGCTGATTCGCGTGGTCACGCGCTATCGCAACACCGATCTTGGCTTTGATCCAGCGCATATTTTCGCCGTCAAGCTCAATCTGTCGCGGGCGCGCTATCAGGGGCGCGATATGCTTGTTAGTTTCTACAAACCGCTGGAGGAGCGAGTAAGTCATTTGCCCGGCGTGAAGGCGTCGGGCTTCAATACGCTGCTGCCGATCGAGCAGTCGGGCAGCAACGGCGATACGCACATTGCCGGTCAGCCGCCCAACCCGCCCCAGCAGGAGATGCTGGCCGAGCAGCGCATTGTGAGCGCAGGCTACTTCGAGGTGATGGGCACGACGCTGCATGACGGGCGCAGTCTGACTGCGAGCCTGGACAATGCCAGCGTTGGGGCGCCGACCGTTATCGTGAACGATGCGTTTGTACGCAAGTTCATTCCCAACGGACTTGATCCGGTCATGCAGAGGATTGACGACGACAAGAATCAGGAGAAATGGACTCGGATTGTGGGTGTAACCAGCAATGTGCGCCAGGACATTTACGAACCGCCCCTAGCGGAGCGCGATTGGTTGATGGACGAGATTCCGCCGGCGGAGCGCACGGACACTTTCTCCAGCATGGTGCTGATGGTGCGCACCGCGGGCGATCCAGCTCTGGTCATTCCGGCAGTGCGCGCCGCCGTGCATGATCTGGACCCCACGATTCCTTTCGACAATCCGCGCACCATGACCGAGGTTGTCTCCGAAACGCTGGTCTTCGAGCGCATGGAAAGCTGGCTGTTTGGCATCTTTGCCGGGCTGGCGCTTCTGCTGGCGCTGGTCGGTCTGTACGGACTCATCAGCAACGAGGTGGAGCAGTCCTCGCGCGACATCGGCGTGCGCATGGCGCTGGGCGCAACGCGTCCAGGCATTCTCGCCATGGTGCTGAAGCGCGTGGCGTGGATGCTCGGGGCGGGCGTCGCGGCGGGGCTGGTGCTGACCCTTTTCGCCCGCAAGCTCATCGGCATGGTCATCTACTTTGACGCGCAGAAAGAGGCTGGCGGCTTTCTGCTGCTGGCTTTGCTGCTGATTGTTGCGGGCCTTGTGTCTGCGCTGATTCCTGCCGCCCGCGCCGCTTCCATTGAACCCATGCAGGCTCTGCGCTCCGAGTAGCGCACTTTTGAGGAGATTGAAAATGAATACGCTCGTTCAGGATGTCCGCTTCGCGCTGCGCCAATTGCGCAAGTCGCCAGGATTTGCGCTGACGGCGGTGCTGACGCTGGCTCTGGGCATCGGCGCCAATACCACGATTCTCAGTTGGATCAGCTCGACCCTGCTCAACCCGATCCCCGGCGTCACGCGGACCGGCAACATGTTCGCACTTACGCGGGGCGAGAAAAGCGATCATCCTTCGCCGCCGCTTTCCTATCCGGACTACGTGGATCTGCGCGACAACGCCAAGAGCCTCTCCGGGCTGCTGGCGTATCACGACGACTACATGATCATCACCGGGACCGCCAAGCCGGTGCGCATCTACGGAACGCTGAACTCGGCGAACTATTTTGATGCGCTCGGCGTGCGGCCGATTCTGGGCCGGGCGCTTCTTTCCTCGCCACGGGATGAGCGCATGGGCGCGGCTGAGGCCGTGCTCGGATACGACCTGTGGCAGCGTCAGTTCGCCGCTGATCCATCGATCGTCGGCAAGACGATTCAGGTCAACCTGCACACCTACACCATCGTGGGCGTCGCGCCCAAGGATTTTCAGGGATGCAAGAGCGGATTGCGCTCCGATATCTGGATTCCGCTGGGAATGTACAAGCAGGTCTGGGGCTGGGACCCGATGGAGGACCGCGGCAAATCTTTCCTTAACATCCTGGGCGTTCTGCGGCCAGGAGTAGATCGCCACCAGGCTGAAAATGAATTGAATCTGCTCATGGAGCATCTTGCCGCCCAGTACCCGACTGTGCACCAGGGGCAGAATCAAATGTTCACTGATCCGCTCTGGCGCTCGCCCTTCGGAGCAAATATTTTTCTAGCTGGAACGCTGCCGATTCTGCTGGCTCTGGCCGCAGTGCTGCTGCTGCTGGCCTGCGCCAACGTGGCGAACCTGCTGCTGGTGCGCTCGGTCACGCGCCGCCGCGAATTCGCCATTCGCATGTCTTTGGGCGCAAGCCGCTGGCGTCTGGTGCGGCAACTGATGGCAGAGAACCTGATCGTTGCCCTGGCCGGCGGAGGGCTGGCGCTTCTGGGCACGATCTGGACCGCTCACGCGATCAGTTCCTTTATGCCTGCCGGAACTCTTCCGCTTTCCATCAACGGAAGAGTGGACGGCAGGGTTTTGCTGGCGGCAATTCTGGTTTCGATCTTTACGGCCATGGTTTCCGGCGCGGCCCCGGCTCTGCGCGCTTCCGCCGTCTCGCCCATGTCGGTTTTGAAAGACGAGGCGCTCAATACCTCCGGAGGGCTGCAAAAATCGCGGCTCACTTCTGGTCTTGTGGTCGCGCAGATTGCGCTGTCTCTGCTGCTGCTGACCTGCGCGGGATTGTTTTTCCGCAGCCTCGACAAGGCGCAGAGAGCTGATCCGGGCTTCGATCCGAACCACGTGCTGCTTGCTTCGTATGACCTGGGGCCGATGGGTTACAACAACTCCAGGGAAATCGAGTTTAATCAGCAATTGCTGACGCGGCTGCGGGCTCTGCCGGGCGTGCAGTCGGCCACAGTGGCGGACTTTTCACCGCTCAGCTTCACCATCCACTCCGATGGTGTGCTGCCTGAAGGCTACCTGCCGCAGCCGCATGAATCGATGGAAGCCGATCGCGGAATTGTGGGGCCGAAGTATCTGCAAACACTGCGCACGCCGCTGATGGCCGGACGCGACTTCACAGATCAGGACAATGCCGGCACGCAGCCGGTGGCCATCATTAACCAGGCATTTGTTGACCGCTACTGGACGGGACAGAATGCGATCGGCAAGCGGGTTCAATGGCGCGGAGGATGGTACACGGTCGTCGGAGTGACGGCCAACGGCAAGTACCGGAGAATCCATTCCGACGCGGCTCCCCTGATCCTGGTGCCCATGGCGCAGACCTACGGCGGAGACGTAATTCTTCACATCCGCACCGAGGGTGATCCACTGGCACTCGCTTCCGCCGTTCAGCGGACGGTCGGCGAACTCAATCCCAATGTGCCGCTGTTCAACGTGACGACTCTCAAAGCGAATATGCAGATCGGCAGCATCTTCGAGCGCATCGCGGTGACCTTCGCGGGGGCCTTCGGCTTGCTCGCGTTGATTCTCTCGAGCGTTGGAATTTATGGTGTGGTGGCCTACACCACAAAACAGCGCACTCACGAGATCGGTATCCGCATGGCGCTGGGCGCCGGCAAGGCGGCCATTTTCGGCCAGGTGCTGCAACAGGGACTGCGGCTCGCTCTGGCTGGCTTGGCCGTTGGGCTGGCGGCTTCATTGGCGTTGACCCGTTTTGCGCGCAGCATGATTGTTGGCGTCGGAACCAACGACTTACTGACCCTTTCGGCGGCGGCGCTTCTGCTGTGCGTGGTGGCGCTGGCGGCTTCGCTGATTCCCGCGCGCCGCGCGGCGGCCGTTGAACCGATGGAGGCGCTGAGAAGCGAATAGATGCACGGAACGGCACTTTTCAATGAGTTTCACAGAAAGGATAGAGGGAGAATGCGATCGATCTTGCAGGACCTGCGTTATGCATTGCGGCAACTGCGCAAGTCGCCGGGATTCACGCTCACGGCGGTGACGGTGCTGGCCTTGGGGCTGGGCGCAAACATCGCTGTCTTCACGGTGCTGAATGGAATTCTGCTGCGCCCGCTGCCTTATGCGCAGCCGGATCGCATTGTCGAAATCAAGGGCGCCGGGACCGAGCCGTATTACATGATGAGCTATGCCAATATGCTCCAGTTGCGCGACGCCGTGGGCCACGGAATTCAAATGGGTTTTGTCTTTGGCGGCAATAACATCAGCATCACCGGCCCTGGCGGCCGCGTCCAGGTTGAGGCCTCAGGAATAGACTCGCAGATAATTCCGATGCTGGGAGTTCGGCCCCTGCTGGGCCGTGTGTTTCGCCCCGAAGAGAACGAACCGGGCCGCAACCATGTGGTTCTGCTGGGAGAAGATGTGTGGCGCAAGCTTTACTACAGCGATCCGCAGATTGTCGGCAAGACTCTGACCCATCGCGGCGAAACCGACACCATTCTGGGTGTCATGCCGCGACGCTTTTCGTTTCCGTTCGGGAAGGATATGCAGATCTGGGCTCCGGCTCCGATTCCACAGGCCAGCCGCTCGGCGATGAGCGGTGAGCAAGCGGCGTGGGGAGATCTCTACGCGCGACTGCCGGAGGGAATGACGGTTGCCCAACTCACCGATCAACTCAGCCGCACGCAGGCCTTGATTGCCAAAGAGGTCCCCAAGGACGGCCCAACTATGGCCCGGCGCGTTGCAGTCACAGAGTATCAGCAGTCACTGAACCAGCAGGTCCGCAAGCCGGTCCTGCTGCTTTACGCAGTGGTCTTTGGTATTTGGATGCTCGCCTGCCTGAATGTCACCAGCCTGATGCTGGCGCGGGCTATTTCACGTACTCGTGAACAGGCGGTCCGTGCCGCGTTGGGCGCCAGCCGCGCTCGTCTGCTGCAACAAACGATCGTCGAAAGCCTCTTACTGAGCGGCATCGGCGCGGTCTTCGGATTGCTGTTGGGCCAATGCGCTATCAAGCTTCTATGGCGTCAGATTGATCGCAGTCTACGTGAGCTCTCAAATACCGTTCACCTGGATTGGCGCGTAACTGTTTCGCTCGCCGCGCTCACGGTTGTCACTGCCATCCTGGTCGGCGTCTTTCCTGCCTGGAGCGCCATGCGCCGCGATGTGCAGAGCAGCCTGCACGGCGCCACCAGCACCGCCTCGGCTGGCCAGAACCACACCCGCGAAGTATTGGTTGTGGCGCAGATTGCGCTCACGCTGGTCTTTCTTGTGGGTGCGGGATTGTTCTTACGCACCATTCATGCGCTGCGCCAGGTGCCGCTCGGCTTCACGCAGCAGAACGTGCTCACTGGCGGCATTATTCTCAATGGCGGATCGCACAGAGGCGAAGGCCTGGCCGACACGCAGGCGGACGCGGGCATCGTGCGCACCTCCTACCTTCCACTGCTTGACCGCTTGCGCGCAATTCCAGGCGTGAAGGTGGCCGCGCTCAGTTCGGTGCTGCCTTTGCGACAGGAGTTTGCGGTAAGTATTATGGGGGACATCGATCACAAAGACGCTCCGGGCGGACAGACGCCGCGCGGAGATGGCCGCCTGGCCTCGCCTGGGCTTGTTGAAGCGCTTGGCATTCCCATGCTGCGCGGCCGGTTCTTTACCGAGGATGATACTGCCTCTGCTCCTCCGGTGGTGGTCGTGAACCAGGCGTTCGTCAACAAGTACCTTCCCGGCCAGGATCCGCTCGGCCACACCTTTTTTATGGGCAAAGGACGATTCGCGGAGATGCAAATCGTGGGCGTCATCGGAGACGTGAAGCAGGCCAAGGTCACCGATGCCACCAAGCCGGAGATCTACTTCTGCCTGGCTCAGGTTGAGCCGGGAACGCCACTCTACGGTATCGCGACAGCATTCATCCAGGTTGCGATTCGCGGCGCGGTTCCCGCCGATTCGCTGCGGGCGCAGTTCGACATAGTTCTGCACGAGGTCGCGCCCGACGCCACAACCACCGGCGTGAAAACCATTCACGAAGCGGTCGAAGATTCCTTCGGCAGTCAGACGCTGATCGCTCATCTGCTGGAGAGCTTCGCTGCGCTGGCGCTGATGATTGCCTCGGTCGGCCTCTACGGCCTGCTTTCCTTCGCCGTGGCGCAGCGCACGCGCGAGATCGGTTTGCGCATCGCGCTGGGCGCTCCGCAAAGCAACATTTTCAAGCTCATTTTGCGCCGGGCGCTGCTTCTGGTTGTGGCCGGACTGACGATCGGCGGCGCGCTGGCCTGGTTTGCCGTCAAGTTTGCGAGCAGTTACATCTATGGCGTCCGGGCGCACGACGGACTGACCTTCTCCGCGGTGATTCTTGTTCTGGCCGCGGTTTCATTTCTTGCGGCCTGGCTGCCGGCGCGCCGCGCCACTATGGTTGACCCAATTCTTGCTTTGAGATCGGAGTAACTCATGATTGAACTAAAGAATGTTGAACGCAGTTACAAGACCGGCCCCACCGAAACCTGGGTGCTGCGCCGCATCGGGCTCACCATCAAGGAGGGCGAGTTTGTCACCGTGATGGGACCGTCGGGAGCGGGAAAGTCGTCGCTGCTGAATGTGCTGGCTCTGCTCGACGACGGATGGAAGGGCGAGTACTGGTTTGGCGAAACGGCGGCGCACAAGCTCAATCGCAAGCAGCGCGCGGATCTGGCCCGCGAGCGCATCGGCATGGTCTTCCAGAGTTATCACCTGCTGGACGATCTTACGGTTGCGGAGAACATTGACTTACCGCTGAGTTACAAGAATTTGCCGGCCAGCGAAAGGCAAGGGATGGTGGCCGACATTCTGGACCGCTTCAACATTGTGGCCAAGAAGGACCTGTATCCCTCGCAGCTCTCTGGCGGGCAGCAGCAACTGGTGGGCATTGCGCGCGCTGTGGTGCACGCGCCGGCGCTTCTGCTGGCCGACGAGCCCACCGGCAACCTGCACTCCTCGCAGGCGCGCGAGATTATGGAACTTTTCCGCGAACTGAACCGGGCGGGAACGACCATCGTGCAGGTCACACATTCGGAAGAAAACGCGCGCTACGGTACGCGCATCATCGAGTTGCGCGACGGATGGTTGAAGCGCGACGAAACTCTGGCGGCAAAGGCAACGGAGGTTGGAGTTCAATGAACGACTTGGAGACACAACGGGGCGCACGCGCCCGGACTCGCATAACGGCTTTGACCGCGATGCTGCTGTTGCAGGTGAACCTGGCGCTGGCCGCGGAGCCGGCAGCGGCGGCGGTTTCCGTGGAGGCGCCTACGCCCCAGCAGGCATTTCAAACCAGGGTTCCGTTTGAGCAACTTCAACGGCGCTCCCGCAATCCCATCAATGCCTATCGCGGCGCGAACGTTCCGCCGCCAAGCATGGAAAACTCCGTTCGGCTCAATTCATTGGTGCGCAACGGCAAAATCTACCTGACCTTGCGCGACGCCATCAACCTGGCGCTTGAAAACAACCTGGACATGGTGATCGCGCGCTATAACCTGCCGATTGCATGGACAGACATTCAGCGCACACGGGCTGGCGGCCAGGTGCGCGGCGTGAATACCGGCGTGGTTTCCGGCACGCCTGGCGGCGGCGCGGGCGGCGCGGGCGCGGGCACAGGAGCTGGCGGCACATCGAGCGGCGCGGGCGGCGCGGGCGCCGGAGCTTCGGGCATCGTCTCGTCCACGCTGGGCACGGGCACGGCGGTCTCAAGCTACGACCCGAATATTTTCGTATCGGCCAATGTCGATCACACCTCCGAGCAGTTGACCAACTTCCAGGTGGAGGGCGTCAGCATTTACAAGGTGAACTCGGAACAGGCCAACGTCAGTTATACCCAGGCCTTCCCCACCGGCGGCAGCGTGGAGGTGGACTGGAGCAACAGCCGGCAGACGTCGAATGGCGTCTACGATTACTTCAGCCCGGAGTTATATAGCAAAGTGCGCTTGCTGGCCACGCAGCAGCTATTGGCCGGCTTCGGTCTGGGGCCTAACCTGCGCTTTCTGCGCATTGCCAAGACGAACCAGAAGATCTCCGACATCGCCTTCCGCGCGCAGGTCATCGCCACCGTCACACAGATTTGTGATATGTATTGGGATTTGGTGAGCGCATACGATAACGAGCAGGCCGGCGAGCGCTCGGTGGCCTTTGCCACGGAGACGCTGAACACCAGCCGCAAGCAGCTTGAGCTGCAGGCGATTCCAGAGATGGACGTGCTGAAGGCCGAGGGCGAGCTGGCCAACCGCGAGCAGGACCTGACCGTTGCCCGCACCAACCTGGAGTTGCAGGAACTCTACATGAAGAACGCCATCACGCGCTCGCTGGACGATCCGATTTTGCAGGAGATGCCGGTCGTGCCGGTGGACCACATCGCCAACCATATTGAGCCGAGTCTGGCGCCCGTGCAGGAAATGATTGCCGCCGCGCTCAAGAACCGCACCGAGTTGCAGGAGTCGAGCCTGGACTTGCAGAACCGCGCGCTCAGCCGCAAGACAGCCCGCAATGCTCTCTTGCCTCAGTTGACCGCGTATGGCTTGTATGCCGGCACGGGAACCGCCGGCGATTTGAATTCCAAATACGAGAATGCCCCCCCTACCACCCTGCCGAAGAATTATGGCGGCGCTTTGCAGAGCGCGCTCGACAACACTTCGCCCGAGTACCAGGTGGGCTTTCAGTTGAACATTCCGCTGCGCAACCGCATCGCCAAGGCCGACCAGGACCGCACGGAGCTGGAGTACCGGCAGTCGCAGGTTTATCTGGAGGAGCTAAAGAAGCGTATCTGCATCGAAGTGCGCAATGCGCGTTATGCTTTTGAGCAGGGAGTCAGCCGCGTGGATGCGGCACGAAAGGCGCGCGACCTGGCGCAACGTACGCTCGATATCATGCAGAAGGAACAGAAACTGGGCGCGGGATCAAACCAGCAGACGCTGTCCGCCGAGCACGATCTGTCGCTGGCCGAGTCGGCGCTGGTCACAGCTGAAACCGCCTACGAGAAGGCGCGCATCGAAGTGCGGCGCTCGACCGGATCGATTCTTGAGGAATACGGCATTTCCATCGACAACGCCAGAACCGGCGTAGTAGTGGAGGCAAGCAATTAGCAAGCAAGAGCCAATTCGCGTTCTGGTTGCCGACGATCAGGCCCACATTCTGGAAGCCGTGGAGTTGCTGCTCAGCCCGCAAGGCATTCACGTGGACTGCGCGCGCTCGCCACAACTGCTGCTGGAAGCGCTGGGCGACAGCGACTACGACGTGCTGCTGATCGACCTGAACTATACGCGCGACACGACCTCCGGCCAGGAGGGCCTGGACCTGCTGGCGCGCATCCAGGAGATCGACAGCCACATGCCGGTGATCGTGATGACCGCGTGGGGCAACATCGATCTGGCGGTTGAGTCCATCAAGCGCGGCGCATGCGACTTCATTCAGAAGCCGTGGGAAAACGAGCGGCTGCTCAGCCTGATTCGCGTGCACGCCGAGCTGCATCAGGCCCTCAGGCGCGCGCGCCAGCTGGAGATGGAAAACAGCCTGCTGCGCGGCGAAGGCATGCCGGCATTTCTGGCCAGCGCCGCCTCGATGCGGCCCGTGCTGGAGCTGATTGCGCAGGTCGGCCCCTCCGACGCCAATGTGCTGATCACCGGCGAACACGGCACCGGCAAGGAAATCGTGGCCAAGCTGCTTCATGCCGCCTCGCCCCGCTCGCAGATGCCGCTGGTGGCCGTGAACGCCGGCGGACTGCCCGAGGGCACCTTCGAAAGCGAGATTTTCGGCCATGTGAAGGGCGCCTTCACCGACGCGCGCACGGACCGCGTGGGCCGCTTCGAGCTGGCCAATCACGGCACACTTTTTCTGGATGAAATTGCCAACGTCCCCATGCGCCAGCAGGCCAAACTGCTGCGCGTGATTGAGAGCGGCGAACTGGAGCGCGTTGGCTCGTCGCAAACCCGGCGCGTGGACGTGCGGCTGCTTTCGGCCACCAACGCCGTGCTGGAGGATGAGGTGAAGGCCGGCAATTTCCGCGGCGACCTGCTCTTCCGTCTCAACACAGTCGAAATTCACCTGCCGCCCTTGCGCGACCGCCGCGACGACATACCGCTGCTGGCCACGCACTTTCTGGGCCTCGACTGCGCGCACTATCGCAAGCAGATCAGCGGCTTTTCCGCGGCCGCCATGCAGCAAATGATGCAGTATTCATGGCCGGGCAATGTGCGGGAGCTGGAACACGCCGTGGAGCGCGCCGTGCTGCTCTGCCGCGGCGACGAGATCGAGGCTGCGAACCTCTCCGTGGCGAACGCGCGGCCCGCGGCCCAGTCGTTTGAGAACATGAGCATCGACGACGTGGAGGCTCTCCTCATCCGCAAGGTTCTGCGCCGCTGCGAGGGCAACATTTCGCAGGCCGCAGAAGCCCTGGGGCTCAGCCGCGCCGCGCTCTATCGGCGCATCGAGAAATATGGGATTTGAAAAGAACGTTCACCGCCGCCCGCGCTCGGCCTTCCGCCGGACGTGGTTCTTCTGTTTTCTGCTGGCGCTGCCCGCGCTGGTTTTCGCCGGCATCTTTCTCTGGCAGCGCCCGATGGACCCGGCGCCGGCGATTCTGCTGGCCGGCTGCCTGCTGCTTTATCTTGCGCTGGTCGCTGTCGCGCTCACGGACGGCATCATGCGCCCGCTGGAGACGCTTTCCAACGTGCTCTCGTCGCTGCGCGAGGGGGACTACTCCTTTCGCGCCCGCGGAGCCGGCGCGCAGGACGCGCTGGGCGAACTGGCAGGCGAGGTCAATGCGCTGGCCGACCTGCTGCAGAAGCAGCGCGTGCACTCGCTGGAAGCCACGGCCCTGCTGGCCCGCATTCTCGAAGTGATGAATGCGCCCCTGTTCGCCTTTGACCGCGGCGGCCTGCTGCAACTGGTCAACAACGCCGGCGCCAAGCTGCTGGGCCTGCCACAGGCACGCTGCTTTGGCCGCACGGCGCGGGAACTGGGGCTGGAAGAGCTGCTCGACGCGCCGGACCAGACCATTCGCTCCTTCAGTTCCAAAGAGTCGCTGACCTCCGAGCCGGCGCGCTGGCTGCTGCGCAAGGCGGTCTTCCGCCAGGATGGCGTGCCGCACACGCTGCTGCTGCTGGACGACGTGAGCCGGCCGCTGCAGGAAGAGGAACAAACCGCGTGGAAGCGGCTGGTGCGCGTGCTGGGGCATGAGATTTCGAACTCGCTGACGCCCATCAAATCCATCGCCGGCAGCCTGCTCGCGCGGGTCAATCAGCCAATCGCCGACGAAACCATGCTGCGCGACCTGCGCCGCGGCCTGGGCGTCATCGAGAGCCGCGCCGACGCGCTGAACCGCTTTGTGCAGTCCTACCGGTCGCTGGCCCAACTGCCCCCGCCGCGTCTGAGACCGGTTCCGCTGGGGCCGCTGCTGGAACGGATTTTGCTTCTGGAGCAGCGCCTGGAGGCGCAGCTCGATGCAGGCCCGTCCATCGTGCTCAACGCCGATCCCGACCAGTTGGAGCAGATGTTCATCAACCTGCTGGCCAACGCCGTGGATGCTTCGCTGGCCAACGGCTCGCGCACGGTGCACTTAAGCTGGCAGTTGGCGGACTCGACAGCTCTGGTCACCATCGAGGACCAGGGGCTGGGCATCGCCAACAGCGAAAACCTGTTTGTGCCCTTCTACACCACGAAGCCCGAGGGCAGCGGCGTGGGCCTGGCGCTGGCCCAGCGAATCGCCCGCGCCCACGGCGGCGAAATCACGCTGGTGAACCGTGAAGACGGCAAAGGCGCGCGCGCCACGATCCGGCTGCCCATCGAACAGCCATAGATTATTCTTGCCGCCAAGAAATCGTGCATGGGCGAGCCCACATCCGCCCGGCGGCCTACCCAAACCCTGCATCCCGTCAAAGCGGCATTACGGATTCCGCTGCGCCTCCGGCGCCATGGCTTGTAGCGAGAGCGTAGCGGCATCCTATACGGCCTACCCCCCACCCGTATTTTGTAAATAAATTCCTTGTTTTCTTGAGCTTACAGGTGGGGTTGCGCTGTAAAATTGTCATAACAAAGGAGTTACCCGCAAAATCGTCCAGGATAAGGAGTTAGAGCGAAACCACAGCAGATATAGCCTTGTCAGGAGTATCCAGTGTGGCTTTTTCTTCCACCCCGGAGAGGAAAAAGCCACTTGGCGGGCGTGCTTCCGAGATACACCTACTGTGGTTTCGCTATAGCGGCGCTTTTGTAGAACAACAAGAACGATTGGAGAAAATGCTCCTCAGAATTATTGTGCGACGAGGAGGCAAAATGATCTGCAAACAACTGCGGCTCTTGCAAACCCTGACGCCACTCACACTCCACTTTGAATTTCGCAAACGGCTCTTCTGTAGATTATGGTGGGCAGTGGGTGACTCGAACACCCGACTTCCTGCTTGTAAGGCAGGCGCTCTAACCAAAACCGGCAGTAGCCCTAAGCGGCTGCCATATGCAGTGTGTTTCCTGCTCTTGCTCAAATTGTCGCGTGGTGCGATAGACACATCTTCGCGTGACGGTAATCATGCGTCTGTGACGGCTGTCACAGGTACGAAAGTGACCTGCAGAGGGTGTGCTCTTCTTTGCATACTGAGCGCGGAAGCCGCGCCGCGCGCGCCTAAAGCTCTCCCTTCCTGCCATCCTGCACCCGCCCGATATTCTCCTGCTCGGCGATGCGCGCCACGCAATAACGGATCGTGTTCGTTATATCCAGGCCGAGCTTAGCTGAGAGCTTCTTCAAAATACTCAGTTGCGCCGGCGCGAATCCCACTTGAATGCGTTTGAAGGCCATAAGAGAAGCATAAACGCGCAGTAATCAGTCATTTAGGAGTATTGCGCACTCGTTTATACGTCATCTGTACGTCTGAGCAGCGGTTCTAGACACACGAGACGTGCTCATCATCACAACCAAACCGGAACGGAGGGAATATGTTCGATTCACAAAAAAATAACAGCGAAACTTCACTTGAAATTGATTCACTGATTGAATTACCTAGCTCTGTGCTTGGAGAGTCCATGCCTGTCGTGCAGATGCCGCGCCGTTTGGGCGCGTGCATAGAGCGTACTCCCTTCGCCGCCTCGGAAGGCGAGTTCGCGGAGCAACATACCATCGATCACGTCAACTGCCCGGCCTGCATCGCAAGCGACGAGGCGTTGCGCGGCGTCGATGTAGATTTCGCCTCCATGCTCTTCCGGGATGCCGGCGTCTACTGGATGAATCTCCGCCGCCAATCCACCCGCCTCAAACCACGCGCGCACGATGCCACCCAGGGCAACATCGACGCGCTGGATAAATTTTTTGGCGCTCTGCGCCTCTGTGATATAATGCCGGGCCACATCAGGGGTTACCAGATCGCCCGGCTGGCCAACGTGGTACGCGCGCGCGGCCAGGAGCTGCATCCCTGGAAGCGCAATGCTGGTAATATGCTCATCAATCATGAAATCAGCGTGGTGGGCCAGATGCTGAAGCATTGTCGGCTCTGGCAGAATGTACGCCCCTTCTACTTTCCGCTGGCGGTGAAGCAATGGTCACCGCGCACCATCCTGACTGAAGACGAAGAGGAACAGCTCTTCGCAGTGGCATCCCATCACCCCGAGGCCGCGCTGGCCTACTGGGTGGCGTGCATCACAATCAATACCAGCGCCGCGGGGCTCGAACTGCGCGGTTTGCGGCTCAAAAATCTTTGTCTGACTCATGAGGGGATCTCGGAAATTTACATCCCGGAGGATAGTGTGAAAAACGGCCACCGAGCGCGCAAGATTCCGCTGAACGGCCAGGCAAAATGGGCGGTGGAGCAATGCTTCAAGCGGGCTCTCAAGCTGGGGTCATGCGAATTGGATCATTATCTTTTCCCGTTCCGCGTGCTTCGGAATCAGTTCGATCCCACGCGGCCCGCATCGCGCAGTTGGCTACGCAAGAGCTGGGACAAGCTGCGCCAGGCGACGGGGTTTGTGGATCTGAAGCCGCACGATCTGAGGCACCACTGCATCACGCGGCTGCTGGAAAATGACGTGAACCCGGAGACGGTAATCGCCATCGCCGGGCACGTCGGGCGCAAAATGATGGAGTATTACGCGCATCAGCGCACGCGGGTAAAGTACGCGGCGCTGCTGGCTATCGAGCCGAAGTCGAGACGGCGCGTGATTCCGCCCCCAACCATCAGCGAGCTGCCCGCCTCGCGTGCGTCATAGGCTGAATGGGCGTGATGGGATCGCAGCCAGGGAATGGTTCTTTGGCCTCGAAGTGGCATAGGAATGCAGCGTTGCAGATGATCGCCGCGGTGTTGTCATCGTTGGCGTTGCCATGCTCGATGTAATCGAGCAAGTGACGCATCAGATGATTGATGCTTGCCTTTCGGAATTCGACGCCGCCGCAACGCCAGTTGTTTTCTCCATGTGTTTTAGCGCCCAACGCCAGCCGCCGCGCGAGGGCAGCCATGGCGACTTTGGGAATCAAATCATAACGCTCTTTGAGCACAGACCGTGTGCTTCCGTCCTCAAAGACAGCTTTCTCAGTTTTGCAATTTACAGGCATACTTCTCCTTTGAGTTTTGAATCGTACGATACAAATGAAAATCAGGCGGCGGGGGGCTTTCCCTGCCAGAGATTGAACTCCGCCTCGCGGCGGCTCTTGAGCGCGGCCAATTCCCTGGGGCCAGCGTGATCCCAGAGAAGCAATTGGCAAGCGGCGGCGGCATATTGCCCGGCATTCAGATCGCGCAGCAGTGTCGAGCCGCTGAGCTTTCCTGCGCCGAGGTTGTAAGTGAAGTCCACGAGCGCATCGAACTGCCCCTGGGTTAGCGGCACATGGACGAGGCGCAATACTGCGTTTTGCGCGGAGACAACATCGGCGGCCAGGAGCGTGGATGCTTGCGCCTCTGTGATTCCGTTGGGAAACTTCTCGGTGGGCAGGATGCGATGGCCGTAGCCGATAGTGAGAAAGCCCACCGCGTCAAGGTATGCGCTAGCCCGGAATCCTTCGGAGGCTTTGAGCAGCGCCAGGCCGGCGGCGCTCATCTGTGCTGGTTGTGCCATTATTTGTACCTCTTTTCGTAGTATCCGCGGTCGAAATATGGAAACCATTCGACTCCAAAGCGGGTAATGATGCCGGCGGCATCCTGCGTGATTCGCATCTCCAGAAAGCCGACATGCGCGGCCAGTTTTTTCTTGCGCATGAAAAGGCTCTGATCTTCCGTGCATCCGGCTTGAACGCAATGCACCTCGCGCGGGAATCCATACTCAAACTTGTGGTAATGGCCGATGATAAGAAGCTGCGGTTTCTCTCCTCCCTGATAGCTCTCCACGAGCTTCTGCGCCGTGTAGCTTGTGGCATAGGCTGAGCCTCCGCCGGGATGCACCACGCGAGCCACAGCGGCCCCAGAGCCGCATCGCAGAGCGACATCGGCCTCCGCATAACCCAGGTAGTGCAGATCGTGGCGGCCGGCGTCCTTGGCGCGGTTTTCCAGATAGCGTCCTATCTCGATGCCTTCGCGCTGGGCATACCAGCCCTCGTGATCGTCGCCCGCAATGAAGTGTGTGGTAATGCCGCGCCGGACCGGGAACTTGTCAATCAGATAGTCGAGCTGATTATCCATGCCCGGCGCGGTCAGAAGCTCCGTTTTGTTGAAGCGGGCTTCTCCGTCTATCCAGTTGCCCGCATTGAAAACGTGCTTGATGCCGCGCCGCTCGAAATGGTTATACGCCGCGTTGAGCACGTCGAGCCGCGCGTACTTGCTGCACAGGTGATTGTCTGAGGTAACGCCATAGACCTGCTCTTCGCCGGGCTTGGCGTGGAGTTCAAAACGGCCCGGAGCGATGTTGACGGTTGACACGGCCTCGAAAATTTCGCCGGGGTGCTCAGTGAGCAAAATGCCGCGCTCTTTCATGTGTCCCACCGCGCGGCGGACCGACGGCGCTGTCATGCCCATCATTTCCGCAAGATCGTTCAAAGTGGCGGGGCTTTGCCTCAGCCGCTTGTGAATGTCTGCCTCGACCAGTTCCGGAGCCTTCGGAGCATCCTCTGCCGGCGTGTTCCAATATCGCAGCACTGCCGTGGCGTCGATTTTGAGCTTCCTTCCAATTGCGCGCGAAGATAGACCTTTGGCGCGGAGCGCGCGCATCTCTTTTTTCTGCTGGAGAGAAACCGTCTGATATTGGTTTGGCATCAGTGCCTCATGATTCCGAAAATGTAATAAACCGCGCCCACAGCCCCAGCCAATACACCCCCAAGCCAGGCAGCGCCATGAGCGGCCCACCCCAATCTCTCCCCGCGCTTGATGCGCTTTTCATGATCGGCCAGCGTGGCCTCAATGCGCGGGATGCGGCCTTGCGCGTCTTCGGTCTGATCGTCGCCCATGAGCTTGGTTTGAAAGACGCGCAGATCGGCGCGCAAATCACGAACCTCACCGATTAGTTCTGTCAATGCCGTCGATTCGCTGGGGGCCATACGATCACTCCTGTATTCACTATGCCCATAAAAGCAAAAGCCCCGCGAATACGGGGCCTTTGCGATCCTTTTAGGGATCAGGTTACTTGAGATCGCCGTTGAGGTCTGTTCCCTCTTTTTCGATAGCCGCCCAAAAGGGCGGCCACAGTTTGAATGCGGCCTCTACCGATTCCACCGCGGCGGTATCACTCACCCAGTTCACCCCTTTCTGATCTGCGGCAATGGCGATATTCGCAGAGGCCAGAGCAATGGCGGAAATGAACGGCTTTCCAGTGGTGATAGTTTCGGCGGAATCGCTCTGCGCATCCTTCACGGCTTTGCTGAACTTGATTTCCAGAGTGGGCAGGTAAACTGCCGCGTTCTTAATGTTCACCCCGAGCTTCTTGAAAAAATTCCCGATAGACTGCAAACTCATGATTCACCCTCCGGTTGATGATTACTTACAGTTTCATCGTGAGTCGAAAGCGGGAAAGCGCGCAAAAAGGGCGGCTCGAAGGCCGCCCTGGCTGGAATAGAAACTGGAATAATCTGCGCCCGGTTTTGCAATTGCGCGGCGTTATCCCTGTGGCCACAACTCAGCGTCCAGATCATAGACATAGCAGCTATCGCCCGATACGCTGTTGACCAGGTTGACGATGACATAGCCCGTCGCAGTTGAGGTATTGATGGTGGCCGTTGAGCCGACGCTTGTTGTCAACGCGCCATTTCCATAGCCCCAATAAGGCGTAACCTGCGAACTTGTTGACCCCGCATTGAGCAGCTTCTGGTCAAGATACGCGAGCTTGCTTGCGCCGGTGGAAGTGGCAACGCCGCCGATTTGGGTTGCCGACGTGCTGCCGGATGCAGTGCCCCAGCGTAATCGCAAAGTGCAGGACCCGGTATTGCTGGACCCGCCTACAACATTTGCGTGAATCTCGATCCGCGCCTTTGTTCCCATCATACCGGCAGGAACTGCGCAATTGTCTACATTGGTTTCCGCCGTGGTTCCCGTGACCGCAGAGGATTCCGCTGGAAACGAGCAAAGAGTGGTAGACCCGCCATTGTTGGCAAGGGTGTTCTGGACGAAGGCCGTTGTTGCCAGGCTCTTGCTGTTATCTCCGGTGGTAGGAGTATTGGTTGTAGTCGGACCCAGCGTCTGCCAGGGCGCTTGAACAGGAGTGGGAGTCACCGAGGATAGCGCAACCGGCGTTCCGGCAGTCACACTCACAACCTGCTTCTGACTGTAGTTCGTGTCATAAGTGAAAAATTGGAGATGAACGACACCTTGCCGGGCATAAGTCGGGTCAGTGTTCACAATGTAAATCGTGAACTGACCTGCCGCGGTTACCGGCGTCGTGAGATACATATACTGATAGTTTTGCTGGTTAATATCTGGCACAGTGTCGGTCTGCCAGAGCAGCATTCCGCCCTGCGTTCCAGAGCCGTCGTAACCAAGCACCGTGCGCGCCGGATATTGCGAGCTGAGCGTAGCCTTGAACGACACGCCAAACTGCGAATAGTTTGATAGGCTCGACAAGTTCACCGTGATGGGGATTGCATTCGTGCCAGTGTTTGCGCCGATGGCAAATTGCACATCGAAGGTCTGCGTATTCAGATTCTCCATCGGCGACACAGGCGAGAGCGTGCAGACCGTGTTCTTGACAATCGCGCCGGAGACCGCTGTCGTTGCGGCCGTGTCCAGAGTCAGGATCAGTCCAGTGTCATCAACGTGCAAAATATTGGCGTAGAGGTCTGCGCCGGAGGCCCCCGCACCCACAACGTCAACGCCAAACTGCGGAGCAATCCAATCCGATGGCGCGCCAGAGAGCGTGAGAGCCGTAGACCCCGCCGCGATGGTAGCTGTCGGCGTCAACGTGTTCAACACGGAAGTTTCACCCGCCCCGGATGTTGGGCAATTCGCCTGATAAAGTGCGGAGTTTGCCGTACCGGCGATGCCGGTCTTGTTGAAGACGAGAGAGCCTGTAGTCAGCCACCCCGAGAAGCTTGATAGCTGCGAGGTTGTCGTAGCTGTCAAGTTGATTCCGAGAAGCTGGTCGATAAAATGAAAGGTGCTGTACTGGCCAGCGTAAGGTGAAGTGTGATTCAGGACATATGAGTTATTAAGTCTTACAGGAATCGCTTCAAAACCAGTCCCCGCGTCGTTATTATTCAGCTCGTTGAAGCCTTGAAAAGACGATGCGGTTGACTCGAAGCCAACCTCGCCTGCATCTGAAGAGACGATTTTCGAGTTGTACTGATGGCTGGCGTAACCGGCGATAGGCGATCCATCCAGGGCAACCGTCACAAGCGGGGAGGTGCCCGTGAATCCCGTCTGAAGCACCCGGAAGAGAGACCGCTGCATATTCCCGGCCGCCGTTGCATAGGTGTTCAGCGGCTGATTCAGTTCGATTCGTCCATTGAGCCAGTTCACGGTTCCGGAGTTCCAGTAAATCGGCGCCAGCCCGCTCGGTACTGTTGGTGGGTTTGTTCCTGAGCTGGCCGAGGTTTCATTCACAAACAGGACGCCGTTTCCGTGCGATGCCTGGCCGCTGCCGTTGTCGTATGTGTCGTCCACGAAATCAAAAGCAGCTTTGAGGTCTTGCGGATTCGACGCTACGGCAGACGGCATCCCCTGAAAGGCGGCGGCGTATCCGCCGATGTAATCGAATCTGGAATGGTCAACGTGGAAATTGAGCCAGGTGGGAGCTTCGATTGCGTTTTCAATGCCGGTTGCCGATCCGCTGAATTGCGCGCCTGAAATCGTGAAAGGAACATCGAGGTTTGCATCGCTGGAAAGCAACGCGGTCGTTGTGGATGTACCGCCAATCGCCAGATCCCACAAGCCGCCCTGCATCAGGTCCATAGTGCCGACGGGCAGGTTTGCAATATGAAGCACGCGGCTATACACATGCACCCAATGCGCGCCGCCGTCAGTCCATGGGTCCGTATTCGTGTTGGCTGCGGTGGCCACATAGGAGAGGCTCTGGCGGCTGACCATCTGATTGACGGAATAGGCCGTGGAAGGATTCCATGCACCGGCCACCGTCACAGTGTAGGGTGTGCCGCTGGCGTTCTCTACCAGCGCGCCGGTAGCGTGCTGAATAAGGGCTGCGGCCCGACCGTTGCCGCGCAGATCCACAACACAACTATTTTCAGACAGCCCTTCAGTCGTGGAATTACCGACGACATAAACGCCAGGTTCAAGCATGAGCCGAGGTTTGTACGCGTAAGAAGAGCCATTGCATGATGCGTTGATCGCGCTCTGGAGACAGGCTGTCGTGCCGTGCAGGTCAATCCAGATGCCCGAGGCCTTTTGAATTGCGTACTCGGCCGAGGTCAACGGAACGCAGCCATATTCTTGCGTCGCGTTGACCACCGCGCCGCCATGCAGGTCGGAGTAGTTCTTGGTTGCGGCCTGAGATTCAAGAACGGGATCTGCGGGCAGAATAATCGGGTTAGATACGCTTCCGCCATTGAAGGTTGGGCCAGCAGGACCGGCCACAACGAGCGTCAACGGGGTGGAAGCTGGGATATAGTTATCGAGATCACATACGGTCGAGCTGCCCGATCCACTACACCAGCTTTGTCCGGAACTGGCTGGCTGAAGGCACGGTAAGCTGCCCACGACACGCCTTTGCAGGGGCTGGGTCGGGTCGATCAACTGTGTATAGAGACAGAGATTTTGTGGAATGGTTTGGTAGGTGTCGGGAACCGTGACGGCTGATTGCAGAGCGCCCGCGGTGACCGGCCAGCAAACCTGCTGAGTGACGCCTAGGCCTCCGCCGCCATATTGAAAGCTGACCACCGCCCCGGTATTGTTGGCGGGCACCATGCAGAGCTTGCCGGTAAACGTAGCTCCGGCCAGCGTCTTGATATTCGAGGCGGTGAGGTTGACGGTCTGTGCGCTGGCCACTGTAACAGCCAGCGCGCAAAGAAAGAGAGTTAAAACCTTGCGTAGTCTCATGCCTTCATAATGAGACACATCGCGCAAGTTAGGCACTTATCCCCAGGACCAAACCGCCATTACTCCGCCAGCAAAGGATGCGTTCGTTCCTGGGGGTCCCTGCACTGCGAACGCGACCGTGACATTGATGATAAGTTCTTGCGCGGTGATCTGCGTTTGAATCATCGAGGTATCGGGATCACCGTTGGGAAGCAAGGTATAGGGCGCCCATGTTGTTACGCCGGTGGTCCGCGAGATGCACATCCAATACAACTGATTGGCATTCGTATTTGACGACTGGCAAGACGCGGAAAACGAGTTTGCGGCAATGGTCACTGACGGGCCGCTCGCCGGCTCATAAAATCCCGATGGTGTTGGGACGGTTGCGCTGGCGCCAGAGCCTGTAATCGAGCCCATCGAGGCTATCTGCCAACCCGCCTGAATCATGGCTGGGGTTGCGGTAGAAGTGCTTACCCATAGGGCCGGGGTAATACTTTCCACGCTGCCGGTGGCCGCGGAACTCACAGCCACGATCATGTAGACGCCGCTGCGGACGACAGTATCGGTCCAAGAGGTTGTGGTTCCATCCCATAGCACGGCGGAGGTATCCCATGTGGAGGGGGGAACCTGCTGCGCCCAGCGGATTTCATAATGATCCGCGCCAGGAACGGCATTCCAAGTGAGGACCGCGGGGCTTACGGCAGTAGCTACGCCGGTGAATCCGGTCACGTTGGCGGGGGCATTGGTTGCGGCCTCCACTGTGATAGATGCCGTCACGGCCTGGCCCAGCATATTCCCCTGCCAATCAAAGCCGGTCACAGCCACGTTGTAAGTGATGCCGACGTAACCCACAAAGGTACATCCCTGTCCTTGGATGTTGCCGATGATATTCCATGCGCCGCCCGCGCCCGCCTGCACTTTTACCTGCGCGCCTACGGCGGTGTTTCCATTTTTCCAGCCAACTGCCACGAGCGCTGAGTTGCTGGAGCCAGTGAGCGTGCCATTTTGGTATTGCTCTGTCAACGTCAGATTGGTGATGGCCGGGGTGGCATCCGGCACGCCCACAATCGCGCCATACTTGGGCACCACATCCTCATAGACTGCCGCATTATATTCGACTGCGGTGATGGCAAAGTTGAAGTCACCGGATTTTTTGAGGCTCACAACGCGAAAAAGTTTGGCGGGTTGAGCCCCGGCGCTCTGCCCGTAGGCCCATGCGCTATCGGTGACCGGTACGGCGGAGAATGATCCTTCGACGGCAACTTGAGAGCCGAAAGGTCCAACCGTCACGCCGGTGACGTCGAGGTTGTCAATTACGTTCGCGTCGTAAAGCGTGACCACCTGGCCCGCGGCGAGAGGCACGGCGGCGGACGGGCCGGTCACGATGGCCAGCGTGAGCGCGGAGCCACTGTACCCGGTGACGATGTACTCTGTTTTATCCGGCGCGACCGCTTTGACAATGCGCCCCGCCGGCAGCGGCGCGGTCATGTTGATCGTCAAGCCCACCACGGAGGAGATGGTTGCGCTTCCACGCTGCACCACGGGATGCTGCACGCTCACGGTCCATCCGGCCGAGGGCGCAAAGGTCAGATTAGTGCGCTCGACGTTGAGCACGGTCTGGGTGGAACCGGACTGCACGCGTCCGCCCATGCCCCACTGCACCACATCTGACTGGAGAGCAATCACGGATCCAGGCTGGCAGCATACGGCCTCGATGGGCGCGCTGAACTGCACCGTGCGCAGAGTCAGTTTGGTGCAGATGAGATGAAAGTAAGCCCAGCGCCAGGCTTGATCGCGGTTCGTGCATCCGGTCAGCTTTGTACGCGCCGGCTTCGGCTGAAGGCCGCTGTTGATATCCGTCTCAGTCATCACAGAGACGGGCAGATCCATGCGGTAATTCCGCGCCGCGTCGGCAAAGTCGCACTCGATGAGCGTGCAGCGGTCATCGAGTGCCGTCCATTGCTCTGAAAAGCTGTCTTTTTTTGTGTTGCCAATCGTGAAGAGCTGCACCGGATCGGCGGGCCCATCGATGATAACGGAATAGCGCATGCCGATCTGGAGGATAATGGCGCGGCTCATGCCGGCAATGATCTGGAGGGCGTGCCACGCGTCTCCGGCCTGATCGAATGCGCCCGCGAAGACGTGACGGCGAACCATGGTGGCGTCTTGATTGGTGACCAGTTCATCGTTGAAGGCGGCCCATGCGGCAAAGGCTGGCAGATCTATCAGGCTGGCCGCGACGTTCATGCCGTAAAGGGGATTGGTGAGCATGTCATAGCAGACGATGGCTGGATTATCGTGCTCGTAGCTGGCCAGCGCGGAGGGGATCACAGTGTCTTCGCCAATGTCATGCGTGATGGTGGCCATAATCTGAAGGCTACCGCCGTTCAACTGTGAGGTGGCCAGAGCCTTGACGCCTACGAGAATCATGTTGGGGTACGAAAGATTCGACCAGAAAATCTCGTTGACGTTCCAAAACCATCCGTCAGCGATGTTTTGCGAGGATATGGAATCGTCATACACGATGCCGATGCCGTCATTGCCTTGGCAGTTATAGCCGATCTTTGTGAGCCGCACATCCCACTGCCCGGCAGTGAGGCCGTAAATGCTCACCGTGTCAAAAAATGCGGACGTGGTGCAGTTGGTAACGATGCGGTATCCATCCCGCCAATTCGTGACCAGGGCTTGGTTGAGATTCGGATCGCAAGGCTGCCACTCTCCCACGAAGGTGGCGGAGGTCGTCGTGGTGGACGTGTTCATGTTGACGATGGTGACCGTCTCTGTGCTGCTCCATGGATCGCCGGGGGTGTGTGTGCCGTTGTCGCTGGCGTAGACGATGCCGGAACCGGCGAAGCGGTCCGTGGGCACAACAACCCATGCGGGCCATGTCTGTGTGCCGTTCGCGTGGGTGGTGGCGACGGTCTGCGTATTGTTGGCGAAGAGTGGAGAAGTCCACGTATTCAGGTTGTGCGGGGAAACCTCAATTTTGTAGATGAACTGGATGGGAATGTCATTTCCATCCTTGGTGCAGCGATAGAGCCCGGTGGGAAACTTGACAGTGATGTCGAGGCCCTGGACGTTCGTTCCAGTGCCCTGCACGACAATCGGACCATTCTCAACCAGCAGATCCTGCTCCACAGGGTATCCGTTGACGGTGCGGTCAAAGCCATCGACAGGTATCTGATTGTTGGTTCCAAGGCGGACTTGATAAGAGCAGTTTTTGAAAACGGAGATAGGCTGCTGATTGATGAGCACGTTGGAAATACTGACGGCGCGGCCCCAGCCGAAACAGACGAGGCAGTTGATATAGGCGTCCTTACCGTCGAAGCTGATGTAAGACGAAATGACGTTGCCGCACCATCCCATGATGCCGCACCCCTTGGGAACGGGCACGCCGGGCTGCGCGAGGCCTTTGGGACCGGTGGGGTCGTAAGTGGCGCTCCATGCGGGAGCGTTGGGCTGGCCGGGAGAAAAGGCCCACGAGAGGAGCATGGAGCCAGCCATGAGAGCGCCGGCGCCGATGTAACCGGCGGCCGCGGCAGACATGCCCATCTCAGCGGCAAACCCGGCAAAGCCGACGCCCACGCCGGTGAAGCAAGCGACGATCACCATGAGCGCCGCCATGCTGAGCGCTTCCCACATCTTGCCGCCGGCGGCGCGCGGATAGAGAACTATCTCATCGCCAGGCTTCGCCGCTATTGACCCCATCTCTTCATCGGGAATGCGCGCACCGTTGAGGCTGCACTTGTAATCGTCGAGTACAATTCCGGCGCGGACGATGAGCGCGGCCACGCTCTCATTGTCGAGCGGAGCAATTTCAGTTACGCGGCGCTCTTCGATGCGGAAGGGATTCAGATTTTCGATAATGCGGACAGGGCGGAGGCTGAGCGAGTTCGGCAGCTCAGGTAAAACATACGGCGCTGGAGCAGCCTCGGCGATAGATACAATCGAAGCATTCAGGCAACGGATGATACTTGTTTCCATCGGTAGAAGCCCTCAATTCGAGCTTGCCACGGAAACGAGTTATACCGCTCTCTGAGCACCCCCGCGCCTTCCCGCGAGTGCAACATATAGCCGCCGCCGCAGACCACGCCGATGTGCCAGCGCGGATGAATGGACGTGAGCAGGATTGCATCGCCGGGCAGAGCGCAAGACTCATGCGCCACGCGCTCACACGCGCCCAGCGCAAGGGCCAGCTCGCTGACCTCGCTGGCGTATTGCGGAATGTCTCTGCCAATGCGGCGCTCGACCTCAAGCATCAGGCCGACGCAATCGTAAGCCTCCGGCCCGCGCGCATCCTTGCGCCACGGCTTGCCCAGCAGATCGGACCAAAGAGAGTACGGCAGCGGCGCTATCATTCTTGCGCCGCCAGCACGGTGCCGTTGGTGCCGATGCCTGGGAAGGCTCCGAAGCGGCTGGCGTTGTTATGCACCTGGCATCCGTTCGCGCCGTCATAGGTGCCATCGCAATTCGTGAGCGGCCCTGAGTATCCGCACCACTTGCTTTTGTAGAACGAAACGTACATGCAGAAGGTGGCGCGATACAGGAACTTGGGGAAGAGCTGGCGCAACGGGCTGGGCGCGGAGAGATTGAAGGTGACAATCTCTGCCGTGGATACCGCTTTCATGACAGTGGTGGAGACGGCCAGGTCCGGTTCGCCGGCGGGATGCGCGGTGTTATAGACGTAGATATTGGCCGTGGCGCCCGCGAGGCCCGCATATTGCTCGATGATCCCTTGCAGGATGCGCATGGTGTTCGACGCCTTGAGCGTCATCGACGGGAGCTGCGAGCCGCCGGGCTGATCGGCGGTGAACTCGAAGTTGAACGGCTGATAGGTTTGGATTCCGTTGCCGTCGCCGGCGTCGAACTGGATAGGGTCCACGTTGCGCGCCAAACGGACGTGCTGGCCATTCCAGATAATGTCGAGCAGCAGGAGCCACGCATCCCCCGAGGCCAGCAGGGACTTATCCTGCTGGGCCGCGAGGGAGAGGATCGACATGGGACTGATGGCAGCGGCCATTTAGTTTGCCCTCTCAACCGGAATTGCGAAATAAGCTTCATCCAGGCCCCAATCGGGAAGATCAACAGTCTTCCCGGCGAAGGCGTGAGTCGAATCAGAAAGAAATTGTATCTTTCCATCATTTACAAATGAGTGGCAGGTAAAATCAGTCCATTTGTTTTCAACGAGAGATTTTCCATGCACGCAAATTGAGGGCATGAAAGTGGGAGCATCGATACTTCCGTTCCATCCCCATGTGGGCTGTTTTCCCGCCACCGGAATTACGTGACCGCACCTGCATCCGGGGCAAGCAAACGCATAAACCCCATCTCTGACCATATGCAGTTTTGCGCTCATGCGGTCACCTCACAGAGATCAGAAATCGGGGAACAGGGATCAGTACGGCGCAAACACCGGCGGAGGCGGCGGCGATACGCCCGCTTGATCTTTGCCCGATCACCAGCGCGCCAATTATGAACACGCTTCCACCTCGTCAGTGCGTCGTATTCATCGCCATTTTTCAGCGGGATTTTCACTGATCGCTGACCACTGATCTCTGATCTCTGCATTTAGACCTCCGCCAGTTCGAGCTTTGCGCCGTAAACTTTTACGCCGTTGCCCCAGCCAATGTCTGCTGTTTCAGGCGGCGCACTGAAGCGCACAAGGCAGCCCAGCGACTGAGAGCCAACCATGCGGCCATAGGGCGTGAGGGGCGTCAACAACGCGCTGCCTACCGCGTCCCACGCGACGGATGCGGAACCGTCGAGCGGGATCGCCGCGCCGGTGGAATTGGCGAGTATGACCACGAGCGAGATGCGGAAAGTCGTGGCATTGGCGGGCACGGTGAACTGAAAACCATACGGGAGCCAGCCACCGCCGATAGTGGCCGCTGTGCCCGCCAAAGTCGAAAGCGGATTGCCGTTGGCGTCAAAGAAAGACACACTCGCCTTCGCGCTCAGAACGCCAGCGGCCAACGTGCCCGCCGTGGCGTTCGCCTGGCCAGTGAAGATGTACACCTCGCCGGGCTTGCAGGTGGGCGCTACGTCGCAGTTGAGTTGCGCCTGGACGGTTGTGTTGGCGGCCACGCTCTGGCCCGCCACGGTGGCAAAGCTGACAGCCTGTGTGCCATCCTGCACGGTGACGAGCGAGACGCCGATGGACTCTTGCAAAATGGCGGTGGCGGAGTTCCATCCGAAAACCAAATCGGCGGCGTCGAGGGCCGGGAATTCAAAGCTCCAGTTGGGCAGCAGGTTGGGATACAGAAAGCTATTGCCGCCGCGCGCCGCGTAAGACGGCGACATGAAGAACTCATCCAGCGCACGCATGTCCTCGGCAACCAGGTTGCGGACGTTGAAGGCCCATGTGCGGCGGACGCGTGTGAAGCGCGGGCGTGTGGAGACGTAGCCGCTCTCCGCCGCATCGCGAATCGTATCGTCCTCGATTTTCTTCGAGGTATCCATCGAAGGCTGGCGGGAGAGGCTGGGAAAGATGAGAGAGAATGCGCCCATGGGTTCACCATGCGGCGTAAACAGAAAAGGCCGCGAATTTCGCCGCATCATGCAACATTTTTGTTGACAAACGAAAAGAATGGAGCTATCTTGTTTATATGAAGACTTCCGAATTCAAGCGTTGGTTGGCGGCTCAGGGAGCTATCTTCGGCAAGCATGGCAACGGGTCGCACTTGAAGGTTTATTTGAATGGGAGGTTTTCCGTTTTGCCGATGCACGCGACGAAGGAGATCGGCACAGGGCTTGTGGAGAAAATCAAAAAGGACCTGGGGTTGAAATAGGAGGAACGATGCTGGAGTATCCGGTAGATATGCAGAAGGACGGAAAGTTTCTCATGGTCACTTTCCCTGACATTCCGGAGGCGCACACGGAAGGCACGAGCCGTAAAGACGCGCTCACCATGGCGGCGGACGCTCTGGAGACCGCTCTGGACTTTTACTTTGAGACGCATCGCCCGGTGCCTATCCCTTCCAAGGCGCGGCCTGGACAGGCCGTTGTGGCGCTGCCGCTGAGCGTTTCGGCAAAGGTGATGCTCTGGAATGAAATGCAGCGGAAAAACGTCAAGCCGTCGGAGCTGGCGCGGCGGATGGGTGTACCCCGCCAGGCGGTGGACCGCATGATCGACGTCCGGCACATCACCAAGATCGATACGCTGGCCGAGGCTATGAATGCGCTCGGCGGCCAGCGGAAGCTCGTCATCAAAACAGTGGCCGCGTAAGACGGATTGCCGTTACAGTGAGGCCATGGAACTCAGAGCGACGGTGGATGTGAGTGAAGCGGTGGCGGGGCTGGACGATCTGCAAAAGAGGCAGATTCCGTTCGCGCTGGCGAAGACGTTGACGGGATGCGCGAAGGTTGGGCAGGCGAAGGTGCAGGAGGGGTTGGCGGGAAAGTTCACGCTCCGCAACGATTTCACTCTCCGGAGCATCCGCATCAAACCGGCGGAGAAGAAAGCCGCGGTGATCGAGGCGGACGTTCACACTTCCGCAATCAGCATGGGCGGAGGTTCGGGTGGTTGGTTAAAACATGAACTGGCGCCGGATTACCTATTACCGCAAGAAGAGGGCGGCGAGAAGGTTCCCCACGCTGGGCACGAATACCTCGCTGTGCCGACACGCTATCTGCGCGCTCTGGCCCCAGGCATAATCCCGACAGAGTTGAGGCCCGGTAACCTGTTGGGCGCGGTGGCGGGGCGTTATACGGTCATTGAACGCCGCACTAAGCAGATACAGTTGAACAGGCAAAAGATAGTGAAAGGACTCGTCTTTTTTATTCAAGAGATCGGCGACGGGCACAAAGCAATCATGGGACGATCCGTCACAAGCCGTATCGCTTGCCCGTTCTATCTGCTGATTCCCGAGGCGCGCATCAAGCCGCGCCTGGAGATGGAAAGAGACGTGGATGAGGCGGTACAGGCGGCCTTTCCAGAGCTTTGGGCAGAGAACTGGCGGCAGATCATGGCGCGGGGGCTGCGAATTCAGGGTTGACATGTGGGGCGGCGGGGGTATACTGGGGAGAATTTTGGAGACAACCATGCGCTCGTATTGTTTTGTAGGTTCCCTCTGCCTTCTCTTGGCTGGAACTCTCTCGCACGCAAAAGGAACCCCGCGGATGAAGGTAACCGTAATAGACAATCTACCGACCACATTTTCTTATGATTGGCAGGTTGCAGGAAAAGACACCATATCCTGCTATAGCTCGGGATGCACTTCTTATTTCAGGCCCTCAAATTCCGGCACGGCGAGCGTGAATGGCGCCGTGTTGAAACTGCTTTTACCGGATGGCCGCATTGTCATCGCCGAGTGCTCTGCAAAGCCAGACGTGGCGGCCAACTGGGCGGCGGCGTTGACTGGGGCGCAGGCGTCAACCGTATACCGGGACTGTCGGAGGCCAGAAGCTAATTCCACCATCGAGGCTGAATTCAATCAAAGCCAAGTCAAGCTCTTTATGCAGGCCCCAAGCATTGACGGCACGGGCAGGAAATCGAGTGAGACCTACGACATCACTGGAGTTTTGCAGCCTAACGCTGCACCGCCAGCGCCCCCGACTGTGACGGTTACTGTCAACAATATTTTGCCGTCGCTAAAGACATTCAGTTACCCGGAAGACGGATTTAGCGTGGCATTTCCATTTGAGCCGCATCTCACAAAAAAAGACAGGTTGGATTTAGGTGATTCTATTCAGTCGCATATGTATTTTGCTCAAAACGTACAGACGGGCCTCGTGGTGATTGCCGATTATCATACGGTATCGGCGAAGCCTATCGTGCCAGCCACCGAACTCCAGTCCGAACAAAGTGATTTTCTAAAAAGCGCCACATCCCGGTTACTTAGAGAGAAGGAGATCGTGTTCAACAACTATAGCGGTGTTGAATTTGAGGCAGAAAGTGACCAGCTACACACTTTCGCTCGGTTTTATGTGGTGGGAACGACGATCTATAAGACAGTAGTGTTTACTATTCCGGGGAAAACATACGCTGATTCAGCCCGCTTCTTAGATTCATTTCAATTGCTGGCGCACCAAAATTCATCGATTAAATAGACCTCTGATATTTTTGGACGGCGGGGAGCCAAGGCCGAAGGAACTCCCCACCGAGCCGAACTATTAAGAAAATAGGCTCGTAATCCCTTGTCTCATTGGACCATTTGTCTCCAGGTCTTTTAGGAATATTTGAATCTGGCCCGATTCGAAATTTCCTTGTCCGCTAGAGAATTGGGTTGAATCAACTTGTTGCGGTGTCCCGGTATTGTTCAATATCACCTGGATGCCTCCTGAGCCGGACCCCGTTGCCTTGCCAACTTGAAGAGCGCTGGCGGCCGCGCTGAGCACGGTGCCAGCGCCAGCGGTTCCGGTTCCATTGGATACCGTGCTGGTTTTCTTGTGGAAGAGTCCGTCGAGTTTCGATAATCCGTCACCGACCAATCCGCCGGCACCCTCAACGCCTTTATGTCCCTTTGAACCATCCAGCCCTTTGCCGCCGCTGCCCGAGGAATCGCCAAAGAGAGCGCCGAAGAGCTGCCCCTCCGCGGCCTGGCCGAGATCGCGGAGCATGTTGGCGCGAATCTGTTTCCACTGCTGACTCCACTTTTCGCCGAGATTGAAGAGCGGGTCAAAGAGGCCGTGCGCGAACTTCTCCGATTCACCTTCGATCTTGCTAACATCGGCGGGCTTGGGAGCTGCGGGCTCTTGAGCGCCGAGTTTAGCGGTCGGGGCTTTGGGAAAAATCCCCATGGGAGACTCAGCCATCTTCGCCCAGAGCGCATCATCTGCGATCTTTGCCAGGGCAGCATTCTCCGCCTCATCTTCTCTGATTCCCGCACGCATTGCCTCAAAATGCGCATGGAGGGCGGATTGCTCATAGGGCAATCCAGCGGCTGCGGCAGCCGCCTCGCCGCTGCCATGGTTTCCCCCGCTAGCATTGCCGTGATTTCCTCCCCCACCGTCACCATGGTTTCCCCCGCCAGCGGGCGTACCTGCTGATGCGGTGGAATGCTCAAGATCGTTTTTGAGTTTGAGCAGCGCATCATGGAATCTTTGTTCTTCCGCTTCGCTGAGTTTGTGATCGGCAATAGCAGCATCCAGTTCCTGCTTTGCAGCATCGCGGCGCGCGCTGGCCCGTGCCCGCGCATCGGCCCCGACTGAAGTAGCGGCGTCGATACGATTGGTAACGTAATCCAACTCGGCATAGAGTCCACGAATTTCGTCAACCATCTGGCGGATGTTCTGGCCGAAGAAATTGAACGCTCCTGCCGCCTCGATTGCCGTCAACCCGGCTTGCTTTCCAGCGGAATTCCAGATGTTCGTTCCGTTCGATGCCGTTGTAAACGCCTCAATAATGCCATTGAGCGATGGCGTAAGCCCATCGGCGAACGCCACCTTAGCGCCCAGAACACGCTGCTCCATGTCTTTCATCTTGGCATTGAGGGCTTGGAGTTGGTTGGCGGACATATCATCGAGATAGACGCCAGCGGCCTGGGCCTTTTTCTTTAAGTCGCCGAAATGCTCGGCGAGATCGATAAGAACAGGTATCTGCGCCTGGCCAGATTTTCCCAACAAGTCTCCGGCTATCTGGAGACGCCGGGCCGGGGATTCGGTTTCGGCCAGTGTCTTGCCGAGATGTTGGAGCACAATATCAAGGGCGTCATGCCGCCCCACAACGTCACGGGCGGTAACACCGATCTTCTGAAATGCGGCTGAAAGTTTTTTGTTTCCGTCCGCAGCATCCGCAAGGTTCTTACCCATTCGCCCGGAAGCGGTCACCAGCTTATCAAAATCCGTGCTCGTGACGGCGGCGGCATAATGGAGCACGGAAAGCGAACCGGCGGCAATCCCGGTGCGCTCCCCAGCCTTCGCAATCGATTCTCCAAATTCCGCCGCGTCAGATACAGCCTGATGCAGTTGCGAGATAACTTCCTTGATGCCGACAGCGATACCGGCAGCTTCCAGGCCATGCATGAGCGACTTGCCAATATCACCCAACGAATCCGAGGTCTTCTTCGCGGCTGCTTGAGTCTCGTCAAAGTGCTTTTTGACTGCGGCGAAGACTTCGCCGGATTTGTCTTCGCCGGAAACTACGACGATCACGCCTTTACTGGACATGGCTCACTCCGTTCGCATTTAGAGTTCAGAGATCAGGGGTCAGTCCGTCGGGTTTTGTGCTGATCTCTGATCTCTGTCAACTGATCTCTGCTTTTTTGATTTTGCCGCGAAAGCGGTAACCAGCGCACGCGCCTTGGCTTCATCGCTGGCGAACTCTGGCGCGGGCTTGCCTTTCGGCTTGCGGCCCATGAGTTGATCGGGCGTGATGGGATCGGCATCCTGAGCCTTGTGGGGCAGTAGAAGCCAGCTCACCACCCAGGCGCTTTCCTCTCTGCGAAGGCGAGTCTCGCGCTGGAAGCGAGCGCGGTAGCCGTCAAGGATGAGCACTAACTCGCTATAGAGCAGCCGATAGAACTCCGTTGGCGGCAGGCCCATCTCGCCACAGACGGTCTGGAAGGCATCTTCCCACGTTGGAGCTTTGCTCTGGCGCCTACGCCCGCGGCCTTTGCGTCGGCTGCGGGAGGCTATTCCCCCAGTGGCTCATCACCGTAATACTGATTCAGCGCCTCGGTGATGGCCTGGACGGCGGGAATAACCCATTTTCGGCGCGTGAGCAGCTCGCCAACCTCTTCCTGGGTCAAAGCCTCACTGTGCGCCCTGGCGTCGGCCTGGAAGGCCGCCCAGAGGTACAGGCGCAGGTTCTCCAGGTTCACGTCGAGTGTGCGCCTCACGTCGCCGGTCGTTTCGTCCTTAGTTTCGCCAATCGTCTTCCAAAGGCTGCTGTTTTCTCCGCCCGCATTGCGGATGAGAATTTCGGTGTTGAGATTGAAGACCACCTCGCGGCGGCGGTCGAAGTCTACAAAGATCGGTTTTTTTGAAATCATGATAGCTCCTGGCTGTTAAAAAACGGGGCCAGCCTCCCCTCAGAGACTGGCCCCTTCCCCTCGTAAGGAAATCTTACTGCGCGGTGACAGTGAAGCCGGTGTTGGCGGCGTTGGCGAGACTGAAGGTGGCGTCTTGCAGATCCTTCATCTTTCCCGACCACTTGTAGCTGGGAATGACCACCGTGCCCGCATACACATCGACGCCCGAACCCGCGCCCTGTTTCGGGAACAGATAGATTTGCAGCGGCGTGCGGTTGATGAGCGCGGCCAGAAATCCCTCTTGCCCCGAATCGCCCGCGATGTAATCGAGCTTGGCCGTCGCGGTGAAATCGAGCATCCCCAACATGCGGCCCTTCCACGAGCCGCCGTGATCGCTCGAATCCAGCTCGTCAGCTTTGAACTCGCCGTCAAGGTCCTTGAGGCCGGCAAGAATCTGCATGGCTCCGCCAGAAACCGGCACATAGCCAACCTGGGCCAAGTAGCCTTGCAACTTGCAGGGCGTGACAGCGACGGCGGTCACTGTCTCAGCGGCCGTGCCGGATGCGCCGGTATAGACGGCATCGCTCGTCACATCGGGCGTGTAGACCACTGTGAGCGTGTCAGAGCCCACGGCCAGCGTACCGGGGGGAATGGCAATGGAGGCCGCTCCGGCGGTCAAGGGAACGGCTGCGGAGGCGAAAGCGCCGCTGGTCAGTTTGACCGTGCCGGTGGGCGTGGCGCCCGAGCCAGCGACGACAACAGCGACCGCAACCGCCTGAACTGCGGTGACGATCGTAGGCGACGGTGTGACAGTTACTGTTGGCGTGAGCAAAGACATCAGGTTATTCCTCCGGAAAAACAATGGTTAGTGGTCAGTGACCAGTGAACAGAAAACCGATGCTATGGGACTTGATACGTCATGTTGAGCGATGGATCGTTCCTGCTTACCTCTACTTCAACGCGGATCGTCATATCCACGCAAACTTGATCGCTTGAGGACTTATCCACGTATCCGATTTCGATATTGTCGATGTAAACATCTTCCACGAGCTGGCCCAGTGTAGGGTCAATGCGGATGCGCTGCCATGCCCACAAGACGATGGGATCGGCCACGAGGTCAACCTGATCGGTAGCCGCAATGCTGGCGCGCACCACCATCGTGGCGTCGATCTTCACAGAGTCCTGGGCGCACTCATACTTGCAATCGATCTTGGTGGGGTAGAGGTTGCCGGCGTTTTCAGTTTCGCTCACCGCCTCAAAGCGCGACCGGTAGAAGATGGCCGGCGCGCCTGGGGCGTTGAGGGCGGACATGATGGCCGTGGCGGCCTGGGTCCAGATGGTTTGACGCATATCGTTTTGCTCCAGTGGTCAGTGAACAATGGTCAGTTAGAACCACTCAGAAGGGTATGTCCTCGTCGGTAATAACTGTTTCCGGAACAGGCTTGGAGGGCGTTCCGTATCCGTAGTTATCGGCGGCAAGCGCATCTTCAGGCGGTTGGGGAGGCCGGTTCTCGTGAGCGTCGAGCAAAACAAGCTCCTCGGCAATGATGCTTGTCTTCCAGCGCTTCACTTGCTGATCGTCTTCCCAGCTTGTTGTGCGCAGACGGCCCTCGACGTAGAGCTTGGAGCCTTTGCGGAGGTATTGCGCGGCAATTTCCGCCAGGCGTCCGAAAAAGACAACCGAGTGCCATTCGGTGTGATCTTCCCACTTATCGCTGTTGGGAACTTTCTTGCGTTCGTTCGTAGCTATGGAGACCATCGTCAGCGCGGTTCCACTCTTCGTCTTCCTTGACTCGGGCGGCTGGCCGATATTGCCCAGCAGCGTGACGGAATTTACACTTTTGCTCATTGCTATCCTCACGATCAGGTTGAAGCATTCGGTTGGCCAGGTTGGTTATCACGCGACGGGTCCTTTCAGGATCATGTCCACGATTGCCGGGTCTTCACACCTGGGCAGGTTCTTGACGGTATAGTTGCCCGGCGCGAAGCCGGGGGGCAGGTTGGGGCTGGGCAGAATGACGATTGCGTCAAAGGCTTTGGGAGACGCGCCCAGCGCATTCCACGGCACGCGGAGCTTGAATTCCGTGGTCTGCGATGCGCCCGGGCCGCCGCCATGCTGAAACACATCCTCGTAAATATCGAGAATGCCGGTGGCGGGAACGGGAGTGCCGCCGGTGGCGGGCGTCCATGTGAACGCCACGCCAAAGTCGGCAAAGATCGCAGTCAGATCGGAATCGCCAAACATAGGTTTTGCTCCGCATGACAGTGGACAGTGGTCAGTAAAAGCCCCGCTGCTTACTTCTTTTTGGCGGCGGCCAGTTCGGCTTCCAGGTTGGCGATGCGGGCCTTTAGAGTTTCGGATTCGCTGGGCAGCTTGGCGCGGTCAGCGGCTTCCTTCTCACTCTTGATCTGCACCTTGACGGCGGCGATATTTTCGTCCGTTGCCTCGGCCACGCGGTCATGCTGGGCGAGGTATTTGAAGTTGCTGTTGGATAACTCAACAACGTCGCCCTTGCTCCGTCGCTCCCCATTCACAACCATATCCACACGCAACACGGCATCGATGGGCTTATTTACCTTGTTTGCTGCAAGCATTGATTCACCTCAGAAATAAGGGTTAGGGGTTAGAAAACTTCCCGGTTTTCAGTTTTGCCGCGCCGCTCTCAGGTTTGAGAAGCGGCGCGGCGTTGTGGCGCGCTCAGGTTTGCGGGTTTATCTGATGACAGTCAGCTATTAGCTGATTGCGATATAGGGGTTGGCGACGAAGGCGGCAACGTGCCGGCAGGCAACGTCGTGCAGCGCGCGCTGGGTGACCACGATAGCGCCGCTGGCAGCCTGGGTGTAGGGATCAACCACCACTTCGCGAGCGCCCCAATCGGCCACGATCACCTGGCTCCAGTCGCCGAAGATTGCATTGTGGAGGATGGAGCCGGTGACGCCGGATTTGGTGCCGTTTTTGGCGAGTTGGTTGGTAACGGCGGCGCGATAACCAGCGGGGCCTTGCGTGTCGATTCCCATCGGGTCCTTGGGGCCGTCATCCCAGATCGGGATGGCATATCCGGAGGCGAACTTCGGCGTTGCCTTGAGCTGGGCGCGAACTTCCGGCGTGAACATGAATCCAGAGGTGGCCACATCCGCGTTAGCGGCTGCAACGGTGGATTCAAACGCCAGTATGTCAGCCCAGGTGAGCGGCTTGCCGCCGTCACCGAACGCAGTGCCGGAGGGCGAAAGCAGCGTGAGACCGGTCAGGTTCATCAGGCCGAGCGGGCTTGCTCCACCAGGACCGCTGATTGCGGCCAGGTCAAGGGCGAGCTTGATAACCACATCCTGATCGAAGCGGGCCAGGCCCTCAATATCGGGCGCGCTTTCCGCCAGCAACTCGACGGTCCATGCGGTCTGCGCAGAGATGCGGTGCGGAGTGACAGAGATGAAGTCCATGGCGAGATCGTAGGGAGTGACAGCCGCGCCCTCACCCACCCACTGAGCAGTTCCGGCGGCGGACTGGCGAGGCAACCGGATAATGCCGGTCAAACCACCCAGGCGGCGCGCGCCAAGCTGCTCAATACGCGGACGATTGCGCAGAAGCTCAATCACTTCCGGATGCGTATAGGTTGCCACGGCGGCGGCTTCAGAGGTAAGAGCGATCTGGCCCGCGCCGCTGCCGATGGTCTGCGTACCCAGGGCGCGCGAAAGCGAGTCCGGAATCAGCGGTCCTTCCGTGGTGATTTTGAGGCGCTTCTTCAGTTCGTCGCTGAATTCGCGCTCAAGGGCCGCATCACACAGGCTCGTCGGGAAGGAGCCGGGGCGGGCGGCATTGGTGAGCGAACGGACCAGCCGGAAGACAGAGAAACGCTTCCGATCCGACTTATCCATCTCGCCGAAGAGGCTGCTGCCCGCGGTGCCCACCTTGCTGGCGTCATTGGCTATGCAAATCTTGCGCGAGACGAGATCGCGGAAGCTGTTCGCGGAGGTATTATCGGCAATGGCCTTCTGGGCCTCGTCGATGGTGACATACTTGCGGAAATCAGAATCGGTCGCAACGGCCATAATGTCATTGCGCCGCGCTAGCTCCAATTCCGCTGCGGTTTTCTCAGCCGTTTCGGCCATGGTTCTCTTCTCCTGATTCGGTTCGACCACAATGATGGGTTGAACAGCGGGCACAGGCTCTGCGCTTCGCCGCAAGACGGTTTCAATTTCAACCGGGAAATTTGTATCTCCGGAATCGGAGCGGCCCGCGCCTACGGTGGGATCGGCGGGCACGGTGACGAGCGATGCGTCGAACGGCTCCCAATCGGTTACGCGGCATTCGTCGGGCGCATCGGGGTTGTCCTCATCCTCGGTGCGTACCATCTTGTGAACGCGGTAACCCACGGAAGCGGACGTGAGAATCTTGTCGTCGTAGTCCTGGCGCTTTTCCTGCGCAAACGCCGAGCGGCTGAACGGACCCTCAACCACAAGCCGGCCGTCTTTGATTTCGTACTTGTCAACAACGCCGAGTTGTTTGTTGGGATCGTGATTGAAGTTATTGGGAACCTGGCCGGAATCGAGGCGATCTGTGCGAATGCTCTTCTTATCGTGCTGAAGAATCTCATTCGCCGCACCCTCCCAATAATTCCGCAGATACGGGGTTTCACTGGATACGGCAAAGCGAAACCGGCCCGGATCGGGACCGGAGAGCCGTTCTCCCTCTTTCGGTTCCGCATCGATCTTCGCGGCCCGATATTGCATCGGAAGCGCTGTCGGCATGTTCTTAGTGCTCATATATTCACCATGCTGCGGAATGGAAAAAGCCCGCAAATAACACCCCGCCGACGATGACCTGTCGGCGGGAACCCTGTTTCAGCGGGCTTTTTCTCAGAGATCAGAGATCAATCAGGAGAACAGATGGAAGCTGAAACAGCGCGGGTTGGTAGTGGGAGCGGTTGTAGTGATGGTGAAGCTGATACCGATGACGCGCGCGGAGACGGTGGGCGGAGCGGTGGCTGGCGTGGTGTTACAGGTAACGCCCAGGTTGGAGCCCAGCGAGCTGTCTTCCTGCACGATGATGTGCGATCCGGACGCAACCGCAGAGTCATTGACCACCACAGTGGTAGCGCCGGCCGCCACAACCACAGAGCCGGTGAGGTCGTTGGCGCAAACCGCCGGGGCCGTCTTGGAGACGCAATCGAGGCCGCCGTAGATGGGATGCCCCAGCGTGTCATACGCGATGGGCGTTTGCTGCGCACTCTGCGCGCCGGAGAACGAAACCGCCAGCGCCAGCGCACATGCACAGATAAATCCGAAAACTGCAAACTTCACTTTCATTTTTCCTCCTCGGGAAAATGCCGGGTTGTGGCCGTTGGTCAGGCGGCGTTATTGACTCAGGGGTCAGAGATTCGGGGCCGGTAAAAGTCACCGTCCTGATTCCTGACCTCTGTTCCCTCCTGCTTACTCTTCGTCTGTCAAACTCCACAGCGCGGCGTTGGCCGGGTGCATTCCGCGTGAAAGACTGCGGCCAGGTCTCACTTTTGGTTTGGCCGGCGCGGGCTTTGTGCCGGCCTTTGGCTTGGCGGGTTTCTCGTTACCCTCTTTTGGCTCTTCGCCGGTGGCATCTTCCGGCGTTTCGTCCTCATTGTTGATTTCGCTCGTGCCCTGGCCACGAATATCGGTACCCAGCGCCAATCCCAGATCGTCGGCGAGTTCCTGTTCACGCGCCAGCTCCGTGTAAGTCTCTTCCAGATCACGGCCCACGCTGTTGAGGATGCTTTCGTGCGTTTCAAAGCCATTCTGCACGAGCAGAGTATTGGCCTGCACATCCTTGAGCGGATCAATCCACGGCCAGCGGCGCGGCTCCCATTTGATGGCTTCGCCGCAGAAGCGCTTGCGATCCGCAAAGGGCAGACTGATAGCTTGATTGAGCAGACCGGCGCCGAGCCACGCGTCAAAGATCGGCTCAGTCACATTGTCGATAAACGAGGTTTGCATCTCCATCCAAAACTCGCGAACCTCCATTTCGCCGATGCGCGCGGAGCTGAAGTTGACGCCGCTGAGATCATTGAAAAGCGAGTGATAGGGAACATTGAAACCGGATGCGATCAGGCGGCCCGACTGTTTGGTAAACGGATCGAAGGCGTTGGTGGGGTGCGAGGGCGTGTGATCTTTGAGCGTGGCTCCGGTGCCTGTGAGGTCTAGAGCGCTGCCAAAAGACAGGTCGATAGCTTTGGAGCCGTCGGCATTGATTCCGTCGCCTTCAATCTCATCCGCATCGGCGTCGGCATCTTTGGCGGTCTCAAGAGACATGACCATGGATGCGCCGATGCGCGCGGCGGCCAGCTCCGCCTGGAAGTATCCGTCAAGCATCCGTAACTGGCCCATGCCCGAGGCCATCCAAGGATACCCGCGCGTCTGGCCGGTGCGGTGGGCCACGATCCAATGGATGATCTGGTCAGCGGGCACGCGCACACGGTTGGATGAACCAAAAGACGCCTCGTATGGATTGCCTTGAAAAATGTGATAAGCTAACGGCTTTTGATTGGCGTCCACCTCGACGCCCATGCGGATCTGCACGCCGTCGGCGCGGCCCATGAGGTTGTAATTGTCGTCAAGTTGATCGGCGTCAATGAGCTGTATCTGGAATCCGAACGGGTTAACGGTTTTGGGCACGTATACCTTGCGGATAAGCTGCTCACCGTCGCGCCCTGTGTTCTCTGTGATGAGACGCTGCACCTCGCGCCACGAGTAGCGGCCGCAGACGGTGCAGGAGCCTTTCTTTCCCCATTCATGCCAGGCGCGGCGCAACTCTTCGTTCGCCTTTTCATCCAGTCCGTTGCTGTTTTTGCTTTTGCGCACCTGGGGAACTTTGAAGGCCAGTTTGACGCCATGGCGTCCGGCGACATTGGCGCGCACCATGCCAAGGAACCGGGAAGCGATGGGCGAGTTGATAGCTTGATCGCGGGCGCGGGCGCGGAGTTTGCGTAGATCAACCTGCAAGTCCTGATCGGCGGAGCGCGAGGCGGATGGCCAATCGACATTCAGCCGGTTTTGTTTTGCGGCCTGAAAGCCGGAATATCCGCTGGAGCCGCCGAGCTGAGCCAGCGTGGAATCGGAGGTGAGCGAACGCTTGCCGAGAAACACGTCAATAGCGCCGCGAAACCGGGAAACCAGCGAGGGATTAGGGACTGAGGGACTAGGGACTAGAGGGCTCGGCATGTTACCTCCTACTCTGCGGTTTGAAGACATCACGGCGGCGTGTTTTTCTGCCTCGTAATCGAGTGGGCTGCTGTACATCAGGTGACTGTTCACGTTGCTCCTTAATCCCGAGTCCCTGCCTTTACACGCTGGTTGTGAAGCGGAAACCGATCACGCGGCGCGGGGCGTACTCACCCTTGGCGCGGAGTTCGGCTTTGTATTGAGCGCGCCAGAACGAGCGCTCTTTGATGAGATCGGCGCGGGGGAAACGGCGGAGCTGGCGCCCGTTGATCATGTACTCAGAGACGCCGGGGTCGGTGTTTCCCAGGAGACACGCTTCAATGGCGTCGAGGTTCTTTTTGACATTGGTGCGCGTATCCACGGGGCCGGTGGCCTGGGCCAGGTTCGGCGACACGATCACGTCTTGCAAAGGCAAGGTGACTTGCTCACCGGCGGCCGTGGTGCCTGCAATGCCGATCAGGATAGCCATAAGCTGATAGGTATCAGCCGGGCATGAATTGGTCAGCGTTGCGGGAGCTTGAATGTCGAAGGATTGACCGTCGCTATCGGCGGTGATGGGCGGATTGGTGGCCAGCGTTCCATCGATCACGAAGCGGTTATTCGCGCTGTTGAGGATGTACTTGAGCTGATAGAGTCCGCTGGGATAATCGGGGAATACGCGCTCCCAATTCCAACTATCGCCGGCGCGGAGGTCGGTAGGCTCCAGCGGAATATCGGAATCATAGAATTGGTCGATCGGCGTAGCTGGATTGAGTAGGTTTCCCATGTCTTAGTTATGGGCGAGAAAGCGGATTTAACGCGAATTTAGGTGAAACAGGGGCTAGGAAATAGGGATTAGGGGTTAGATAAGGCCGCGCGGGGCGGCCTTTATTTTTTCGGGCAATCGGGGATATGTTTGCGCAGCTCACGAGCGCCGAAAGGGCGGCCGCATTTCGGGCATGGCCGCAAAACTTTGGGGCGCGCGGTGTGGCCAGCGCGCAACCGGCGCATATATTCGCGCGCGTAGGGCGCGAGTTCTTGATCTGTGCAAAGTTCGGGATTTTTCATGCTTTTCATTGTTTCGCCGGGGTTGCGTACCCAGCCCCGGCTACCACGCCGGACGCTACCGCTTACCCAAGGTGGCCGTGGCGGAGATCAAAGCTCAACGGTGAACTTCCCCAATTTTGCGAAAGCGAGCCATTCTGGAAGATCAGCGTCCGAGCAAGCAAAAGGCTGCAAAGCTCCGGGAATATCTGCGGGACCGAATACTTCACCATCATGTCTTACTACAACAGGAATCCCGTAGGAGCTGGAGGGATGCTCGTTCGTCAGTATTGCGGCACTGCAATGGGTGTGCTCATCACCTACAAACATTTCCCTTTCAGGGTGCGTCACAATGTATGCGTGGAATTTCATTCTCGTTTCCCCCTATGAGGTTGATGACCTCTTGTTTGATCTGTAATAAGCATAGCACATTACCGTAATGTGTCAAGAGAAAAATGCAGATATTCTGATTATTTTCAGAGCGTGCGGCCAAAGTTGCGGAGCCGGGCTGCGGCTGAGGGACGGCGGCGCACAGGTATGGGCTTAGATGGCTTGGAGGGAACTGGAGACGGTGAAGAAACAACCGCAGATCCTTCGACTCCCTCTGGTCGCTCAGGATGACAATCGGTTGGGGTAGCGGAGCCGATGTATTCCTCGGTAGGCGCGGGCGCGGGCATACCGGCGGCCTCGCGCTCAAGGCGGAGCTTTTCGGCGGCGCGGAAGAGGCTGCGGGCGATCTTGCGGAAGTTTGGCCGGCGAACGGAGACGGCGGCGCGGGCGTAGACGGCGCAATCAAGGGCCTCGTTACGCTCGCTGGTTTTTACCCATTGCATGGTGGTGTTGAAATCGCGGGTTGTCTTGACCAGTTTTTCAGCAGTGAGCTGGCGGAAATACTCACTATCAAGCGTGTTGCTGAAGTGTGTATATCCCGGCCCGCCCTGGGCGCTGTTGTGAATGCGCAGCGATGTGAAGACGTCCTCTTTGGCGGTGTCAACGCCCACGGTGTAGAGCAGCGACTTGTAAGGGCCGACGCGTGATCCCGAGGAGAGGAGCGGCTTGCCGATGCCAGCGCGGCCCATGATGGCGTGCCAGCGGCGCAGCTCGTGCTTGCGCGTGAACTCGTATACGCGCTCAGTGTGATGGCCGCCGGAGTCAATGAGCGCGGTGGCAATGCGCATGGTGACGCCGGAGCGGTGCTCCCACTCTTCCAGGAGATATGTGCGGAGCGCGGCCCAGGGGCTGGCCGGATCGGTATCCGGCAAAGATGGATCGCCGGGGAAGGCTTTGTGCTCGATAGCCCAGCGCTCATCGTCAAGGCCCCAGCCCCAGACGGTGCATTCCAGGCGATTGTCTTGCGTGTCCACGCCCGCCGTGAGCCAGAGAACGCCGCTGGGCAGCACGTCGCGCTGGAAGCGTTGGCGCTTCTCCAGTTCCGTCATGTTGGCGCCGGTGCCGCGAATCTCCCACGTCTCAGCCAGGTTCGTGTTGACGAAAACCTTCATGCGCTCAAGAGAGGTTTGCGCCTCAAGCCATTCGTGAATGAGCTTGAGCCAATCCACGACGGGAGAGTAAAGCGCGTTGAGCTGGAAGCCGGCCGTCTTGCCGTCGTGGCTCTCAGACGTGGCGCGCCACTCACCGCGGCGTATCATCTCGAACTTTTCAGACTCCTCGATGATGCAGCCCTGAGTGCAGACGTAGTGCCACTCGATCACGCGGGGCCGCGCGGTGGCGGCGGTGGGCTCAGTCTTCCATTGCAGCCGCTTCCATTCCAATACCTGCATCTCTCCGCAATGCGGGCAGGGCACGTAATACCTCCGCTTGTCGCTGGAGTCGTAGGCTTTCTCGATGCGGCTCAGGTTCTTGATGGCTGGCGTCGAGGCCATGATGATTTTGCGATTCCAGAAAGTCTGTGTGCGCTTTTTGGCTAAATCGGCGGGATCGCCCTCTGTGCCGGCGGACTCTTCCCAACGGTCAACCTCATCCATCTCAACAATGCGGATGGGCATGGAGCTGAGACCGGCGGGCGCGTTCGACCCGGCCATGACCAGGACGCCGCCGAGAAATTCCTTATTGAGAAGCGTGTTGCCGGAGTCACGCGAGCGCGGCGAAGGAAAGAGCTTTTTGAGTACAGGCGTGTCGCGAATCATTTTGGCAACGCGGTTTTTAGAAAATTTTTCAGCCTCACTCAAGCTGGCCTGAACGAAGAGAATCGGAGACGGCTCCCAGTGGGAGTAGTATCCGACGGTGTTGAGCTGGATCTGCGTTTTGCCGGACTGCGCGCACATCATCAGCGCGATGGTTTCAATTTCCGGATCGGTAATGGCGTCCTGAATGCCGCGCTGATACTCGGCGAAGCTGGTTTGGAACTTGCCGGGGAAGGCTCCGGACTCTTTGGGGATGAAGGCGAAACGGTCTGACCACTCGGAGAGGGTGAGAGCGTCGGGCGGGCGGTAGAGGCGGATAGCGTGATTGAAGGCGGAGCCGAGGGCGGCCAGGCCCTCGGGAGAGGTGATGTAGGGGGAGTGGGTGTTAGTCATTTCGATACACCACTAGCATCGAAGGAAAGGGGGCCGAGTTTTTGGCGTCTCCAAACTTTAGCCTGCCTTTGATGAATCGGATCTCTGACGCGAAAGGCAACACAAGCTCGTGAAACCAGCGGGTGTCGGTGCGGGCGGGAATCAGGTAGACGGCGAGTTGTGGCTCGTGAAATCGCTGGAGGAATGGAACCATGTCGGGACCGTAGGGCGGATTGCAAAAAACACGGCGGTTTTCCCATGTACAGATAATCGGCAAATCCCCCCCCCCACTCCGGTCCCGCCCCGAGCGGGCACGGG